>Ga0326597_10000335_pt1 | contig 87435 bp, 89 predicted proteins | sample RVTome_12_FD_203789 | JGI IMG/M metagenome (GOLD analysis project Ga0326597, IMG submission 203789) | Soil microbial communities from uranium-contaminated site in the Upper Colorado River Basin, Wyoming, United States - RVT100D185 | ecosystem: Environmental > Terrestrial > Soil > Contaminated >...
CGTTCTTGGCCTGGGTGATCAGATGCATGGCCAGAAACCAGACATTGAGCGCCAGCTTGGAGCCAGCGAACACGGTGCCGGCCGTAACGGAGGTCTGTCTGCCGCAGGCGTTGCATTGAAACAGCCGCCGACTCTGCAGCGTGCAGTGACGCGTGTTGCCGCAGGCCGGGCAGACGAAGCCCTGCGGCCAGCGCCAGGCAAACAGGGCCTGCGCGCATTGCGCTGCCGTGCCGTACTGCGCCATGAATTCATGCAGACTCATGCCCCGCTGAAATTGCATCTTGTACTTCGACATCGCCTATCTCCTTGTAAATCAGGGCGATGCCAGTATGCGGACCCCACTGGCTCACGAGCTGAGCCTCATTGGTAATCAGGTCCAGGAATACACCGAGCGCATGACGACTCCTTGTCAGCTTGATCTGTTCGGCTAGATATAGAACACGGCCACGCCGACCACCACCGCTGCTGCGATGGTCAGGGCCGCGATCTGCCACGGCAGCATCTTGCGCATCGTGAACGACTCGCGGACAAACTTCGGATCGGTATTCCGCGCAACGGTATCACCGCTGTTCAAGGTGCGCGGGGCGTGCTCGGACGTGGACTTGGTGTGATTTTCGTACATCGCGATCTCCTTGGCGCCCTATTCACGGCGGAAACGGCCGTATTTGTGGTCTGAGAACAGACTGCGCGCAGTTGCACACGATGTATGTACTCCACCCAACAGACGGCGCGCTCATTGCTTTCGCCGCTCTACTGCAGAACCATTGACGTTGATACTGGCACGAAGCAAGCAGCCGACCTGCGTGAGTGGAGCCAACCGGGGCGAAAAACACCGCTGAGGGATCCTGTTCTGCGAAAGTGCCAGTCCGGTGTCGAAGTGCGCTGCTCCCGACCCTTCAGACCGTTGGGCTACTGGAATTCGACAAGGACACACAGCGCAAGATTCTGGTCGTCGATGCCAGCATGATCTTTACCGGCGGCGTCGGCATTGTCCTGGTGTCCTGGAATCTCCACCGCCCATTCATTCTGGGCGAGGTCCTGATCGATTCGATCATCTGCGCGTTCGGAGCGAACAGGCCGTGAACCCGCACAAGGCGGGTCCGAGGACGGCGCTCCGTACGGCCAGGTGGGAGATAAAGTCCAGGGTCACGGGATAGGCGTCTTCGCGGGCCTATCTGAACGTATCGCATGCGGCAGGGTCGCTGCCCTGCAGACCGCGCTGGAACCACTCACTGCGCTGCGCCGCGGATCCATGGGTCCAGGATTCCGGGTTGACCTGTCCCGTTGACGCGCGCTGCAAGCGGTCGTCGCCGACTGCGGCGGCCGCGGCGAGACCTTCCTGCACATCGCCGGGATCGAGCAATCCGCGTTGTGCCGCTGAATGCGCCCACACACCCGCATAGCAGTCGGCCTGCAACTCCAAACGAATCGACAGTTCATTGGCGTTGGCGGCCCGTGACTGCCGTGCGCGCTGTACGCGCTCGCTGATGCCGGTCAGGTTCTGCACGTGATGACCGATCTCGTGCGCGAGCACGTAGGCTTGGGCAAAGTCTCCGGGCGCCCCGAAGCGCTCTGCCAGTTCCTGGAAGAACGCCAGATCGATGTACACGCTCCGGTCAGGCGGGCAATAGAACGGTCCGGAAGCGGACTGGCCGTAACCGCATGCGGTGCCGGTGGCGTCTCGGAACAGCACCAGTTTTGCATCCTGGTACTGGTCTTGTTGCGTGGCGAACTGCGCGCGCCAGAACGCTTGTGAGTCGTCCAGAACGGTCGAAACCAGGCCAACCAGTGCCTCCTCCGCGGGATCGACGATGGGCGCGACGGCATTGTCGGGCGACAGCATCCCGGGCGAGCCGCCGTCGAGCAGGCCGAGAAAGTCCTGTTTGAATACCAGGCTGAGAACGACCAGGAGCAGGATCCCGCCGAGCCCAAGGCCGCCGCTGCGCAAGCCCCTGACACCCCTGCCGCTACCGATCCGGATGCCGCGCGTGCCGGAGCCGGCGCCACGCCGATCCTCCAGGTTCACGCTCCGACGGCCCGACCTCGACTTCACGGCCGCCATCTCGTCAGCGCGTCGCGCATGGCCGGTTCAGAAGATATTGACGTTGGTGTCACCGAACAGCCCGAGAAGACCGATCCAGATCAAGGACATCGCGACGATGTGGGTGAGCTACCGTGGTCCCTCAGGGTGGAACTCCCGGCAATCTGTGCAATCAGCGGGCCGATAAACAGGGTCAAGGTCATTGCCAGACTCCGGTTCGAACGATAGCGATACAGACGGTTGGCAGGCTGGTGAAAACGAACATCCATGTCCCGGCCACATGCTGAAACGCCTGGTGTATGGGCAATTTCCCTGTCACCGTCACGAGTCGATTCTACGCGCCGCTGGGTCGCGGTCTGTGCGCTGGCGTACCTTGGAAAGGTGGCACCGCTCGCGCACAGTGTGACCGCGCTCAGAATGGTGCGATTTTTCGATCAAGGTACACATCCATCAGCCTGGCGTTGCGCAGATTGGCCTTGAACGCGAAATCGAACACGTCCCCGAGCACCGGGATCGCGCCTATCAACGCATCCAGTGCGACATTCAGCACCATGCGTGTGAGCACACTGTAGGGTACGCCGGCACCCACCGCCTGCGAGACGATGTAGAACGACGCCCCGGCCGCAGCGAGATCGCCTACCACCGGCACCAGCCCGATGAGCCCATCAACCCCGATACGGTAACCGCCTGGCAGACGGATCGAACTGTCCATCAAGTGAGCGATCCGGTGCACGCGCTTCCGCGCGACTTCAGACCGGTGCTGCGGCGCATAAACCGGCGGCACGGCCGTGCGCTGGCGTGGACGTGTGTTCATCGCTTGGCGATGATCCACACGGCATGAACGATGCCGGGAATATAGCCGAGCAGCGTGAGCAGAATGTTGATCCAGAAATGCTTGCCGATGCCTTCCTGCAGGAAGACGCCGAGCGGTGGCAGGAAGATCGCGATGATGATGCGTAACGGGTCCAATGCTGTGCTCCTTGGTGCGGTGAGATGCCGTTCAGATACCGGCGCGCGGTCTCATGCGAGGGCCCTACGTCGCCGCAGGGATCACTCACCGCTTGCACGAAGTGGCGCTCGCAGTCGGCGGCCTGACGGCGGGGCGGGAGCGCTGAATAGACAGCGGCAGCATCATGCTACCAAGATCTGTCTGTGCGAAAACGAACGCAAGCGCCGACCTGACCTGCCTGCGTCATTCAACTCAATTCCACCCTCCGCATGGTATCGCGCTAGTGCTTGATAATGACGTACAGGGCATGAATGACCCCGGGAATGAAACCCAGCAAGGTCAACAGAACGTTGAGCCAGAAATGGCCTTTAAGGCCGACTTCCAGGAATACGCCGAGCGGCGGCAGGAAGATGGCAAAAAGAATTTTGATCGCATCAGTCGCAGTGACGGGCACAGGGAGCTCCTCAGGATGAAATGCAGCACCGCTTGGCAGATTGAGGCGGGGGGACCGGTCTTGTCTGTGCGGTACCGCAGGAGGCGCGGTGGTGACTCTTCGGCCGCGCGCCGCTTGCTACACAATGGCCTCCTGGCCTCGCGCGAGCAGAACATCGCGGACGTTGGCGGACAGTTTGAACGGCTTGTCGAGCTCGAGCCGCGAAGATAATCGCGCGATCGTTCGCTAGCGCACCGAAACGGGGTCCGTCCGGTGGTACAAAGAAACGCAATCAACAGCAAAAGGAAGCGAACCGTGAACCAAATCATCTGGATTGTGGGTGCAGTCGTCATAGTCCTGGTCATCCTGGGGTTCCTGGGACTGCGATGAATCAGACTAGCGCCTGACACTTGTTGGGCGCTCGTGATTGCTTGCAGAAGACGCCGCTGGCGAGAGTTCACTGTGCGGAACCAAACTGTACGGCGAGGAATGTCACGATTTGTCGATGGGTAGTGCCCTAGGCTCCTCTCATCGCTTGGAGTGGCAACTCACTGACGCGGCCGTCTTCATTCCACAGGCTGGAGGCAAAGCGCCTGCCTTGTCGCTCATCACTGCTTATCCACAAGTCATCTGGCTAGACGTTTGTGTGCCGACCTGGGTGCGAAATCGTGTCTGTTTTACCGCCGGTGACTCTACCTGGCACACTCACTTGAGATGAATCCTGGGAGCCACCCGTGGATTTGAAAAGCGGGTATCCGTACTGGGCGGTCAAGAACAGTCTGATGTATGCCTTCCCGCAGCTCGATGCCGACCTGGGTTGCGACGTGGCGGTGGTGGGCGCTGGAATCACCGGCGCGCTGATCGCTGATAAACTGGCTGGCCACGGTCACGATGTCGTCGTGGTCGATCAGCGTGAGGTCTGCTGGGGCAGCACATCGGCCAGCACCGCCTTGCTGCAGTACGAGATCGATACCCACGCGACTGAACTCGTCAGGCGCTACAACCAGTCCTCAGCGCTGCTGGCGTATCAGTTCTCCTTTGCACGGTTAAGATGAATCAATTACCCACACCAGCCAAAGAAACTCAGATGAATATGCGACTGGCTGAATTTATCAGAGTTGAAATAGAACCGATTCTTCAGGATTGGGAAGAATTTGCAAAAACCATTTTTCATGCCAGGCATATGGGGAAGACCGGGTTGCGCGACCACGCCAGAGCCATGCTTCTGGAGATTGCAGACGATATCGATACACACCAGAGTGAATCAGAACAGGCCGACAAATCGAAAGGCCGTGAGCCGAAGGATAGGGAGGAGTCTTGGGCCGAGGTGCACGGCGGCGACCGACAGACCAGCGGCTTCAGCGTCATTGAGACGGTTTCCGAGTTTCGGGCCCTGCGCGCGAGCGTGGTGTCACATTGGTCACATGCTTACCCAACGATTGCCGGCCAACAGCTTGAAGACCTCACCCGATTCCATGAAGCGATAGATCAGGCAGTCGCCGAATCGCTGGAGCAGTATGCGACTGTCAAAGAGATGGAAACCCGACTGTTCGGTGCCATTCTGGTCGCATCGCCTGATCCGATCTTTGTGCTGGATCTCGAAGGCAGATTTGTCTATGCAAACAGAGCCACCGCCGATCTTTTCGCTCTGGAAAGCGTAGCGATCATCGGAAAATCCACCTTCGACCTCGGGTTTCCGTTCGCCTCGGACTTCCAGCGCAATCTTGAAAAGGTGGTTTCCGACCAGTCCACCTACCGTGGCAAGTTCGTCCACAGTTTTACTTCTGGCCAGGGTGAAAGGTTCGAGTATGTGCTTGCGCCCGTACTCGACGAGGATCGAAACACCGAAGCGACTGTCTGCATCGCCCGGGATATTACCAAACAGGCGATTGCCGAAGAAAAAGCATGGCACAACGCCCACCATGACCTTCTGACCGGGCTGCCAAATCGACGCCTTTTCCTCGATCGTCTGGAACAGGGTGTCAAGCATGCGGATCGCACCAGCCTGGCGCTTTCCGTGCTTTTCATGGATCTTGATGGCTTCAAGGAAGTCAACGATCTATTCGGCCATGAAGCGGGGGATCGCTTACTGTCTGCCGTGGCAGGGCGCCTTACCGACTGCGTCCGGGAGGAAGATACAGTTGCCCGCCTGGGCGGCGATGAATTTACGGTGATTCTCACCGGCGCCAAGCAGCGCGAAGATGCCGAGCAAGTGGCGCAGTCTATTATTGATGCGCTCGAGATGCCTTTCCAAATTGCACAAAAGCCTGTCCGGATTTCCGTCAGCATTGGGATCTCTTTCTACCCCCAGGACGCATCCACTCCTGTCGCTCTGCTGGAGGCCGCGGATCAGGCCATGTATAAAGCCAAAAAGTCTGGTTCTAGCTGGATGCGTTTTTAGGACGCATCCGATATAACAGGCTGATGGGCCAAGGCCGTCGTGACACTCTGCATCACGTGCAGCATGCTCGGCGCAAGCATGCAATGGCCCGTCGTGATCAAACCGGGCGGCGGCCTCAGCTCTAGACCAGACCGATAAAGATGCTAGCAACTGCCCCGTTTCGACTGGCATTGCGGGCGCCAAAGAAGACATGGTATCGGACGGCCACGTTTGATTTCTGAACCGTCGGCCTTCTTCGGTCTCGTACACACCAGTCTGATCGGTATGGTGGGGCACACTGCTGCGTTACGTAAAAGTTACATGAATCAATCGAGTTCATGCCACGATTGATTCGTTTAACTAATTGAGTTCTCAGGCCTTAGCAGAGCACATCGTGATCTGACCCCGATTACCCATGAGGTGACTGGTTTTGGTGTCGTAAGGTTCCTCGGGGAATGCCTTGACTCCCCGTCGTGCGCCCCGGATACTGTGGACATCGCCGACTGCCGGCGTCCCTCATTACACGAGATCACGAGATTCAGTCCGTTCGATCCGTCGCCTCTCAATACTGCCAGCTTCATGGCGCCCTGTCCGCAGCGCCCGTTTGAGTTTCCGCCCGCGTCAGCATCGCCTCGCGCGCCCCGCCATTTCACCCTGCTTCGGGAAGATGCCATCCATGTACCGGTTCCTCTGGCTATCCGCTCTCCTCCTCGCTGGTGCGAGCCCGATCGCCATGGCGGCCGAATTCAGCACCGCTATCGAGATGCGCGCCAAGGATGGGGCGACGCTCTACGTGCCCGGGGTGCTTCCGGGCTACGGCGCCGTCGACTGGATGGTCGACACCGGCTCCGGTTACACGACCATCAACGAGGAAATGCTCGCTGTACTGCAGCGGGACGGCCTGGCGCGTTACGTGAAGAACCTGCGCGGCCGCCTCGCCAATGGCAGCGAACTGGACGTGCCGGTCTACACGATCGATGCGATCGCCATCGGCGACGGTTGTTGGTTGCACGATGTCGAGGCCGCGGTGTTTCCCGGCAGTACCCGCCCGATTCTCGGGCTCAACGTCCTGCAGCGCGCCGGCCCCTTCATCTTTTCCTTCGCGCCACCCCGGCTGGTGGTCAGCCACTGCGACCGGTCTCCCAATGCGGTGGCGCTGGCCCCCGGGTCGCAGAGCGAATAGTGCGCAACCCCGGTGGCGGGTTTCCCGCCACCGGGGTTGCACTGCGCCGTTACCCGGCATCTGGCTGCGGCGATGTGCGCCGCATGTTTTCCGGAACCCCGCTTTACTGCGGTGACTTCGGTGCCATCGGAGCAGCTGCCGGATCATCCGTAGGCGACTTGGGCATCGACGGCACTGCCTGCGGCTGATCGATGTCCTTCTTCATCGGCTCGAACGCCGAGAATTCGGTAATCTCGCCGCTGATCGGGGTGTCGCCCTTGATCTCGACGAATTGACCGGGGGTGTGTTCCTCCAGCAGCTCGACCTGCTCCTTGGTGACGTGCCACTGGAGCTTGTCGTCGTCGAGCGGCGTGAGCTCGTCGAGCGACACCCGGACCTCGCGCGCGCCAATGCCGAGGATCCCGCCCTCGGAGATCACCGCGTGCGCGCTCTTGCGATCAGCTGAGAGTACGACCTGTTTGACATCACCGATCTTCTCGCCGTCGCCATCGACGACATCGGCCCCGGCCAGGCTGTCAGCACTGCGGGTGTAGATCTCTTTGTCTGCTGACGCCGGACCTGACTTGTCCAACCGTTGCGCCTGCGTGTCCATCGACCGCTCACCCGGCTGGGGCTCACGCTGCGCATTCGCGTCATCGCGTTCGGGTTGCTCCATGCCGGACTGCGCCGGCGCATCGCGTGCGGGTTGCTCCACGCCGGACTGCGCCGGCGCATCGCTTGCGGGTTGCTCGATGCCAGTCTTCGCCGGCGCATCGCTGCCGTACTTCGGCGTTTCGGCTGCCCATGCGGTGCCGGTGGTCAGCGCGGCGATTGCACCGGCGATGAGTGTCTTGCGAAATTTCATGTTCATCGATAGCTCCTGAAATAGTTGTCTGTGGCAAACGACATCGTGATACGGATCAGGGTGGTCAGCACCAGGTCGACCCCAACTGCCAGCGCAGTCTGGACGCAAGCACCGGGCATGTATGTGCGCTGACCAACAGTGCCATCAGAATGCATCGATCGCGCCAGGCCGCTGGCGCACGACAAACCGGCCCAGGACTACCGCCGGCCGGCTGTTCCGCCGTTCCGGCGATCAGCAGCGCCGACGGCGACGCGGGTCGTCGGAAACAGTGCCCCATCCGGTAGACTGCATCCCCCCGCGAAGACAGCTCTTTTCAAGAGTTCCGCCATACACTTCATGACCTCTCTGGCCGCGCCTGGCGCACCCGCAATTCGCTGCTCTGCGTCAGCCTCGATCCCGACCCTGACACCGACCGAAGAAAACGCCTGCGGACTGTTTCAAGTTCCTCAACAAGCTCGGGCGTGCACCTCCACGAGCCGCTTGCGCGCGACGAATGCGGCCCGCACGGCGCCACATTCGATCGGTCTGCGATTCATCTCGACGATCACCTGGGATGCCTTGGGACGGTGCTCGGCAGCCCCGTGGTACTGGGCGGCCGAGAGCAGGCCCGCATAGACCAGGCCACGCCTTGCCATCAGCGACGGGATGAACTGTTCGGCCGGCAGGCAGCCAGGCATTACGGCGGTACGATGACATGGGGCACATCTTCGACAACGGGCGTCGGTTCTGGATTAATGAACCGCCAGGAGCTAACAATAATCTAGAGCGTTGGGTTCTCATGGCGAGATATTGCATGGCTGACTGGCAACAGGTCTGCGAGGCGGCAGTCCTCGAAGAGGACGTCGGCAGCGAATGCTGGGTAAAGGGCCGGCCCATTGCGTTGTTTCTGCATCAGGGCATGGTCTATGCCCTGCAGGATCGCTGCCCGCACCTCGAGGGCCAACTCTCCCGGGGCAAGGTCGAAGGAGGTGACGCCATCTGCCCGTTGCACGGCTGGAACTTCGATCTCAGGACCGGCATCTCCCCTTACAACCCCCACGACCGGGTCGACACCTACCCGGTGAAGGTGGCGCAAGGCAAGGTCTGGATCGACGCCGATGCGGTGGAGGCGCTGCCCGAGTCCACCTTCGACGGCTATCAGGGGCGCGTGCGCCGTTGGGCCGACGATGCGCGCGGCAAGCAGGAGATCCGCAAACTGGCGGCCGGCAAGGTGGCGATCACCGTGGCCATGGGCGCCGAGCCCGGACCGCTCTCCAGCATCGTCGACTTCGATCACTTCCATCTTTCGGCCGCGCAACTGGCGCGCCTGCCCAAGCTGAAAGAAGAAGTGGTCTCAGTGGCGACAGCGATCGGGCGCGGCGCCGGGCGGCCGTTGCGGCTGGCCCTGCCCGCCTACGTCTCGCACATGTCCTTCGGCGCCCTGTCCAACACGGCGAAACAGGCCCTGGCCCGCGGCAGCCGCCTTGGCGGCACCCTCATCGCCTCGGGCGAAGGTGGCATGCTGCCCAGCGAACGGGAAGAGGCCGCGCTCTACATCCTGGAGATGGCCAGCGGCTACTTCGGCTGGAACGAGGAATCACAACAGCGCGCCGACGCCTTCGAGATCAAGCTCGGCCAGTCGGCCAAGCCCGGGATGGGCGGCGAGCTGCCGTCGTCCAAGGTCACGGCGGAAATCGCCGCGGTGCGCGGACTCAAGCCCGGCAAGGCCGCGGTCTCGCCGGCGCGCTTTCCCGACATCGACACCCTGGCACAACTGCACCAACGCATCCTCGAACTGCGCGGACGCCATCCCGACAAACCCATTGGCGTCAAATTCGTCGCCAACAACGTCGCTGCCGATCTGGAAGCCGCCCTCAGCCTCGAACCCGACTTCATCACCCTCGACGGCTTCGGCGGCGGCACCGGCGCCGCCCCTGCTGCGCTCCGCGATCACTTCGGCATGCCGCTGGTCATGGCCCTGCCCCGCGCCCGCCGCCGCATCGACCACCACAACCGCGCACATTCGGAGCGCCCCGTCACCCTCGTCGCCACCGGCGGCATCCGCACCCCGGCCGACATCGCCAAGGCTCTCGCCCTTGGCGCCGACGTCTGCGCCCTCGCCACCGCCGCCCTCTTCGCCCTCGGCTGCGAGTACTACCGCGCCTGCAACACCGGCAACTGCCCCACCGGCATCACCACCCAGAATCCCGAACTCGCCGCCCGCATCGACATCGACATGGGCGCCCAGCGCGTCGACACCTTTTTCCAGTCCACGGCCCGCGTGCTGGAGATGTACCTGCGCGCCATGGGACTGGATGACATCGGACAGCTCAATCACGAATACCTGATCCCATTGAGCAGCGAGGCGGAGCGAATTCTGCACGGGTTTCAAGACTGACAGCGATTACCTTGGCTGGCAATTCGCCTGCCGCGTTCTATCGCCAAGTCCGACCTACGCATATAGGCAGTACAAATCACCTTTTCGACGGTCGGCAGCCGCTCTCAACGATGTCGACACCTGTGGACGACGGTCGCTAGACGTGCAGTCGCCGCTGAGTGGCGTCACGGGGCACCACAGCCCGACGACGGGGCTACCGGCGCGCTCTTCACGCGCCCTGCCCTGCTTGGCCGGTGTTACCCGCACGCAGAATTTGTTGTTCGTCGCAAACACTCCATGGAAACGTGTCAGGTTGACCCGTGGCTTGGACACCAGGGCGACCAGTCAGGTGATGAAGTCTAGGGGTTCAAAGATGACGACCGTGACCGCCTGACCTTGAATGACTGTAAAATGGTGAATTCACCGAGCGGGAGATCCTGGAAGACCTACCCAAGGTCACGATCCTCTTGAGGGGAGGCGACCAGCGGATATTAGTGACAGGTAAATACTGTTCATCCTGGTCCTGATGAGCAGGCGGTAACCGGCCACGGCCAGCAGTTGGTCCAGCTCTTGCTGCTTTTGCTCCTCGGCTTGCTCGACGATCATGGCCCGCGGCCGCAGAGTGGCCGGAGCGCTGGCGAAAAAGGCCTTGAGCACCGGCAGCTCATGGCCTTCGATATCGAGCTTCATGATGTCGATGCGCGAGATTCCCTGACTGCCGGCGATATCGACCAGAGGTGCACACGCCACGATTATCGAACCACCGGTGCCCGGGTGGCTCGACACCAGGCTCGAGCCGCCCAGGTTGGTCGAATCGAGGTGGAGTTCGAATTCGCCGGCAACGTCCGAGGCGCCCATGGCCACCACCCGAATCAGACCCTCCTGGTGGTTGCAGGCGATATTGAAACGCAGCCGCCGCAGCGCCCGAGGGTTGGGCTCCATGGCCACCACCCGGCCACGCCGGTCGAGGACCGAGGCGGCCCACAGGCTGTAGAGGCCGACATTGGCGCCGATGTCGAAAAAAACGCCGTCGACCGGCAACTCCCGGCGGATGAACTCGTATTCTTGGCGGTCGTAAAATTCCGGGGTGAAGAAATAACGCCGCTCGCTCACGTTGTCGTCGAGATAGAAGCGAAAGCGGATGGAGTCCACCTCGGCGTCCACCACGGAGCGATGGGTCAGAATGAACAGGCGGCGCATGGCGCTGGCCGTAATCCGGCCTAGCCGCCCTTTACCGCAGGCCCGAATCCGCCGCAACAGCAAGCGGTGCAAGGGGGTCACCGGATAATAGCCGAACGGCGGCTGCCGGTCTTCCGGGCTCTCTTTCATCGGTCACCCTTTACGGTCAGGCGGACAAAACGATAATAAGCGTAATTGACCGACGCGATGAAGCCGTAGATCCCGTGTAGAAAATGTTTGCACAGGAAATGGGCCTTGGCGAAGCAGAACGGCAGTTCCAGGTAGAGCCGCGGTCCCAGGGCCCCGAAGGTACGTTTTTTTGTCAATGAGCTGCTGCACATGCGTAGAGGCAGTATAAATCACCTTTCCGACGGTCGGCGTCCTCTCCTCACCGTGGCCGACACCTGCGGTCGGCGGTTACTCCGACGCGCCAACCGCCTCTGAGTGGCGTCACGGGGGACGCACCCATCCCGACGACTGTGCCGCCGGCGTGCTTTTCGCACGTCCCTGTCACCCGGCCAGGCGCCACTATGGCCGCACCGCTAGTGTCTCCGCCCCCGGTGGTCGTCGTTGGGCATCCCGGTCAACCGAACAGTCCGCGCTGAAGCGGCTGCCGGTAAAGTGGTCGCCGTGGAGCTTGAGCTTCGGCCGCTTCTGTATCCAGGTGGGTGAGAATCTTCTCGATGACGTCGGGATCTTCGATTCAGGCGGTGATTCGCACCGCCCTACCGCAGACCGGGGGGGTCTCCATGGCAATGTTAACGCCCGCTTGAGTCGCTGCTCAAGCCGTCGCGGCGTGGCGTTCAACTGCATGGAGTCGTCCGAGACTCCCTGAGCGAGGTTCTCTCCGCCCCTGCCCTGCTTGGCCGGTGTCGTCCGCGCGGGGTATTTGCTGACCAGCGCAAACACTCCATGGAGGTGTGTAACGAGAATCAGGCTACGTTGCAGTTTACGGGGACTGTGGTTTTCCTGACCGGACCGGTTTCCCAACCCAAGGACGTGTCGAGTTCAGTTTTTCATCCGGTGACATACCTGCGAAGACCAATCGTACGCCAACGTTGGGCCAGCATGATGCAGACCAGAATGGCCGGTACAGCCGTGCCTAGCCACACATTTGGGGCAACCAGATATGCAATCGTCACAACCGGACCGACGGCCAACGCTATTCGTTCAAATACTGAAAGTCTGCCTCCCAGCACGCCGTAGAAGGCGCAGCCGATCATGTAGGTGGAGACGACCAGTAGCAGAGCGGCAAAAGTGCCCCGAAGACTAAGTTTGGCGGGATCAAGAACCCCGGACTGATCGTGGAGAAACTACTGCCAGAGTATCTCATTCCAGTCTGCGCCCCGGCGCTGTTGACCGATGGCCCGCAACTGGCAACGCCATCCGACCTGCGCCATTACCCCCTCATCCACGATGAATCCATCTCTTTACCAGGAGGCTGCTGGCGCCTCTGGTTAAACTCCGTCGGGGCACAGAAAATCGATGCCGAAGCCGGTGCGCGGTTTGGTCTTGCCGATCTGGCGCTTCAATCTGCGATTCACGGCCATGGCGTCGTGCTTGCACGCTGGCAACTGTGTTCCGGAGATGTGCGTGCCGGACGCCTTATGGTCCCGTTCCCGCAATATGTGGACTGCCCTTACGCTTACCACGTGGTCACCACACCGGAGCTACATATGAATCCGGAAGTTGCGGCGTTTCGTGAATGGCTGTTCACAGAAGCGGCAAAGGCACGCGCGCCTGCTTAGGTTGATCACGCCCCGGCCAGTAAGCCGCTGCAGTCGGCAAGTTATGATTTTAGAGACTTTGTATCTTGCCTACCGGTGGCGGACGCGCTGCCAGCGCCAACTCACCGTGCCCGGCGTTCATCGTCCGCTCAGCGGCCTCCCGCCGACGGCAGCACCACCACCGTGAACCAATAGTCGGCAAACACCGAGAGCACCCGCTGGAACTGGGTGAAGTCGACCGGCTTGACGATGTAGGAACTGCAGCGCAGGTCGTACATCGACAGGATCTCCTGTTCGTCGGACGAGGTGGTCAGGATGACCACCGGCAGCCGGCGCAGCACCTTGTCCTGGACCATTTCCGCCAGCACTTCGCGGCCATCCATGCGCGGCATGTTCAGGTCGAGCAGGATCAGGTCGGGGGTCGGTACGTCGGCGTATTTGCCCTCCTTGCGCAGGAAGGCCATGCACTCCACGCCATCCTCGACATGGTGCAGATTGACCGCGAGATTCGATTTCCTGAAGCCGTGCCGGGTCAGGACCACGTCGTTTTCATTGTCCTCGACCAGGAGGATCTCGGCCACGCGGCCACCTGCGAGTTCGCCTGCCATCACGCAACGCTCCTTGAGTCGGGGAGAGTGAAATAGAAGGTGCTGCCGGCTCCGGGCGCCGACCGGACCCAGATCCTGCCACCATGATTGGTGACCACGCGACGGCACACGGCCAGCCCGATGCCGGTACCGAGGTACGCCTGTTGGGTGTGCAGGCGCTTGAAGATCTCGAAGATCTTGTCATGGTAGTCGGGTTCAATGCCCATGCCGTTGTCGCGGACGGCGATCACCCACTCGCCGTCGCCGCGCTCGGCCGTGACCTCGATCCGCGGCGGGTCGTCCGCGTGATACTTGAGGCCGTTGCCGATCAGGTTCTGCAGCAGCTGGACCAGCTGCGAACGGTCGCCCTGGACGGTCGGCAGCCCATGGCCGGTCACACTCCCGCCCTGCTCGCGGATGGTGCCCTCGACCAGGGTCACGGCTTCGTCGAACACCTCCTGCAGCGCGACCTGCTGGAAGCGCAGCGTCTCGGCATCGACCCGCGAGTAGGTCAGGACGTCGTTGATCAGCATCTGCATGCGTGCAATCGACTGCACCGTACGACGGATCCAGTCGTCGGCCTGGGCGTCCAGCCGGCCCTGGTATTCGGCCTGCAGCAGCTGGACGAAGCCGCTGATGCTGCGCAGCGGCGACTGCAGGTCATGGGAGGCAACGTAGGCGAACTGTTGCAGTTCGATGTTGCTCTTCTCCAGCGCCGCCACCGCCCGCTCCAGTTCTGCGGTCCGTTCGGCCACGCGCTGCTCGAGTTCCTCGTTGGCCTGCTGCAGCGCCTGTTCCAGCCGTTTGCGCTCGGTGATGTCGATGATCACGCTCAGCACCAGCAGGCCGTCGTCGGTCGTGATCGGGTTGAGGCCGATCTCCACCGGGAACTCGCTGCCGTCGCGGCGCACCGCGTGCAGGTCGCGACCCGTGCCCATGCGCCGCGCTTCCGGCGTGGCAAAGAACTCCGCCCGCTGCCGCGGATGACCGGTCCGGAGCCGCTCCGGCACCAGCAGCTCGACCGGCTGCCCGAGCAGCTCCTCGCGGCGGTAGCCGAACAGCTTTTCGGTCTCGGCGTTGACCAGCACCATGGCGCTACCGGCATCGATTATCACCATCGCCGTGGGTGCCGACTTGATGATGGCGGTCAGGCGGGCGACGGTCTCGGTCACGTCGATCGAACTGCCGGGGTCAGGGACCATGCTCGTCTTCCAGTGGGGATCTGCCGCGGTCGGCTGCCGGAAGCGTGAAGGCACCCGAAGCGGCAGGCCATCGGGGTTGAAAGTCCAGGAGATTAGGTTGCGTAGCGCTCATCCGGAAACGCGGTTCCGCCTTGGATCAGCATGTCGACGTTAACTTGATGCCGTAACCCTCGCCATGATGACGGTCACATCTTGATCGTTGGCCACGGCCACCAAGGGCTCACCGGCGCACGCCCGGGACGAACTTTGCCCCGGGGCCAATGTCGTAGAAGTGTCACGGCCTGGATCCAGGGACGCGGCGCATTGCCGCCGCTGCACGGACCGGTACAGGAGCGCACGGAAATGATGGACGGAGCGTGGGGCAGCGGCTGGATGGGGGGTGGCTGGATGGGCTTCGGTGGCGGCCTGCTGATGCTGCTGTTCTGGGTCTTGGCGGCGGTCGGACTGGTCGCCCTGATGCGCTGGCTGGCATCGCCCGGTGACGCTGGCGACCCCGGCGCCGGACCTTCGGCCCTGGAGCTGCTGCGCCGCCGCTACGCCAGCGGCGAGATCGACCAGGTCACCTACCGGGAAATGAAGCGGGAACTCGATGACCGGGCGTGACGCCCGGAGCGGCGGCATCCGCTCCACGCAGCCGGCAACGGGGCGACCGCGCTGATGGATATTTCCGGCGTCGGCATCCTGACAGCCTTCGCCGCCGGGGTGATCTCGTTCCTTTCCCCCTGCGTGTTGCCGCTGGTGCCGGGCTACCTGTCGTTTATCGCCGGCCAGTCGCTGGACGACATCGAGCGCCGCCTGTTCAGCCGCGAGCGACTGGCCATCCTCGGGCTGAGCTTTTGCTTCATTTTCGGTTTTTCGCTGGTCTTCATCTCCTTCGGCGCCGGCGCCACACTCTTGGGGCAGTGGCTCTCCACTTACCGCTACGAGACCAACCTCGTCGGCGGCGTCATCATCATCGTCTTCGGCGTCCTGATGACCGGCGTGCTGCGCTGGAACTGGCTGCAACGGGAATTCCGTTTCCACGGCCTCGGCGGCGGCGGCCGCGCCCTCTCCGCGGTGCTGCTCGGCATCGCCTTCGCCTTCGGCTGGACGCCCTGCATCGGACCGATCCTCGGCGCCATCCTGACCGTCAGCGCCACCTCGACCGGTTCCGGCATCACCCTGCTGTCGATCTACTCGCTGGGCCTCGGCGTGCCGTTCCTGGTCGTGGCGCTGTTCACCGACTGGTCGCTGCACCACCTGCGTCGCGTCCGGCGCTACGGCCCGCTGCTGCACAAGGTCGCCGGCGTCCTGCTGATCGTCATGGGGGTGGCCATGGTGACCGGCCAGATGACCGCCTTTTCGATCTGGCTGCTGCGCGCCCTGCCCTGGCTCGGCACCCTCAGCTGAGAGCCGGCGAAACAATCACCACACCGGTTGCGGCGCGCCCGTCGATGGCCGAGTATCTGGGTACGGTTTCCCGATCCAAGAACCCCAACCCCGGAGCCCTTCGCCATGAACCGACGCGTCGCTCTCACCGCCTTCGCCCTCTTCGCCCTCTTCGCCCTCTTCGCCGTCAACGTCCAGGCCGCGCCTCCCGCCGGCATGAGCGAGGCGGACATGCAGAGAATGATGCAGGGCATGCAGGCCATGCAGGCGTGCATGGCGCGGGTCGACATGGCCGCGATGGAGCGGCTCGGCGAGGAGGGACGGCAGGTGGAAAAAGAGGTCAAGTCGCTGTGCCGCGACGGCAAACGCGATGCGGCGCAATCCCGGGCGATGGCCTTCGGCCTCAAGGCCGCCAAGGATCCGGCCATGCAAGAGATGGGCAAATGCAGCGAACAGGCGCAGGGCATGATGCCGCCGATGCCGTATGCCGACATGGCGGACAACGACGGTCGGCATATCTGCGACATGTAGGCCCGGGAGCGACCGCCGGCTCCTCATCACCCCCTGCGGTGGCGCCCTCGTCTGAGGCTGTCTGCGCCGGGCCGGCGCGCCTCAGGCGGTGGCCTGCCCGGCCCCGGGCTCCTCATGGGTCACGCCGTCGCGGATGTGGTAGATGCGGCGGAAGGTGGGAATGATCTTTTCGTCGTGCGTGACCACGATGACCGCGGTGGCGAACCGGCGCGCCATGTCGTTGAGGATGCCGATCACGGCCAGGGCGCGCTCGCTGTCGAGCGGCGCGGTCGGTTCGTCGGCCAGGATCACCGGCGGCCGGTTGATCAGGCCGCGGGCGATCGCGACCCGCTGCTGCTCGCCGCCGGAGAGCTGGGAGGGCATGGCGCGGGCGCGCTGCTGGACGTCCAGCGCGGTGAGCAGTTCCAGCGCCCGCGACCGCGCCTGGCCGTTGGCGACCCCGGCCAGCATCGCCGGCAGGGCGACGTTGTCGGTGACGTCGAGAAACGGGATCAGGTAGGGCGCCTGGAAGACGAAACCGATCCGGTCCCGGCGCAGGGCGCGCAGGTCGGGGACCTGCCAGCGGTCGGCGTAGATCACCTCGTCGGCCAGGGTCATGCGACCGGCGGTCGGATCGAGCACCGCGCCCAGGCACTTGAGCAGGGTGCTCTTGCCGGAACCCGACGGGCCGATCAGGCCCACCACCTCCCCCGCCGCGACCTCCATGTCCACCCCCTTCAGGGCGTCGACGGCGGTGTCGCCCGCGCCGTAGCGCTTGCGCAGGCCCTCGATGCGGATGCCGTGGCCGCCCACGTCAGCCACCGATGGCCACGGCCGGGTCGACCTTCAGGGCCATGCGGATGGCGACCACGCTGGCCAGCATGCAGATCAGCAGCACGGCGGCCAGGCCGGCGACCGAGTCGAGCGGCAGCAGCAGGACGTACTTGGGAAACAGCGGCGCGGCGAAGGTCGCGCTGATCTTGCCGACGACAAAACCGATCAGGCCGAGCGCCAGCGCCTGCTGCATGATCATCGCGGCGATGGTGCGGTTGCGCGTGCCAATCAGCTTGAGCACCGCGATTTCACGGATCTTGTCCATGGTCAGGGTGTAGATGATGAAGGCGACGATGGCCGCGCTGACGGCCGCCAGGATCACCAGGAACATGCCGATCTGTTTGGCCGAGGTGGCGATCAGCTTGCCAGTCAGGATCGCCTCCATCTCCGCCCGGGTGTAGGCGGTCAGGTGCTTCCAGCGGCTGATCGCTTTGGCCAGGTCGGCCGCGGCATGGCCCGGCGCGACGGTCACCAGCACGGCATTGACCGAACGGTTGCTGCCCTGCGCGGCGAGCACCGCGTCGAGCAGGCCGGGATCGCCGGGACGGTTGAAGGCGGGATTGGCCGCAGTGCGGCGGCGGTCCTGCAGGATGGCGGCGTTGTCCTTGAGGAACTGCGCCTCCTGGGCATCCTTGAGCGGAATGAACACCATCGGATCGCCGCCGGACGAGACCATGCGCCGGGTCAGGCCGACCACGGTGTAGTGGTGGCGCCGGATGACCAGGCGCTCGCCCAGACGAAAGCCGGAGGCGCGGTCGGCCACCGCCTCATAATGGCCGCGCGTGATCTGGCGTCCGGCGACCAGGTAGGGCGGCCACCCGGGTGCGCCCGGCGTGCCGGCGACGATGCCGACCACCATGGCACGCACGTCCCGCGCCCCGGCGCGCACCTGCATGGTCAGGTAAGTGACGTTGGCGGCCTGCTCGACCCCCGGCATGGCGCGCAGGCCGCGGTAGAGGTCGTCGTCGAGGCTGGACGCCTCGGCATAGGGGCCCTGGGTCTCGCGCTGCACCACCCACAGGTCGGCGCCGCTGTTGTCCAGCAGCACCCTGCCGTCGTCGACCATCCCGCGGTAGACCCCGGCCATGGTCAGGGTCACGCCGACCAGCAGCCCGAGGCCGACGCCGGTGAAGATGAACTTGCCCCAGGCGTGGAGGATGTCGCGGCCGGCCAGGCTGATCATCGGGCGCTGCCGGGCAGTTCCTCGACCACGCGGATGCGACTGTGCGTCTTCAACGCCTGGTCGCTGTAGAGCACCACCCGGGCCCCGGGCGCGAGGCCGGCGCGCACCTGCACGCGGCCGTCGAGATCGGCCGCGCCGAGCGTGACCGGGGTGAAGCGCGCCGCGCCGTCGTCGAGCCGCCAGACGCCGAGCCGGCCGCCTTCGCGCCGGAGGGCGGCGTTGGGCACGACCGGCGCGGCCGGCAGCACCGGCAGCGCCACCGTCACCTCGGCCAGCTCGCCGAGCGGCGGCAGGGCGTCGGGCCGGGGCTCGAACACCACCTTGGCCAGCAGCTCCTCGGTCACCGCGTCGGCCACCGGCTCCAGCCGCAGCACGCGACCGCTCAGCACCTGCTCCGGGCGCGAGCGCAGGACGATGCGCGCCGGCAGGCCGGCGCTCAGGCCGGCGGCGCTGACCTGGTCGAAACGGGCGTTGACCCACAGGCTCTCCGGGTCGACCACCTCGACCACCGTCTGGCCGGCGACCACGGTGGTGCCGGGGTCGGCGTCACGCCGCACCACCACGCCGGCGACCGGCGCCACCAGGCGCAGGCTGTCACGCTGCGCCACCAGGGCGGCGCGCTCGAAGCGGATCCGGGCGAGCTCTTCGCGCGCCGCGTCCCGGGCCGCCGCGGCGATCTGCAGCTCCTGGCGTTTGCTGGTCAGCGCCTCTTCACTGATCTGCCGCGCCGCGAACAGGCGCTCGTAACGCTGCGCCTGGGACGCGGCGTAGGCGTGCCGCGCCGCGGCCTCGCGCAGCGCCGCCTCGGCCCGCCGGGCGGCCGCCTCCTGAGCCCCGATCCGGTCGTCGAGATCGACCGGGTCCATCTGGCCGAGCAGCTGCCCGGCCTCGACCCGGTCGCCGACATGCACCTCCAGCCGCTGCAGGCGGCCGGCCTGGGTCGGGCCGATGCGGTAGCTGAAACGCGCCTCGACCGTGCCGATGCCGAACCGGGACGGGGTGATCGACGCCGCCTCGACCGTCGCCAGCGTCACCGCCACCGGCGCCAGCGGACCGGAGCGCAGTGCGACATAGGCGAACAGCGCCAGCAGCGGCAGCACCACGGCCAGCCGTGCCAGGGTGCGTCCCTGCAGCAGCCGGCTCATGGCCGGTGCTCGATGCCGCGCCGGTAGATGGCGAAGACCCGCGGGGCGTCACGACGGATGCGCCCGACGTCGCCGGCCAGCAGCGACTGCATGACCAGGCCCTGGATGGTGCCGATGAACAGGGTCGCCGCCGCCTCGAGGTCGAGGGTCGGGTCGAGATCACCACTCGCCTTGCCCTGGGCGAGGACGCCGGCCAGGCGCTGGCCGTACCCCTGGATCAGGGTCTGCGCCATCTGCTTGGCCGGCGTGGTGCCGGCGTGCTGCAGTTCGCCGAACATCATCCGCGGCACCCCCGGGTGGTCGCAGACGAATTCGACGTGGGTCATGAACATCGCCTGCAGCGCCGCCAGGGGGGTGGCGGCCCCACGCGCGGCCCGGTCGAGCCGGCCTAGCAGCCGCTCGGCCACCCACTCCATCACCGCCCGCCAGATCGCCGCCTTGGTCGGGAAGTGGCGGAACAGCGCCCCCTGGGTGACGTTCATCTGCTCGGCGATGGCCGCAGTGGTGATCTCGCTGGGGTTGCGCGTCCCCGCCAGCTCGACCACCGCCTCGACGGTCACGGCGCGCCGCTCATCGGCCGGAAGGTGTTTCGGTGGTTTGCTCATGGTCGATCCCGATCAAAGATAGTAACTGGTTACTATCTTTCCACGGAAGCGGACCACAAGCAAGCCCTGCTCGCCTGTACCGGCGACCGGTGCGGGCGCCGATGCGCAAGCACGGCGGGCGCTGTTCTTGGGTCGAAGCGGAGGACCCGCCGCGGTGCTCGCTCACCCGGCGTCGGGGGCAAAGAGCCGCTGGCCGCCCAGGTGCTAGCTGCTGATCGCAGGCTGGCACTCGGGGCCGAGCAGCCGCTCTGCGACGGCCGGCCCGGAGGGTGACCCCAGCGCAGCGGGCAGCCCTAGACTGCGGTCACGCCCCGTCCGGCCCCCAGAGCAGCCGGTCGAGGTCGAGGGGCCCATCGTCCGCGGCAGCCACCGCCCTCCCCCCCTCGATGCGGACGTTCTCGGCCTCGAGCTGCCGCTTCTGGCGCAGGTAGGCGGTGCTGCCCGGCGCGAAGGCCAGCGTCCGGTCGGCGCGGACCACGCGGTGCCATGGCAGCGGCTGCGGCGAGCGGCCGAGCGAGCGCCCGACCATCCGCGCGTGACGCGGATAGCCGGCCGCGCGCGCGACCGCGCCGTAGCTCAAGACCCGCCCCGGCCGGATCCGGGAGACGACCTCCCAGACCGCGGCGTCGAACTCGGCCTGCCGATAGCGCATCCGCGCCCTCCCGTGCGCCGTCGCCCAAAAGTCAGGATGGACGCTGGCCACGGATACGCAACACACGATCGCCGGTGCAGGTCGGTCGGCATCCTCCCCCACCCCGGACCGGTCGCGCTGGCTTGCGCCGGGACCCGCTCCGGCCGCCGGTGCCTCAACCCGAGGCGCCACCCGAGCAGGGCCACGCCTCGCGCAGCGACAGGAAGACCAGCGCCTCGGCCGGCAGCGTGAGGATCTCCGGGTGCGCCTCCAGGTAGGCCGCGACGACCTGCCTGCGTGCCATGTGCCGGGCGCCTGCGGGCGGACAGATCAGTTCCCGCGCACCGGAGCCGTCATCCGCCGGGACCACCGGGGCGAGGTTCAGACCGGCCGCCACGCCGGAGATGTACATCAGGCAGGCGAGCTGCAGGCTCGCCTTGTCGTCGTCGCAGAACGACTTCAGGTCGGTTCCGGTCAGGGCCGCGGCGTGGCCGGCCCAGGTCAACAGCAGCAGCAACACCACGCGCTTCATCGCCGGCCACCTCCGTTCAACCCCGCGAGTGATGGAGGAAACCTAGCGCTTCCAGCGCGTTGGAACCGGGCATGGTTCACAGAACGGGAGAACCCCGGACCAGGGCGTGGCCCGCCCTGGCCGGCTCGCCATCCCCGGCGCCGTGCCGTGGCCCGCCGTCGGCCTACTTCGCGTTGGGGAAGAAGAGCTGCTGTCCGCCGAGCCGGTAGTCGGCGATCGCCGCCTGGCCCTCGGGGCCGACCAGCCAGTCGATAAAGGTCTGGCCCGCCGCCGCCTTCACCCGCGGGTGCTTTGCCGGATTGACCAGGATGACGCCGTACTGGTTGAACAGGTCCGGCGCGCCCTCGACGGCGATGACGTAGTCGCCCCGGTTCTTGAAGCTGATCCAGGTGCCGCGGTCGGTCAGCGCGTAGGCGCCCATGCCGACAGCGGCATTCAGGGTCGCGCCCATGCCGGAGCCGGTTTCGCGGTACCAGGTGCCGCTGGCAGCCTTGATGTCGACGCCGGCCTGCCGCCACAGCGCAACCTCCTTCTTGTGGGTGCCGGAGTTGTCGCCGCGCGAGGCGAACGGCGCCTTGGCGGCGGCGATCTTTTTCAATGCCGCTGCCGCGTCATGCATGCCCCTGACCTGGGCAGGATCGGCCGGCGGCCCGACGACGATGAAGTCGTTGTACATGACGTCGAAGCGTTCGACGCCGTAGCCCGCGGCGACGAACGCCTCCTCGGCCGGCTTGGCATGCACCAGCAGCACGTCGCCGTCGCCGTTCTGGGCGTTCCTGATCGCCTGGCCGGTGCCGACCGCGACGACGTGCACCCGGATCCCGGTCTTCTGGGTGAACCGTGGCAGCAGATGGTCGTAGAGGCCGGAATTGTCCGTCGAGGTGGTCGACTGCAGGATGATCGAGGGGTCGGCCGCACCGGCTGCGGCGGAGGCGAGCCAGAGACCAAGCAGGGTGGCGAGGATCCGGAATGTACGCATGGCGGGGTCTCTTTCGGTGGTTGTCAAGTGGCCGGTTCAGAGCACGAGTTGTCCGGCGAGGTAGGCCCGCGCCTCGGGGGACGCGGGCGCGGCAAAGAAGCGGTCGGCCGGACCCTGTTCGGTGCTGCGGCCGCGGTGCAGGAAGACCACGTCGTCGGCCAGCCGCCGCGCCTGGCCGATGTCGTGGGTGACGAACACCACCTTGGTCCCGGCCGCGCGCGCCTCGGCCACCAGGTTCTCGATGGCGATCACCGAGGCCGGGTCGAGGCTCGCGGTCGGCTCGTCCAGCAGCAGGACCTCGGGTTCCAGTGCCAGCGCCCGCGCCAGCGCCAGGCGCTGCTGCTCCCCGCCCGAGAGGCGCCGCGCCGGCCGCGCGGCCAGCTCGGCGAGGCCGACGTGGCGCAACAGCTCCAGGGCGCGTCCGGCCGGGGCGTCGGGCACCAGGCGCAGCACGAACTCGAGGTTGGCCAGCACCGAGCGGCGCAGCAGCACCGGCCGCTGGAACACCAGGGCCTGGCGCTTGCGCACCGCCTCGTCCAGCGCCTGGCCGTTCCAGCTCACGCTGCCGGCGGTCGGTGCCAGCAGGCCGTGGAGCAGGCGCAGCAGCAGGCTCTTGCCGGCCCCGTTCGGACCCATGATCACGGTGATGCCGGCGCCGGCGAGCCGGAGGTCGAGGCCGTCGATCAGGCGCGTGCCGCGCACCTCGTAGGTCAGGCCGCGCACGTCCAGTGGCAGCAGGCCGGTGACCGCGCCGGCATGCGCCCGGTCCAGGGCGATCGCCTCAGCCATAGGCGTAGCGCGCCGCGGTCGCCCGCAGGCTCATGACCCCGACATTGACCGCCAGCGCGATGGCGATCAGCACCAGGCCGAGGGCCAGCGCCAGGGCTAGGTCGCCCTTGGAGGTCTCCAGCGCGATGGCGGTGGTCATCACCCGGGTCAGGTGGGCGATGTTGCCGCCGACGATGATCACCGCGCCGACCTCGGCGATGGCGCGGCCGAAGCCGGCCAGAGCGACGGTCAGCAGGCTGTAGCGGGCGTCCCAGAGCAGCGCCGCCACCGCCCGGTGCGGCGGCAGGCAGAGGGAGCGGAACTGCTCGTCGTACTCGTCGTGCAGCTGTTCCAGCACCTCGCGCGACAGCGCCGCGACAATCGGCGTGATCAGCAGGGCCTGGGCGATGATCATCGCCGTCGGCGTGTAGAGCAGCTGCAGCCAGCCGAACGGCCCGGCATTGGAGAGCGACAGGTAGACCAGCAGGCCGACCACCACCGGCGGCAGCCCCATCAGGGCGTTGAGCAGGACGATGGCCGCATGCCGTCCGGGGAAGCGCCCCATGGCCACGGCGGCGCCGAGCGGCAGGCCGAGGGCACAGGCGATCACCACGGCACTGAGGCTGACTCGCAGCGACAGGCCGATGATCTCGACCAGGTCGGCATCGGCGCGCAGCACCAGGTCGAAGGCGAGTTGGAAGGCCTGGCCGAAATCCTGCATCGGTTACGTCTTGAGCTCAGGAGAAATATCACGATTAATCGTGTGCTATTTCTCATATTGAGGACACGAGAGTAAATTTAGACCATATTCAACAGAGAATACAGCGACGCGTCGCAAGCAACTTGCCCCCTCTTCCACCCGTCGCGGCGACGGTCGCCGGGCCGGGGCGAGTCGGGCGCCAACGGGACGGGCCAGACCGCGCCGGACCGTCCACGACCACGCCGTTGCATCGACCGCACGCTCCTGCAACCATCCCGGGCAGCCGCCGAGGGGCCCGGCCAGCAGAGACCCAGACCATGAGCCGAGCAGAGACCGACTTCCTGACCACGCGCGAGCTGGCCGACCTGCTGCGGATCAAGGAGCGCAAGGTCTACGAACTGGCGGCCGCCGACGCGGTGCCGTGCCTGCGGGTGACCGGCAAGCTGCTGTTCCCGCGGGCGGCGATCGCGGCGTGGCTGCAGCGTCACACCAGCGGGAGTGCGCCCGGGGTCACGGTGCAGCGAGCCCAGGTCTTCAGCGGCAGCCACGACCCGCTGCTCGAGTGGGCCCTCAGGGAGTCGCGCGCCGACCTGGCCACCCATTTCGACAGCAGCCTCGACGGCGTGGAGCGGTTTGCCGCCCAGGCCGCGGTGGCGACCGGCCTGCATCTCCACGATCCCGGGACCGGCGGCTGGAACCGGCACCTGGTCGCCGCCCGCTTCCCCGACGCCCCGGTGGTCCTGGTCGAGTTCGCCTGGCGCGAGCGGGGCCTGGTCGTCGCCGCCGGCGAGGAGACGGCGATCCGGGCCGTCGCCGATCTGCGCGGCAGGCGCGTGGTGCCCCGGCAGGCCGGGGCGGGCAGTCAATCGCTACTGGAACACCTGGTCTCCACCAGCGGCCTGGCGGCGGGTGAGATCGAGTTCACCACCCCGGCGCGGACCGAAGCGGACGCCGCGCTGGCGGTGGTCGAGGGCAAGGCCGACGCGGCCTTCGGCCTGCAGGGGCTGGCGCGCCAGTACCGGCTCGGCTTCGTGCCGGTGATCCGCGAACGCTTCGACCTGCTGGTGGACCGCCGGGCCTGGTTCGAGCCGCCGCTGCAGGCGCTGTTCGATTTCTGCCGCTCGGAGGGTTTTCGCCGCAAGGCGGAGGAGTTTGAGGGTTACGACGTCAGCGGCTTCGGCCGGGTCCATTTCAACGGCTGACGCGAAACTCCAGGCGGCGACCCGGTCGCTCAACCGGCCGACCAAGCTGCATCGAGACCGCAAAGCCGTGTCGCCGAGGGTCATCCTGTCCGGCCAAAAACGGCAGGCCGGGATCGGGTCCCGGCCTGACGCCCTGGTCAGCGACATGCCTTCGGCGGCCTGGACGTTACCTCCAGGGACTGCAGAGAGCGCGCGTCGATCCGTTCACTTGATGCGCATATCGCTCTTGACCGAGGCCACTCCGTCGACACCACGCGCCACCACGACCGCCCTGTTCGCGGCCGTCTGCGAGCTGACGAAGCCGCTCAGCTGCACCACGCCCTTGAATGTCTCGACGTTGATTTCGGTGACCTTGAGCATGGGGTCGTCGAGGATCGCCGCCTTCACCTTCGCGGTGATGACACTGTCGTCGATGTATTCCCCGGTGCCTTCCTGGGTTGACGTTGAAGCGCAACCGGTCGCGATCGCCAGCATGAGGGCGATGAAAAACACGGAAATATATTTGCCTGGATGTTGCATGACCGAAGTTCCTTCTTAAGTGTTGCGGTGAAACCGTCCGATCCCCTGTCCGTCACCCATCCGTCAGCATGGATGGCGCCGGAGAGGTGAACCCGTACGGGCGAAACCGGACGTTCGCCTTGACGCCATGGTTCCACCTCCCGGGTCGATCGTCTGTGCTCTGGCGTACATAGGGCGCGCGCCTGCCCCGAACCCTGCGTCGACCCACCGTCGCGATGCAGACGGGCCGTTTGGTGCGCTGGCGTACAGACGCCGGCCGCCAGATCGGTAATCTCGGCAGTAATCTCACCTGATCTGGACAGGGAACAACCCCAGGAGCGAAAAACATGAGTATCGGAACCATCCTGCTGATCGTGCTGGTGCTGATCCTGATCGGAGCGATTCCGGCCTGGCCGCACAGCCGGGGCTGGGGTTATGGACCCAGCGGCGGTATCGGATTGATCGTGGTGATCCTGCTCGTCCTGTTACTGATGGGCAGGATCTAGGGAAACCCCGATAAATACAGGGTCTCCGCGGTACATGGGCCAGGATGGCTCCCGGCAACCCTCTGGCATTCCCGCCATCCATGGCGGTCATGTACCGCCCTTTTCGACGGCTACACGCCGTTGAAAATGAAGGCAACTCAAAACGGTTTTGAGTTGCCATGCTCTGAAAAGTCCAGGATCGACATATCCAGAGCTGCCAGAGAAACCCCGGTGCTCCGGGGTTGCAGCAACACATGGACGTGTTGCGATTTTTTACGCCGGCTACGTCGGTCATGACAAGCCGGGGCCTCCGCGTCGTGCCGGCGCATGCGCCGGTGGGCCCATACCCCGCGAAAGCCATGCCGCCCCCCGGGGTCGCTGTACCGGCAAAGGTGGTCCTGGCAGCCTCGATCGCCGGATGATGACGCCAGCCGCCGTCGCCGTCCCCTTGGATCCAGCCCCCTGGGTCGACCACGCCAGGCAGCACGTTATGTTGGCTAGCGCACATTACGGCGCCGGCCCGGATGCTACACTCAAATCCATGGAAGCAGGTAAACCCAACACAGCGCGGCCGCAAGATAACCGTCTCCTGGCGGCCATACCGTCCAACGTCAAGGAACGCCTGTTCCCAAAACTCAAGCAGCTGTCGCTTCCGCTCGGCAAGGTCGTCTACGAGTCGGGCGACACGATGCGCGACATCATCTTTCCGATCAACAGCATCGTCTCGCTGCTCTATGTCATGCAGAACGGCGCCTCGGCCGAGATCTCGGTGGTGGGCAACGAGGGGGTCGTCGGCATCGCCCTGTTCATGGGCGGCCAGAGCACCACCAGTCGGGCGCTGGTCCAGAGCTCGGGATACGCCTACACGTTGCACGCCGCTGAAATGCGCGAGGAATTCAACCACCCGGACGGTGAATTACGCCTGCTGATGCTGCGCTACACGCAGGCCCTCATCACCCAGATGGCGCAGACGGCCGTGTGCAACCGTCACCACCTGATCGACCAGCAGCTGTGCCGCTGGATCCTGCTTTCCCTGGACCGGCTCTCCAGCAACGAATTGAACATGACCCAGGAACTGATCGCCAACATGCTCGGCGTACGCCGCGAAGGGGTCACCGAGGCGGCCGGCAAGTTGCAGCGGCTCGGCATCATCGAATACCACCGTGGCCGGATCAGGGTCCTGGACCGGACCAAGCTGGAGCGCATGGCTTGCGAGTGTTACGCCGTGGTCAAGAAGGAGACCGACCGCCTGCTGGCGCCGATCTTCTCCGCGCGACGCTCATCCGGTGCCTCTATGGCCTGACCCTCGGCCCCACCGTCCGTCATCGCGACGACCTCGGCCCTGTGTGGGCTAGCGAACGGTGATTTGTCACCGCAGCCGCTAGCCTCCACCAATGAACCCACTTTCGGGCAATGTGGCCGACCAAGCTGCCAACCACCTGATCGCAAGACTTCCGCGCCAGGATCGCCAGCGGGTACTGGCGCACTGCGAGCCGGTGGCCCTGGCCGTTGACGACATCCTGTGCGAGCCCGACCGACCGTACACGCACGCCTACTTTCCGCTCACCGCCTCCATCCGACTGATGACTCCGGCCACCGGCCACCTGCCGATCGCCCTGGACCTGGTCGGCAACGAGGGGATGCTCGGCGCGACCCTGGCGCTGGGGTCCGTCACGGCGTCGATGCGCGGGATCGTGCAGCTTGCCGGGTACGCATTGCGCATGCCGGTGGCGCAACTGCAACACGACCTGCACCAGCATCCCATGCTGCAAGACCTGGTCAATTGCTACCTCCGGGTCATGATTGGACGGTTGTCACTGACGGCCACCTGCCATTCTTTCCACCACCTCGAGTTGCGTCTGGCACGCTGGTTATTGATGACCCACGACCGCGCGCATGCGGACCATTTCCGCGTCACCCATCAACTGCTGGCCGGCATGCTGGGCGTTCGCAGGAGTGCGGTCACCATCGCCGCAGGTGCGCTGCAACATCGGCAACTCATCAGTTATGCCCGAGGCAAGGTCTGGATCGTCTCACGCTCCGGTCTGGAAGCCGCGGCGTGCACCTGCTACGGCGAGGAGAAGGCAAGATTCAGGCACGAATTCAGTTCCAGGCAACCCGGATCGACGCCTGGATCCGACGCCGCGGGCCTCCCTCGCCTTTTGCAGTGACGGCCAGCCGTCCGATGGGCCGGCAGGCCGCGACCCTGTTTCTGTCCGCCGCGCCCTGAACCGTCCCGGACGAACCCGACCGGGGCGCCTCGAACCGGGGTGCAGCCCCGTCAGGAGTGCAGCACCCGCTGACCGTCGACCGCTCCGGAGGCCGCGTCAGGGTAGCGCGACCGCGCCGGCCGGCGTCACCGCCCCAACTCCCGACTATCATGACGCTGACGAGGTTAACGGAGCACGGCGGTGTCGACGTCCCCTTCCCCGGCGAGCGTTCATTCCGACCCCCGTCCGCGGTGGGGCCCCTGGTGGTGGCTGTTGGCGGTGCTGGCCGGCGCCCTTGCCGCCCCGGTTGGGGCGCAGGCGCCCGAACTGGAAGGCCGGCCCCTGATCGAGACGCTGCGCCAGGGCGGCTACAACCTCTACTTCCGCCACGCCGCCACCGAATGGTCGCAGAGCGACCGGGTCGAACGGCCCGGCGACTGGACGAGCTGCGATCCCGACCGCATGCGCCAGCTCGCCGCGGCCGGGCGGCAGACCGCCGGCGCGGTGGGCGCGGCCATGCGCGCGCTGGCGATCCCGGTCGGGCGGGTCTACGCCAGCCCCTACTGTCGCACCGTGGCGACCGCCGAGGCGCTGGACATGGGGCCGGTCACGACCACCACCGACGTGATGAACCTGCGCGTGGCCGACCATTTCGGCGGCCGCCAGGCCATCGCCCGCACTGCCCGCGTGCGCCTGGCCACCGCCCCCGCCGCCGGGCGCAACGACGTCTATGTCGCCCACGGCAACCTGGCCCGGGAGGCGACCGGGGTCTATCCGGGCGAAGGCGAGGGGTTGGTGTTCCGGCCGCTCGGCGGCGAGGCGTTCGAGTTCGTCGGCCGGCTGGGGCCGGAGCAGTGGCGCCGGCTGGCCGGCACCGGGCCTTGAGTCGGGCCGTCCGCGCCCGGCGGTTGCAGCCGGGCCGCGCCGACCCCTGCTTCAGCCCTTGCGCAGCAGGAAGACGTAGTGACCCGCCTCCTCGGTGACCGACAGCAGCTCGAAGCCACCCTGCTGGGCGAAGGTGTGGAACTCCTTGGGTGAGCCGGTGTCGGTGCCGATCACCTTGAGCACGGTGCCGGGCGCGGCCAGCGCCAGCGCCTTCTTGGTGCGCAGGATCGGCAACGGGCAGTTCAGACCGGAGAGGTCGAGTTCCTGGTCAACGTGGGTCATGGGGCGATTATGCCTGAGGGGCGCGACGGAGCGGTGAGGTCAGGCCGGCGGCCCCACTGTCACGTCCGCAACGAACTCACCTGCCGGCGAGTGGAGTTGATGCCTTCCGGCCCTGATTTCACTGTAGTCCGTCAGCCCGCAGGATCAAGTCGCCGGTCACCGGCCTCGGTCAGGGGCGGCCGGTTGCAGCAGGCCGTGGCGCGTGCCGACGGTGCGCAACTGGGCGCACTGCGCGACGGTCAACGCCCGGTTGTCCGGCGCGCTGCGGTCCTCCATCAGGTTGCCCGGCGCGGCGACATGCGCGCCGCTGTCGGCGAGGACATGAACCAGCTCGTGCGCCAGGACGATGCCGACATCGGGCGCGGCCCGCGTCACCCAGACCGAGTCGGCCAGTTCGGGCCGCGTGCGGCTGTTGCCGCGGCCGATCGCCTCGGCGTCGAAGGCCGGCTGCTGGCGGGTGTCGCGGACGAAGTAGAGCGTCGGCCGGCCCGGCTGCAGCTGGCGGGCCAGCTCGCGCGCTGCCGGCGTGTGGAAATCGTGAAAACGCTCCGGGGCGCGGACCTGCAACAGGTCGACCCCGGTCAGGCCGACCCGGCACGGCGCCAGCAACGCGGCCACCTCGGCGACCGCGGCCAGCACCTCCCGGCGCGTCCAGCCGGTCTGCTCGAGCACGACCGCGGTCAGGTGCAGGGCGTGGCCCGGCGGCTCGCCGGTCGCCGTCAGCCCCAGCTGCGCCGCGCTCAGCGTCTCCTGCCCGACCAGGACGATCCGCTCGTCGCCACCGGCCACCGCCTGCTGCCAGGCCAGGGCGAGGCCGGCGAGCAGCAGGCGAACGGTGCCGCGACGACGACGGCCGGTGGTCACGCTCGCGTGCCTACTGCCGGCCCATGTCGACGTCGATCCCGGCGTCGAGCAGCCGCTTGCGGTAGGCCTGGCTGTAGTCGCGCAAGGTGGCGTAGTCGCGGTCGTGCCGTTCGCCGACGTAGCGCAGTGCCGTGGTGAAGTGGAAATGGCGCAGGACGCCGGCGATGCGCACCCGCTCGCGGCCGTCGGCGTAGAGGACGAAGGCCGGACGGGCGTCCAGGCCGAGTTCGCGTACCCACGCCCTGGCGCTGGTGCGCCGGCCGGAGGGGTCGATCAACGGCGTCTCGCTCTCGGCATCGAGGCGCACCACGGTGAACAGCTCCAGCAGCCGGTTGACCTCCGGATCGGCCAGCAGGGTGTCGTGCAGCAGGTCGCAGCCGCCGCACCAGACATCCTCGAACAGCACCAGCAGCGGCCGGTCACCGACCGTGAGATCGGCGGTCGTGCTGAAGGCCGGGTGGGGGCGGAAGGCGTAGTGCGGACCGGTTGCCGTCCTGGCGACGTAACTGGCCAGATCCATCTGCAGGTAGGCCTTGTCGTCGACGTAGTCGAGCACGCGCTTGAACTCGACGGGCGTGCGGTAGCCGTCGACGCGCATCACCTGGCGGTTGCTGCCGTCGAGGAAGATCACCGTGGGTGTCTGGCGCACCTCGAGCAGCCGGGCCAGCTCCTTTTCGGTCACCGTCACCTGCTCGTTGAAGGCCACCTCGCGCGCGCCGCGGATGTCTATGGCAATGGCATCGAAACGCTGCCGCAACCACGGCGAGTAGTCGGACTCGACGATGCTCTCGTTCAGCACCGCTTCGCAGTACGGGCACTCGTCGAGGTGCATGAACAGCAGCACGTGCTTGTCCGCCTCGGCCGCCTCGACGGCATCCTCGGCCAGGTCGAGGAAGCTGGTCTTGAACCAGGCCGGGATCTCGTAGCGGATGCCGCCGGTGAGGCGCCCGGACTCGGCCGCCGAGGCGGCCAGGACGCCGCCCCCGAGCAGGGCCAGGAGCAGCAGCATGACGGTGACGTGACGGCGCTTCATCGGTCTCATCCTTAATGGCCACGCTCCCGACCCTAGCCAGTTCAGCCGCCCGGGTTCAATACCCCCTAGGGCAGGGAAGCGGAGCGTGCCGCGTCCGCACCGAGCCATTGCACCAGGGTCTGTTCCAGCACCTTGAGCTTGACCGGCTTGGCCAGATAATCGTTCATCCCGGCGTCCCGGCAGCGCTCCCGTTCCTGGGCCAGGGCGTGCGCGCTCAGCGCGATAATGGGCAAGTCGGCGTGGTCGGGCCAGCGCCGGATCTCCGCCGTCGCCGCGAAGCCGTCCATGACCGGCATCTGGCAGTCCATCAGCACCAGGTCGAAGCGCTGGCCGCTATCGCGCACGGCGGTCACCGCCCCGGCCCCGTCCCCGACCACCACGGCGCTGTAGCCCAGTTTGCCGAGCATGGCGACGATCACCTTCTGGTTGACGAGGTTGTCTTCGGCCACCAGCATGCGACCGCGCGGGGCGGCGCCCGGCCGCACCGCCACGGCCGCCAGAGGGGACCGTGGCGCGTCAGCGACCGGCTCGCCGGTCAGGAGCGCGGCCAGGCGCTCACCGACCTGCTGGTGTCGCAGCGGCCGGCCCACGTTCGCCACCGGCGGAGCGATGCCCGGAGCACCCGGATCCGACGCACCGAAGGGGAGCAGGCGCACGACCGGAAGCTTCCCGGGTCCTGCCGTCGCGCGCAGTTCGGCGATCCGTGCCGCCACCTCATCCGTGGCCGGCGTCACCCCGACCACGAGCAGATCGAAAGGCGCCGCCCCCGGCGCCAGCGCCACCCCGGCCAGCGCCGTCGACCAGCAGGCGCCGACAGTCACCGCCATCCGCCAGGCGGTAAGCATCTCGACCAGCGCTTCGCGCTGCACCGGGTCCGCCTCGACGACCAGCACCCGGGCGCCGGCCAGGCACGGCCCGAAGCCGTCCTCCCTGCCGCCATGGCGGGCGGCCACCAGCGGCAGTTCGAAGTGGAACGTGCTGCCGCTGCCGGGCTTGCTGCGCACGCCGATACGACCGCCCATCGCCTCGACCAGGTCACGCGAGATGGCCAGGCCGAGACCGGTGCCGCCGTAGCGCCGGGTGGTCGAACCGTCCGCCTGCGAGAAGGCGCGGAAGATGGAACCGAGCGCCGCCGCCGGAATGCCGATGCCGGTGTCCTCGACCTCGACCCGCAGGCGCGCCTCACCCCTGGGTCCGGTCTTGCGCGCAACCGTCACCAGCACCCGCCCCTGGGCGGTGAACTTCAGCGCGTTGCCGACCAGGTTGGTGAGCACCTGGCGCAACCGGTTGGGGTCGCCGCGGCACCAGCGCGGCGCGTCGGCGCGGATCAGCGCGACCAGTTCCACGCCCTTGGCGCGGCCCGTCTCCGCCAGCAATTCGATGCAGCCGTCGACCACCTGGCAGAGGTCGTAGTCGATCGCCTCGAGGCTGAGCCGGCCCGCCTCGATCTTGGAGAAATCGAGGATGTCGTCGATCAGGCGCATCAGCAGATCGGAGGATGCGCTCGCGGTGGTGATGAACTCCTGCTGCTCGGCGTCGAGCGGCGTGTCCTCGAGCAGCTGCAGCATGCCCAGCACGCCGTTCATCGGGGTGCGGATCTCGTGGCTCATGTTGGCCAGGAATTCGGACTTGGCCCGGGCGGCCTTTTCCGCCTGCTCCTTGGCCTGCTCCAGTTCGCAGGTGCGTGCGGTGACCAGCTCGTCGAGGCGGTCGCGGTGCAGCCTCAGCTCCTCCAGCGCGCAGTTGCGCTCGATCATGCCGGCGAGGATGCGGGCGATGTCGTGCAGGAACGCACTGCCCGCCGCATCGACCTCGACGCCCGCGTCGGTGTAGAGGTTGACGACTCCGAGCAGCTGCTCGTCGCCGCGGATGGCGAGGCAGACATGGCCATGCGCGGGCGTCTCCTGGAACCTGATGTCGTGCTCATGAGCGACGCTGCAGGCCGAGTAAATCCCCTCGACCAGGGCGGTGCGGCCGCACAGGCAGGTACCGAACGGCACCACCGCGCAGCGCGCCTGCAACGGCTCGGCCAGGTTGATCTGCGCGACCATGTGCAACTGCCGGCGGTCGTTGTCGGCGAGGAACACCACACCCTGGGCGCGGACCCCGAGCCACGGCAGCGCGGTCACCTCGACCAGGGCGGCGTGCAGCTGCTCGGCGATGGTCATGCCGTGCAGCGAGATCTCGAGGATGCGCGACAGCGCCCGCTGGGCGTGGAAGTCGCGCTGGACGCGCTGTTCGCTGGCCGTGCGACGCGCGAACTCGTCGCGAATCTGCGCCGCCATGCGGTTGAACTGCGCCGCCATGCACTGGAACTCGAGCCCGCCGTCGACGGCCACGCAGGCGTCGAAATCGCCGCTCCGCACCCGCTCCATGCCCTGATCCAGCGCCGCGATGGGCGCCGCGACAAACCGGCGGAAGAAGTAGATCACCACCAGCAGCGCGGCGAACATCGCGCCGAGAATCGGCAGCAGCGCGACGGTCGCCTGCTGCATGCCGGCAGCGAGCGTGCCGACCAGCGACACGGCCACCGACTTGATCGCCACGTCACCGACCCGGTGACCGAAGCCCATGCTGTCCGGGTACTTCTCGACCAGCATCCCGGGCGCCTGTTCCGGGCGGCCGTGGCAGGCGAGGCAGTCGGCGGTAAAGCGGATCGGTACGGCGAGGCCGAGGTAGACGGTGCCGTTGCGCTCGACGGTGCCGCGCCACTCGCGCCGGTCGGGATCGCGCCGGAAGGCCTCGATGATCTCGACCTCGGTCGGGTCGGCGGCGTTGACCGGGTTGTGCGCGCCGAGCGTGGCAAACTTGAAGTAGTACCCGGGGTTGACTGCCAGGAAGCGGTCGATGAACTGGCGCGCGACAAAGCTCGCGGACATCAACTCGGGAACGAACGCCTCGGCACCCAGTTGCTGCGCCGCCTTCGGGCGCATGACGTGGCGCACGTAGTCCTGGGTCGCATCGACCGCGGTCAGCATCTGCTCCAGGGTGTCGTAGGCGCGATCGTGGGCGGCCCGTTGCCCCGCCTGGGAAACCAGGTAGACGGCGACACCGAACAGCCCGGTGAACAGGACCAGGATCCACAAGGTGAAGCGGGTCTGCAATCTGTAGCGCGCCTCCGTGCGCATGGTTCCTCTCCGCCCGTCCCGGCCCTGCGGCGGCCGCTACGGCTCCGGTTTGCTGTCGGCCGTCAGCCGAACAGCTTGATCCTGGCCCAGGTCGACCACCACTCGAACCAGGTCACCCGCTTGGTGTTGTGGATCATCACCCGGTCGTCTTCGCTCTGGACACGCCGGCCCTGCTTGAACTCGACCGCCTCCATGCCAATCTCGGCGGCGCACGTCCAGTGGTCGGTGTTGTAGATGGTGCAGTTGGTGTAGCGCCTGGGCGCCTCGTCCTCGACCCAGCGCGCCACTGTGCGGTCCTGCATGTCGAGCTGGAAGTAGATGCGGTCGGCCGTGGCCCAGTGGCCGCAGTCGCGCACCCCCTCGCTGCTGGCGTCGCTGCAGCGCAGGCGGTACTCGACCACGAGGTCCTCCTCGCCGAGGCAACCGGTGAGCAGGAACGAGGAGAGCAGCAGGCAGGTGGTGACCAGGGACAGGCGCACGGTGTCGCTTCCAGACCATCGATGGCGGTGATCTTAGCGCACCCGGTCGCCCGGGGCACTCGGGGCGATCAGGGGTCGCGACGCAGCAGCCGGCGCATGGCCCAGAGCCCGAACAGCGGCCCCGGCAGCAGCAGCCAGGCGACGCGCTCGTGCAGCGACTCCCAGCGCAGGGTGGCCAGTTCGATCGAAAAGACGGTGATCAGGAAGCCGACGCTGTTCTGGATCGCCAGTGCGCTGCCGACCAGGTGCTGCGGGCAGGCGCGCGCGGAGAGCGCGGAGAATTGCGGCGAATCGGCCACCACCGCCACGCCCCAGAGCAGCAGGCAGGCGAGCAGCACGGCGGCCGGCAGGGACTGCAGCAACGGGTACAGCAGGCAGAGGGCGCCGGAGAGCGCCAGCGCGGCGAAGGCGACGCGCCCGCTGCCGATCCGGCGGCTCAGTTCGCCGCCGGCGATGCAGCCCACGGCGCCGGCGCCGATGATGGCGAAACTGGCCAGCGAGACGCTGCGCGGGTCCGCCCCCGCCCCGCCTCCGAGTGCCAGCGCGGCCAGCAGCGGCACCACGGTCCAGAAGGCGTAGAGTTCCCACATGTGGCCGAAGTAGCCCAGCGCCGCCGCGCGGTAGGCCGGCACCCGCAGCGCGCTCAGGACGTGCCCGACCCGCGTCGCCTGGTGGCGCGGCAGATGCGGCCCGTCGCCGGTCAGCAGGATCATGCCGGCCGCGACCACGGCGAGCAACGAGGAGCAGAGCACCACCGCCGGCCACGGCCAGCCGCCGCCGAGCACCCGCACCAGGTGCGGCAGCGCGGTGCCCAGGGTCAGCATCCCGACCAGCCACCCGAGCACCTGCCCGGCCCGCTCGGGGGCCCAGCCGACCACCAGCTTCATGCCCAGCGGGTAGACCCCGGCCAGCGCCAGGCCGGTGACGAAACGGAGCGCCAGGGCCGGCCCGAGGCTGCCGTCGAGGAGCGTGAAGGCCGCGTTGGCCGCCGCCCCGAGCACGGCCGAGGCGGCGAAGATGCGGCTCGCGGCATGGCGGTCGGCAAACCCGCTGAGGGCGATCAGCAGGGTGCCGGCGATGAACCCCGCCTGCACCGCCGAGGTCAGGGTGCCGAGGTCGGCCGGGCCGAGCGCCCAGGCGCGCGCCAGGTCGTCGGCGACACCGTTGACGCTGAACCAGAGCGAGGTGCCCATGAACTGCGCCAGCACGATGATACGCAGGGCGCGCCGCGCCGCCGGGTCCACCGCGTGGTCGCCCACCCCGCCAGCTTCCTGGCCGGGGCCGGGCCTAGCCGAGCTCGACCGTCAGACCGATCGCCTCGATCCCCGCCTTGGCGCACAGCTCGTCGTCTTCCGACGCGGCGCCGGAGATGCCCACGGCGCCGATCACCGTGCCGGCGGCGTCGCGGATCAACAGCCCGCCGGGCAGGGCCACCACCTGGCCGTTGGACATGGCGTTGAGGGCGATGATGAACCCCTCCTGGCGCGTCTCCTGCTCGTAGCGGGTGGCCAGGTCGCGCGAATGGACCCCCATCGCCAGCGCCCCCCACGCCTTGGCCTGGCACACCTTGGCGCGCAGGAAGGTCTGGCCATCCTCGCGCGCCATGGCCTTCAGGTGACCGCCCGGATCGAGTACGGCGACGGCGAGCGGCTTGAGCTTCAGTTCGCGCGCCTTGGCCAGCGCGGCGGTGATGATCTGGTTGGCCTGGTCGAGGGTGATGTCCGGCATCGGTCGGGTCTCCAGCGGTGTTGGGGAAGTTCGCTGGCTACTCTAGCGCAAGCCGCCGCCGGGGGTCGCCCCGCGAGGTCGGATGACGGGGGCCGCGGGGCGACTTGCGCCAGGAAATTGATCTGGGTCGGGTTCCGGTCGGGCGAGGCGGCCGTCGCCGTCGTTCGGCCGCCGTTCGGCGCTATATTCGCCGTCAGCCCAGACCGCGCCCACCGGCGCCAGCGACCCAGGAGCACCCCATGAACGAGATCCTCGCGGGCCAGCGCGTCCCCGACGTCACCTTCCACGTCCGCGCCGGCGATGCCTGGACCGAGGTCACCACGGCGGAGATCTTCAATCGCCGCACGGTGGTGCTGTTCGCGCTCCCCGGAGCGTTCACCCCCACCTGCAGCTCGCGCCACCTCCCCGGCTACGAGGCGCTGGCCGACGAACTGAAGGCGCACGGGGTCGATGCCATCGTCTGCCTGGCGGTCAACGACAGCTTTGTCATGAACGCCTGGCGCGCCGACCAGGGGATCGAGCACATCACCTTCCTGCCCGACGGCAACGGCGAGTTCACTGCCGCGCTGGGCATGACCGCCGACCGCCGCGCCCACGGCTTCGGCCACCGCTCGCGGCGCTACTCCATGCTGGTGCGCGACGGCGTCATCGCCCAGGTCTTCGCCGAAGAGCGGGGGCCGGACGGGGTCGAGACCTACGGCGTCTCCGCCGCCGAGCAGATGCTCGCCCATCTCGCCGGCTGAACCATACCGGATCGTCCGCGCCCGGCTTGCGCGGCGGCGGGCGGTCGTTATCCTACGCAGCACTAGTACCGTGACCCATAGATTTCGGCACCACCAGCGCGCCGCTGACCGGTCAGCTGCAAGGCGCGCTTGCGCCGAAAGGGCGGGCCCCCTTTCAAGCAGGCGCAACGCCGCAGATGGCCGGTCAGCGGCGCGCCCGAAGGGAGCCCCCCGGAGGCGCCAGGCCGGCGTTGCAGCGCTTGACAAGGGCTGGGCCATTGCCTGCACGCTGCGCCTTGTCCTGGCACCTCCGGGGGGCTCTGGTCGTAGCGAAATCTATGGATCACGGTACTAACCCGACCATGGACCACTTCACCGCCTCCGACGGCGAGACCATCCACTACGTCCGCGCCGGTGCCGGCCCGCCGCTGCTGTTTCTCCACGGCTGGACCTCGAACCATCGCGAATGGCTGCCGTTCGCCACCGCCCTGGCCGACCGCCACACCTGCGTCTGCTGGGATGCGCGCGGCCACGGCGGCCACCCGCGGCGCGGCACGGAGGGCAACAGCATCCAGCGCATGGCGCGCGACCTGGATCAGCTGCTCACCCACCTCGACCTCGGCCCGGTCGCCCTGCTCGGCCATTCGATGGGCGCGCTGACCCTCTGGGAGTACGTGCGCCGCCACGGCTGCGCCGGCCTCGAGCGGCTGGTGCTGGTCGACCAGTCGCCCAGGCTACTGACCGACGACGGCTGGGACCACGGCATCTACGGCGACTTTCCCGACCAGCGCAACGACGCCTTCCTCGCCCGCCTCGAGGCCGATTTCGCCGAGGCCGTGCTGGGCCTGATCGGCGAGGGCAACAACCCGCGGGCGCGCGCCGCCCATGCCGCGGACGACCCCGCGCTCGGCCGCGTGCGCGACTACCTGCGCCGGCTCGACCCGGGGCCGCTGATCGAGGTGTGGAAGAGCCTGACCCGAGCCGACTACCGTGACGTCCTGCCGGAGATCCGCGTGCCGACGCTGCTGGTCCACGGCGACGCCAGCCACTTCTACAGCGTCGAGCTGGCCGAGTACGTCCGCGGCGCCATCCCGGATGCCCGCCTGCACGTCTACCAGGGCAGCGACCACTCGCCCCATCTGTGGCAGCGCGAGCGCTTCCTCGCTGACCTGCGCGCCTTCTGCGCCGTCCAAAACCGGGGGGCGGGCCTGTCAATCGCCAACCGACGCTTGCCCTGACTACCGGGTGAGGGATAATGCGAGACGATGAGCGGCCACGCAGCATTTGCCCTGGACCGCCGGCCGCCTCAGCCGGCGGCAGGCCGCGCCATCCGCCGCCCGACCGCGCTGGCCATGGTCTGCCTGGCGTTGTCGCTGCTGCTGCCACTGGCCGTCAGCAGCCAGGCGGTCGATCCGAACCTCGCCGTCACCATCGCCAAGAAGCTCGAACTGCTGCAGCGCTACCTCGGCTCCAGCGGCGCCCAGAAGATCGCCGCCGGCGACAACGCCACCGCCCAGGAGCTGCTCGGCCGCGCCAACGAGCGGGCCGAACAGGCGCTGAACTCCTACAACCGCGGCGACATGCAGATCGCCGACGAACGCCTGGCCGAGGCCTTCCGGGCTTACAGCGAGGCGCTGGAGGTGCAGCGCGGCAAGCGCACCGGCCAGGCCGAGATCCGGCAGCAGAACGCCGCCCTGCGCGACGAGATCGGCGCCTACCTGCAGGCCTTCGACGAGGCCCTGCTGGCCAAGGGGCCGGCGGCCGCCAGCCTGCTCAACCGCGGCCTGGTCAACGACCTGCTGGCCCAGGCGCGCGATCTCGAGCAGGCGGGTGACCCGCAGGCGGCGCGGGAGCGGCTCAAGGAGGCGTACAACCTGGCCATCACCGCCCTGACCCGGATCCGCGACAGCGAGACGGTGGTCTACAACCTCGATTTCCGCACCCCGGCCGACGAATACCGCTACGAGCAGAACCGCTACCAGAGCTACGCCATGCTGGTCGAGCAGATGCGCCAGTCCAGCGCGTACAACGAGCAGGCCCTGAAGCTGGCGGAGCGCTACCGGGACGAAGGTGAACGGTTGCGCCAGGAGGCCGAGGCCCTGGCGGCGGCGGGCCAGTTCGAGGCCGCGATCAAGACCATGGAAGAGGCCAGCAAGCGGTTGGTGCGCTCGCTGCAGATGATGGGTCTGTCGATCCCTGGCTGAGAGCCCGGGGGGTGGCCGCGCCCGCCGTCAGCGGACGCGCACGACCGCGGACATGCCCGCCTCGGCATGGCCGAGGATGTGGCAGTGGAACATCCAGTCGCCGGGATTGTCGGCGACGAACGCCACCCGCGCCGACTCCCCCGGGCCGAGCAGCACGGTGTCGAGCAGATGGCCGACCTGGGCCGGGTCGCCGCTGTGGTCGAGCACCTCGAAATGGTGGCCGTGCAGGTGCATCGGGTGCGGCCACGACGAATGGTTGCGGAACTCGAGCAGCGCCGTCTCGCCGCGCGCGAAGGTGAACTGCGGCGGCATGTCCATGCGGTAGCCGACCACGCCGTTGATCGCCCACATCTTGCCCATCATCACCAGCTGCGCCATGCCGGCGATCTGGCCGCGCAGTTCGGCCCGGTCCAGGTCGCCGAGATCACCGCCGTCCAGCAGCACGTCATAGCTCTTGGCGCCATCCAGGTCCGGGGTCGCGTGACGGTTGGGCGCCAGCTGCCTGTTCGCCTCCAGCGGCGCCGGGCGCTGCGGCCGGTCGCCATAGACCAGGTCGAGCAGCCGGAACGGGGCCTGCGGGTAGGCGGTGTCGATCACCGCGGTGCGGCTGCCGGGCGCCCCGGTCAGGTCGAGGATCAGGTCGATGCGCTGTGCCGGACCGAGCTGCACGACGCCGCCACGGGGCTGGTACGGCGTCACCGGCTGGCCGTCACAGGCGACGATCCACGGCTCGAGGTCGCGGAAACGGAGGGCGAAGATGCGCGCATTGGCGGCATTGAGCAGGCGCAGGCGCAGCCGCTCGTTGCTGCGCACCGGGACATCCTCGGCGATGCGGCTGTTGACGGTGATGGTGTTGCCCAGCCGGCCGGCGCGGGCGAAGTCGCGGTGGTTGTCGAAGTCGTCGACGATCTGGGCGTCGTTGTCCAGGCGCCAATCGTCGAGCACCCAGAGGAGGTCGCGGTCGACCTGCGGCGGCTGCTCCTCGTCGACGATCAGCGCGCCGTAGACGCCACGCTCCACCTGTTCGGCGGTGTTGACGTGCGAGTGGTACCAGTAGGTGCCGGCGTCGGGCGGCGTGAACTCGTAGGTGAACTCCTGGCCCGGCATGATCGGATGCTGGGTCAGCATCGGGACCCCGTCCATGGCATTGGCGATGCGCAGGCCGTGCCAGTGCACCGTGGTCGGCTGCACCAGCCGGTTGCGCACGACGACGCGCAGTGTCTCGCCCCGGCGGCAGCGCAGCAGCGGTCCGGGCACCTGGCCCTGGTACGCCCAGACGCCGGTCTTCGGAAACGGCGCGGCGGCCAGCTGGATCTCGCCCGGAGCGAGTTCCAGCGTATAGTCGCGCACCGGGGCGGCGAGCAGGCGGCTGGCGGGCAGGCCGCCGAGGGCGAGGCCGGCGCCGGCCTGGAGCAGTGCGCGGCGGGTGAGGGCGAAACGGGGAGCGTTCATGCCGGTATTGTGCGGTTCGTGCCGTCACGCTGCAACTGATTGCCGGTGTGGTGGCGCCAGGTCATTCCACGACCGTTGCGGCAGCAGCGCCGGACGTGCGTCGCCGCCGGCGCCGTCGTCTCAATCGCTCGCGGAGCTGGCCCGGAACGTGGCGTCGAAGCGCTCGGCACAGGCGACGAAGGCCGGCAGCAGGTCGGGATCGAACTGGACGCGACCGTCGCGGTTGCCGGCGCGAATCGCGACCACGGCCGCGGCATGACCGAGCGGCTCCCGGTGCGGCCGGCGCCGGCGCAGGGTGTCGTAGACGTCGGCGATGGCGAACAGCCGCGCCGCGTACGGAATCGCCGTCCCCGCCAGCCCCTGCGGGCCGAGGCCGTCGTAGCGCTCGTGGTGGCAGCGGACGATCTCCCGGCCCAGCGCCAACGGCCCGTCGTCGACGCCGAGGGCGTGCATGACGGCGTCCACCAACTCCGCCCCGAGACGCGTATGGGTGTCGAGCAGCAGCGATTCGTAGCTGTCGACCAGGCCGCGATGGCTGAAGACCTCCTGCGGCACCACCATCAGGCCGACGTCGTGGATCAGCGCCGCCTGCTCCAGCGCGGCCACGAACTGCGGCGTATCGCCGCGCGCCTCGGCCAGGGCGCGGGCATACCCGGCGGTGCGCTCGAGATGCCCGGCGGTCTCCGCGCCCTCGACCAGCGTCAGCTGCACCAGCGCGAACAGGTGCAACAGTTCGTCGTGGACCTGCTGCGCGGACAGGGCGTCGCCATTCCGGCGCAGCGCCCGGTAGGCCGCTTGCGCTGTGGCGTCGCAGGTCGAGCGGAATTGCGGCATCAGGTGGTCGCGCTGCCCCAGCAACGCCGCGACCCGGCGCTGCACGACGTTGCGCTGCACGACATCCAGTCCCGGCAGCCCCGCGAGCTCCTGCAGGGTGTCGGCGAGGCGTGCCAGTCCCTCGAGCGAGGTGCTGGCCGAGCCGATGCCGGGGTCGCCGCTCATGCCGGCGACCCGTGGTGGCGTGCTGGGTGAGGTGGGCGGGAACACGGCATCGGTCACGCCCGAGTCAAGACATCGGCGAGGTAGCGGCGGAACGGCGCACTCAACTCGGGATGACGCAAGGCGTATTCGACCGTCGCCTCGAGGTAGCCGAGCTTGCTGCCGCAGTCGTAGCGACTGCCGACGAAGCGGTAACCGAGCACCCGCTCCTCGACCAGCAGCGCGGCGATGGCATCGGTCAGCTGGATCTCGCCGCCGGCGCCCGGGGTGACGTGCTCGAGCAGCGTGAATATGCGCGGCGTCAGGATGTAGCGCCCGACCACCGCCAGGGTTGACGGCGCCTGGTCCGGGTGCGGCTTTTCGACAATGCCGCGCAGCACGCAGCTCGCCCCGGCGGCAGGATCGACGACAGGATCGGTGGCGACGATGCCGTACTGGTCGGTCGCCTCGCGCGCCACCTCCTCGATCCCGAGGATGCTGCACTGCTCGCGCTCGAACAGCGCCGTCATCTGTGCCAGGCACGGGTTGCCGTGGCCGTCAATCAGGTCGTCGGCCAGGATCACCGCGAACGGCTCGTTGCCGACCACCTTGCGCGCACAGAGCACGGCATGGCCGAGTCCGAGCGCCTCGGGCTGGCGCAGGTAGACGCAGCTGACGCCGTTGGGAAGCACGTCATGGACGATGCGCAGCAGATCGTCCTTGCCCTTTTTCTCCAGCTCGGCCTCGAGTTCGTAGTTCTTGTCGAAGTGGTCCTCGATCGCCCGCTTGCTGCTGCTGGTGACGAAAATCAGCTCGGTGGCCCCGGCGGCGATCGCCTCCTCGGCGGCATACTGGATCAGCGGCTTGTCGACGATCGGCAGCATCTCCTTGGGCGTCGCCTTGGTCGCCGGCAAAAAGCGGGTGCCGAGTCCGGCGACGGGAAAGACAGCCTTGCGGATCATCGCGCCTCCTGGCGGCTGAGTGGCGGGTCGGGCCCCTGCTACACTGGCCCGTCGAACGACATCATACCCACCCTCCGGGGCCGGCCCAAAGAGCGATGGAACGAACGCCGCAGATCCTGATCGTCGACGACGATCCCGAGATTCGCGCCCTGCTCGGCGACTACCTGGCGCGGCAGGGGCTGAAGAGCCACGCCGTCGGCGATGGCGCGGCGATGTGGCGCCGGCTCGAGCGCCACGCCGCCGACCTGATCGTGCTCGACCTGATGCTGCCAGGCGAGGATGGGCTGGAGCTGTGCCGCAAGCTACGCGCCCGCTCCGACATCCCGGTGATCATGCTGACCGCGCGCGGCGACGCCACCGACCGCATCGTCGGTCTCGAACTCGGCGCCGACGACTACCTGCCCAAGCCGTTCGACCCGCGCGAACTGCTGGCGCGTATTCGCGCGACCCTGCGCCGCGCCGGCAGCGGCCAGGGTGAGGCGCTGACGGCGGACCGGCTGCGCTTCGATGGCTGGACGCTGGACCGGCAGCGGCACGAGCTGCATGACCCCGCCGGCACCCTGGTCCCGCTCAGCGGCGGCGAGTACCGCCTGCTCGAGGTGTTTGTCGAGCGGCCGAACCGCGCCCTCGGCCGGGAGCTGCTGCTCGAACTGCTGCAGGGGCGCGAGGCGTCGCCGTACGACCGCAGCGTCGACATCCAGGTCAGCCGGTTGCGCCGCCGGCTGCGCGACGACGCCCGCGAGCCGCGCCTGATCAAGACCGTGCGCCACGCCGGCTACCTGTTCGCGGCGCACGTCGAGCCGGCCTGACCGGTGCGCCTGCTGCCCCGCTCGCTGTTCGCCCGCCTGGCACTGGCCCTGTTCGCGGTGCTGCTGCTGGCCCAGCTGGTGGCGCTGGCGATCCAGCTGACCGACCGCGCCCAGGTCCTCTACCGCGCCGTCGGCCTGCCGCTGGCGCAACAGCTGGCCGACGCCGTGCAGCGCCTGGAGGCGCTGCCGCCGGCGCAGCGCGAGTTGCAACTGCAGCAGTTCGGCAGCCCCCGCCTGCGCCTGGCCCTGCGGCCGCAGGCTGCGCTGGACCCGGCCCAGGAGGCCGGCTGGCGCGGCCTGCTGCTGACCCGGCTGCTGCGCCGGGAACTGGGGCGCGAGCGGCCGCTGCGCCTGGCCCTGGCCGACGCCCCGAGCCTGCTGCCGCCGTCACCGGCGATGCACCGTCCCGGGGGCCGCTTCGCACCCGACGGCCCGGGCATGCGCCGGCACATGGCCGCCCTCGGCCTGGCCCCGGATGGAGGCGTCTGGATCCAGATCGAGCTGCGCCTCGACGACGGCCAGTGGCTGGCCGTGGAACGCCACCTGCCGCGCGAGGCGTTCCTGTCGCCGGTGCGCCTGCTGACCAGTTTCGCCGTGCTGCTGTTCGCGGTGCTCGCCGTGTCGCTGCTGGCGGTGCGCTGGCTGACGCGGCCGCTGGAACGGCTGGCGCTCGCCGCCGACACCCTCGGCCGCGATCTCGACCAGCCGCCGCTGCCCGAAGCCGGGCCGGACGAGATGCGCCGCGCCGCCCGCGCCTTCAACACCATGCAGGCGCGGCTGCAGCGGCTGGTCAACGACCGCGCCCGGCTGCTGGCAGCGATCTCGCACGACCTGAAGACGCCGCTGACGCGCATGCGCCTGCGCGCCGATCTGCTGGAACCGGGCGAGCTGCGCAGCCGCCTGCTGGCCGACGTCGAGGAGATGACCCGGCTGGTCGAGACCACGCTGGACTTCGTGCGCGACACCGCCAGCGACGAACCGCTGCAGCCGCTCGACCTCGACGCCCTGCTCGGCAGCCTGCAGGCCGACTACGAGGACACCGGCCACCGGGTCGCCATCGAAGGCCAGGCGCGGGCGCCCTACCCCGGCCGCGCCAGCGCCCTGCGCCGCGGCCTCGCCAACCTGATCGACAACGCCTGTGCCTACGCCGGCGCGGCGACCGTCGAGATCGACGACGGCCCCGCGTGGCTGGAGTTGCGCGTCGTCGACCGCGGACCCGGGCTGCCGGAGGCGGACCTGGAGCGGGTGCTGGAGCCGTTCCAGCGCGGCGAGGAGTCGCGCAGCCGGGCGACCGGCGGCACCGGGCTGGGCCTGGCCATCGCGCGCAGCATCGCCCGCGCCCACGGCGGCGAGCTGACCCTGGCCAACCGCCCCGGCGGCGGCCTGGTCGCGCGGTTGCGTCTGCCCCGGTGAAATGGCCGCCGCGATCGGGCATCATGGCCGTCCGGACCGGCGCACCCTGAACGCATGACACCCCAGACCTACTGCCAGGAACGGGCCGCCCGCAGCGGCTCCAGCTTCTACTACAGCTTCCGCCTGCTGCCGCCCGCACGGCGCGCGGCGATCACCGCCCTCTACGCCTTCTGCCGCGAAGTCGACGACGTAGTCGACGAGTGCAGCGAACCGGCGCTGGCGGCGATCAAGCTCAAGTGGTGGGACGAGGAGATCGACCGCGCCTACGACGGCCAGCCCGGCCATCCGGTCGGCCAGGCGCTGGCGCCGCACGTCCGGCGCTTCGACCTGCCGCGCCCGGTGCTGCACCAGATCGTCGCCGGCATGGCCATGGACCTGACCCGCCACCGCTACCCCGACGCGGCGGCGCTGGCCGACTACTGCTACCACGCCGCCGGCACCGTCGGCATCCTGGCCGCGCACATCTTCGGCTTCCGCGACCCGGGCACGCTCGACTACGCGCGCGAGCTCGGCCAGGCGCTGCAGCTGATCAACATCATCCGCGACGTGCGCGAGGACGCCCTGCGCGGGCGCATCTACCTGCCGCAGGAGGCCCTCGCCCGCCACGGCGTGGCCGAGGCCGACCTGCTCCAGGGGCGCGAGTCGCCCGGCCTGACCGCGCTGCTGGCGGAGCTGGCGGCGCAGGCGCGCGGCCACCACGCCGCCGCCCTGGAACGCCTGCCGGCGGTCGATCGCGCCGCCCAGCGCACCGGGCTGGTGATGGCGGCGATCTACCTCGCCACCCTGGACGAAATCGAGCGCGACGGCTTCCGCGTGCTGCGCCAGCGCATCCACCTGACCCCGCTGCGCAAGCTCTGGATCGCCTGGACCACCGCGCGCCGCGAGCGCCGCCTGACCCGGGCTGCCTGAGAGCCTGTGAAACAATCGCCACACCTGCTGCGACACCCCCTGACCGCCCAGGCGGCATCTCGCGACGGCGGACGACTCTTGCACAGGCGCTGAGCCGTGCCGCCACCCCCCCCGATTGTCGTCGTCGGCGGCGGCTGGGCCGGCCTCGCCGCCGCCGTCACGCTGGCACGCGACGGCATCCCGGTCACCCTGCTCGAGTCGGCCCCCCAGCCCGGCGGGCGGGCGCGCACCGTGGACGGGCCGTTCGGCGCCGTCGACAACGGCCAGCACCTGCTGATCGGCGCCTACGGCCAGTTTCTCGACCTGCTCGCCACCCTTGGCCTGCGCGAGGAGGCGGTGCTCGACCGGTGCAGCCTGGAGCTGCGCATGAGCGACCTCGGCGGCGACCGCGACGTGGTGCTGTCGGTGCCGGCGCTGCCGGCGCCGCTGCACCTGGCCAAGGCGCTCGCCAGCGCGCGCGGCCTGAGCGTACGCGAGCGGCTGGCGGCGGTCCGCTTCACCGCCTGGCTGCGGCAGCGCGACTTCGCCCTCGACGACACGCCGCTGGCCGCCCTGCTCACCGCCCATGGCCAGCCGCAGCGGCTGACCCGCGCGCTGTGGGAGCCGCTCTGCCTGGCGACCCTCAACACGCCTCTGGCGCAGGCCTCGGCGCTGCTCTTCGCCCGCGTCCTGCAGCGCACCTTCACCGGCCACCGCAGCCACTGCGACCTGCTGCTGCCACGCGCCCCGCTGAGCGACCTGCTGCCGGAGCCGGCCGCGGCCTTCATCGCCGCCCGCGGCGGCACGCTACGCACCGGCCAGCGCGTGGTGGCGCTGCATGCGCCGGCCGGCCGGCTGACCGCCGTCGACCTGGCCGACGGCACGCGCCTGCCGGCCCGTCACGTCGTCCTCGCCCTGCCGCCTCCGGCGCTGGCGCCGCTGCTCGACGGCCTGCCGGCGCTGGCGCCGCTGCGCGCCACGCTGACCCAATTCAGCTACCAGCCGATCTGCACCGTCTACCTGCACTACGCCCGGCCGATGTCGCTCGACGGCCCGCTGCGCGGCATCCTCGGCGGCACCACCCAGTGGCTGATCGACCGCGGCGGGACCGGCACCCCGGGGGTGATCGCGGCAGTGGTCAGCGCCGAGGGCCCGCACATGACGCTGGAACCCGACGCCCTGGCCGACCGAGTGTGCGCCGAGGTCGCGCAGCTGTTCCCCGCCTGGCCGGCGCCGGCGGCACGGCTGGTGACCCGCGAACGGCGCGCCACCTTCGCCAGCGTGGCCGGCATCGAGACCCTGCGCCCGGGCGCCGCCACCGCCCTGCCCGGCTGCTGGCTCGCCGGCGACTGGACCTCGACCGGGCTGCCGGCCACGCTCGAAGGGGCGGTGAGCAGCGGGGTACAATCGGCCCGCGCGGTCACCGCAGCGCTCGCCGCCGGCGACTGAACCCACCCGTTAGAGAACCGACCATGCCGCTGCCCGCCACCTACCAACCCGCCCCCGACCTGCTCGCCGGACGCGTGATCCTGGTCACCGGGGCCGGCGACGGCCTGGGCAAGGCGGCGGCGCTGGCGTGCGCCACCCACGGCGCGACCGTGGTGCTGCTCGGGCGCAAGGTCAAGCCGCTGGAGCGGGTCTATGACGCCATCGAGCAGGCGGGCGGGCCGCAGCCGGCGATCTACCCGATGAACCTCGAGGGGGCGGCGCCGCAGGACTACGATGAGCTGGCGGTGCGTCTCGGTGACTCGCTGGGCCGGCTTGACGGCCTGCTGCACAACGCCGCCCAGCTCGGCACGCTGACCCCGCTGCGGCTGTACGAACCGGAGGTGTGGGCGCGCGTGCTGCAGGTCAACGTCAACGCCCCCTACCTGCTGACCCGCGCCTGCCTCGACCTGATGCTGAAGGCCGACGACGCCTCGATCGTCTTCAGCGCCGACCGCGTCGGCCGCCAGGGGCGCGCCTACTGGGGCGCCTACGGGGTCTCCAAGTTCGCCTGCGAGGGGATGATGCAGATCCTCGCCGATGAGCACGAGGGCACCAGCCCGGTGCGGGTCAACAGCCTCGACCCCGGCGCGGTGCGCACCAGCGGCCACCTCGCCGCCTACCCCGGCCTCGACCCCAACAGCCTGCCGCTGCCGGAGACGGTCATGCCGTGGTACCTGTGGCTGCTCGGTCCCGACAGCCGCGGCGTCACCGGCCAGGCGCTGACGGTGCCGTCCGCGGCCGCCGCGACGCCCGCCTGAGCCGTCCGGCCCACCTTCCGCCCCCCTCTCTGCCCGCTCAGACGGCGCTCGGGCAGAGCCGGCGCAGGCAGCAGCCGGCGCAGCGCGGCCGCGGCCGGCACGCCTCCTTGGCGAGGCGCACGATCAGGGCGTGGTATTCGTTGAACAGCGGCGCGTCGGCGCCGAGGGCCTGTTCGAAGGCGGCGCCCAGCGCCGCGTAGGGTTCGTCGCCGACGATCAGGCCTAGGCGGGCGAACAGCCGCCGGGTGTAGGCGTCGATGACGAACACCGGCCGGTCGAAGGCGTAGAGCAGGATGTCGTCGGCGGTCTCGGGGCCGACGCCGTACAGGCCGAGCAGCGCCGTCCGCAGGCGCCCGCCTGACCAGCGCCGCAGCCGGCCGTGACCGCCCGCGGCGACATACCAGTGGCAGACGGCGCGCAGGCGCCCGGCCTTGACGTTGAAGTAGCCGGAGGGGCGCAGCAGCGCGGCCAGCTCGGGGAGCGGCAGCGCCAGCAGCGCCTCGGGTGTGAGCGCGCCGGCCGCCTCCAGGTTGGCGATCGCCCGCTCGACGTTGCTCCAGGCGGTGTTCTGGGTCAGCACCGCGCCGACGATCACCTCAAACGGCGTGCGCGCCGGCCACCAGTGCTGCGGGCCGTAGCGCGCGTGCAGCCGCCGGTAGACCGCGCGCAGGCGGCGCGGCGGCAGCACGACGGCCACCGCGGTCAATCCCGGAAGTTGCTGAACTGCAGCGGCAGGTCGATGTCGTCGGCACCGCGCAAGAGCGCGATCACCTGCTGCAGGTCGTCACGCTTCTTGCCGGTGACGCGCACCTGGTCGCCCTGGATCTGCGCCTGGACCTTGAGCTTGGCCGCCTTGATGCGCTTGACCAGATCGCGCGCGAGGTCGGTGGCGACGCCGTGGCGCAGGGTCACCTGCCGGCGCGCCTGGCGCCCGCTCTGCTCGACCGCGCCCAGTTCCAGGCAGCCGGTGTCGATGCCGCGCTTGGCCAGCTTGGCGCGCAGGATGTCGAGCATCTGGTCGAGCTGGAACTCGGTCTCGGCGACCAGCGTGACCACGTGCTCGACCCGCTCGAAACGGGCGTCGACGCCCTTGAAGTCGAAGCGCGTGCCGACCTCGCGGCTGGCCTGGTCGACGGCGTTGCTGACCTCGTGCAGGTCGACTTCGGAGACGATGTCAAAGGAGGGCATGGGCGGTGTCCCGGATCACTGTTCGGCCTGTTCGGCCCTGGGTTGCCGGTCGGCCCGGCCTTCGGATGGGGACGCTGCGCTCGGGCGCGCCCCGACCGCGCCATTGTCCGACTTCGTCGGCGACCTGCCAACCCGCCGACCGCCGTCGGCCGGGTGGCGGGGCCGGGTCATCGCCGCCGGCGGATGCCGGCACCGGGGCGCTGCGGCGGCGATCGGCGCGGTTTGTCACCGTCCGGTGCCGGCCGCTGTGGCACCTCCAGGCCGGCGGCGCGGTAGAGACCGCTCCGTTCGCCCTCGGTCAGCTCGCGCCAGCGCCCGGGACGCAGGTCGCGGCCGAGCCGCACCGGGCCGTAGCGCACCCGGATCAGCCGGCTGACGGTCAGGCCCAACGCCTCCCAGAGCCGCCGCACCTCGCGCTTGCGCCCCTCGCGCAGGACCACGTGGTACCAGCGGTTGGCGCCGTCGCCGCCGGCCTCGGTCACCTCCTCGAAGCTGGCCGGACCGTCGTCGAGGACGATACCGGTGGTCAGCCGCTGGCGGTCGGCCAGCGTCACCTCGCCCAGCACCCGGACCGCGTACTCGCGCTCGACCCCGCTCGACGGATGCATCAGCTTATGCGCCAGGGTGCCGTCGGTGGTCAGCAGCAGCAGGCCGGCGGTGTTGATGTCCAGGCGTCCGACCGGGATCCAGCGCCCGGCCTGGATCGGCGGCAAAGCGGCGTAGACCGTCGGCCGCCCCTCCGGGTCGCTGCGGGTGACCAGTTCGCCGATCTGCTTGTGGTAGGCGATCACCCGCGGCACCTGGCGACTGGCGCGCTCGATCGCCAGCGGACGGCCGTCGAGGCAGATCCTGACCTGGTCGGTGACCTGCTGACCGAGGGTAGCCGGCTGACCGTCGACGGTGACGCGTCCGGCACGGATCCAGCCCTCGATCTCGCGCCGCGAGCCGTGGCCGGCCCGCGCCAGCAGCTTCTGCAGACGCTCGGGCGCAATCGGCGGGGGGATGATCCGTTTCAGCGGTCGGGTCCGCTGGAGGGTGGCCCGGCGTCGGCGCCGGCGGTGGCGTCGACCTCGGTCACACGGTCGCGCTCCAGAGGGACGACCTCGTCCGCGGTGACGGGCGCATCGACCTCATCGACCTCATCGATCTCGTCGACCTCGTCGGCGTCGTCGGCGTCGGCCGCGGCGGCGATTTCGGCCAGGTCGCGCAGCTCCGGATCGAAGGCGTCGAGATCGACCGGCGGCGGCGGCTCGTCCTCGAAGCCGAATTCGTCGTTGATGCTGTCGATGTCGCGCAGTTCGGCCAGGGTCGGCAGTTCGTCCAGGCTGCGCAGGCCGAAGTAGTCGAGGAACTTGCGCGTGGTGCCGTACATCCCGGGTTTGCCGGGGACGTCGCGGTAGCCGACCACGCGCACCCACTCGCGCTCGACCAGGGTGCGCATGATCGAGCTGGCGATGGTCACCCCGCGCACGTCCTCGATCTCGGCCCGGGTGATGGGCTGGCGGTAGGCGATCAGGGCCAGGGTCTCGAGCAACGCGCGCGAATAGCGGCTCGGACGCTCGTCCCACAGCCGCGAGACCCACTCGGTCAGCTCCGGGCGCGACTGGATGCGGTAACCGCTGCCGACCTCGACCAGCTCGATGCCGCGCTCGGCGTAATCGGCGGTCAGGGCCAGCAGCGCCGCGCGCAGGGCGGCGCGGTCGGGGGCCTCGCCCTCGGCAAAGAGGCCGGTGAGCTGGTCGAGGTCGAGCGGGTGCCCGGCCGCCAGCAGCGCCGCCTCGAGGATGTGCTTCAGCTGGTCCTGTTCCATGGTCTCTCTCTGCCCGGCAGGTAGGGTTCCGGCCTCACGTGTCCAGCGCGACTTCGACGGACACTTCGTGGCCGGTCATGCGCACGTGCAGCGGGCCGTACGGCTCCGCCTGCGCGATCTCGATCAGCGTCGCCTTGAGCAGCTCGAGGATCGCCAGCATCGACACCACCACCCCGGCACGCCCCTCCTCGGGGGCGAACAGCTGGCTGAACTCGGTGAACTGCTCGTGGCGCAGCTGGGTCAGCAGGGTCGACATGCGCTCGCGCACTGACAGCGGCTCGCGCTCGATCTGGTGGTGCGAGAACATCTCGGCCCGGCGCAGCACCAGCGCCAGCGCGCCGAGCAGTTCGCGCAGTTCGACCTCGGGCTCGACCCGGTTGATCTTGCGCGCCGCCACCTCGACCTCGGCCGGGAAGACGTCGCGTTCCAGCCGCGGCAGGCCGTCGATCTCCGCGGCCGCCTGCTTGAAGCGCTCGTACTCCTGCAGCCGGCGTACCAGTTCGGCGCGCGGATCCTCCTCCTCGTCGCTGACGGCGGCCGGGCGCGGCAGCAGCATGCGCGACTTGATCTCGGCCAGCATCGCCGCCATCACCAGGTACTCGGCGGCGAGCTCGAGGCGGAACTCCTTCATCAGGTCGACGTACTTCATGTACTGGCGCGTGATCTCGGCGATCGGGATGTCGAGGACGTCGAGGTTCTGGCGACGGATCAGGTAGAGCAGCAGGTCGAGCGGCCCCTCGAAGGCGTCGAGGAACACCTCCAGGGCGTCGGGCGGAATGTAGAGGTCGCGCGGCAGCTGGGTCATCGCCTCGCCCTGGACGATGGCGAACGGCATCTCCCCCTGGCGCGGCTGCATGTCCGGATGCATCGGTGATCCCTCGTTCATCGCCCTCTCCCGCATGCCGCCATCAGCGGTAGCCGAGCCCCATCGCCTCGCGCACCACCTCCAGGGTCAGGCGCGCCTCGTCGCGCGCCTTCTCGCACCCCTCGGCGATGATCGCATGGACCGCGGCCGGGTCGGCGCAGTAGTCGGCCGCAATCGCCCGCATCGGCTCGAGCTCGGCCTGGATCGCGGCGATGATCGGCGCCTTGCAGTCGAGGCAGCCGATGGCGGCCGTGGTGCAGCCCGCGCGCACCCAGTCGCGCGTCGGCATGTCGCTGTAGATCTGGTGGAACTGCCACACCGGGCAGACGTCCGGGTTGCCCGGGTCGTTGCGCCGCACCCGCGCCGGGTCGGTCGGCATGGTGCGGATCTTGCGATCGACCTCCTCGGCCGATTCGCGCAGGGTGATGGTGTTGTGGTAGGACTTGGACATCTTCTGGCCGTCGAGGCCGGGCATGCGCGCCGCCGGGGTCAGCAGCGCCTGCGGCTCGGGCAGGATCGACTTGCCGCTGCCGTCGAGATAGCCGAACAGCCGTTCGCGGTCGCCGAGGTTGATGTTCTGCTGCGTCTCGAGCAGCGCATGCGCCACCTTCAGCGCCTCGCTGTCGCCCTGCTCCTGGTAGCGCTTGCGCAGCGTCTGGTAGAGCTTGCCGTTTTTCTTGCCCATCTTCTTTACCGCCGCCTCGGCGCGGGCGGCGAAGTCGGGTTCGCGGCCGTAGAGGTGGTTGAAGCGGCGCGCCACCTCGCGGGTCAGCTCGACGTGGGCCACCTGGTCCTCGCCGACCGGCACCAGGCCGGCCTTGTAGATCAGGATGTCGGCACTCTGCAGCAGCGGGTAGCCGAGAAAGCCGTAGGTCGACAGGTCCAGCTCCTTGAGCTTCTCCTGCTGGTCCTTGTAGGTCGGCACCCGCTCCAGCCAGCCGAGCGGCGTGACCATCGACAGCAGCAGGTGCAGCTCGGCGTGCTCGGGCACGCGCGACTGGATGAACAGGGTCGCCGAACCCGGGTTGACCCCGGCCGCCAGCCAGTCGATGACCAGGTCGTAGGTGCTCGCGCCGATCACCGCCGGGTGCTCGTAGTGGGTGGTCAGCGCATGCCAGTCGGCGACGAAAAAGAAACACTCGTACTCGTGCTGCAGCTTGACCCAGTTCTGCAGCACGCCGTGGTAATGGCCGAGGTGCAGTTGGCCGGTCGGGCGCATGCCGGAGAGCACGCGCTGGTAGTGGGTCGGTACGGCGTTCAAGCAGTCCCCCTTGGATGGTGTCCGGCGGCCCGGTCCGGCCGGCCGCTACAAACCTAGCATGTTGAAGATCAGACCCTGCAACAGCGCCACCGGCGGCTGCAGCAGCTTGCCGAGCAGGCCGAGGAAAAGCAGCGCCAGCAGGATCATCAGGCCGTACGGCTCGAGCCGGCCGTACTGCCAGGAGAGCCGGCCCGGCAGCAGCCCGGCGACCACCCGGCCGCCGTCGAGCGGCGGCAGCGGCAGCAGGTTCAGCACCATCAGCACCAGGTTGATGGTGATGCCGGCGAAGCCCATGTAGAGCAGCGGAATGGCGACGGCGTTGACGCTGCCCTCGAGCAGCATGCCGAGCTTCATCACCAGCGCCCAGAGCAGGGCCATGACCAGGTTGGCGCCGGGACCGGCCGCGGCCACCAGCGCCATGTCGCGCTTGGGGTGGCGCAGGTTCTCCCAGGTGACCGGCACCGGCTTGGCCCAGCCGAAGACGAAGCCGCCGAGCATCAGCAACGCCAGCGGCACCAGCACGGTGCCCACCGGGTCGATGTGCTTGATCGGGTTCAGCGTCAGGCGCCCGAGCATAAAGGCGGTCGGGTCGCCGAGGCGCCGGGCCACCCAGCCGTGCGCCACCTCGTGCACGGTGATCGCGAACAGGACCGGGAGGACCCAGACAGCGATCCGCTGGACGGTGGTCAACTCCTCCATCGGCGGATTATACCCGGCCGCGCCGCGGCGCCGCGGCGCTCACGCGAACAGCGCCGTGTCGCCGAGTCCGGCGCGCACCACTTCCGGTGGGTCGCAGGTCATGTCGACCACCGTGGTCGACTCGACGCCGCAGGGGCCGCCGTCGATCACCAGGTCGAGGGCGTGGCCGAGCTGCTCGTGGATGGTCGCGGGGTCGTTCAGCGGCAACACGGCCCCTGGCAGGCGCAGCGTGGTGCTCATCAGCGGCCCGTCGACCGCCTCGAGCAGGGCGCGGGTGATGCGGTGGTCGGGGACGCGGATGCCGACGGTGCGTCGCCTGGGGTGCTGCAGCCGCCGCGGCACCTCGCCGGTCGCCTTGAGCAGGAAGGTGTACGGCCCGGGGGTCAGGGTCTTGAGCAGCCGGTAGGCGGTGTTGTCGATCTTGGCGTAGGTGGCGATCTCGGACAGGTCGCGACAGACCAGGGTCAGGTTATGCTGATCGTCGAGCCGGCGCAGGCGGCGGATGCGCTCCAGCGCCTCCTTCTCGCCCGGTTGGCAGCCGAGGGCGTAACAGGAGTCGGTCGGGTAGGCGATGACGCCGCCGTGACGCACGATCTCCGCCGCCTGCTGCAACAGGCGCGCCTGCGGGTTGTCGGGATGGACCTGGAAATACTGGCTCATGGGGGCCGGCCGGCGGAAAGCGGGCTATTGTACCCGTGCCGGACGGGGGCGCCAGCACCGATCGATCAACCCCTCAGTGGCGGACGCCGATCCGCTCGAGGACGTGCGGCAGGTCCGCCGGCAGCGTGGCCAGGCGACCGAGCTCGATCCAGCGCTGGTCATGGCTGTGGAAGTCCGAGCCGGCCGAGGCCAGCAGGCCGTACTGGCGGGCGATTCCGGCCAGCCACTCGACCTCGGCCGGGGTGCTGCGTGCGCCGACCACCTCGAGCCCCTCCAGCCCCGCCTCCCGGCCGTCCGTGAGCAGAGCGCAGAGCTTGGTCCGGGTCAGGCGGTAGCGGGCCGGGTGGGCGATCACCGCGACCCCGCCGGCGGCGCGGATCCAGCCGATCGCCTCTGCCAGCGCCGGCCAGGCGACGCTGACATGGCCCGGGCGGTTGTCCACCAGGTAACGGCGGTAGACCTCGCCCAGGTGGCGCAGGGCCAGGCGGCGCCAGAGAAAGCGGGCGAAGTGGTTGCGGCCGAGCGACGGGCCGCGCGCCAGGGCGCTGGCCCCGGCCAGCGACCCCGGGATGCCGGCACGGTCGAGGCTGTGGGCGATCCGCTCGGCGCGCTCGGCGCGCAGTTCGGTGAGACGCTCGAGCCCGGCGCGCAGCGCCGGCGCCTGGGGGTCGAAGCCGAGGCCGACGACATGGATGGTGCGCCGCCGCCAGGCGGTCGACAGCTCGACCCCGGGGACCAGGTCGAGGCCGTGGCCGCGGGCGGCGGCGGCCGCCGCGGCCAGTCCGGCGACGGTGTCGTGGTCGGTCAGGGCGAGCGTGCGCACGCCGCGCCCGGCGGCGCGCGCCACCAGTTCGGCCGGGCTCAGCGTGCCGTCGGAGACGTGAGAGTGGCAGTGCAGGTCTATGGTGCCCATGGCGCCATTGTACCGGACGAAGAGCCGCAGCCCTGTGCTAACCTTGCGCGCCTGCGCCTGGAGACTCCCGGATGAAGCTGCTGTTCGACCTGATCCCGGTCCTGCTCTTTTTCGTTGCCTACAAGCTCTACGACATCTATGTCGCCACCGCGGTGGCGATCGCGGCCGGGCTGCTGCAGGTCGCCTACGTCTGGCTGCGCCACCACCGGATCGAGAAGACCCACGTCGCCACCGCGGTGCTGCTGGTGGTGTTCGGCGGCCTGACCCTGGCGCTGCGCGACGAGAGCTTCATCAAGTGGAAGCCGACCATCCTCGACGGGCTGTTCGCGCTGGTCTTTGCCGGCAGCCGCTATGTCGGCAATCGCCAGCCTCTGGTGCAGCGGATGATGGCCGGCACGGTCACGGTCGCCACCCCGGTCTGGGAACGATTGAACCATCTGTGGGTCTTCTTCTTCGTGGCGATGGGCCTGCTCAATCTGGTGGTCGTGTACAATTTCGACACCGACACCTGGGTCAACTTCAAGCTCTTCGGCATGCTCGGCCTGACCCTCGCCTTTGTCGTCGTCCAGGCCTTTTACCTTGCCCGGCACGTGGTGCCGGAACCACCCACCGACGGAGAATCGTGAATGCTCTATGCGATCATCGGTCGTGACGTCGACGGCAGCCTGGCGCTGCGCCAGTCGGCCCGACCGGCCCATCTCGAACGCCTGCAGCAGCTGCAGGAGGCCGGGCGCATGGTCCTGGCCGGACCGTTCCCGGCCATCGACAGCGACGACCCCGGCCCGGCCGGCTTCAGCGGCAGCCTGATCGTGGCCGAATTCGACTCCCTCGCCGCGGCGCAGGCGTGGGCCGACGCCGACCCCTACGTCGCCGCCGGCGTCTACGCCGAGACCCGCGTCACGCCCTTCAAACAGGTGCTCCCGAAATGAGCGATCGCATCGGCATGATCCGCGAGCGACTGACCCGCGCCCTCGAGCCGACCCGGCTCGACATCATCGACCAGAGCGCCGCCCACGCCGGCCACGAGGGGGCCAAGAGCGGCGGCGGCCACTATGTCATCACCATTGTCGCGGCGGCCTTCGCCGGCCTGCCGCTGCTCAAGCGCCACCGCCTGATCTATGCCGCCATGGGCGAGGCGATGAAGGACGAGATCCACGCCCTGAGCATCCGCGCCTATGCGCCGGATGAATCGACCACCGACTGAAACCACCAGGAAACGCCCATGAACCACCACGCCATCCACCGGCTCGCCGGCCCGCTGCTGCTCACCCTCGCCCTGGCCCAGGGCCCGGCCCTCGCCGCCGCGGAGGACCCGGTCCTCGCCACCGTCAACGGCACCTCGCTGACCGCGTCCGACGTCGAACGCTACCGCGAGCGCCGGCCCGAAAACGAAGGCACGCAGGAGGAGCTGCTGCAGGAACTGATCAACATCGAACTGCTGGTGCAGGACGCGATGCAGGCCAAGCTCGACCAGGGCGACGACTTCAGGCTCGAGATGGAGATGACCCGGCGTGCCATGCTGGCCCAGTTCGCGGTGCGCAACCAGATCGACAGCAACCCGGTCAGCGAGACGCAGATGCGCGAGCTCTACGACCAGCAGGTCGGCCAGGCCGCGGGCAAGACCGAGTACCACGCCCGCCACATCCTGCTGGAGAACGAGGCGGATGCGAAAAAGGTGATCGCCGACCTCGACGCCGGCGGCGACTTCGCCACCCTGGCCAAGGAGCGTTCGACCGGACCCTCCGGCCCCCAGGGCGGCGATCTCGGCTTTTTCGGTGCCGAGCAGATGGTGCCCGAGTTCACGCAGGCGGTTGCCGCCCTGACGCCGGGCAGCTACAGCAAGAGCCCGGTGCAGACCCAGTTCGGCTGGCACGTCATCCTGCTCGAGGAGACGCGCACCGCCGAGGGTCCGTCGTTCGAGTCGCTGAAGCCGCAGATCGAGAACATGCTGCAGTCGATGCAGGTGCGCGAATACCTCGAGGGACTGCGCACCGCGGCCAAGATCGAGGTCAAGTAACCCCGCCACCGCGACCGGGCCAAGACACCCGGTCGCAGGTGCGGCGCGGGCCCGACCCCGCCGTTCAGTCGTGGCGCGAGGAGGCCTCCTCCGGCGGCGGCATGACGTGGATGCCCTCCCGCGGCAGGGAGACGCGCAGCGCCCGGCCGACCTCGAGGGCGTGACGCCGCGCCACCCGGGTCGGCAGGGTCATGTGCAGCAGCAACCCCGGCGCCCCGCTGCACTTGAGCACCGCCTGGGTCAGCGCGCCGCCGCGCAGCAGGCCGATCACCCGGGTATCGAAACCGTTTTCGCCATCCTCCCGGCGGGCGTGGTCCGGGACCAGCAGCACGTTGGTCGCGGCGACGCACCAGGCGACCCGGGCGCCGACGGCGAAGGCCGGCACATGGCCGGTGCGCAGCGTCCGCGCGCCCCAGCTGAGTTCGCTCCAGGCACCGTCCGGCGCGTGGGCCGCGACCAGCGCCTGGTGGATGTTGCGGGTGTCGATCAGGCGCGCCACCTCGGCGCTGACCGGCCGGGCGAGGACCTCGTCCGGCGCCCCCTGCTGCAGCGTGCGGCCGTGGCGCAGCACGCAGATCTGGTCGGCAAGCATGCTCGCCTCGTCAAGGTCGTGGGTAACCAGCACGATCGGCACCTCGAGGTCGCGGGCGAGATCGGCCAGCTCCAGCCGCAGGCGATGGCGCGTCACCTGGTCGACGGCCGAAAAGGGCTCGTCGAGCAGCAGCATGGACGGGTTGCGCGCCAGCGCCCGCGCCAGGGCGACCCGCTGCTGCTCGCCGCCGCTGAGCTGTTCCGGACGCCGCCCCTCGAGGCCGGCGACCCGGGTCCGGGCGAGCCAGCTGCGGGCGCGGGCGTCGCGCTCCGGCTCGGGCAGGTCACGCAGCACCAGGCGCACGTTGTCCAGGGCCGACAGGTGCGGAAACAGCGCATAGTCCTGGAACACCATGCCGACCCGGCGCTGCTGCGGCGGCAGGTCGACCCCGGTCGCGGTGTCGAACAGCAGGGACCCGGCGCAGGCGACCCGGCCGACGGCCGACCGCTGCAGGCCGGCGATGCAGCGCAGGATGGTCGACTTGCCGCTGCCCGACGGCCCGACCAGCGCCAGCAGCTGGCCGTGCGGGCAGCGGAACTCGGCCGCCAGCGGGATCGGCGCCGCCTGCTCCAGGGAGACCTCGAGACCACGGCTCACGCCAGGCGGCCCACGGTCTTGGGCACCCGCCGGCGCCGCTCGACGGCGTAGACCACGCTGACGGTGACCAGGGCGAAGGCCAGCAGCGTCAGCGACATGGCCCCGGCCGCGGCGTCGTCGAAGGCCTGGGTCTTGTCGTAGATCGAGATCGCCAGCGTGCGCGTCTCGCCGGGGATGTTGCCGCCGACCATCAGCACCACGCCGAACTCGCCCAGGGTATGGGCGAAGGTCAGGACCGCGGCCGACAGGATGCCCGGCCAGGCCAGCGGCAGCTCGATGCGCCAGAAGGTCTGCCAGCCGCCGAGGCCGCTGCACCACGCCGCCTCGCGCAGGCGCGGCGGGATCGCCTCGAAGGCGCGCAGCAGCGGCTGCACCGCGAACGGCAGGCTGTAGACCAGCGAGGCCAGCAGCAGGCCGCTGAAGCTGAAGGCCAGGGTCTGGCCGGTGGCGTCCTCGTACAGGCGCCCGATCAGGCTGTCGCGGCTGAACGCGACCAGCAGGTAATAGCCGAGGACGGTCGGCGGCAGCACCAGTGGCAGCGCCACGATCCCCTCGACCACGCTGCGCCCCGGAAAATGGCGCCACGCCAGCAGGCGCGCCAGCCAGATGCCGGCCGGGACCAGCAGCAGCGTGGTGGCCGAGGCCAGCTGCAGCGAAATGGCGAACGCGGTCCAGTCCACTCAGTCGCTCCCGGGGTCAAACCCGTAGCGGGCGAGGATCGCGTGCGCCTCGGGCCCGGCAACGAAGGCGTAGAACGCCGCCGCACCGGCGGACGCCCCGGCGAGCAGCACCACACGCTGGCGCAGCGGCGGATGGGCGTCCGCCGGCAGCAGGCGGTAACGGCCGCGGCCGGCCAGCTGCGGCGCCAGCACCAGGGCGTACGGCACCAGGCCGGCATCGGCGGCGCCGCTGCTGACGAACTGGGTCGCCTGCGAGGCGTTCTCGCCGAACACCAGGCGCTCGGCGAGGGCGTCCCAGCTGCCGGCCCGGAGCAGCGCCGCGCGCGCCGCCGCGCCGTAGGGGGCGTGGTCGGGATTGGCGATGGCCAGGCGGCGCAGGCCGGGCTGGGCTGCAAGGTCCGCCAGCGCGGTGTCGGGGTCGAGGTCGCGGCCGTCGGCGATGTAGAGCACCAGCCGGCCGTGGCCATAGATGCGCCCGCCGTCGCGGGTCAGACCGGCCGCGACCAGGTGCTCGACATAGCTCTCGTTGGCCGAGAAATAGAGATCGAACGGTGCGCCGCGGGCGATCTGCCGGGCGTAGTTGCCGGACGAGCCGAAGCTGAGCCGCACCCGCTGCCCGGTCGCCGCGGTGAAGCGGGCGGCCACCTCGGCCAGCGCGAACTGCAGGTCGGCGGCGGCCGCGACGCTGATCTCGGCCGCGCGTGCCGGCAGCGGCGACAGGCCGAGCAGCAGCAGGAGCGCCAGGAGACGGGCTGCGGGCAGGCAGGAACGGCCACGCAGCATGGCCGCGACTCAGCCGCCGGTCACCGACATCGGCACCCCGCCGGAAGCCGCGGTCGCGGTGAACCCGTGGCCCTCGGGCTTGCGCGCGATGGCGGCAACGATGGCGCCCTTGAGCATGGCGTCGTCGGCGCCGTCGCGCAGCAACTGGCCGAGCGGCACCGCCTCCTCGCGTCCGAGGCAGAGCACCAGGTCGCCCTTGGCGGTCAACCGCACGCGGTTGCAGTCGGCGCAGAAGTGGCGCGACATGGCCGAGATCACGCCGACCGTGCCGCGGCCGGCGCGGAAGTAGCTGGCCGGCCCGCCGCCGCGCAGCCCGGTCAGCGGTTCCAGCACCTCGCCGCAGTGGTCGCGGACCCGGTCGAGGATCCGTTGCGCCGGGTAGTAGAGACCCATGGAACCGGCACCCGTGGTCCCGATCGGCATGGTCTCGATAAAACGCAAGTGGCAGCCGCGCTCCGTCGCGTAGTCGACCATCGCCTCGATCTCGCCGTCGTTGATCCCGGCCATGACCACCATGTTCAGCTTGACCGGGGTCAGGCCGACGGCGAGCGCGCCGTCGATGCCGGCGAGGACGTGGTCGAGGTCGCCGCCGCGGGTGATGGTGCGGAAGGTGGCCGGGTCGAGCGAGTCGAGCGAGATGTTGACCCGGTCGAGCCCGGCTGCGGCCAGCGCCCCGGCGAAGCGGGCCAACTGGTCGCCGTTGGTGGTCAGCGACAGGTCGTCGATGCTCGGCAGCGCGGCCAGGTCGGCGACCAGGCCGGCGAGGTTGCGTCGGATCAGCGGCTCGCCGCCGGTGACCCGCACCTTGCGCACCCCGAGTTCGGCGAACAGGCCGACCAGCCGGGCCAGCTCCTCGGTGCGCAGCAGGTTGCTCCGCGGTTCAGCGACGATGCCCTGCTCGGGCATGCAGTAGAAGCAGCGGTAGTTGCAGCGGTCGGTCACCGACAGCCGCAGGTACTCGATGCGGCGACCGAAGGGATCCTGCAGCGTGGGTGCCCGGACCGGGACCTGTTCGTCGGTGGCGTTCATGACCGCATTATCACTCACTGTTGCCCTGCTCCGCCTCCAGCGTGGCCAGGCGCTCGAGAAACGCCGTCTCGTCGAGGACCGCGACCCCCAGTTCGGTCGCCCGTGCCAGCTTGGAACCCGGGTCGGCGCCGGCGACCACGAAGGCGGTCTTGTTCGACACGCTGCCGCTGACCCGGGCGCCGAGCGCCTGCAGCCGCGCCTTGGCGGCGCTGCGCGGCATGCCCTCCAGCGTCCCGGTCAGGACCACCGAGGCGCCGGCCAGCGGCAGCGTGTCGGTGCGTGGCGCCGGCGCCTGTGCGGTCCAGTGCACGCCGGCGGCGCCCAACTGCTCGACCACCCCGACGTTGTGCGGTTCGGCGAAAAAGGCGGCGACGCGCGCGGCCACCACCGGCCCGACGTCCGCCACCTGCTGCAGCGCCTCGACGTCGGCGGCGCGCAGCGCCGGCAGGTCGCCGAAATGGGCGGCCAGGGCCGCGGCCGTGCTCTCGCCGACGTCGCGGATGCCGAGGGCGAACAGGAAGCGCGGCAGCGTGGTCGCCTTGCTGCGCTCGAGTGCGGCGACCAGGTTGGCGGCCGACTTGGCGCCCATGCGCTCGAGTCCGGCCAGGGCGTCGGCGTCGAGCCGGTAGAGGTCGGCGACAGTGGTGACCAGGCCGGCCTCGACCAGCTGGTCGACCAGCTTGTCACCCAGCCCCTCGATGTCCATGGCCAGGCGCGAGGCGAAGTGGCGGATCGCCTGCTTGCGCTGCGCCGCGCAGTAGAGGCCGCCGCTGCAGCGCACCGCGCTCTCGCCGGGATCGCGCGCCAGGGCCGACCCGCACACCGGGCAGGCCGCTGGCAACTCGACCGCCCGCTCGCTGCCGTCACGGCGCGCGGCGACCACGCCGACCACCTCGGGGATGACGTCGCCGGCGCGGCGCACGCTGACCGTGTCGCCGATGCGCACGTCCTTGCGCGCCACCTCGTCCATGTTGTGCAGCGTGGCGTTGGTCACCGTGACCCCGCCGACGAACACCGGCTCGAGCCGCGCCACCGGGGTCAGCACGCCGGTGCGGCCGACCTGGAAGTCGACCCCGAGCAGGCGCGTCAGCTCCTCCTGGGCCGGAAACTTGTGCGCCAGTGCCCAGCGTGGCGCACGCGCCACCTGACCGAGTTCCGCCTGCCAGTCGCGCCGGTCGACCTTGTAGACGACGCCGTCGATGTCGAACCCGAGGTGGTCGCGCCGCTCCAGCAGCCGCGCGTGGTAAGCGAGGCAGCCGTCGCTGCCGCGCACCAGGCGCATCTCGCCGCTGGTCGGGATGCCCCAGCCGCGCAACTGCTCCAGCAGCTCGATCTGGCGCGACGGCAGCGTCCCGTCGACGCGGCCGACGCCGTAGGCGCAGAAGCTCAGCGGCCGGGTCGCGGTGATCGCCGGATCGAGCTGGCGCAGGGTGCCGGCGGCGGCGTTGCGCGGGTTGACGAACGGCTTGCCGCCGGTGGCCCGGGCGCGGGCGTTGATGGCGACAAAAGCGGCATGGTTCAGGTAGACCTCGCCGCGCACCTCGAGCAGCGGCGGCGGTGCAGCGCGCAGGCGCAGGGGGACGCCGCGGATGGTGCGCACGTTCTGCGTCACCTCCTCGCCGCGGCGGCCGTCGCCGCGGGTGGCGGCGACGGCGAGCAGGCCGTCGCGGTAGGTCAGCGACACCGCCAGGCCGTCGAGCTTGGGCTCGGCGACGTAGTCGACCGCCTCGACGTCGAGGATGGCGCGGATGCGGCGATCGAAATCGTGCACCTCCTCGGGCGCGAAGGCGTTGCCCAGCGACAGCATCGGCTCGAGGTGTTCGACCTCGACGAACGCGGCCAGCGGCGCGGCGCCGACGCGCTGGGTCGGCGAGTCCGGCGTGACCAGCTCCGGGTGGCGGTTTTCGAGTTCGACCAGTTCGCGCATCAGCCGGTCGTACTCGGCGTCGGGGACGCTCGGTTGGTCGAGGACGTAGTAGTTGTAGTTGTAGTCGTCGAGCAGCGCGCGCAGTTCGTCGGCCCGCGCCCGCGCTGGGGTCGGTACGGTCACGGTTCGGCCTGATTGCCGGCCGCTTCGGCCTCGGCGCGCAGGGCGGCGATGGCGTCGGCACCGAGCGGCTGGCGCTGGCTGTCGCACAGCGCGCAGTCGAGGCGCACGGCCAGTTTCCTGGCGGTTTCGAGCATGGCGTCGAACACCGCGGCGTGGTCGCCGTCGCCGTCCAGCACCTGGAACAGGACCAGCCCGGGAGTGCTCAGGCCGTCGAGGGTCAGCGGGTCGAAGGTGCCGGGTTCGACCAGGTTGGCCGCGCTGTAGAGCGGTCGCCCCTCCTCGCCGATGCGCTCGAACAGGCCGCGCGAGCCGAGCCCGAGGCCGTGGTCGGTGAGCATGCGCCGCAGGCGGATGCCGCTGATGTGGCCGCTGGTGGCGACCAGGGTCATGGCCAGCACCCGCGGCGTTGGGGGCGGTGCGACCGGCTTGGGTGACGCAGCCGCCGCCGCCGTGGGCGGTTTGCGCGCGCGCGGCGCCCCGGGGGCGTGGGGATCCCGGAGCAGGATCTCGACCGACTCGTCGGCGCGGATCAGGGCCTCGAGCTCATCCAGCTCCTGGTCGAACGGCGCCTCGTCGGCATGGTCGCGCGCCGCCGCCGGCTTGGCGGCCGTCCGGGTCGGGCGTCGGCCCGTAGCCGCGGGGCGGCCGCCGAACCAGCCGCGCAGCCGCTCCCAGTAGTAGACCGTGGCGACCAGGACGACGCCAACGACCAGCAGGATCAGGCGAAACAGCTCCTTGTCCACGACCGCCCTCCTCTACTACGAAATACGGCGCCGGCCTCAGCCGGCCGCCATGCGGACCGCCTCGCCGACGTCGACCGAGACCAGCCGGGAGACCCCGGGTTCGTTCATGGTCACCCCGAGCAGCTGGTCGGCCAGCTCCATGGTGACCTTGTTGTGAGTGATGAAGACGAACTGCACCTTTTGCGCCATTTCGTTGACCATTTCGCAAAAGCGGCCGACGTTGGCGTCGTCCAGCGGCGCGTCGACCTCGTCGAGCATGCAGAACGGCGCCGGGCTGAGCTGGAAGATGCTGAACACCAGCGCCACCGCGGTCAGCGCCTTCTCGCCGCCGGAGAGCAGGTGGATGGTGCTGTTGCGCTTGCCCGGCGGGCGCGCCATCACGGTCACGCCGGTGTCGAGCAGGTCGTTGCCGGTCAGCTGCAGGTAGGCGTGGCCGCCGCCGAACAGCCGCGGGAACAGGGCGCCGAGCTGGCTGTTGACCTTCTCGAAGGTGTCGCGGAAGCGCTGCCGGGTTTCGCGATCGATCTTGCGGATCGCCTCCTGCAGGGTCGCCAGGGCGTCGGTGATGTCGGTCAGCTGGCTGTCGAGGTGGTGCATCCGCTCGGACAGCTCGCGGTACTCGTCGATGGCCGCCAGGTTGATCGCCCCCAGGCGCTGGATGCTGGCCGTCAGCCGCTCCAGCTGCTCCTGCCAGGCACCCGGCTCGGCCTCGTCCGGCAGGCCGTCGAGCAGCGCCTCGCGCTCGAAGCCCGACTCGACGATCTGCTCCTGCAGGGTGTCGCCGCGCACGCGCAGTTCGTTGCAGCGCATGCGCGTCGCCTCCAGGGTTTCGCGCCGCGCCTCCACCGCCTGCTCGGCGCGCAGTCGCCCCTCCTCGGCCTGGCGGATGGCGGCCTCGATCGCCTCGAGTTCGCGGCGCACACTACCGAGGCGGGACTCCACCTCGACCCGCTGGGCGAGCAGCCGCTCGAGCTCCTGCTGGCGCTCGCTCTGCGGCGCCGCGGTGGCGAAGCGGGCCTGTTCGAGCTCGGCGTGGCGGCTGCCGATCCGTTCCAGCTGCGCCTCGATCCGCTGCAGACCCTGGGCCGTGGCCTGGCGCTCGGTACGCAGCGCCTCGACCTTCAGGGCCAGGGTATGGACGGCGTCGCGGTCGGCCTGGGCCGCCTGTCGCGCCGTATCGAAGGCGGCGCGCAGGCCGTCGCGCCGGCTCTCCAGCACCGTACGCTGCTGCGCCAGCCCCTCCATCGCCTCCAGCGCCCGGTGTAGCCGCGCGCGCGATTCCTCCAGGGTCGCGGCGCACTGCCGGTCCTCCCCCTCGAGTTCCTCGCTTTCGCTGCGGATCGCCGCGGCCCGCGCATCCAGCTGCTGCCGGCGCGCCTGGCGCTCGCCCAGGCGGGCGCCGATCTCGGCCAGGGCCCGGTGCACCTCCTGCAGCGCCCGCTGCTGCTGTTCGCGCTGCTCCTCCTCGTCGCGCAGGGCGGCGCGCAGCGAACCGTCGCGCGCCTCGGCCGAACCGATGCGGTCGCCGAGCTCGACGCTGCGCGTCTCCAGCTCGCGCAGCTCCTGCTCGCGCGCCAGCACACCGGCGTGCTCCTCGCCCTCGCGGCTGATGCGCAGCCAGTTGGGGCCGAGCCAGAGGCCGTCCCGGGTGACCACCGATTCGTGCGCCGCCAGGCCGCCGCGCAGGCGCAGGGCGTGGTCGAGGTCGTCGGCGGCGTAGATGCCCGCCAGCAGCGTCGCGGCGCCGTGGCCCGCGCCCAGCTTGGTGCTGAGCGGCGTCCCGGCGGTGGCCGGTGCGCCGTCGGCGGCGGTCGCATCGACCAGGAACAGGTGGCCGCTCTCGAGGCCCGCGGCGCGGCCGGCGTGGATCGCCAGATCGTCGACGCAGACCGCCTCCAGCGACGGCCCGAGGACGGTCTCGAGCGCCCGTTCCCAGCCGGGCTCGGGCCGCAGATGCTGCGCCAGCCGGGGCGCCTCGACCAGGCCGGCATGCTCCAGCCAGGCGACCGCGCCGCGGTCGGTCTTGCCCAGCGCCGCCTGTTGCAGTGCCTCCAGCGACGCCTGGCGGCCGCGCGCGCGCTGCAGGCCGTCGCGCAGGCCGTCGAGCTCCTGGCGCACCGCCTGGCTGTCGTTGCGCAGCCGTTCGATCCGTTCGCGCAAGGCCGCGTGTTCGGCGTCGCGCCGCTCCAGTTCGCCCTGCAGGGTGGTGCGCCGCTCGCCCAGGGTGGCGATCTCCGCCTCCAGCGGCTGCGGGTCGATCCGGGTCAGCTCCTCGGCCAGGCGCTCGCGGCGCAGGCGCAGGCGCTGGCGCCGCTCCTCGAGCTGGTCGGTGCGGGTGCGCTCGACCTGGGCCTGCTGCGCCGGCTCGGCCGCGGCGGCGTTGAACGTCTCCCACTCGGCCTGCCACGCCTGCAGCGCCTGCTCGGCCGCCGCGCGCCCGTCGCGCGTGCCCTGCTCGCGGCTGCGGGCGGCGACCAGTTCCGGCTCCGCCTCGGTGAGGGCCCGTTCCAGTTCGTCCACCCGCGCGCGGTCGCTGTCGAGGTGGCGCTGCAGGTCGCTGCGCGAACGGGTCAGCTCCTCGACTTCACGCGCCTGGCGCCGTTCGAGTTCGCGCGCATGCTGGATCGCCTGCTCGACCCGGCTCACCTCGGCGCCGACGGCGTAGAAGCGGCCCTGGATCTCGTTCATCTGGTCGCCGGCGTGGACGTGGGCGGCGCGCTTCTGCTCGAGGTCGGCCTCGATCCGGCGCACCTCGGCGATCGCCTGTTCCAGGGCGTTGGTCTCACTGCCGGCCTGCTGCTCGTGCTGCTGCAACTGGTGCGTCAGCGCGCGGGCGTTCAGCGCCAGCAGTTCGGCGTGGATCTTGCGCTCGGCCTGCTTCAGCTCCTGGTAGCGCTCGGCGGTGCGCGCCTGGCGCTTGGCGTGCTGCAGCTGGCGCTCGACCTCTTCGCGCAGGTCGCCCAGCCGGGCCAGGTTCTCCTCGGTGTGGCGGATGCGGTTCTCGGTCTCGCGCCGCCGCTCCTTGTACCGGGAGATGCCGGCCGCCTCCTCGAGGTAGACGCGCAGCTCCTCCGGCTTGGCCTCGATCAGGCGCGAGATCATGCCCTGCTCGATGATCGAGTAGCTGCGCGGTCCCAGGCCGGTGCCGAGGAAGACGTCGGTGATGTCGCGCCGGCGGCAGCGGGCGCCGTTGAGCGAGTAGGCGGAGACGCCGTCGCGGCTGACCTGGCGCTTGATCGCGATTTCGGCGTACTGGGCGTACTGCCCGCCCAGCGAGCCGTCGCTGTTGTCGAAGGTCAGCTCGATCGAGGCCAGGCCGACCGGCTTGCGCGAGGTCGAGCCGTCGAAGATGACGTCGGCCATCGACTCGCCGCGCAGGTGCTTGGCCGAGCTCTCGCCCATGACCCAGCGCACGGCGTCGATGATGTTGGACTTGCCGCAGCCGTTCGGGCCGACCACGCCGACCAGATTGCTCGGCAGGTGGATGGTGGTCGGGTCGACGAACGACTTGAAGCCGGTCAGCTTGATCTTCTTGAGTCTCATTCTGATTCTTGAATAATTCTGTAAATATATGTTTTTGTGTTACTTATAAGACCAGGAACAGGCCGTTCCCCGGCGGCTGGCGAATGGTGTAGAGTATACCGCCCCGCGCACCCGGCCAGCCACGATGTCGACCCAGCCCAGCCAGCAACTCGAGACCTTTGCCAACCCGCAGCCGGAGCGTGATTACACCATCCGCATCCGGGTGCCGGAATTCACCTGCCTCTGTCCGAAGACCGGCCAGCCCGACTTCGCCACCCTGCATCTCGAGTACGTCCCCGACCGCCGCTGCGTCGAACTCAAGGCGCTGAAGCTCTACGTCTGGTCCTACCGCGACCAGGGGGCGTTCCACGAGGCGGTCACCAACCGCATCCTCGACGACCTGGTCGCCGCCTGCGCGCCGCGCTTCCTGCGCCTGACCGCGGAGTTCAACGTCCGCGGTGGCATCTACACCAGCGTCGTCGCCGAGCACCGCGCGCCCGGCTGGACGCCGCCCGCACCCGTCAGCCTGCCCTGACCGTCACCCTTTCGCCCTACGCCGGGCGGCGATGCGCAGACGCAGGGCGTTGAGCTTAATGAAGCCCTCGGCGTCCTTCTGGTCGTAGGCGCCGGCGTCGTCCTCGAAGGTCGCGATCGACTCGTCGAACAGGCTGTCGCTATCGGAACGGCGACCGACAACGCTGACGCCACCCTTGTAGAGCTTGACCCGCACGGTGCCGTTGACGGTGGCCTGCGAGGCGTCGATCAGCCCCTGCAGCAGTTCCCGTTCCGGGCTCCACCAGTAGCCGTTGTAGATCAGTTCGGCATAGCGCGGCATCAGGTCGTCCTTCAGGTGTGCCACCTCGCGGTCCAGGGTCAGCGACTCGATCGCCCGGTGCGCCTTGAGCATGACCGTGCCGCCCGGGGTCTCGTAACAGCCGCGCGACTTCATGCCGACGTAACGGTTCTCGACGATGTCGGCGCGGCCGATGCCGTGGGCACCGGCGACCCGGTTCAGGTACGCCAGCACCTCGGCCGGGGACATCGCGGTGCCGTCGATGGCGACGATGTCGCCGCGCCGGTAGTCCAGTTCGAGGTAGGTCGGGGTGTCGGGCGCCGCCTCCGGGGCCACCGTCCAGCGCCACATCGACGCCTCGGGCTCGGCCCACGGATCCTCGAGCACGCCGCCCTCGTAGGAGATGTGCAGCAGGTTGGCGTCCATCGAGTAGGGCGACTTCTTGCCCTGCTTGGCGTAATCGACCGGGATGTCGTGCTGCGCGGCGTAGGCCATCAGCTTTTCGCGCGACAGCAGGTCCCATTCGCGCCACGGGGCGATGATGCGGATGTCGGGGCGCATGGCGTAGGCGCCGAGTTCGAAGCGCACCTGGTCGTTGCCCTTGCCGGTGGCGCCGTGGCTGATGGCGTCGGCGCCGCTGGCGTTGGCGATCTCGACCAGGCGCTTGGCGATCAGCGGCCGGGCGATGGAGGTGCCGAGCAGGTACTCACCTTCGTAGAGGGCGTTGGCGCGAAACATCGGGTAGACGTAGTCGCGCACGAACTCCTCGCGCAGGTCCTCGATGTGGATCTCCTCGACCCCCATCGCCTGCGCCTTGGCGCGGGCCGGTTCGACCTCCTCGCCCTGGCCGATGTCGGCGGTGAAGGTGACCACCTCACAGCCGTAGGTGTCCTCCAGCCACTTCAGGATCACCGAGGTGTCGAGGCCGCCGGAATAGGCCAGCACCACCTTGTTGACGTTCGCCATCGTCGCGCCACTCCTGGGTCGCCGCCGCGGCCGTGGGCGGCGGAAAAAAAGGAACGGGCCCGTGCCGGTGCGCCGGGGCTGCCGGCGTGACCGGGTCGGGCCCGGGGAGCGCCAAGTGTACTGCAGCGCCGCCGGGCGAGGCCACACGCCGGCCGCCGGCTCGACCCGGGATCGAGCGGCCTGCTACGGTTGGATCGAGGCCCCGGGATGGGGCCGGAACGAGGGACCGCGATTGCCGTGGTGAAACCTTCCGCACGGACCCGACGCACCGGCCTGGCCAGCTGGATGGAACAGGTGCTGGCCTGCCACGCCACGGCCGCACGGGCGCCGGACGTGCGCGCCGTGCACCAGCTGCGCAAGGCCCTGCGCCGCTGCCGCACCCTGGCCGGCGCCCTGCGCGAGGCCGACCCGGCGCCGGAGTGGCGCGCCATGCTCAAGGCCAGCCGGACGCTGTTCCGGGCGCTCGGCGGCCTGCGCGACACCCACGTCCTGGGGCAGTGGCTGGCGCGGCTCGCGCCGGCCGACGACGCGGCCGGCAGCAACCTGCGCTACCGGCTGAACCAGCGCGAGGTCGACCTGACGGCGCAGGCGCGCGCCGCCCTCGACGCCTTCGACCGCGCGGCCTGGAAGCGGTCGATCGCTCCCCTCGCCGCCAGGGCCGCCCGCCATCCGCCCGGGGTCCCGCTGCTGGAGCAGTTGGCGATGCGCCGGCTGCTGGCGCTGCACGCCTGCCACCGGCGCGCCCTCAGGGACGACAGCAGCACGGCCTGGCATGCGCTGCGCATCGCCATCAAGCGGTTGCGCTACGCCTGCGAGAACTTCCTGCCCGACCTGCATCGCCGCTGGGGCGGGGACCTGGACCGGCTGCAGGAGCTGCTCGGGGAGGTGCACGACCTCGATCTCCTCTGGGCCGAGTTCCGCGGTGCCCACCTGCTCGCCGACGCGGCCCCGCGGCGCGCCTGGCGCCAGCGCCTCGACGCGATTCGCGCGCCCCGGCTGGCGGCGTATCGCGCCCTGATGACCGGCCGCGACGCGCGCTGGCGGGCGTGGCAAGCGGAGCTGCTGGCGCCGGACCGGGTCGCGGCCGCCAACCGGGCCGCCCTGGCGCACTGGGGCGCCCGGCACGGCTCCGATCCGGCGCGCGCGGCCTGGCTGGCGGCGCGCTTCGAGCAGGTGCTCGACGCGCTGGCGTCCGGCCCCGCGCCGCCGGCGTGTGCCGGGGCGCGCCGGCCCGGCGTCGCCGCCGCCCTGCTCCACGGCCTGGCCGCTACTGGCAGCAAGCGACCGTCACGCCGGCAGGTGGCACGGCGCCTGGAACGGCTGCCGCTGCCGATCGGCTGGGACGAGGCGGACCGCGATGCCTGCACCCGGGTGCTCGCCGGCCTGGGCCGGCGGCGGCTGGGCGGTGCCGGGGTCACGGCCGAGGTGGGCGTCGCGGCACGGCTGCTCGACCTGCTCGCCGCGTTGGCGCCGGCGGGACAACCGCTGCCTGTACTCGCCATCGAGTCGACCGCTGGCGGACTCGCCCTGCGCGTCACGCCGGCCGTGACGGTGGCCGAACTTTACCGGCGCCGGTTGGCGGCGGCGCTCGGCGTCCCGGTCTCGGTCAGCTAGTGTCCTGTCACGGGTCTTTTGGCGGGTTCAGCGTAGCGCAAGGACGGTGATGCAAGGCGCCGTCCCGAAAGCGTAGCGGGGCTACGGTGAGGGTCGGCAACGCCGCATGACCGTCCTTGCGCCGCGCCCGCAGGGAGCCACTCTGCCGGCCCCTGGCCGCGTTGCGACAGCTCGACAGGGGCCCGGGCCATGCCTTCGCTGTCGGCGCCTTGCCAGGAACCGGCAGAGTGGCTCTGAACCTGTCAAAAGACCCGTGACAGGACACTGGCTCCGGCAAGGGCCGCCGGTGCGGCCAGGACCCAGCGCTGCTGCAGCCGTTCGCTCAGGATCCGCCACTGGTCCGCGCTGTCGAGGGTGAACAGGCTGTGGGCATCGGCCGGCAGCACCCGCCAGTCGCCGCGCGCGATCTCGCCGGCGAGTTGCCCGGGGGCCCAGCCGGCGTGGCCGAACAGCAGGCGCACCTCGCTGTCGCCGCTGCCGGCGCGCAGCCGCTCCGCCAGCAGGTCGGGGTCGCTGCCATACCCGACCCCGTCCAGCACCGGCCTGGCGCCGTCCGGCAGACGCGGCGAACGCAGCAGCCAGATCAGGCCGTCGTGCAGCACCGGGCCGCCGAAATAGGGGCGCAGTTCGCGGCTGCGGATCCCCGGCAGGTCCGGCAGCTCGCCCGGCGGCAGCTCCACCGGCCGGTTGACGATCACGCCGAGGGTCCCTTCCACGCCGTGCTCGAGCAGCAGGATCACCGTCTCGCGCCACAGCGGATGCCGCACCTGCGGCGTCGCCAGCAGGTACATGCCGCGCTGTGGCGGCGGATCGGCCTGCAGCGGAGCGGCCAGGGCCAGCAGTAGCGTCCAGGCCGCCAACCGGGTCCCGCACCGGGCGCGACAACGGGTCACCACCAGCGCTCCGGCGAATCGCGGTGCATGACGTTGTGGCAGCGTTCGCATTCGTAGACCGAAAAGGCGACCCGACCGTGACAGCGGCCGCAGTATTCGCCCTGCAGGATGGCGCCCATGGTGATCGGGTTGGCTCCCGCCTGGGGCACGAAGATCGCCGGATGGCAGTTGCTGCAGTCGAGCCACTGGGTGTGCGCCTTGTGCGGGAAACGGACGTAGGGCATCTCGCGCGTCTCGGCCATGACGATGGTGAAGTCGAGCTCGGCCATCGGCGGCCCGCCTCCGGCCACGGTGGTACGCGGTTCGATGATGCCCGCCTGCAGCGCGCGCACCCAGTCGACCGTGCCGGCGCTGCTGTGCGGGAACGCGGCGGTCGCCTCGGCCGGGTCCTGCAGCGTCGCCAGCGCCTCGCTCGCCGGATCGTGGATGCCGTCATCCTGCTGCGCCATGGTCTCGACGCGGACGAACTCGAGCCGCGGCTCCGTCGGCGGCGGCTTGAAGGCGCCGCGCACCAGGCGGATGTGGTAGGAGGAGGTCAGCTTGAGATCGGCGTTTTCGCGCCCGCTGGCGAAGTCGATGCGCCAGGCGTAGGCGTCGTTCCAGGCCGACGTCGTGGCGGTCCAGAAATTCCACGTCGGCGTGTTGGGAAAGATCGCGCTGTTGGTCGCCGGATCGCGGCAGGTCAGGTCGACGAGGGTGCGCAGTTCGTCGAGGGTCGGCAGACGCCAGTCGTCGTGGCCGCCGTGACTCACCGGCCGGCGCGCCAGGCCGCGCATGGCGTCGTCCCAGGAGTTCATCATGTACCAGGCGCGCCCCTCGCTGCAGGTCGCCCCGTCCCAGCGCTGGCCCTGGGCGCAGCGCATCCAGGTGAGGCCGGTGGCGCTGTCGGTGACCGTGCCGTCCGGGTGCGGCGTAAAGCGCGCCGTCGGTACCGTTGCCGTCACGCCCGGTTCGCAAATCTGGGCCGGCAGGGGACCGGCCGCCAACGCCGCGACCACGGCGAGCAGACCGCCATACAGGACTCTCATACATACCACTATACGTGCATTTGCCGAGCCCCCGAAAGCGCGGCGGGGAGCCTGGGTGCGGTTGCACCGGGCGCGCACCCTGCCGGAGAATCGCGCTGTGGGCCGCGCGCAAGCGACCGTTATCTCGCCACCGGGTAGGAGTTGTCGGATGCGGGTCAAGGAGTTGATGTCGACGGCGCTGATCACCGTCAACGAGCACGACACTTTGGTGCGGGCGCGCGAACTGATGCTCGCCCACCGCATCCGCCACTTGCCGGTGGTCGACGGCGCCAACCGCTTCATCGGCCTGCTGACGCAGCGCGACCTGCTCGCCGCCAGCGTGCCGCTGGCCGACGCCGACCAGCTCGAGACCGTGATCGCCGCGCGCACCGTCGGCGAGGTGATGAACCGCGACCTGCTCGCCGTCGACCAGGAGACCGACCTGGTCGAGGCGGCGCAGCGCCTGCTGGAGCACAAGTTCGGCTGCCTGCCGGTGCTGCACGACGGCTACCTGACCGGCATCGTCACCGAGGCCGATTTCGTCCGGCTGGTGATCGAACGGGAGCCTGTCCATACTTAGGGTGCAGCGACCCTGGCCAAGCCCCCATGTCTTCCCTCCCCTGGCTGCCGCCCGACGACCCCGCCGCCCCGTTCCCACCCGTGGCGACGGCGCTGCGTGACCCCGACGGTCTGCTCGCGGCCGGGGGCGACCTGAGCCCGGGCCGGTTGCTGCGCGCCTACCGCCACGGCATCTTTCCCTGGTACGGCCCGGGGGAACCGATCCTCTGGTGGTCGCCCGACCCGCGCGCGGTGATCTTTCCCGAGCGGCTGCGGGTCAGTTCGCGCCTGCAGCGGACCCTGCGCCAGGCGCGCTTCACCGTCCGCTATGACACCTGCTTCGAACGCGTCGTCGCCGCCTGCGCCGCGCCGCGCCCGGTGGCCGACGGCACCTGGATCACCCCGGAGATGGCCGCCGCCTACGCCCGCCTGCACGCCCTCGGCCACGCCCACGCGGTCGAGGTGTGGCAGGGCGCGGAACTGGTCGGCGGCCTCTACGGCGTCGCCGTCGGCCGGGTCTTTTTCGGCGAATCGATGTTCAGCGCCGTGCGCGACGCCTCCAAGGTGGCGCTGGCCCACCTGTGCGCCCGGCTGCGCCGCCTCGGTTACGGGCTGCTCGACTGCCAGGTGGTCTCCGGCCACCTGCTGCGCCTGGGCGCGGAACGGCTGCCACGGCCGCGCTTCCAGGCGCTGCTCGAGACGCTGGTCGAGGGCGATCCCGGCGCCTGGCCATCGACCCCGCTGCCCGGGGAGGCGCCGGCATGAGCGCCCCGCGCGATGTGCCGGCGTTCTACGTCAGCCCGCCGCACACCTGTGGCTACCTGCCCGGGCGCGACGCCGTGACCCTGTTTCTCGATCCGGCGGCGCGGCCCGACATGCCCACCTACACGCGCCTGGCCCGCTACGGTTTCCGTCGCAGCGGCACCCACCTCTACCGCCCGCGCTGCCCGGGCTGCCAGGCCTGCGTGTCGGTGCGGGTCCCGGTGGCGGACTTCCAGCCCAACCGCAGCCAGCGGCGCTGCCTGCGCGCCAACCGGGGGCTGCGCCTGGAGGTTGCGCCGTTCGCCTTCGACCCGGTCCAGTTCGCCCTCTACCGTCGCTACATGTCCTGGCGTCACCCGGGCAGTGCCATGGACGACAGCGATGCCGAGCACTACCTGGCCTGTTTCGCCAGCGATTGGTGCACCACTCTGACCATGACCTGGCACGCCGGCGACCAGCTGCTGGCGGCGGCCGTCGTTGACCGTCTCGACGACGCCCTGTCGGCTGTCTACACCTTTTTCGAGCCGGCGGCCGCCGTCCGCGGCCTCGGCAACCTGGCCGTGCTGGAGCAGGTCGCGCAGGCCGACGCGGCGGGGCTGGAGTGGGTCTACCTCGGCTACTGGATCGGCGCCAGCCCGAAGATGAACTACAAGATCGGCTTCCGTCCGCTGGAGTGGTACGACGAGGGTCATTGGCGCCTGCTGGCGCCGGGGGCGCCGCCGCCGGACTGAACCCGGCCCGCAAGACGTTTCGCGGCGCACTATCACTCCCCCATGTCGACCGCCGGCCGAGGCAACCGCTGTTTTTGCCCCGCATAAACCTTCCCCTCTGGCGGCGCCGCAGCGCCGGTGTGCCGTTCATGTGACGTTCATGCGACGTTCAGTTACCGACGCGTAGTCTGCAGCCATCGATCCAAGTGGGGTCGCGACCTTGTCGGGCCCGGCGTGCCTGGCCACCCCGGACCGGCAGCCGAGTCCAGCAATCCCGGAGGCTGTGACCATGAACGCGCTGAGACAAATCCTGACCATCGCCCTCGCCGCCCTGGTGCTGCTGGCGCCGGTGCGCGCGTCCGAGCACGACGTGCCACAGCAATTCGCTTTCACCCAGGCGGAACTCGACGCCATGCTGGCGCCGATCGCGCTCTACCCGGACGCGTTGCTGTCGCAGATCCTGATGGCGTCGACCTACCCGCTGGAGGTGGTCGAGGCCGCGCGCTGGTCGCGGGACAACCCGGGACTGGAGGGCGAAGCCGCCGTCGACGCCGTCGCCGACCGCGACTGGGACCCGAGCGTCCAGGCGCTGGTCGCCTTCCCGCGCGTGCTGGAGCGCATGGACGAGGACCTGGAGTGGACCCGCGACCTCGGCGACGCCTTCCTGGCCCAGGAGGGCGAGGTGCTGGCCAGCGTCCAGGGTCTGCGCCGGCGCGCCGACGAGGCCGGCAGCCTCGACGGGGTCGAGCACATCGTGGTCGAGCGCGAGCGCGAGGTCATCTACATCGAGCCGGCCAACCCGCGCGTCGTCTACGTCCCCTGGTACGACCCGTGGGTGATCTACGGCAGCTGGTGGTGGCCCCGCTACCCTCCGATCGTCTGGCTCGCCCCGAGTTTCCACTTCGGTTTCGGCTTCGCCCACTTCTACTGGGGTCCGTCGATCCACATCTCTCCGCTGTTCTACTACAGCCGCTTCGACTGGCACCGGCGTCATGTCGTGATCCTCGACGTCTACGCCAGCTTCCCGCAGCAGGTGACCGTCCATGCGACGCTGCGCAGCAGCGACTTCAGCGACGCCACGCCGTGGCGCCACGACGCGCGTCGCCGCCACGGCGTCGCCTACCGCGACCCGGTCCGGCAGCAGCGCTACGAACGGGAACGGGTCGACCTGATCGAGTCGCGCCTCGCGACCGAGCGGCGTCCCGACCGGGAGCGGAGCCGAACCTTCGACGCCCCGCGTCTGCAGGAGCAACAGGTCGAGCGGACGCGCGACAGCGAACAGAACCGCCGGACCGAACAGCGGGTCGAGCGCCAGCGCGGTGCCGAACCGGAACGCCGGACCGAGCAGCGCGTCGAGCGCCAGCGCGGTGCCGAACCGGAACGCCGGACCGAGCAGCGGGTCGAGCGCCAGCGCGGTGCCGAACCGGAACGCCGGACCGAGCAGCGCGTCGAGCGCCAGCGCGGTGCCGAACCGGAACGCCGGACCGAGCAGCGCGTCGAGCGCCAGCGCGGTGCCGAACCGGTACGTCGGACCGAACAGCGGGTCGAGCGCCCGCGCGGTGCCGAACCGGTACGTCGGACCGAACAGCGCGTCGAGCGCCCGCGTGGCATGCAGGGCGGGAACGTCAAGCGTGAAACGCGCGAAGCGACCACCGTGCCGCGTGTGGAGCGGCGTCTCGCCGCCCCCGGCAACAGCCGCCAGCGCGCCCCGGTGATCGAACGGTCGGTCGAGCGGCGCGCCGCGCCCGCCGAGACTACGCGCCGTTCCACGCCCGACCGCGGGCGGACCGCCGTCACGCGCACCGAGCGCCAACCCCCGCAGGCCGCGGCCCGGGCCAGTCAGCCGCAGGCGACGGCGCCCCGGCAGGCGGCCCCGACCCGCCGCACCGACCAGGGCGTGGCGAGCGCGCCGGCGCGCCCGCCGGCCGTGCGCAACGAGCGCCGCGCCGAGCCGCTGGCGGCCCCGTCCGAACGCCAGGCCTCGCAGGGTTCCGACCGGCGCGCGGAAGTCGCCCCTCGGGATGACCGCGGGCGTGGCGGCCGGCCGTCACGCGACGGCGGCATCGGCAACCGCCGCAACTGACCGCGACTTCACCACACCCTCCGGTGACGGCGTCCGGCACCACGCCGCGACCGCCCCTCCGACCGTCGCCTGCACCCGGGAGATGGGGTTGTCGGGCGGGCCGTCTCCGGTGTCGCCATGCGGCGCTCGCTGATCTGATTCCGACTTTGCCCTGCCCCGCGTTCGGTTCCCGGGTCGCGGGATGCGTTATACCCTTGCCTTGCCGGCCATAATCGCCATAATAGCGAGCCTCCACGGCGCCTCGCGCCAGCGACCGCAGGAAACTTGATGGCGAAAGAAGACCAGATCGAGATGGAAGGCACGGTCGTCGAGACCCTGCCCAACACCATGTTCCGCGTCAAACTGGAGAACGGCCACGTGGTGACCGCGCACATCTCCGGCAAGATGCGCAAGCACTACATCCGCATCCTGCGCGGCGACACGGTCAAGGTCGAACTGACCCCCTACGACCTGAGCAAGGGTCGCATCGTCTACCGCAACCGCTGATCCCGTCCCGAACGGCGCCGGTCAACCCGCCGGTTCCGCCAGCCCACCGACGTCCAGCCTCACGGCCGGCTCCCCGTTGATCGCGAAGCAGAGTCCCGCTTGGTCGGCGTCGATTTCGACGTGACCGCCGCCGGCCAGGCGGCCGAACAGCAACTCGTCGGCCAGCGGCCGCTTGATCCGCTCCTGGATCACACGGGCCATCGGGCGCGCCCCCATCTGGCGATCGTAGCCGTGCTCGGCCAGCCACTCGCGCGCGGCCGGGCTCACCTCCAGGGTCACCCCCTTGGCCTCGAGCAGCCCCTCGAGTTCGATCAGGAACTTGTCGGCCACGTGGCGCACGGTCGCCCCCTCGAGCGGCGCGAACTGGATGATGGCGTCGATGCGGTTGCGGAACTCGGGATTGAACAATCGCTTGATCGCCGCCATGCCGTCGCTGGCGTGGTTCTGCTCGGTGAAGCCGATCGACGGCCGGCTCATCTCGCCGGCCCCGGCGTTGGTGGTCATGACGATGATGACGTTGCGGAAGTCGGTCTCGCGGCCGTTGGTGTCGGTCAGCTTGCCGTGGTCCATCACCTGCAGCAGCAGGTTGTAGACGTCCTGGTGGGCCTTCTCGATCTCGTCGAGCAGCAGCACCGCATGCGGGTGCTTGTTGACCGCCTCGGTCAGCAGGCCGCCCTGGTCGAAACCGACGTAGCCCGGCGGCGCGCCGATCAGCCGCGACACGGTGTGCCGCTCCATGTATTCCGACATGTCGTAGCGGATCAGCTCGATGCCGAGCGTCAGCGCCAGCTGGCGGGTCACCTCGGTCTTGCCGACGCCGGTCGGGCCGGCGAACAGGAACGAGCCGATCGGGCGCTCGATGTCGCCCAGCCCGGAACGCGCCATCTTGATCGCCGCGGCCAGCTGCCCGATCGCCTGGTCCTGGCCGAAGACGACCATCTTCAGGTTGCGCTCCAGGTTGGCCAGTTGCTCCTTGTCCGAGACCGAGACCGCCTTGGGCGGGATGCGCGCGATCTTGGCCACCATCGCCTCGACGTCGGCGACGCCGACGGTCTTGCGCTTGCGTGATGGCGGCAGCAGGCGGAAGGCCGCCCCGACCTCGTCGATGACGTCGATCGCCTTGTCCGGCAGGTGGCGGTCGCCGATATGGCGATCGGCCAGTTCGGCGGCGGCCCGCAGCGCCTGGGCCGAGTAGCGGATGCCGTGGTGCTCCTCGAACCGGCTCTTGAGCCCCTTGAGGATCTTGATCGTGTCCTCGACGCTCGGCTCGGTCACGTCGATCTTCTGGAAGCGCCGGGTCAGGGCGCGGTCCTTCTCGAAGATGCCGCGGTACTCCTGGTAGGTGGTCGAGCCGATGCAGCGCAACTCACCCGAGGCGAGCCACGGCTTGATCAGGTTGGAGGCGTCCATGACCCCGCCGGAGGCGGCGCCGGCGCCGATGATGGTGTGGATCTCGTCGATGAACAGCACCGCCCGTGGCTTGCGCTTGAGCGCGTCGAGCACCGCCTTGAGCCGCTTCTCGAAGTCGCCACGGTACTTGGTGCCGGCGACCAGGCCGCCCAGGTCGAGGGCGTAGATGGTGCTGCCGGCGAGGATCTCGGGCACCTCGCCGTCGACGATCTTTTTCGCCAGCCCCTCGGCGATGGCGGTCTTGCCGACGCCGGCCTCGCCGACCAGCAGCGGGTTGTTCTTGCGCCGCCGGCAGAGGATGCGGATGACCCGCTCGACCTCGGCCTCGCGGCCGATCAGCGGGTCGATGTGACCGGCGCGGGCGCGGGCGTTGAGGTCGGTGGCGAAGCTCTCCAGCGGCGCCTTGCCCGAGCGCTCATCGTCGCCATCCTCCTCGGCCTCGTTGCCGACGCCGTCGCCGGGCAACTCCTCGTCGATCTTGGTGATGCCGTGGGAGAGGTAGTTGACAATATCGAGCCGGGTCAGGTTCTGGCGGTTGAGCAGGAACACCGCCTGCGACTTCTGCTCGGAAAAGAGCGCGACCATGACATTGGCCCCGGTCACCTCCTTCTGGCCCGACGACTGGACCTGCATCACCGAGCGCTGCAGCACGCGCTGGAAGCCGACCGTCGGCTGGATATCGCGGGTGTCGTTGGGCGCCAGCAGCGGGCTGGTCTCGTCGAGGAAATCAGCCAGGTCGCGGCGCAGGCGCTCGCGGTCGACGCCGCAGGAGCGCAGCAGTTCGATGACCGTCGGGTTGTCGAGCAGCGCGAGCAGCAGATGCTCGACGGTCATGAACTCGTGACGCTTGTCGCGCGCCTCGCGAAAGGCGTCGTTGAGGCTCTGCTCGAGGTCTTTACTCAACATGGGTCACCGGCTCGCTCGCTTCGGGGTTCAGGCCTCCTCCATGGTACACAGCAGCGGGTGCTCGTGCTTGCGGGAGTAGGCGTTGACCTGACCGACCTTGGTCTCGGCCACGTCGTGGGTGTAGACGCCACAAATGCCCTTGCCCCGGGTGTGGACATGAAGCATGACCTGAGTCGCCTTCTCGTAGTTCATGCCGAAGAACATCTGCAGGATGTGGACGACGAACTCCATCGGCGTGAAGTCGTCGTTGAGCAGCAGGACGCGATACAGCGGCGGCCGTTTCAGCTTCGGCCGTGTCGCCTCGACCGCCAGCCCCTGCCCGTTCTTTTCGTTGCGTTTCGGATCGCCCATCTGCCATCAATTCTAGATCATGCCGGCACCCGCCGGCGCGGCGAGGTTAACGCCATGGCATGCACACGCTCAAGCTGGCAACGGGCCCGTTCCGCCGAATTGGACCCGTTCCGGGCGTCCCGGTTCAACGGGACGGAAGGTATGATACCGAAGGCGGTGGCGGCCGGGCGCCCGCCGGGCGCCCGGCCGCGGGGATCACATCTTGGCGATGACGGCGTCGCCGAAGCGGGAGCAGCTGAGCAGGGTGGCGCCTTCCATCAGCCGCTCGAGGTCGTAGGTGACCTGCTTGGCGGAAATGGCGCCGGCCATGCCCTTGACCACCAGGTCGGCCGCCTCGGTCCAGCCCAGGTGGCGCAGCATCATCTCCGCCGACAGGATCAGCGAACCGGGGTTGACCTTGTCCTGGCCGGCGTACTTCGGCGCCGTGCCGTGGGTCGCCTCGAACATGGCCACGGTGTCGGAGAGGTTGGCGCCCGGCGCGATGCCGATGCCGCCGACCTCGGCCGCCAGGGCGTCGGAAATGTAGTCGCCGTTGAGGTTCAGGGTGGCGATGACGTCGTACTCGTCGGGGCGCAGCAGGATCTGCTGCAGGAAGGCGTCGGCGATGACGTCCTTGACCACGATGTCACGGCCGGTCCTGGGGTTCTTGAAGCTGCACCACGGGCCGCCGTCCATCTCGGCGGCGCCGAACTCGCGCTTGGCCAGGGCGTAGCCCCAGTCGCGGAAGCCGCCCTCGGTGAACTTCATGATGTTGCCCTTGTGCACCAGGGTCAGCGACGCGCGGTCGTTGTCGATCGCGTACTGGATCGCCTTGCGCACCAGCCGCTCGGTGCCCTCGCGCGAGACCGGCTTGATGCCGATGCCGGAGCTCTCCGGGAAGCGGATCTTGGTCACCCCCATGTCGTTGCGCAGGAAGTCGATGACCTTCTTCACCTCGGGGCTGCCCGCCTCCCACTCGATGCCGGCGTAGATGTCCTCGGAGTTCTCGCGGAAGATGACCATGTCGACCTTCTCCGGCGCCTTGACCGGGCTCGGGGTGCCCGGGTAGTAGCGCACCGGGCGCAGGCAGACGTAGAGGTCGAGCTGCTGGCGCAGGGCGACGTTGAGCGAGCGGATGCCGCCGCCGACCGGGGTGGTCAGCGGGCCCTTGATCGAGACGACGTAGTCGCGCACCGCCTCCAGGGTCTCGTCGGGAAGCCAGGTGTCCGGGGTGTAGACCTTGGTCGCCTTCTCGCCGGCGTAGACCTCCATCCAGGAGATCTGGCGCTGGCCGCCGTAGGCCTTGGCCACAGCCGCGTCGGTCACCTTGATCATCACCGGCGAGACGTCGATGCCGATGCCGTCGCCCTCGATGTAGGGGATGATCGGCCGGTCCGGCACGCTTAGCGAGTGGTCGGCATTGACGGTAATCTTGTCGCCCTGGGCGGGCACGCGGATGTTCTGGTAGCTCATGACAGGGGCCCCGGTGGTTGTTCGCGGTAGATGGAAATCGAAGCAGCGCATTTTACACTCTTCGATATGCAATATCTATAGGCCTCATAATAATCCGTTATGGGGTAGCGTCGACGCCGCGGCCTCTCGCGGCACCGGCCCGCCCGGCCCGGAAAGCACGCGGAATGAGGAATTCCTGTGCTATGTTCGCGCCGATGGAGCACCCCATCGACGCGGTCCGTCCCGGCCGGCCTGCCGTAGTCTACCGCCCTCTGCCGGTCGCGCGCCTGTGCCCGGCCGAAGGCGGCGCCTCGATCCGCTGCGCCGGGTGCTGACCGGTGGCCGGCGGGATGGTCATGATCGGGCTCTCCGGCGGCGTCGATTCATCGGTCACCGCGCTGCTGCTGCAGCGCGCAGGCGTGGCGATCGAGGCGCTGTTCATGAAGAACTGGGAAGAGGACGACCGCGGCGACTACTGCGCCGCCGCGGTCGACCTGGCCGACGCCCAGGGGGTCGCGGACAGCCTCGGCATCCCGCTGCACGCGGTCAACTTCGCCCACGACTACTGGGAGCGGGTGTTCGAGCACTTTCTCGCCGAATACCGCGCCGGACGCACGCCCAACCCGGACGTCCTGTGCAATCGCGAGATCAAGTTCCGCGCCTTCCTCAACCACGCCCTGGACCGCGGCGCCGCGGCCATCGCCACCGGCCACTACGCCCGCGTGGCCCACGCCGGCGGCCGCTGGCGGCTGCTGCGCGGGCGCGACGCCGACAAGGACCAGTCCTACTTCCTGCACGCCCTCGACCAGGAGCAACTGGCCCACGCCCGGTTTCCGCTGGGTGACCTGGAGAAGCCCGCGGTCCGCCGTCTCGCCCGTGACGCCGGCCTGGCCACCCACGACCGGCGCGACAGCACCGGCATCTGCTTCATTGGCGAGCGCCGGTTCAAGGCGTTTCTGCAGCGCTACCTGCCGGCCCAGCCGGGTGCGATCCGGACCCCGGACGGGGTCGAGATCGGGCGCCACGACGGCCTGATGTACTACACCCTGGGTCAGCGCCACGGTCTCGGCATCGGCGGTCGCCGCGACGCCGGCGGCGCGCCCTGGTACGTGGTCGGCAAGCGGCTCGCGGAGAACGTGCTGCTGGTCGCCCAGGGCCACGACCACCCCCTGCTGCTGAGTCGCGGCCTCGCGGCGTCGCAGGCGCACTGGATCGGGGGTGACCCGCGTCTGCCGCTCGACTGCACGGCCAAGGTCCGCTACCGCATGGGCGATCTCCCCTGCCGCGTCGACGCGGCGGGCGACGGACGCCTGACGGTGCGCTTCACCAGCCCGCAGCGGGCCGTCACGCCGGGGCAGTCGGTGGTATTTTATGCCGGCGAGGAGTGCCTGGGAGGCGCCGTGATCGAGTCCCCACATGATCTATGATCAGATTCAAGAACTACAAATCGCATGTTGAAATCATTTGATAACAGAGTGATCGCCATTGCCGGCGTGCTGCAGGCGGCCCATCTGGTCAACAGCGTGGCCCAGCGCGGCATGGCCGACCAGGCGGCGCTCGAGGCGAGCATCGGCAGCGTGCTCAAACTCGATGCCGAATCGCCGCGCGACGTCTTCGGCGGCCTGGCAGGGGTGGAGACCGGGCTGATGCAGATCGAGCGCCAGATCGGCCAGCGGCGCAATGCCTTCGAGCAGCGCTACGTCATCAACCTGCTGCAGCTCGAAGGCCGGCTGCGCGCCCGCGGCGACCTGATCGAACGGGTGCGCTCCGGCGTGACCGAGGCGCTGGTGCTGGCCGCCGACCGACCGGCGACCGACCTGGAGGTGCTGCGCTGCCTGGCCGAGACCTACAGCGAGACCGTCAGCACGCTGCAGCCACGGATCCTGGTCACCGGCGAACCGAACCTGCTCAACCGACCCGATGTCGCCGACCGCATTCGCGCCTTGCTGCTCGCCGGGGTGCGCGCCGGCGTGCTCTGGCACCAGTGCGGCGGCAGCCGGCTGTTGCTGCTGTTCCAGGCCAAGCGCACCCTGGCCCGCACCCACGAACTGCTGATGGAGATCGGCCGTGGCCGTATCTGACACCGTGCGCCCGCTGCTGGCGTGGCTGCTGCTGAGCGCCGGCAGCGCGGCCGGCGCCGCACCCCTGACCCTGATCTACTCGGGCAACCTGGACGGCGAACTCGAGCCGTGCGGCTGCACCGCCGAGACCGACTACGGCGGGCTGTCGCGCCGCGCCACCTACCTCGACGGCCTGCGCGCCGACGGCCTCGAACCGGTCGTGATCACCACCGGTGGGTTGCTGACCGCCGCCATCGGCGCCGACCGGATCAAGGCCGACTTCATCCTCTCGGGGCTGGAGCTGCTGGGCTACGACGCGGTCGGGTTGCAGTGGTCCGACCTGGTCTACGGCCCCGATTTTCTCGCCTCTCACCCGCTGCCCTACGTCGCCAGCAACTGGCGTGACGACGCGTTCCCGGCAGCTCAGGCGGTGGCACGGGGAGCGATCCGGCTGCGGCTGTTCCAGTGGCTCGATCCTGCGGGGTCGGTGCAAAACAAGATGGCCGGCGGCAAGCCCGAGGTCGACGACGACACCGCGCCCCTGGCGGCGGAACTGGCCGCGGCCCGCGGTCGCGGCGAACTGACCGTGCTCGCCACCACCCTGCCCCTCGATCGGGCCCAGGCCACGCTGCCGCTGGACGACGTCACCATCCTGCTGCTGGCCACCGCGCCGGAACACCCCGGCCCGGTGCAGCAGGTCGGGCCGATGCTGGTGCTGACACCCGGCACGCGCGGCATGCGCCTCGGCCGCGTCGACCTCGAGGTCGCCGGCGACGGTTCGCTGCAGTCCTGGGAAGCGTCGGTGGTCGAGCTGACCAACGCCGTCGTCGATTCCCCGCGCCTGGCCACCTGGTACGAGGCCTACAATGACGCCCTGCGCAACGACTACCTGCGCCAGGTCGAGGAGCGCAAGGCACGCGCGGCGGGCACCAGCCCGTTCATCGGCTCCGCCTCCTGCACCGTCTGCCACCAGAGCGCCGCCCAGGCGTGGCAGGCATCGCGGCATGCCGGCGCCATCGCCACCCTGGAGGCGGTGGGCAAGGCGTTCGATCCCAACTGCGTGGTCTGCCACAGCGTCGGCTTCGGCCGTGAGGGCGGATACCTCGGCCTCGACGAGACCCCGGACCTGGCCAACGTCCAGTGCGAGTCGTGCCACGGCCCGGGACGGGCCCATGTGGCGGCCGCCGGCCAGGCATTCCCGGGCAAGCGGACGCCACGCGAGGCGTGCGCCGACTGCCACCACCCCAACCACAGCCCGTCGTTCGTCTTCGACGCCTACTGGCCGCGGATCGTCCACGGCCGCGACTGAGCGCTCGAGAGAAATTCGTAGCGAGCAGTTGGTGGGGCGCAGCGACGAGATCAGTCAGGTCGAAAGGCGAGCAGCGGGCAGCAGGGTTTTTCTCAAGCTCTGAGGCACGCGACCGCCGCTCGCCCACAGCACCGCCAGCTGGATCAGGGTTCGAGCCGGCCCAGCGTGCCGAGCGCCTGGGCGATCTCCTGACGCGTCGTGTAATTGCCGATGGTCGGGTCGCCCCATTGCGAACAGTTCAGGGCGCGGATGTCCGCGTCCCCGCCGACGAGCGGCTGCAGGTAGAACCGGGTCTCGAAATTGATGGTCGGGCTGCCGTCGTCGAACATCCCGCCCCCCAACCCCACGCCGAGGCCGACCGCGGCCACCTGCAGCGTGCCGCTGGCGGCGGCCAGGTGGGCGTGGTGGCGCAGCGTGCGGGTCACGGCGTAGCTTCCCGGGGGGATGGTCCGCACCGTCGCGGCCAGGGTGTTCAGCTCCAGGTTGCAGTTCGGGTAGTGCGGGTTGATCTCCCGCTGTGCCACCTGCCGGCCGTCCTGGAAGAAGGCGCGCAGCTGGTTGGGCGGCACGTGGGCCTCCTGCAGCAACACCACCCGGGCGTCGGGACCGGGCCGGAAGTAGGGCGACTCCCCGGTCTCGGCCCGCAGCGCCAGGCCCAGGTTGCAGCCGCCGAGCAGCACCCCAGCCGCCATCAAGGGGAGGACACGCAGTCGGTTCATCGGCGTCTCCGTTTCGGCTCCGGATCAAATGTTAGATCACCGCCGTCGACGCCGGTTCCCGCGCATCAACCGCCGATGCGCACCACCGTGCGCCCGGTGACCGCGGCATCGACGTACTCGCCGAACACCGCCGGCAGTTGGTCCAGGCTCACCTCGCGATGGGCGATGGTGTCGAGGTGGCGCGGGCGCAGGTCACCGGCCAGGCGGCTCCAGGCCCGTTCGCGCACGTACTGCGGGCACTCGACCGAGTTGATGCCGAGCAGGCTGACGCCGCGCAGGATGAACGGCATCACCGTGGTCTCCAGCTTGATGCCGCCGGCCAGGCCGACCGAGGCGATGTTGCCCCAGACGTGGGTGGTCCGAGTCAGCCAGGCGAGGGTCTCGCCGCCGACGCTGTCGACCGCCCCGCCCCACTGGGCGTTCTCCAGCGGCTTGGTGCCCATCTCCAGTTCCTTGCGGTTGAGCAGTCCGCTGGCGCCGAGTTCCCTGAGATAGGGCTCCTGGTCAACCTTGCCGGTGTAGGCAAGCACCTCGTAGCCGAGGGCGGCGAGCATGTCGATGGCGAAACTGCCGACGCCACCGGTGGCGCCGGTGACCACGATCGGGCCGGTCTCCGGAACCTGGCCGTTGTCCTGCATCCGCTGCACGGCGATGGCGGCGGTGAAGCCGGCGGTGCCGATGGCCATGGCGTCGCGCAGGGAGAGGCCGTCGGGCAGCGGCACCACGCTCCACGCCGGCACGCGGACGTATTCGCTGTAGCCGCCGTCGATGGTCTCGGAGAGGCCGCAGCCGCAGACGACGACCGGGTCGCCCTCCTTGAAGCGCGGGTCGCTGGAACTGACCACGTGACCGGAGACGTCGATGCCGCCGTTCAGCGGCGAGGTGCGCAGGATGCGCCCCTTGCCGGTCGCCGCCAGGGCGTCCTTGTAGTTGATGTCCGACCAGGCCGCCTTGATCACCACCTCGCCCGGGGTCAGGTCGTCGATGGCCAGCTCCTCGAAACCGGCGCGGGTCCCCTCCTTGCTGGCGTGGATGCGGTAGGCGCGAAACTTGTCCATGAGCTCTTCTCCTTGGCAGGGGTCCGGGACGGCCCGGTGGCGGTTGGCAGGCGCCACCCTACCCCCCCACGACCGTTTTGCGCAACGGCGGCGAGCGCTTAACGCGCCCTTCCGCCTAGTACCGTGACCCATAGATTTCGACACGACCAGCGGGCCGCTGACCGGTCAGCTGCAAGGCGCGCTTGCGCCGGAAGGGCGGGCCCCCTTTCAAGCAAGCGCAACGCCGCAGATGGCCGGTCAGCGGCGCGCCCGAAGGGAGCCCCCCGGATGCGCCATGCCGGCGTTGCAGCGCTTGACAAGGGCTGGGCC
>Ga0326597_10000336_pt1 | contig 86985 bp, 85 predicted proteins | sample RVTome_12_FD_203789 | JGI IMG/M metagenome (GOLD analysis project Ga0326597, IMG submission 203789) | Soil microbial communities from uranium-contaminated site in the Upper Colorado River Basin, Wyoming, United States - RVT100D185 | ecosystem: Environmental > Terrestrial > Soil > Contaminated >...
CGCTCCGGAGGCGGCGTCGGTTCGCATGATCGACCGGGAGGAGGCGATCCGGGTCGCACCGACGGTCTACCAACAGCTACAGCGTCGCTTCCCTGGATTCTTTGCCCGCAGCGCCGACTGGTGGGAAGCCAGATCGTTTCGTGACACCGACTCGTCCCGTAACGGGGCCACGTCGCTGCGCTATTTGGTGGTCGAAGGTGACGACGGGATCACCGGCTATGCCGCCTTTCGCACCAAGTCGGATTGGGACGATGGGCACGGGAGCGGCGAGGTGCGGGTCAAGGACCTGTTCGGGACAACCCCCGCGTCTTGGGCCGCCCTCTGGTCCTTCGTCATCAGCCAGGACCTGGTCTCGCGGACGGTGGCCGATCTCCGATCGACACAGGATCCGATCTTTGACCTTCTCGAGGGGTCGAGACGGGCCCGGGCAGTGCGAAGCGATGGGCTGTGGATCCGGATCATGGATGTGCCCGGCGCCCTCACCGCACGGGCCTACTCAGTCCCGGTCGAGGTCGTGCTCGGGATATCCGACCCTCTCGGCGACGTCTCCGGCAACTACCGGCTCGACGCCAACGGGGAGGACGTGACCTGCTCCGCCAGTGACGACGAGCCCGACGTGATGATCGACCTCGAAGATCTGAGCGCCGCGTACATGGGAATGCCCCGATTCCGCGAGCTGGCGAGGGCGGGACGTGTCTCGGGCGCGGCCACGGCCCTCGCCGCCATGGACGCCGCCTTCCGCTGGGACCCCCAGCCCTGGTGCCCCGAGATCTTCTGAGCATCGACGAGAGCCCGTCTGCCGACGGGCCCTCGTCTCAGTACCCGGTACTTGGTACCCGGTACCGAAGTCTGTGACCGATCGGGTCACAGACTTCGACTAGATGTCGTAGTAGAGGCTGAACTCGTGGGGGTGGGGGCGGAGACGGATCGGATCCACCTCGTGTTCGATCTTGTAGTCGATCCAGGCATCGATCAGCTCCTCGGAGAACACACCACCCTGGAGCAGGAAATCGTGGTCCTCGCGAAGTGCATCCAGCGCCTCGGTGAGACTCCCCGGCACCGAAGGCAACCCGGCCAGCTCCGCCGGGGGCAGGTCGTAGATGTCCTTGTCCACCGGGTCGTGGGGCTCGATCCGGTTCTGCACCCCGTCCAGACCCGCCATCAGCATGGCGGCGAAGGCCAGATACGGGTTGCAGGACGGATCGGGGCAGCGGAACTCGAGCCGCTTGGCCGCCGGGGCCTGCGAGTACTGGGGGATCCGGATCGCCGCCGAGCGGTTCCGACTCGAATACACCAGGTTCACCGGCGCCTCATACCCGGGCACGAGCCGGTGGTACGAGTTGGTCGTCGGGGCGGCAAAGGCCAGGATTGCGGCGGCGTGCTTGAGCAGGCCCCCGATGTACCAGCGGGCCATGTCGGAGAGACCGGCATAGCCCGCCTCGTCGAAGAAGAGCGGCTCGCCGTCCTTCCACAACGACTGATGTGTGTGCATCCCGGAGCCGTTGTCCTCGAAGATCGGCTTGGGCATGAAGGTCACCGACTTGCCCGCCTCCCACGCCGTGTTCTTCACGATGTACTTGTAGAGGGTGACGTTGTCGGCGGTCCTCAGCAGCGTGTCGAAACGCATGTCGATCTCGGCCTGGCCGGCGGTGCCCACCTCGTGGTGCTGCACCTCGATCTCGATGCCGGCCGTCTCCAGGTTTGCGGTCATCTCCGAGCGGAGATCCTGGAAGTGGTCGGTGGGCGGCACCGGGAAGTATCCCTCCTTGTACCGTGGCTTGTAGCCGAGGTTGCCACCGTCTTCGTCGGCCCCCGAGTTCCAGGCTCCCTCCACCGAGTTGAGGTAGTAGAACCCGGAGTGCTGGTTCTGACCGAAGCGCACATCGTCGAAGATGTAGAACTCGGCCTCAGGGCCCCAATACGAGGTGTCGGCGATGCCGGTGCTGAGCAGGTACTCCTCGGCCTTCTTCGCCACATACCTCGGATCGCGGTCGTAGGGGCTGCCGGTGATCGGGTCGTTGACGAAGCAATACAGGATCATCGTCTTCCGGGCCCGGAACGGGTCGTCGATGGCCGTGGACGGGTCCGGGATCAGGATCATGTCCGATTCCTGGATCTGCTGGAAACCCCTGATCGACGAGCCGTCGAAGCCGAATCCGGCCTCGAAGGAGTCCTCGGTCAACTGCTTGACCGGGACGGTGAAATGCTGGACCTGGCCGGGCAGATCACAGAAGCGAAGGTCGACGAACTCGTAGCCCTCATCGGCGACAAGGGACAAGACGTCGGCAGCCGTCTTGCTCACGGGTGCTCCTCTCGGTTTGGTTGCTAATCGTGAACTTCGGCTTTGTATCGGCAGCCCGTTTCACTCCGGTTGCCGGAATGTGAACTCTGTGTTTCGTCGTGATTGCCGCCGGGCGGCGACGGGTCGGTCTCATAATCGAAGGGTGCAGCGACTCTTCTACAAGAGCGACGCCGAATCACCACTGGTCGAGCGCCCACCGGATGAGGTCGACTCGTTGCTCGGGGCACCCGGTTACGTCTGGCTCGATCTCTTTGCCGAGCCGCCGGCCGAGATCCGTGCCCTCGCCGAGCGTTTCGGCCTCGACCAGGCCTCGCTCGAGGAGGCGATCGACATCTCCCTCCTCCCCCGGATCGACGAGCACGACCATTATGTGTTCCTCGTGCTCGAGGGTCTCGTCGTCGGCTCCGGCGAGCGGCTCGACACGAGCGAGGTCGACGTCTTCATCGCGGAGAAGTTCCTGGTCACCATCCATCGCGACCCTTTCCCCGCCCTGGAGTGGCTCCAAGCCCCGAGCAACATGGCGAGCACAGCCAACCTCGACACACCGGCTCGTGTCACCGCCTTCATCGCCCAACTCGGCACCAGGCGCTACCTGCCTCTGATCGAGGCCCTCGAGGAGCGGATCGACGACCTCGAGGACATGGCCCTGGCCTCCGACCCGCGCACTCTCACCGAGGTTCACGCCCTTCGCCGCGATGTCGGTTTGCTGCGCAGGAGCATCGGGTCGCAACGGGACGTCTTCAACGAGGTGGCCGAGAGCCTGCACCCGGCGATCGACCCCGGGGCCGCCCGCGCCTTCGACCGGGTCTTCGACCATCACCTCAAGATCGTCGATTCCCTCGACGGGGCACGCAGCCTTCTCATCTCGGTCCTGGAGACCCACCGGGGGGCTGTGGCCGACCAGACCAACGAGATAGTGCGCATCCTGACCGTGTTCTCCGCCGTCCTCCTCCCCATGTCGGTCATCTCGGGCATGTGGGGGATGAACTTCTTCGGGATCCCCCTCGCCGGCCGGTGGTGGGGGTTCGCCGCCTTGGTCGGCGTCATGCTCCTGCTCGGTCTCGGCCTCTGGCTCTACTTCAGCCGGCGCGGGTTCATCGGAAAGCCCAAGCTCAGCGAGCTTCCGAAGTCGGTCGGCCTCGGCTTGCTCCAGGTCGGCGTGCTCCCGATCAAGGTGGTGTCCAGCGGGGTCAGACAGGTGGGGCGGATCGTCTCCGATGCCGTCGGCGGCGAGGATTCGCAGGACGAAGAGTCTTAGACCTGCCATCACCTGGTCAATCCGTGACTACCGTCGCTCCACGTCATGCCAGCGACCGTCGTCTTGGGCGCCCAATGGGGTGACGAGGGAAAGGGCAGGGTCGTCGACTTCTTCGCCGAGTCCGCCGACTTCGTCGTCCGCTACCAGGGTGGGAACAACGCCGGGCACACCATCGTCGTCGGCGAGCAGCGTCTCGCCTTGTCGCTGATCCCCTCGGGGATCCTCTACCCCGACTGCATCCCGGTCATCGCCTCGGGGACTGTGATCGACCCCAGTGTCCTGATCGCCGAGATGGACATGGCTGCCGAGAAGAACCTCGACCCTTCCCGGGTGAGGGTTTCGTCCAACGCCCACCTGATCATGCCCTATCACCGCAAGCTGGACGCCGCCATCGAGCGCTATCTGGGCAAGAACCAGATCGGCACCACCAAGAAGGGCATCGGGCCTGCTTACACCGACAAGTACGCCCGATTCGGGATCAGAGTCCAGGACCTCTTCGACCCCAAGATCTTCCGGGAGAAGGTGGAAGCGGCCCTCGTCGAGAAGAACAAGGTGTTGCCCCGGGTCTACAACACCCTCCCCATGGACCCCGACCAGATCATCGACGAGTACAGCGGGTACGCCGAACGTCTCCGCCCCCATGTCGCCGACACCTCCTTGCTGCTCTGGGAGGGCCTCCAGGCCGGAAAGCAGGTCCTGTTCGAGGGGGCCCAGGGCACCCTGCTCGACATCGACCACGGCACCTATCCATTCGTCACGTCGTCCAATCCGACCGCAGGTGGGGCGGCGGTGGGCTCGGGCATAGGCCCCAAGGCGTTGGACGAGATCATCGGAGTGACCAAGGCCTACATCTCACGGGTGGGCACCGGGCCGTTCCCCACCGAGCTGCACGATGAGATCGGCGACACCATGATCGAGCTGGGCGGTGAGTACGGGACCGTCACCGGGCGACGGAGAAGATGCGGGTGGCTCGACCTGGTCGCCCTGAAGTACGCCTGCCGGGTCAACACCTTCACCAGCCTCTTTCTCACCAAGATGGACATCCTCTCCGCCTTCGACACCATCAAGGTGGCCACCGCCTACGCCAGCGGCGGCGAGCGGCACGTCCACTTCCCCGCCCAGCAGAGTGTGCTCTACCACTGCGATCCAGAGTACGACGAGCTTCCCGGCTGGCGTGAGGACATCACCGGCGTCCGTTCCTATGGCGACCTCCCCACCGAGGCCAGGGCCTACATCGAGTACATCCAGGAGGCGGTCGACGTCCCCATTGGATGGGTCTCGGTCGGCCCCGAGCGAAGTCAGCTCATCGAGATCTCATGAAGGTGCTTCTGGTCGGCAGCGGCGGCAGGGAGCACGCCCTGGGCTGGAGTCTGGCCCGATCGCCTCGGGTGAAGGAGCTGATCTCCCTGCCCGGCAACCCGGGACTTGCCCAACTCGGCGCAGTGGTCGAGGGGATCTCGGCAGACGATGTGGGCGCGATCGCAGCCATGGCCCGGGTTCAGGGAGTGGACCTGGTGATCGTCGGACCGGAAGGCCCGCTCGCAGCCGGTGTCGCCGATGCCATCACCGCCCTGGGTATCCCGTTCTTCGGCCCCACCCGGGCCGCGGCCAGGTTGGAGTCGTCGAAGACATACGCCAAGGAGGTCATGACCCGGGCCGGGGTGGCCACCGCGGCCTCGGCGTCCTTCGCCGAGCCGGAGCCGGCAAAGGAGTACCTGGCAGGACGAGAGGGTCCCTTCGTGGTCAAGGCGGACGGTCTCGCCGCAGGAAAGGGAGTCCTCGTCACCGATTCGAGAGAAGAAGCGAAACGATGGGTCGACCTTTGCCTGGGGGGCGGATTCGGGTCGGCGGGAGCCTCGGTCTTGATCGAGGACTTCCTCGACGGGCCCGAGGTGAGCGTGTTCGCGGTGTGCACCGAGAAGGGAGCCGCAATGCTGGAGCCAGCCCGGGACTACAAGCGGCTCCGTGCCGGCGATGAGGGCCCGAACACCGGGGGAATGGGGTCCTACTCACCGGTCTCCGATCTCCCCGACGGTCTGATGAGCGACGCGATGCGCACCGTGATCGAGCCGACCCTGGCCCAGATGTCCGAGCAGGGCAACCCGTTCCGGGGCTTTCTCTACGCCGGGTTGGTGCTCACCGTCGACGGGCCGAAGGTGCTCGAGTTCAACGTCCGACTCGGCGACCCCGAGACTCAGGCGGTGTTACCCCGGATGACCACCGACCTGATCGACGTCCTGGAGGGGACCGCCCCCGAGTGGTCGGAGACGGCCGCGGTCAATGTCGTCCTCGCTGCGGAGGGGTACCCCGAATCTCCCCTGACCGGAGCCGTGATAGACGGGATCGAACGTGTCCCCGACGAAGTGCTCGTCTTCCACGCCGGCACGAGACGCGTGGGAAAGAAGCTGTTGGTCAACGGGGGCAGGGTGCTCAACCTGGTTGGCACCGGCTCGACCCTGGGCGAGGCCCGGGACCGGGCCTATCGGGCGGCGGCCTCGGTCAGGTGGCAAGGGATGCAGTTCCGCACCGACATCGCCGCTCAGTCGTAGGCGTGACGGAACATGAGGGCGATCCGGGGCGGCGCCGACGACGCCGCCTTGGGAACGGTGTGCTCCCACAGCCGTTGACAGGCCCCGCCCATCACCGCAAGGTCGCCCCTTCCCAGATTGAAGCCGGTGGACTCCCCGCCCCCTTTGGGCCGGATGAGAAACCGTCTCGGGCCACCGAGGGACACGGTGGCGACGATGGCGTGGGGAAGGTCACGGGCAATGCGGTCTCCATGCCAGGCCACCGAGTCGGTGCCGGTTCGGTACCACCCGGCACTGACCCGATCCATCGCGATGTCGTAGCGGTTGGAGAGCAGCCGGATCATCTTCCCGAGCGCCGGATGCGAGCCTGCCTCGACCTGACCGACCAGGCGCGGGGTCTTCACCATCCTGTCGTACATCCGCACCTCGGGCTGCTGCCACTCGACGGTGTCGGCGAGGAAGTCGTAGAGCCTGGCATCACCTGCGAGCCATCCAGGTGCATAGTCGAGCCAGGATGCAGGGTCGAGATCGAGCCGCTCCAGGCTGGCGAATCCGGCGTCGGGGATCGGCTCGCTCTCTCCGAAGAGTGAAGGTTGTAGCGGATCCAAAGCGAACATGTGTTCGATGATACCGCGGACGAGGCGCGCTAGGGCGGGAAACGAGTCGGTTACCGTCACGGGCGCATGAGTCACAAAGTCGCCATCGTCATGGGCTCGGGAAGTGACCGCCCGGTGATGGAAAAGGCCGCGAGCACCCTCGATGCCTTCGGCATCACCAGCGAGGTCAAGGTCCTCTCTGCCCACAAGACCCCGGATCAGGCGCTGGAGTTCGCCGCCACCGCCGCCGATCAGGGGTTTTCGGTGATCATCGCAGGGGCAGGCAAGGCCGCCCATCTGGCCGGGGTGATGGCGGCCAAATCACTGCTCCCCGTGATCGGGGTGCCCATCGACGCCGCTCTCGACGGCATGGACGCCCTGTTGGCCACGGTGCAAATGCCGACCGGGATCCCGGTGGCCACCGTCGCCATCGACGGGTCGACCAACGCCGCACTCCTGGCCGTGTCGATCCTGGCGGTGGGCGACCCGGACCTGACCGCCAAGCTGGCCTCGTATCGGGCCGAACTGGCGAAGAAGACCCTGGCCGGCTAGCTTCGGCCGCAGACGGGATACCATCCACCCCGATGAGCGACGTCTCCTTCGAGAAGGCCGACCCGAGGGACTTTCTCGACATCGACTCACTCCTCTCCGAGGAGGAGATCCTGCTCCGCAGCACCGTTCGCGACTACGTGCAGAAAGAGATCGTGCCCAACGTCGGCGACTGGTGGGAGGAAGGCGTCCTACCCCAGGAGGCCCTGGCCAAGGCATTCGGCGACATTGGCCTGCTCGGCATGCATCTCGAGGGGTACGGCTGTGCCGGAACCTCGGCCACCGCCTACGGGCTGGCCTGTCTCGAGTTGGAGGCGGGGGACTCGGGGATCCGGTCTTTCGTATCGGTGCAGGGCTCGCTCGTCATGTTCCCCATCTGGAAATTCGGCTCCGAGGAGCAGAAACAGACCTGGCTTCCCCGGATGGCGAGCGGGGAGGTCATCGGCTGCTTCGGCCTCACCGAGCCCGACTCGGGGTCGGACCCGGCCTCGATGCGAACCGGCGCCCGCCGGGACGGGAGTGACTGGGTGATCAACGGGACCAAGATGTGGATCACCAACGGGTCCATCGCCGATGTGGCCGTGGTCTGGGCGAGAACCGACGAAGGGGTGCGCGGGTTCCTCGTCCCGACCGACACCCCCGGGTTCTCCGCACCCGAGATCAAGAAGAAGGCATCGCTGCGGGCGTCGGTCACCTCGGAGCTGATCCTCGACGATGTCAGGGTCCCCGATGACTTCGTCCTCCCCGGCGTGTCGTCGATGCGTGGCCCTCTCTCCTGTCTCAACGAGGCCCGGTTCGGCATCGCCTTCGGGGCCATGGGGGCGGCCCGGGCCTGTTACGAATCAGCGCTCGACTACTCGATCGAGCGGCACCAATTCGAGCGGCCGATCGCCTCCTTTCAGCTGACCCAGAAGAAGCTGGTGGAGATGATGGTGGCGGTGCAGAGGGGAACGCTGGTCGCCCTCCATCTGGGGCGTCGCAAGGACGAAGGCAAGCTCACTCCGGAGCAGGTCAGCTTTGGCAAATTCGACAATGTCCGCAACGCCCTGGAGGTGGCCCGGACCGCTCGCTCCATCCTCGGGGCCAACGGGATCACCCTCGAGTACCCGGTGTTCCGCCACATGGCCAACCTGGAGACGGTCTTCACCTACGAAGGCACCAACGAAATCCACTCCCTGGTCATGGGCCAGGCCCTCACCGGCATCAGCGCCTTCACCTGATAACGCTTGCCTGAGATCCGTAGCGCCAAACATGGCGATACGAGGACAGAGAATGCTCGGCCGTCGGGCTCTCAACCTTTCTATGTGCTCCTGGCGTCATATACGGCGCCAGGAACCTCAGGTGAGAGTTGCTGCCAGGTCCCCGTTCCGGCTGACCACCACGTCGTCCATGCCGAGCCAGGCGGCGGTGGTCTCGAGCTCTTCCCGGAGCTCGCGGCCCACCCGGACCGGGTCGGCGTCGGGCTCGGCGAATGCGCCCTTCACCAGCAGGGCCCCCGTCTTGCGATCAGTCTTCAGGTCGACGCGGGCCACCAGGTCGCCGTCGAGGAGGAAGGGCAGCACGTAGTAGCCGTGCACTCGCTTCGGCTCGGGAACGTAGATCTCGACGCGGTAGACGAAGTCCCAGAGTCGCTCCACCCGCTCCCGGAACCAGATCAGGTTGTCGAACGGGGAGAGGAGGGCCCTTCCTTCCACCCGGCGAGGCAGCCTGGCCTCGGGGTGGAGATATGCGGGCTTGTCCCAGCCCTCGACTTCGACCAGGATCAGTCGCCCCGCGGCGACCAGGTCGTCGAACAGCGGACGGGCCTGGGGCATGCGGATCCGGTGGTAGTCGGCTAGGTCCGCCGCGGTGCCCACCCCCAACGAGCGCGCCGCCCGGACCAGGAGAATCGATTGGGCCTCCTCCCGCTCCAGCCCTCCGGCCTCGAGATGCTGGCTCGGGATGACCCGCTCCGCGATGTCGTACATGCGGACGAAATTGGGCCGGGCAGCGGCCGCCACCTTGCCCTGGACGAACAGCATCTCGAGGGCGATCTTCCCGTTGGACCAGTCCCACATCCCGTTCGAACCACGCCGGCCAGGGTCGTCGAGATCGCTCGTCTTCAACGGTCCCCGCTGTCGCACCTGCTCCAAGACACTGTCCAGGTATCCCGGCTGGTCGGCGAGTAGCTGCTCCTGACGGTTCCAGATCCATCCCCGGTCCATCCGCCAGCGGAACAGCCGGTGTTGCTCGACCGGGAGCAACGAGGCCATATGGCCCCAGTACTCGAACATCTCGCCCGACCCCCACAACCAGCCGTCCAGAGCGTTTCGGTCGTAGCTCCCGAGTCGGGAGAAGAAAGGCATGTAGTGGGTGCGGCTGAACACGTTCACAGAGTCGAGCTGCACCAATCCGATCTGATCCACCACCCGGCGAAAATGCCTGACGTCAACCCGACCGCCGGGGCGGGGGTCGGTGAAACCCTGGGCGGCCAGGGCAAAACGACGGGCTTGATCGATGGTGAGCTTCCTCATCGGCGGGCAACTTACCGTCCATCGCGGACATACCCCGTCCTGGTCCGTGCCATCATCCCGGACGTGATCGAGCGCTACACCCTCCCCGAAATGGGCCAGATTTGGTCCGACCAGCACAAGCTCGAGGCGTGGAAGGAAGTCGAGACGCTGGCCCTCGAGGCGTGGGCCACCCTGGGCAAGGTTCCCGAGGGCGTGGCCAAGGCGACCCGGTCCGCCCCGTGCCCCACACCCGAGGAAGTGGCCAAGCGGGAAGAGACCACGAATCACGACCTGGCCGCCTTCGTCGATCTGCTCGGCGAGGCTGCCGGGCCCGAGGCCGCCGGATGGGTCCACTACGGGCTGACCTCCTCCGATGTCCTCGACACGGCCGGTGGGGTCGTGCTGGCCGAGTCTGCCGACCTCCTGCTCAGCGCGCTTCGGGGACTGTTCGATGTGGTCAAGGGCCGCGCCGGCGAGCACGAGCAGACCTTCATGGTGGGCAGGACGCACGGGATCTGGGCCGAGCCGACGACATTCGGGCTCAAGCTGGCCGGTTGGGCCTTTGAGCTGGCCCGGGACCACGTCAGGCTGAGGACCGCCCGCGACACCGTGGCAGTGGGCAAGATCTCCGGTGCGGTCGGCACTTACGCCCACGTCCCGTCCGCGGTCGAGCGTCACGTGTGCGATGCCCTCGGGCTGGAGGTGGAGCCGGCTTCGACCCAGGTGACGGCACGCGACCGGCACGCCCAGTACCTGCAGACGATCGCCCTGATCGGGGCCTCGATCGAACGCATGGCCACCGAGATCCGTCACTTACAGCGATCCGAGGTCTCCGAGGTCAGAGAGGCATTCGGGAAGGGCCAGAAGGGGTCGTCGGCGATGCCGCACAAGCGCAACCCGATCCTCTCCGAGCGGATGACCGGGATGGCCCGGCTCCTGCGAGGCTACGCCCAGGTCGGGGTGGAAAACGTCGCCCTGTGGCACGAGCGCGACATCTCCCACTCCTCTTCGGAGCGGGTGGTTCTACCCGACGCCTCGATCGCCCTCCACTACATGCTGGTCAAGTTCACCGGACTGGTCGAAGGTCTGGTGGTGGACGTGGAACGGATGAGGTCCAACCTCGCCGCCACCCGGGGCCTGGTGTTCAGCCAGGCGGTCCTGCTCGCCCTGGTGGAGAAAGGGATGACCCGCGACCAGGCGTATCGCCTCGTCCAGGGTCATGCCATGACCGCCTGGGAGGAAGGCGAAGAGCTCCGCGTATTGCTCGGCGCCGATCCCGAGGTCCCCCTCGAAGAAGACGAGCTCGCCGTCTGCTTCTCGCTGGACCGGGTCCACGACTCGGCCCGGATCGTCTTCGACCGGCTCGCCGAGCTGAAGCTGTCCTGACCTTCGCGTGTGCACGCGACCACCGTCACGGTGGACGGCTGCACACGAATGCCGTGTGAAGGATGCCGTGTGCACCGGACCACCGTCACGGTGGCCGGCTGCACACGGGACGGGTCAGCCCGACGGTGTGACGAGGACGGTACCGGTGAACACAGCCACCTTGCGCCCGTCGTCGCGGGTGACGTCGACCCGGTAGGTGCCCAGGGTTCGCCCTCTCGAGACCTCGGTGACGCCGGCGCGGAGTCGATCGCCCAGTCGGGAGGCGGCGGTCAGCACGAGGTGGGTGTCGATGGCTACCGCCCTTTCCCCGGCTGCGTTGGAACCGAGGGAGAAGGCACAATCGGCCAGGGAGAAGACCATCCCGCCATGGCCCAACTCGAGGAAGTTGAGGTGCTCGGGCCGGACCACCATCTCGATCACGATCTCGTCGGCGGAGACCGTGACCAGCTCCACGCCCAACGAGCGAGCGTAGGCGTCGGCCTCCAGCATCTCCTCGACGCGAGGACGAGTGAACCCTGGCATCTGAGAGGCGAGAATAGGTGCTCGATCGGCTGCCGCCTGTCTTCACCGCGCCGAGCCAGGCTGGGGTGCGCACTACCCTCCCGCCACGTGCCGGCACTACCTCATCTCGCATCGGGCAAGGTCAGGGAGATCTACGAGGTCGACGACGAGCGCCTCCTCTTCGTCGCCACCGACCGGATCTCTGCCTACGACGTGATCCTCAACCAGACGATCCCGGACAAGGGCCGGGTCCTCACCGGGCTCAGCCTCCACTTCTTCGAGTTCCTCGACACCTCGAACCACTACCTGACGATGGACCTGTCTTCCGTCCCTGGCCTTTGTGGCGACGATCTCGACGAGCTGGGAGGTCGCTCGATGGTCGTGCGGCGGGCCGAGGTGATCCCGGTCGAGTGCGTGGTGCGAGGCTATCTGTACGGGTCGTCGTGGCGGGAGTACCGCGATGGCGGAGGCCCGACCACCGAGCACCTCCCTTCGGGGCTGGTGCTGGCCGACCGGCTTTCCGAGCCGATCTTCACCCCCGCCACCAAAGCGGCCAGCGGCCATGACGAGAACATCACGGAGTCCGAGACCCGCTCCCTTCTCGGCGACGACCTGTACGAGGAGCTGCGCAAGCGCTCGATCGACATCTATCTGCGGGCGTCGGAGCACGCCGCGGCCAACGGTGTGATCCTCGCCGACACCAAGTTCGAGTTCGGCTTCGCCGGTGACGACCTGCTGCTCATCGACGAGGTGCTCACCCCCGACTCTTCCCGCTACTGGCCGGCCGACGAGTGGGTGCCGAGCCGGGACGTGCCTTCCTTCGACAAGCAGTACGTGCGGGAGTGGCTCGACACCACCGACTGGGACCGAACCCCACCCGCCCCCGATCTTCCCGATCTCGTCGTGGAGGGAACCCGGTCCCGATACGTCGAGGCCTACGAGCGGATCACAGGCGAGGGCTTCGACGAATACCTGGCTCGCCACGGATGAAGGTCACCGTAGAGATCACCAGGCGCCCCGAGATCGCCGACCCGCAAGGGACGACGATCCAACGTGCCCTGCACGACCTCGGCCACAATGAGGTCATGTCGGTGCGGGTCGATCGCGTCATCCACCTCGAAGTCGATGGCGAGGAACCGGGCGAGGTGCAAAACCGGGTCGAGGAGATGTGCCGTCAGGTGCTGGCCAACCCGGTGCTCGAGGACTTCACGGTGGAGGTCGGATGAGAAGCGCGGTGGTGGTCTTCCCCGGCACCAACTGTGAGCACGATGTCGTGCACGCCCTCTCCGTGCTCGGCGGTGACGCCGAACTGGTGTGGCACCGGGAGACGGATCTGTCCGAATTCGACGGAGTGGTGTTGCCCGGGGGGTTCGCCCACGGTGACTACCTCCGCACCGGCGCCATCGCCCGCTTCTCCCCGGTGATGGCCGAGATCGAGCGTATGGCCGGTGAGGGCCGGCCGGTGCTCGGGATCTGCAACGGGTTCCAGGTCCTCTGTGAGGCGGGTCTTCTCCCCGGTGCCCTCATCGCCAACCGCGACCTGGCCTTCATCTGCCGTTTCGTGGATCTCGAGGTGACCGACACCGGCACCATCCTCACCCGGGCCGCCGAGGTCGGGCAGCGGATCAGGATCCCGCTCAACTCATATGAGGGAAACTGGGTCGACCCGAGCGACTCAGGGCGGATCGCCCTCAGATATGTGGACGACCCCAACGGCTCACAGGGATCGGCAGCCGCAGTCGCCAACGAAGCCGGAAACGTGGTCGGCGTGATGCCGCACCCCGAGCGCGGGGTCGATGAGCTCCTCGGGTCCGGTGACGGGCGCGTGCTCCTCGAGGGATTTCTCCACTCTCTGCTCCCGGCATGACCACCGCCACCCAGCCCCTCCATCGCCGGCTGGGCATGACCGACGAGGAGTACGGATCGGTCCTCGGCCTGCTCGAGCGCGAGCCTCGCCCCGCCGAACTGGCCATGTACTCGGTGATGTGGTCCGAGCACTGCTCCTACAAGTCGTCACGGGCTCATCTCCGCCGATTCCCCACCGAGGCGCCCTGGGTGGTGGTCGGGCCCGGGGAGAACGCGGGCGTGGTCGACCTCGGCGACGGATGGCTGGCCGCCCTTCGCATCGAAAGCCACAACCACCCCTCGTTCGTCGAGCCCTATCAAGGGGCGGCCACCGGGGTCGGTGGCATCCTCAGAGACGTGTTCACCATGGGGGCACGACCGATCGCCCTCTGGGACCAGATCCGATTCGGGCCCCTCGACGAATCCAAGAACCGTTACCTGTTCAACGGAGTGGTCTCCGGGATCGCCGGATACGGGAACGCGGTCGGAGTGCCTACGGTTGGCGGGGAGATCGAGTTCGACCCCTGCTACTCGGGAAACCCCCTGGTCAATGTGATGTGCCTCGGCATCCTGCGCCGGGAGCAGCTCGTGTTGGGCACCGCCGGCACCCCGGGCACGGTGGCGATCCTCTTGGGCAGGGCGACCGGCCGGGACGGCATCGGGGGAGCGTCGGTGCTGGCCTCGGCCTCCTTCGACGAGGAGTCCCAGGAGAAGCGTCCCAGTGTCCAGGTGGGCGACCCGTTCGAGGAGAAGAAGCTGATCGAGGCCTGTCTCGAGTTGTACGACAGGGGGTTGGTGGTTGGGGTCCAGGACCTGGGCGCCGCCGGTCTCTCCTGCGCCACATCCGAGCCGGCGGGGCGGGCCGGGGTCGGGATCGACGTCGACCTCGACGCAGTCCATGTCCGGGAAAGCGGGATGACTGCGCCGGAGCTCCTCATGTCCGAGTCTCAGGAGCGGATGATGGCCTTCGTCTCGCCTGAACTGGTCGCTGAGGTCCTTGCCATTGCTTCGAAATGGGAGATCGACTCGGCGGTGGTCGGGGTTGTGCAGGCCGGCGAGACCCTCACCGTCCGTCACGCTGGACGTGTGGTGGCCGAGGTCCCGGCCGCCTCGCTCGCCGACGACGCCCCGCTCTACGACCGACCGATGCGCCGACCGGGCTGGATCGACGAGCTGTGGGCGAACCCCGCGGCGGGTCTGGAGGCAGACCCGGTCGAGGTCCTGCTCGGTCTTCTCGACGACCCCGCCCTGGGCTCGACCGCATGGGTCCACGAGCAGTACGACCACATGCTCTTCCTCAACACCGTGGTCGGGCCCGGTGGCGACGGGAGCCTGATCCGGGTCCGCGGAACCGACAAGGCCCTGGCTGTGTCCACCGACGGCAACGGCCGACTCTGTCATCTCGACCCCCGGGCGGGTGCCGCCCGAATCGTCTACGAGGCAGCCCTCAACGTGGCGGTCACCGGGGCCAGGCCGATGGCGGTGGTCGACAACCTCAACTTCGGCAACCCGGAGAAGCCGGAGGTGATGTGGCAGTTCCGGGAGAGCGTGGAGGGGATCTCCGAGGCGTGTGAGGCGCTCGGCATCCCCGTGGTTGGAGGCAATGTCTCCTTCTACAACGAGACCGACGGTGTAGACATCCACCCGACCCCGGTGGTGGGGATGCTCGGGCTCGCCGACCCGATGCCGAACCCTCCGCCCCAGCTATCCCGTGCGGTCGAAGGCATGGAGATCTGGGAGATCGGCCCAGCGCCCAGCGCCAACCTGGCCGGGTCCGCCGCCCAGCGGGTGATGCACGGCACTTTGACCGGACGACCCACCACGCCCGACCCGGAGACGGCGAAGCGGGTGATCGCGACCGCCGCCGAGTTGGCCCATTCGGTGCCGGTTCTCCACGACATCTCGGACGGGGGCCTGGCCGTGGCCGTGGCCGAGATCTGCATTGCCGCAGGAGTGGGGGCAACCATCGTCGATAGCGACACTGACCTCTTGTTCACCGAGGACCCGCATCGTTTCGTGGCCGTCTTCGAACCGGGCTACGTCGACCTGCCGGATGGGATCGGCAGACGTGTGGGGACAATGGGCGGGGAGACCCTGATCTTGGGCCAGTCGGAGCCGATCCCCCTCGACCTGGTGGCCGGGACCTATCGCAACGCCATCCCGAGACGGATGGCCCCCTCCCCCTGATTGGGACGCTCAGAGGTCACCACCCATTACATGGACGAGGCAGACCTGCTCTGCGATCGGATCCTGGTCATCGACGTCGGGTCGATCGTGGCCCGGGGCACCCCCGACGAGCTGAAGCGAAAGGTCGCCGGCGACTCTGTCATCCTGGCCTTCGAGCGCCCGGAGAGCACGATGGACGGGGCCGACTGGCCTCCCGTCTCGACGGAGCCACCAACCCCCTCGTCGAGGGAACCGAGGTCCGGTTCCAGGTGCCCGACCGGGCCAGTGCCCTGCCCGTCCTGCTCCGGGCGCTGGTGGAACGTGACCTCGACGCCACCGGGGTCGAGGTTCGGCGGCCGAGCCTGGACGACGTGTTCCTGACCATGACCGGCCGCTCATTGCGCGACGAGATCGACCTCGCCGGCTCGACCGGCCGGGCCGCTTGAAAGGCGGTATGACCATGCGATTCTTCAGTGAGACCTGGCTGGTGTTCAGCCGTGCGATGCGTCTCTCGCCCCGCAACCCGGTCTGGGTGATCCTGGGCCTGATCCGGCCCATCCTCTACCTGACCCTCTTCGGTCCGCTGCTCGAAGCGGTGGCGGCGTCACCGGGCCTCCCCTAGGTGATGCCTGGCAGGTATTTGTCCTGGGGCCGCTGGTTCAGCTCGGCATGTTCAGCGCCGCGTTCGTCGGCTTCGGCCTCATCGCCGAGTGGCGGGCCGGCGGCGTGGAGCGGATGCGGGTGCTCTACGGGGCCGGCGTCTTCTGCAAGGAGTCAGCCTGATCGGCCAATCCCCCATGATTGAGACGCACAGGGGTCGGATACGGCCCTGGCCAACCCCATTACGGGGCTTGGGACACCCGGCCCGACGCCGTAGCATCTCCCCGTGGCCAGAAGCATCGGGATACTCACGGCGGGGGGAGACAGCCCTGGGTTGAACGCGGCCATACGCGCAGTGGGCAAGGCGGCACAGCGCGCCTACGGCATGCATGTGATCGGGTTCAGGGACGGGTTTCTCGGGCTCATGCAGAACCGATTCCTCCGATTCGACTCCGACTCGCTCTCCGGGATCCTGACCAAGGGCGGCACCGTCCTCGGCACCAGCCGGGCAAAAGTCGACAAGATGCAGATGGGTGACGGCAAGAAGATGGACATGCGCTCGCTGATGCGTGACGTGGTCGACCAGCACGATCTCGAGGCACTGGTCGTGCTCGGCGGCGACGGCACCATGCGCAACGCGCTCAAGCTCGAAGATGTCGGGATCAATGTGCTGGCATTGCCCAAGACCATCGACAACGACGTGACCGGGACCGACGTCACGTTCGGGTTTGACACCGCGATGGGGATCGCCACGGATGCCATCGACCGGCTGCATTCGACCGCCCACTCCCACCATCGGATCATCCTCGCCGAGATAATGGGGCACGAGGTGGGCTGGCTCGCACTTGGAGCAGGTCTCGCCGGCGGCGCCGACGTGATCCTCATCCCCGAGATCCCCTACGACATCGAGGCCGTCGCCGCCTCCATCCAGGCACGTAAGGCGGCGGGCAGTGCCTTCTCGATCGTGGCCGTGGCCGAAGGTGCGTACTCCAGGGAGGACTCCCAGGCCCGTGCCTCGATCCTCTCCGATCTGGAGACGGCCGAGGGGGAAACCCGGAGGGTGCTCAAGGAGCAACTGGCTGCGCTCGAGAAAGCGGCGCGAACCGAGAAGCTGGCGGATGCCCTCGAACAGGCAACGGGCTTGGAGTCCAGGGTGACCATCCTTGGCCATGTTCAACGTGGTGGCACCCCGTCACCTGCCGACCGCCTCCTCGCCACCAGGCTGGGAACGGCCGCCGCCTCCTACATCGCCGACGGGGTCCACGGTGTGTTGGTGGCCGCCCGAGGCCAATCGGCCGAGGCGGTGCCACTCAAGGAGATCGCCGGGATCACCAAGTTCGTCCCCCTCGATCATCCCTGGATCGACTCCGCCCGGAGCCTGGGCATCGTGCTCGGCGACTGACCCGCCCACCGACCTCGGACCTACCCTGCACCCATGACACTTCTCGGTGCCATCCTGGCCGGGGGTCGCAGTCTCCGTATGGGCATGGACAAGGCAGACGTCGCCATCTCGGGGAGCTCGCTCCTGGAACGGGTCGCCTCTGCTATCGCTGAGGTTGCCGACCGGGTCGTGGTACTGGGAGGAGCACGGGAGGGATACGAATCCTGGCCCGACCAGGCCCCCGGGCCCGGTCCGCTGGCTGGGCTGGCCACGGCTCTCAACCGGATGACAGAGGACCGGGCCCTGTTGGTGGCGGTGGATAATGTCTTCGTCCAGCCCGAGACCTTGCGCAGGCTGGCCTCGATCGAGTCCGACCTCCCGGTGGTGCCCGTGGACGACGAGGGCATGCGTCAGGTGACCTGTGCCATCTTTCCCAAGCAGATCGCGGCCCAGGCCGTCGAGGAGGCAGAGTCGGGGGGATCGATCCAAACCCTCCTCGACCGAGTCTCCTTCCTCCCGGTCACCCCCGACCAATGGGGCCAGTGGGGCGAGGACGGCCGGAGCTGGTTCTCGGTGGACACCCCTCAGGCGCTGGAGAAGGGCATCGAGCGGTTCGGCTGAGCCCCCGGCGCCGATCACGCCAGCTTCTCCTCCAAGAAACGACGCTCCGTCTCGTTCCCCGTCAACCTCAGGGCACGTTCCAGGGCGGCGCGATACCCGGCGTCGTCGCCGAGTTGTCGCAGCATCTCGCCCCGGGCGATGTGGAAGGCCGGATAATCCGACAGCTCCCGCTCGAGGTCCTTCAGGCCGGCCAGACCCGCCTCCGGCCCCGAGGCGCGAAACAGCGCCACCGCCCGATTGAGACGGACCACGGGTGAGGGACGGACGACGAGGAGCCGGTCGTAGAGCTCGACGATCCGTGACCATCCGGTCGACTGCGTCGGTCCGGCGACCGCATGCTGGGCAGCGATCTCGGCCTGGAGGCGATAGGGCCCTTCGCCACCGAGACGCCGGGCTCTCTCCAGCAAGTCGAGCGCCCGGGCGATCGACTCGTCGTCCCAGAGCGCCCGGTCCTGATCGGCGAGGAGCACCAGTTCCCCGTCGGGCCCGACCCTGGCCTGCCGACGGCTGTGCTGGAGCAGCATCAACGCCTGAAGGCTCAACACCTCCGGTTCGCCGGGCATGAGTTCGACCATGACCCGGCCTAGTCCGATGGCGGACTCGGCCAGATCGGCACGCACCAGGTCTTCCCCTCCCGAGGAGAAGTAGCCCTCGTTGAAGATGAGGTAGATCACCGAGAGCACGGCGGAGAGCCGACCGACGAGCTCGTCGCCGGCCGGGACCCGGAACGGGATCCCGGCGTCGCGGATCTTGGCCTTGGCCCGGACCAGACGCTGAGCCATCGTCCGCTCCGTGACCAGGAAGGCCCGGGCGATCTCGGGAGTGGTCAGACCACCCACGGTGCGGAGAGTCAGCGCCACCTGCCTGTCCTCGGAGAGGGCGGGGTGACAGCAGGCAAAGAGAAGCTGCAGTCTGTCGTCCTCGACCGTGGCACTGCTCACGACCTCGACCGGCTCGTCACGATCGGCCTTCTCCAACTCGGCCAACATCGTCTTCTTCCGGGTCAGCGTCGCCTGGCGACGAATCCGATCGATGGCGCGGCGTCGGGCCACGGTCGAGATCCAGCCCGGCGGGTTGTCGGGGACACCTCTCTCCGGCCAGGTGCGGACGGCTTCGAGCATGGCATCCTGAACCGCCTCCTCGGCCAGGTCGATGTCGCCGCATCGGGTGGCCACCGAAGCCAGGACAACCGCATACGACTCCCTGAACACCGCTTCTATAGCCGCCACGTGATCGCCCGAGCTCATCCCGCCCGATTCTCGTCGTCTTCATCGCACGTCATGTCGAACGGCTGGGGGTAAATTCGACCGGCCCGAAGCCACCAGGCGAGCAGCGTGCACAAACAGAGGGTCTGCCTAGGGTGGGTCACGGTTCCAACGAAGGAGGAAACCGTGCTTCAGGTCACCGAGAACGCAGCCGCTGCGTTGGAGAGCATTCGCCAGATGGAGGGAATCCCGGACAGCCACGGCACCCGGCTCACCGGCGGTCAGCAGCCCGACGGCGACATCGCGGTCCGCCTCGAGTTCGTCGAGAGCCCGGTCGAGACCGATCAGGTCACCAAGCAAGGCGAGACCGAGGTATACGTCGATCCCGAAGTGGCCGAACCGTTGGCTGAGGCGGTCATGGACGTCCAGAACAGCGACGAAGGGCTGGCCTTCGTGTTCCGGCCGCAGATGCCGCAGCAGTAGGCCACCGGAGGACGGCTCCCGGCAACGTTTCCTGACTCGGGGAAAGGGGACCTAATCTCGGCCTCCTCGTGCCCGGTATCCACCTGCCTGAGCCAAGCATCGACCCGACGGCTCTGATTGCCCCCGGCGCCCACGTCTACGGCGAGGTGAGCATCGGGGCCCGGGTGTTTCTTCTCTTCGGGGTCGTGGTCAGAGCCGAGCTCGACCGGATCGAGATCGGTGCCGAGACCAACATCCAGGACAATGCCGTGGTCCACTGCGACGAGGACGTTCCCTGTCTGATCGGGCAACGGGTCACCGTTGGCCACTCCGCCGTCGTCCACGGAGCCGATGTCGGCGACAGGTGCCTGGTCGGGATCGGCGCCAAACTCCTCAACGGCTCCCGGCTCGGCGAAGGCTCCTGGCTCGCCTCGGGCTCGATCCTCACCGAGGGCAAGGAAATCCCTCCCTGGACCCTGGCCATGGGCACTCCGGCGAAACCGGTGCGGGAGCTGTCCGAAGCCGAGGTGAAACGAGCCGACAACGGTGTGGACCACTACCTGGGCCTGATGGAGCAGTACCGCCAGGTTCTCCAACCAGGGCGCCCACTTGAATAGGTCAAGGGCACGATGCCACCTACGATGACACAGTGACCGAGGAGGGAGCAGTCCTGCTCACCAAGGGACCCCGCGAGGCATGCGGGGTCTTCGCCGCTTATACCCCACGGCAACGCGTCTCCAGCATCATCTACTTCGGTCTCTACGGGCTGCAGCATCGCGGCCAGGAATCGGCAGGGATCGCCACCTCGAACGGGGAGACGGTCACCGTCTTCAAAGACCTCGGCCTCGTGGCGCAGGTCTTCGACGAGCCCGCGCTGGCCGGTCTCGACGGCCATCTCGGGATCGGGCACACCCGCTACTCCACCACTGGATCGAACAACTGGGCCAATGCCCAGCCGGCGCACCGTCAGGTGGGGGCCACCAGCATCGCCCTCGGTCACAACGGGAACCTCACCAACACTCGGGAGATCGCGGCGCGTCTCGGGGTCCGGGGTGCCACCACCGACTCCGACCTGATGGCCGAGGGGATCGCCAGGGCCATCGACGACGAACGATCGGACGCCCGGGGCCTGGAGATGGCGGTGATGGAGGTGGCTCCCACCTGGGAGGGCGCCTTCTCGCTGGTGATCATGGACCAGGGTCGGATCATGGGCTTGCGCGACCCCAACGGTTTTCGCCCCCTCTGTCTCGGGTCCCTCCCCGACGGTGGCTGGGTCCTCGCCTCGGAGACAGCCGCCCTCGACCTGGTGGGCGCCAGATTCGTGCGCGAGGTGGCGGCCGGGGAGATGGTCGTGATCGACGCCGGCGGAGTGCACAGTTACCACCCGTTCCCGACGACGAGCCCCCGGCTCTGTGTCTTCGAGTTCGTCTATTTCGCCCGACCTGACAGTCAGATGTACGGGCGGGGCATCCATGCGGCCCGACGGCAGATGGGTGAGGCGCTCGCTGCCGAGCACCCGGTGGACGCCGACGTGGTCGTCCCGGTGCCCGAGTCCGGGCTCCCCGCGGCGCAGGGCTTCTCCGCGGCCAGCGGCATCCCCTACGTCGATGGGCTGGTCAAGAACAGGTACATCGGCCGTACCTTCATCGAGCCGAGCCAGGGTCTGCGCGACCGCGGAATCAGGCTCAAACTGAATCCGATCCCGGACAACCTGCGCGGCAACCGGGTCGTCCTGGTCGACGACTCCATCGTGCGCGGCTCGACCACCCGAAAGCTGGTCCAGATGATGCGGGACTCAGGCGCCACCGAGGTCCACCTCCGCGTCTCTTCGCCGCCTTACCGCTGGCCCTGTTTCTACGGAATGGACACCTCGGATCGGTCGACCCTGATCGCCGCCCGGCTCGAGATCGACGAGATCAGGGAGCACATCGGGGCCGACTCCCTGGGCTATCTCTCTCTGCAGGGCCTCCTCGACGCCACCGGAGTGGCCGATGCCGGGTTCTGCACCGCCTGTCTCTCCGGCGACTACCCGACCGAGATCCCCGAGGTGGTGGACAAGTTCCAGCTCGAGCGCTCCTGACATGACCACCTACGAATCGGCAGGGGTCGATATCGAGGGAGCCGAGCGTCATGTCACCGACATCTCCGGTCCGGTGACCGCCACCTGGGGCAAGCGAGTGATCGGTGGGTTCGGCGGTTTCGCGGCCGGGGTCACCCTCCCACCCGGGTACCGCGATCCCGTCCTCATGATGTCCACCGACGGGGTCGGGACCAAGCTGGAGCTGGCCCGTCTCGCCGGTCGCTGGGATGGGGTCGGGTACGACCTGGTGGCGATGTGCGTCGACGATCTGGCCGCAGTAGGGGCCAAACCACTCGGATTCGTCGACTATCTGGTCGTGGGCGCCCTCGACCCGGACCGGGACCGGGCCATTGTCGAGTCCGTCGCCGCCGCCTGTCTCGAAGCGGGCTGCCCGCTCCTCGGCGGGGAGACCGCAGAGCACCCCGGCGTGATGAGCGTCGACGCCGTCGACCTGGCCGGGGCGGTCATGGGTGCTGTCGAGCGGGGTGAGGAGCTCGGCTCGCATCGGGTGACCGAGGGGGACGTGGTCATCGGCCTCATCTCCCCCAACCTTCGCTCCAACGGCTTCTCACTGGTCCGATCGGTCCTCGCTGACGACCTGGACCGACATCTCGACCGTCTCCTCGAGCCATCGGTCATCTATGCGCCAGACGTGCTGGGGGCGGTGGAGGCGGGCGGGGTGCATGCTGCGGCCCACATCACCGGCGGTGGCCTGGCGAGAAACCTGAATCGCGTGTTGCCGTCCGGCTTGGGTGCGACCATCGACACCGCGGCCTGGGAGACACCCGCGATATTCGGGACCGTTGCCGACCGCGGAGTGGAGCCTGACGTGATGCGCTCCACCTTCAACATGGGAATCGGGTTCTGCCTCGTGGTCGACCCCGGGGCGGCCGAAACGGTGATGGACGCAACCAGGTCGCACTCGCCACGACCTGTCGGCCAGATCGCCGTCGGGGACGGGGTCGGGCTGGGATGAGATTCGACCTGGCCTCTGCGGTCGTGAGCGCCGACCTGGGGAAATGGAGGGCCGAGGTCCAGCCCAACTGGGACATCTTCGGCGTGACCAACGGCGGTTACCTGATGGCCATCGCTGCCCGTGCCATGTCCCAGGCCGCCGGAGGCCGGTCACCGGTCAGTCTCACCGCCCATTTCACCAGGCCGGTCTCAGCCGGGCCTATAGAAGTGTCCGTCGAGACGGTCAAGACCGGGCGCACATTCTCCACCATGAGCGCACGGGTTGCCGCCGAGAGCGACTCGATCACCTTGCTGGGCAGCTTCGCCGAACCGGGGATGTTGGGCGAGGAGACGATGTACGTCGGCGCCAAGCCTCCGGAGATGCCACCGCCCGGGCAGTGCCCTCGCGCCCTCCCCGCCGACGACGGCCCGCTTCCTCCTCCGTTGCTGGCCCATTTCGAGGAGCGGCTCCACCCCGAGGACGCAGGCCCCCTCCAGGACCGGCCGACGGGAAGCGCCGAGATGCGGGGCTGGTTCCGACTTCATGATGACGAGCCGACCGACCCCTTCGTCCTGTTCCTGGCCGCCGACGCCTTCCCGCCGGCGGTGTTCAACGCCAAGCTCCCCCTGGCCTGGACCCCGACATTGGAGATGACCACTCACATCCGGGCCATGCCCGCCCCTGGTTGGCTGCGCTGCAGGTTCGCGACACGATTCGTCACCGGCGGGCTCCTCGAAGAGGACGGCGAGATCTGGGACGAGACCGGGCGTTTGGTCGCCCTCTCCCGCCAGTTAGCCCTCGTCCCCCGCTGACACCGACTTCAGCTCCTTCAGCAGCGTTTCCTTCCGCGCCTCGTCGAGGAACGACGCCACGATCGAGGTGCGGGCCAGGGCGGCCATCGTCGAGTCGTCGAAGCCGAAGACTTTCTGCGCTCCCCGGTAGTTGTCGCCGACATAACCACCGAAGTAGGCCGGGTCGTCGGAGTGGAGCGACACGAGCAACCCCGCTTCGATCATGGCCGGGAGGGGATGCGCGGCGAGCTCGTCGACGATCCTCAGGGCGACATTGGACAGGGGGCACACCGTGAGCGGGATGGCCTCCCGACGCAACCGGGCCACCAGGTCGGGGTCCTCCATGCTCCTGATCCCATGGTCGATACGCTCTGCTCCGAGCACGTCGAGCGCCCTTCTCACGTATTCGGGCGGACCCTCCTCGCCGGCATGGGCGACGGCGCGCAGGCCCAGCTCCCGGGCCCGGGCGAAGGCAGCCTCGAACAGCTCCGGCGGCCTTCCCCGCTCCGAGGAGTCGATCCCGACGCCGATCACACCGTCGAGGAAGGGCTCGGCCTCCTCGATGGTGGCCAGGGCCTCCTCGCCGGAGAGGTGGCGGAGGAAACACATGATGAGGTCAGCGCTGATCCCGAGCCGGCGCCCGCTATCAGAGATGGCGTCGCGGAATCCCCTCATGAACACCTCGAAGCCGACGCCTCGACCGGTGTGGGACTGCGGGTCGAAGAAGATCTCGGCGCGACGGACCCCGTCGGCTGCGGCCCGGTCGAGATAGGCGCTCATCAGGTCGTAGAAGTCGTCAGGGGTGCGAAGCACCTCGCCTCCCTGGTAGTAGATGTCGAGGAATGACTGGAGATCGGTGAACTGATAGGCGGCGTGCACCTGGTCGACGTCTTCGAAAGGGAGCAAGAGACCGTTGCGGGTGGCGAGACGGAACATCATCTCCGGCTCCAGGGTGCCCTCGATGTGGACGTGGAGCTCGGCCTTGGGGAGACGGGTGATGAGATCGGTCATGTGAGGGCGATGTCCTGGGGCCGGACCGGGACCCGATTCAACTCTCTGCCCGACGCGGCCCTGATCGCGGCAACGACCGCCGCCGTGGAGGAGATGGTGGGCGGCTCGCCCACCCCCTTGGCCCCGAAAGGGCCCCATGAGCCGGGCCGCTCGATGAGCAGCGCCTCCACCTCGGGAGCGTCGAGGATGGTGGGGAGCAGGTAGTCGGTGAAGGTGGCGTTCAACATCACACCGTCCTTCAGCACCAACTCCTCCATGACGGCCAGACCCACCCCCTGCAGGATGCCACCCTCGATCTGGCCCCGGACCGCGGCCGGGTTGAGGGCGAGGCCGACGTCCTGGGCGGTGTCGACCCGGACCACCTTGACCAGGCCCAACTCGACGTCGACGTCGACCACCGCCCGGTGACCGGCCACGGCGAAGTCGGCGTGGATCACACCCTGGCCGTTCTCATCGGGCCCGGTGGTCGGCGGATGGCGGAAGGTCACGGTCTCGACCCAACCCGCCTCTGCCAGGGAGGACCAGGGCACGACCAGGTCGTCCCCGCGCCACACACCGTCGTCGTCGAGGTCGTCACCGTCGTGCTCGGACAGGATCCGCTGGCGGAGACGGGTCGCCGCCTCCAGCGTGGCCCCACCCGATATCTGGGTCTGCCTCGAAGCCGAGGTCGACCCGGCGGAATCGATCTTCGAAGTGTCGACGTGGGCCACTTCGACCCGGGAGATCCCCAGGGCGCTACGGGCGATCTGGGCGAGCACGGTGACCAGGCCCTGTCCCACCTCGATGGCCGCCGTCTCCACCACGGCCCCCCCGGTGGTGAGCAGGATCCTGGCCTGGGCGTAGTCGTCGGCGCCCTCCGAGAAGCCGAGGTTCTTGATGCCCAAGGCGTAGCCGACGCCCCGCCTCACCTGGCCGGGCTCGGTGGTCAGACCCGATCCGCCGGGGAGATGGCTGTGATGGGGCTCTGTCTGTGGCTCGGGCAGCGGTATTGCTCGAAGGCTCCGGATCACGTCGGCAGTGGGGAGCGGCGTCTCGATCACCTGACCCGTGGTCGGCATCGGGTCACCGGTACCGAGCGCGTTGAGCTCTCTGAGTTCGAGCGGATCCATCCCGAGTGCCTCGGCGAGCCGGTCCATCTGGGTCTCGTAGCCGAGGCACACCTGCACAGCTCCGAACCCCCGCATCGCCCCGCAGGGCGGGTTGTTGGTCCGGACGCCCACCCCGTCCACCGCCACAGAGTCGCATCGATAAGGCCCGACCGCGAAGTAGGAGGCGTTGGCCAGGACCGCCGACGTGGTCGAGGCGTAGGCCCCGCCGTCGAGCAACACTTCCGCCTCCACCCGCACCAGCCGGCCGCCGGAGTCCGCCTCGTGACGGTATCGGAGCCAGGCCGGGTGACGGTGGACATGGCCGGCGAACGACTCCGACCGGTGATAGACCATCTTTACCGGTCTACGGGTGTGGAGGGCCAGCATGCACAGATGGATGTGGAGGTTGACGTCCTCCCGGGACCCGAATGCACCGCCGATCCCGGTGGGATGGGACCGCACCTGGTCCGGGCGCAGCCCCAGGCTGGCCACCACCTGCTCCTGGTCGACGTGGACGAACTGACTCGTCGCATACAGGTCGACGCCGCCCTGTCCGTCGGGGATGGCGAGACCGGCCTCCGTCCCCAGGGGCGCCTGATCCTGCATCCCCACCTCGTATCGGCCCTCGACCACCACCGTGCCCCGCGCCGTCTGGTCACCGCGTCGGATCCGAAGCCTTCGAAACACCTCGTTGCGGCGGTCGGCCTCGGCCGGATCGGTGAGTGGCTCCAGGACCTCGTAGACGACCTCGACCAGCCCGGCGGCCCGCCGGGCGGTGACCTCGTCCTCGGCCGCGACCACCGCCACCGGCTCGCCCCAGAATCTCACCTCATCGCCGGCGAGCACCGGTTGATCCGGGTGCTCCAGGCCGAAGGTGGCCCTTCCCGGGACGTCTTCGGCGGTGAGACAGGCGTGGACACCGCCCACGGCCAGCGCCGGGGCGACATCGATGGACACGATCCGTGCCCGGGCATGAGGGCTGCGCACCGTCGCCCCCCATAACATCCCCTCGGCCCGCAGGTCCTGGGCGAACTCGAACTCCCCGCGCAGCTTGGGGACACCGTCGGAACGGGCCGGTGACTGCCCTACCGCCCCCTCGCTGACTTTGCGTCTGGTCGTACTGGTGGTCATGTTCCCGATTCCGAGGCGACCTGTTCCAGGGCGCGCAGGATCGCTCCATAACCCGTGCAGCGGCAGATGTTCCCGGCCAATGCCTCCTTGATCTCGAGCGGGGTGGGCTGCGGGTTGCGGGCGAACAGATCGACCGCGGCCACCACGATGCCCGGCGTGCAGAAGCCGCACTGGACCGCCCCGGCCTGGTGCATCGCCTCCTGGACCGGATGCATCGCCTCCTCGGAGCCGACCCCCTCGACCGTGGTCAGCGACGAGCCGGCCACGTCTGCGGCCATCACCAGACACGAGCACACCAGCTCATCGTCGAGGATCACCGAGCAGGACCCGCATTCGCCCTGCTCACAGGCGTCCTTCGATCCGGGGAGGCCGAGGTCGTCCCGAAGCAGGTCGAGAAGACTGCCTGGATGGGTCACCCGGGCACTGACCACCTCTCCGTTCACCGAGAATTCGACTATCACCGGAGACACCTCTCCAGGAGGCGGCGGGCCAGGACGCCGGCCCCATGCCGTCGGTACTCCTCCGTGGATCGGTGGTCGGTGATCGGTCGGACCTCCTCGGAGACGAGACGTTGGAATTCGGCAAGGTCCGCATCGGTGGGGCGTGTTGCCGACGAGATCATCGACTCGGCGCCGAAGGCCCGGATCGGTGTCGGGGCCACCGAGCCGAGGGCGACGGTGACCCGACCGCCCTCGGCCCTGGTCACCACGGCACACACCGTTGCGATGACCATCGCGTTGCGGACGCCGATCTTCCCGAAAGCCTGCCGCTCCGGCAGTTGGGCGGGAAGGTTCACCGCAGTGATCAGCTCGTCGGCCCGACGCGCCGTCTTCTTCACCCCGACGAAGAAATCGGACCAGGGCAGGGTCCTCGTGGTAGTGGAGGAGGCGAGCTCGACCGATGCGTCGACGGCGGCGAGAAAGGGATGACCGTCACCGGCCGGGCTGGCGGTGCCCAGGTTCCCGCCGATGGTCCCTGCATTTCTGATCTGGGGCGAGCCGACGGTCCGGGCCGCCTCGGCCAGACCCTGGGGGCCCTTACGCTCGATCCGCCTCCAGGTGACGCCAGATCCGATCCGGTGCCCCTCCCACTCCTTGAGCTCCTCCAACCGTCTCAACCCCATCACCCGGTCCGGGCTGGCCTGCCCGAAGTTGACCTCGACCATCAGGTCGGTGCCCCCGGCCAAGGGGGTCACGCCTTCGGTCATCCCGGCGAGCGCCTCATCGATCGAGGTCGGATGCACGATCTCCACTGGGCGGAGAAGTTAGTTCTGTGTGCCCGCGTGTGCCCAGGCGACGCGGCCCGCCCCGCCCGAGCCTGAGGTTCCTTCCCCGAACCGGAGAGAGTTCGTCACGCATACGTGACGCATTCAGGTTCGCCGGCACCACCCCTCATAGGCGGGCGGCGAGCCCGTTGTGCTCTTCCAGCAACGGCGGGAGGTCGAGGTTGGCGAGGTGGCGGTCCTGGACCACGCGGCGGCCCCCAACCCAGGAGTGGTCGACGGTGACCGGGGCGCACATGACCACTGCCGCCACCGGATCGTGGTGGGCGCCGGCAAACTCGATCCGGTCGAGGTCGTAGGCGACGAAGTCGGCGGCCAGCCCGGGAGCGAGCCTGCCGATGTCGTCCCGACCCAAGACGCGCGCACCGCCCACCGTGGCCAGCTGCAACGCCTCCCGGGCCGTCATCTGCGGACCGGAGCCGAGACCGGGAGACACCGCCAGCCGGTTGAGGAGAAGCGCCTGTCTCGCCTCGCTCATCATGTGCGAGGAGTCGTTGGAGGCCGACCCGTCGACACCGAGCCCGACCGGCACCCCGGTCTTCAGGTAACGACTGACGGGGGCGAGACCGGAGGCGAGACGCATGTTCGACGTCGGGCAGTGGGCCACCCCCGTCCCCGTCTGACCCATGCGGTCCACCTCGTCGTCGGCCACATGGACGGCGTGGGCGTACCAGACATCGGGCCCGGACCAGCCCAGGTCCTCCATGTACTCGATCGGTCGCCGCCCGAAATGCTCGAGGCAGAATTCCTCCTCGTCGGAGGTCTCGGCGAGATGGGTGTGCAGGGTGACCCCGAGCTCCCGGCCCAGCTCGGCCGTGGCCGTCATCAGCTCACCGGTCACCGTGAACGGCGAGCAGGGGGCGAGGACGACTCGGGTCATGGCCCCCGGCGCCGGGTCGTGATACTGCCCGACCACCCGTCTCGAGTCCTCCAGGATCCGCTCCTCGGACTCCACCACCGAGTCCGGCGGCAGCCCACCTTCCGACTCACCGAGGCTCATCGATCCCCGGGAGACATGGAAGCGGATCCCCACCGGAGCCGCCCCCTCGATCTGGTCGTCGACCCGGGACCCGTTGGGCCACAGATAGTGATGATCCGAGGCCGTGGTGCATCCGCTCAGTGCAAGCTCGGCCAGGCCGAGCCGGGTCGATACCCGGACATGATCGGGGGTCATCCCCGCCCAGATCGGGTAGAGCGCGCGCAGCCAGTCGAACAGCCCAGAGCTCTGCGCTGCCGGAATGACACGGGTCAGGGTCTGATACAGATGATGGTGGGTGTTGACCAGACCGGGCAGCACGACGTGGCCGGACAGGTCGACCACCTCATCGGCTCCGCCGGGCAGCTCGGCGGTCGGCCCCACCTGCTCGATCCAGCCGTCCCGAGCCAGGATCGCCCCATCCTCGATCTCCTGGCCATCCATCGTTGCGATCACGGTGGCATTCCGGGCCAGCAGAGTTCCCATCGCCATCAAACTACAGGTCTACATAGAGTCGCCCCACCATGACGTTGCGTGACGACTCGATGACGCGCTGGGGCGAGCGGCTCGGCACGGTCGCCGCCCGACTGGGAAAGGAGTTCCCCGGCGAGGGCCCGGAACGGCAGCCGGTGCACACCGTGTACGGGGGAGCCCATCTCTTCTCCGCCGGAACCGCCACCAGGCTCGGCGAGCTGGCCATGAGCTCGTTGGAGCGATGGGCAGGGAACCCGGAGGATCTTCGCGCCATCGTCGCTCTCCCCGAACATCTGGCAGCCAGGGTCCACCGGCTGGTGGTGGACAAGCTGAGACGGGAACCGGTGGAGGACTTTCGGATCGACTTCGAGGACGGGTACGGGCACCGGCCCGACGACGAAGAGGACGGCCATGCCCGATCGGCGGCCGGGGAGCTGGCCGAGGGGATGGCGGCGGGGAGCCTTCCCCCGTTCACCGGCATCCGGATCAAGTCCCTGTCCGGGGAGCTGCACCGGCGGGCCCTGCGCACGCTCGACCTGTTCATCACCACGGCCATGGAGAGGGGCGGCCGGCTGCCCGAAGGTTTCACGGTGACCCTGCCCAAGATCCAGGACAGCGAGCAGGTCGTGGTTCTGGCCGAGGCGCTCGGGGAGCTGGAGCAGTCCCTCGGTCTCGACCCGATCCCGGTCGAGCTGATGGTGGAGACACCGCAAACGATCGTCGACGGGGACGGCACCGCCGGGGTGCGCAAGTTCGTCGACGCCGGCCAGGGGCGGGTGCGTGGTGCCCACTTCGGCACCTACGACTACACCGCCTCGTTGAGCATCACCGCCGCCTATCAGACCATGACCCACCCGGCGTGCGATTTCGCCCGTCATGCCCTCCAGGTGAGCCTGGCCGGCTCCGGAGTGTGGATCTCGGACGGGGCGACCAACGTCATGCCGGTGCCGCCGAACCGGGGCGAGGACCTGAGCCCGGATCAGGAGGAGGAGAACCGCCGGACCGTCCACGATGTGATGCGGCTCCACTACGAGCACATAAGGCACTCGCTGATGCATGGGTACTACCAGGGATGGGATCTGCATCCGGCCCAGCTCCCCACCCGATACGCCGCGGTCTACGCCTTCTTCCTCGAAGGGCTCGACCAGGCCGGGCAGCGGCTGTCCAACTTCGTCGAGTCGGCGGCGCAGGCGACCCTGGTTGGCGAGGTGTTCGACGACGCCGCCACCGGCCAGGGTCTGCTCAACTACTTCCTCCGCGCCATCAACTGCGGGGCGATCGACGAAGACGAAGCCACCTCCCGCACCGGTCTCACCCTCGACGAGATCCGGACCCGCTCGTTCCTCGCCATCCTGGAGGGACGGACCTCCTAGTCCCTCAGCGGGTGACGGTGAGCCCGATGTCGCCGTAAGGCTCCGACACAGGCTGGAACACGGTGCCCCGGTCGTCCATCCCGAAGCGGGCGATGTCGAAAGGGAGATGGTGTTGGTTGGGGAGGTGGAAGTCGACCCGATCGATCTCGGGAACGGCGTCGAGGAGGGCCACCCCCATGAGCCACCCCTGATGCTGGACCGACGCCGACCACTCGCCGAAGAAACCGTCGACCAACGTGTCCCGGGCCGTCTCCCAGGTGGCGGTGGTGTCGTCGGGGAGAGCCGAATAACGCCAGCTGGCGGTGACCGAGGTGGCCAGGATCCGGTCCTCGGCCTCGGGGAGCACAGTGAACCGGTCACGAGGGAACCCAGAGAAGCCCGAGCCCGTGGTCTTGAGCACGACCAGTCCCTCGACCCCGGCCCAGGTCGTGGCCTCGTCTCCCTTCCTCACCCGGGCGGTGCGCCGCTCCGAGCTGCCACCGGTGAACCCGTGGGGCCCGACCCGGGACCAGAGGCGCTCCGAGATGGTGACCGTGGCCCCCGTGACCTGGTCCCGGTCCAGGAAGTGATCACAGAGGAGGGTGGCAAAACTCTCCAGGTCCCGACCCAGGTGATCCTGGGCCAGGCAGTACACCGTGTTGCGCATGGTGTCGGTGGGGAGGACGGCGCTGTTGTCCCCGCTGGTGTATGCCGGATCGACGTCGCCCTCGAGCAGCACCTGCACGCTGAGGTCGGAGAAGTCGTCGCCGGCATCGGAACGATGGATCTTGGACACCCGCACATCGCTCTTGCCCCATCTGCTCTGGTCCAGCCTGGCCATGTCAGCTCCCTCGATATGTGGTGAACCCGTAAGGGCTGAGCAGCAGCGGCACGTGATAGTGCTCCTCGGCCTCGTCGATCTCGACGATGAGATGGACCTCGGGGAAGAACGCGTTGTCCGCCTCCCCGGTGGCGAAGACCAGCCGGTAGACACCCGAGCCCAGCGCATCGCCGAGTGCGCCGATACGGCCGTTACCGTCGGTGACCCCCTGGCCCACCTGCTGCCAGCCGTCGTCGATCGACCGCTCCAGGGTCACCGTCATGCCTTCGGCGGGACGGCCCCCGGCCAGGTCGAGGACATGGGTGCTCAGACCGGCCATCAGCGTTCTCCCATGCACAACATGCGACGCAGTCTGGTCGCCGTGATCGCTCTCTGCTCCCCGGCGGCGATGGCGATCTCCTCCTCACGGCTGTTGCCGAGACGGCTCTTGGCGATGTCGAGCATCTCAGCGGCCGTCTTCCCCGTTGCGTAGACGATGTAGGTGAAGCCCATGGCCTGTTCGTAGGCCTGGTTGACCTCGGCCAACTCGGTGAGCACCGTCTCTTCGGCACCCGCGGTCCCGGCCTGTTCCCGGTTGGTCCTCCCGTCCCCGCGTTCCCCGATCCTGGGGTGGCCAGCGAATGCCTCCAGCCAGTCGTCCTCATCGAATTCGTCGAAGGCGGCCGCGGCGGCGGAGTACAGCGACCCCACGTCGAGGTATGGACGCGCTCCCGTCATCCGGCTCACCCAGGTCTCGGCGGCGCAGGCGGTGTGAAAGAAGCGACGGGCCTCGTCGTCGAAGAGGGAGTTGATGTAGACGAGACGGAGACCGCCCGCCGCTTCGGGCTCGGGGATGCCCCACACCCGGAGCCGGGCCACCCCACCGTCGGGGTGGAGGTCGAGACGGAGGAAGGCGGCTTGGACGGGCGATCCGATCGGCACGATGTTGATCCGGTCGGGATCGACCCCGGCCCGGGAGACCACTTCCCGCCAGCTCTCTCCATCGTCGGAGAGATGGATCGAGACCCAGCCAGGGGCGTTCCCCTTGAAGTGACGCGTGTCCACCTCCACCCTCTCCACCGCACCGGGCAGACCGAGGCGGAACGCGGCCCAATCGTTGCCGGGACCGCGTCGTCGCCGGGTCTCCCAGCCGTCCCACATCCCGGCCGGCTCGGTGGGCCGGAGCAGGTTGGACGGGGGCGAGTAATGGACGTCGGAGGCGTCGATGGCCTCTCCACCGACGCGGGAAGACACCAAGTCGGTCGACGCGTCCTCGGGGCAGACCACGGCCATTCCCGGGATCGGGTCCCCGTGGACCCGGAGCCTGGCCACCCCTCCGTCGGGGAAGATGTTGAGCCGGAGATGGGTGATCCGGTGCGGGTCGTCGATCTGAAAGCTCGCCGTCGTATCCCCGGCCAACTCGGCACGACCGAGGATCTCGATCCATGTCGCCCCGTCGAGCCGATCGTCGGATCCGACGCCGCAAGCGTCCAGGGAGAACGCCTCCGGGTAGTTCCCGGTGAAGTGCGAGGTGTCCACGGTGACCGACCGGATCCGCCCCGGGATGCCCAAGGCGATGACACACCAATCGTGCCCCGGCTCCCGACGACGACGGGTCTCCCAACCGTCCATCCACTTCCCCCGGTCCGTGTAGTGCCCCTCCCGCCACACCGGGTCGGCGGCTCGGATCAGGTTGACCGCCTCGGCGAAGAACTCATCGTTGCATCCCACGATGCGGCCACCCACGGCATTAGAGATCAGATCGGTCATCTCGCCGCAACATCCTGCCATGGCCCGGGCTCACCACTCCGTCGGCGAACACGGTCTCACCGCCGAGAATGGTCGACACCACCGAGCCACGCAGCCTCATACCCTCGTACGGCGTTGTCTTGTGACGGTGCTCGAGGTCCTTGCCTCTGACCTCGATCAGACCGTCCGGATCCCACACCACCAGGTCGGCATCCTTCCCGACCTCGATCGAGCCCTTGCGTGCGTCGAGACCGGCGAGACGGGCCGGCTCCAGCGCCAGCCAGCGGGCGAGTCGGGCCAGCCCCACCCCCCTTGCCGCGGCCCCCGACCAGGTGGCGGGCAGGCGGAGCTGAAGCGACCCGATCCCGCCCCACGCCCTCCCGAAGTCCCCGTCGCCGAGATGTTTGACTTCGGCGGAGGCCGGGGAGTGATCGGAGACGACCATGCTCAACACCTCTTCCTCCAGCCCTTGCCACAGCGCCTCGCGGTGCTGGGCTGCGCGGATCGGAGGGGCGCACTTGAACGGCGTCGCCCCCGAGGTGATCTCCTCGGCGCAGAACGTCAGGTAGTGGGGACAGGTCTCCCCGCTCATCGAATCGGGGGCGGTGGCAAGGGCGGCAACGGCCTCCTTCGATGAGAGGTGAAGCACGTGCATCCTCGCCCCCGAGACCCGGGCCAGACCGGCCACGACTTCGACCGCCGCCGCCTCACCCGCGGCGGGGCGGGTCGACAAATACGCCGTGTACTCGGTCGGGTCACCTTCGAGCGGGTAGATCTGAGCCGGGTCCTCGGCGTGGATGAGGGCGGGCACGTCGTGTTGTCTCAGCGTCGGCAGGGCGGCGCCGAGCCGGTCCACGCTCATCGGCGGGAACTCCTCGACGCCGGAGTCGACCAGGAACGTCTTGAAGCCGCAAACGCCCTCGGCCACCAGACGCCCGATCTCGCCTTCGGAGCCCGGGATCAGACCGGCCCAGAAGGCGACGTCGACCGTGAGCTTGCCCGCCGCCGCCGCCCGCTTCCCGGCCAAGGCGTCGCTGCTCACCGTTGGTGGGACCGAGTTGAGCGGCATGTCGACGATCGTGGTCGTCCCCCCGGCCGCCGCTGCCCTGGTGGCGGTTGCGAAGCCTTCCCACTCGGTCCGTCCCGGCTCGTTGACGTGGACGTGGGAGTCGACCAGTCCGGGCATGATCACCAGGTCACCGAGGTCGATGTCAGCGGGTCGCTCGTCCACGGCGACGATGACCCCCTGCCCCATCGAGATCGACGCCGGGCGCACCTCGTCCCCGATCACCACCCGATTGCTACGCAGAACGGCCACAGCCGGTGAAAGCTACCGGCGCTGCCACCTTGCGCTCGCCCCACCTGGCCGGGTGAGGGAGAAGAGGCCATCGTGATCCTCCTGCCACTACGGTCGTTAGGATCGGGCTCATGAGCGACCTGGTAAGCCGACACAAGGACGTCATCGCGCCGGTGATCGGTTTCGACACCGAGATCCACGCGGTCAAGGGTGAGGGGATCTGGATCACCGACGTAGACGGACGGCGTTACGCCGACTTCGCCTGCGGGATCGCCGTGACCAACCTGGGTCACAACCATCCCGCGGTGGTGGCGGCCGCCCACGCCCAGATCGACAAGCTGATCCATTCCGGTGCAATCGTCCGATACGACGCCATCGTCGAGGCGGCGGAGCGGCTCCGCGCGGTGACACCGCCCGGGATCGATAAGTTCGCCTTTGCCAACGGCGGAGCCGAGGCGGTGGAGGCATCGGTCAAGCTGGCCAAGTACGTGTCCGGCCGTCAGGGTGTCGTCGTGTTCCGCGGCTCCTTCCACGGACGCACCATGGGGTCGGTCAGCTACACCACGTCCAACGCCAAGTATCGGGACGGGTATCACCCCATGTTGGGCTCGGTGTTCGTCACCCCGTTCCCGCACCCCTACCGCTGGGGGATGAGCGAGGACGAGGCGACCGACCACTCCCTCGAGGAGTTGCGGCTCATGTTCAAGCACGTGGTATCCCCCCAGAACATTGCCTGCTTCCTGATCGAGCCGGTGCAAGGCGAAGGCGGTTATTACCCCGCCCCGGCCCGGTTCCTGTCCGAACTGCGCCGCCTCGGCGACGAACACGGCATCAAGCTGGTCTACGACGAGGTGCAGACAGGGTTCGGGCGCACCGCGGAGTGGTTCGCCTCCGACCACTTCGATGCCAAGCCGGACATCATGGCGATGGGCAAGGGGATCGCCAACGGCCTTCCCCTCTCCGCCTATGGGGCTTCCCGGGAGATGATCGACGCCTGGCCCAGGGGAGCCCACGGCACAACCTTCGGGGGCAACCCGGTGGCCACCGCGGCTGCGGTGGCGGTGATGGAGAGCATCGACGGGTTGCTCCCCCACGCCCGCGACCTGTCCAAGCACGCCTTCGACCTTCTCGGCGAGGTGGCCGAGCGCCATCCGACGGTGGGCGATCTTCGTGGTCTGGGGCTGATGATCGGGGTCGAGTTGGTGACCGACCCGGAGAGCCGAACACCGGATACCGACGCCTTCGATTACCTCAAGGCTTACGTTCAGGAGCGGGAGCTGATCCTCATCGCCTGCGGGCCTGACCACAACGTGATCCGGTTCGTGCCCCCACTGATCACCACCACCGACGAGCTGGAGTGGGCGGTGGACCTGATCGACCAGGCCCTGACCGGCTGGGAGGCCCGGGCTTCCTAATGCTCTGCGTCACGCATTCGTGACGCACTGCATAACGTTCGCCCACCGGGTCCATGCTTGGTTCTCCACGACCCGAACCGAATGCACCACGTCACGGATATGTGACGCCATGCATTAGGAACGCGGTCTACCCGCCGACCACCGGGACCCGCTCCATGGCGGCGGCGATGCGCTCCGCCGGGTGTTCGTAGTCGGTGAGGGTGCCGCCCAGGTACTCCTGGTAGGCGGCCATGTCGAAATGACCGTGACCGGACAGGTTGAAGACGATCACCTTCTCCTCTCCCGACTCCCGGGCCTGCTCCGCCTCCATCATCGCCGAGGCCACGGCGTGGGTGGGCTCGGGCCCGGGGATGATCCCCTCGCTGCGGGCGAACTGGACCGCCTTCTCGAAGGTCTCCGTCTGATGCAGTGAGTCGGCCTCGATGATCCCCTCCTCTTTGAGCAAGGACACCAAGGGCGCCATCCCGTGATAACGGAGACCCCCGGCGTGGATGGGGTCGGGGACGAAGTCGTGACCCAATGTGTGCATCTTGACCAGGGGCGTCATCCCCACCGTGTCGCCGAAGTCGAACTGATAGCTGCCCCTGGTGAGGGATGGCGCCGCCGCCGGCCCCACCGCCCTGATCACGGGGTCCATCTTGCCTGCCAGCTTCTCCCTGACGAAGGGGAAGCTGAACCCGGCGAAGTTCGACCCTCCACCGGCACAACCGATCACCACGTCGGGCGTCTCCTCGACCAGGGCGAGCTGCTGCAGTGCCTCCTCGCCGATCACAGTCTGGTGCATCAGGACGTGATTGAGCACCGAGCCGAGGGAGTACTTGGTGTCCTCGTTGCTTGCCGCCACCTCGACCGCCTCGGAGATGGCTATCCCCAGGCTGCCTGGAGTGTCCGGGTCGGCCTCCCTGATCTTGCGGCCGGCCTCGGTGCGGTCGGAGGGCGAGGAGAAGACCGACGCCCCCCATACCTCGATCATCGCCTTCCGGTACGGCTTCTGGTCGTAGGAGGCCCGGACCATGTACACCTCGCATTCGAGGCCGAAGAGAGCGCAGGCAAAGGAGAGGGCCGAGCCCCACTGGCCTGCCCCGGTCTCCGTGGACAGCTTCCTCACCCCCGCCTTGGCGTTGTAGTAGGCCTGGGCCACCGCGGTGTTCGGCTTGTGCGATCGGGCCGGACTCACCCCCTCGTACTTGTAGTAGATCCGGGCCGGCCCCCGATCATCTTCTCCAGGTTGTGCGCCCGGTACATCGGCGTCGGCCTCCACAGCCGCTAGACCTCCCTCACCTCCTCGGGTATCTCGACGAATCGTTCGCTGCTCACCTCTTGGAGGATGAGGTCCATCGGGAAGAGCGGGGCCAGGTCGTCGGGGCCGACCGGCTCATGCGTGCCCGGGTGCAGCACCGGGGGTGGCGGCACGGGGAGGTCGGGGACGATGTTGTACCAATGGGTGGGAAGATCTGTCTCCGCCAGGGTGATCTTGGTAACCATCGGCGGCACGCTACACATCTTCCTGACCCCGGTACCTTTGGCCTGTCCCGATCGGGAAAGGACCGCATGACCACTCATCGCCTGCTCAATCGCCGCGTGGCGATCGCCGAGATGGGAAGAGCAGGTCTCGCCGTTGTCGTCTTCGGCGCCGCCGCCTGCTCGGACCCGGCCGGCACCGGCACCACCACGAAGCCGGGAACCGTCCCATCCACAACCGCCGCCCCCGGGCCGACCACCAACGGCCGTGCCACAACGACCTCGCCCGACGCTGGAGCCACCACCGCAGCTTCGGCCGTGACTGCGTTCCAGCGGGTGGACCTCGATTTCGTCTCCGCCTACATCCTTTATCGGGGCGGGGAGGCGGCCCTGGTCGACACCGGTGTCGAGGGGAGCGCCGGCGTCATCGGAGCCGTCCTCGGGGAGGTGGGCCTGGCCTGGGACTCGGTAGGTCACGTGGTACTCACCCACAAGCATCCCGACCATGTGGGGAGTGTCGATGCCGTCATGGAACAAGCCCCAGGAGCCACGCTGTACGCTGGGGCCCCCGACATTCCCGAGATCGCCTCGGTCATGGTTCCCCAGCCGGTCGGTGACGGCGACCGTGTTTTCGACCTGGAGATCATCGAGTCACCGGGGCATACCCCTGGGCACATCTGCGTCCTGGATGGCGCGGCCGGGATCCTCGTCGCCGGTGATGCCGTGGTCGGTGCCGATGGTGGAGTCGGCGGCCCCGACCCCTCGTTCACCGAGGACATGAGCGCCGCTCTCGACTCGGTACGTAAGCTGGCCGGGTTCTCATACGAGATCGCCTTGTTCGGCCATGGTGAGCCGGTCCTGGAAGGCGCTTCCACCGCCGTGTCCGTCCTCGCCGAGGGCTGACCGGGTTCCCCGCCCCGGGGCCCTACGATCCGGGGATGGACGAACTGGGCGAGCTGGCCGTCGGCCTGGTCATCCTCGTGTCGCTGTTCGGTGTCGTCCTCCCCGTCCTCCCCGGCCTCACCCTCGAAGTGGGAGTGATCCTCCTCTGGGCCGTGCTGAAGGGCGATGCCCTGGCCTGGGGAGTGGCCATCGCCGCCATCGTCCTCGCCGCGATCGGGACCATCGTCAAGTACGCCATTCCCAAACGCAGGCTCAACGAGGTCGGCATCCCCAACCGCACCCTGCTCCTCGCCACAGCGGTGGCAATCGTCGGCCTGTTCGTGATCCCGGTAGCCGGCGCGCCCATCGGGTTCGTGGCGACGATCTATCTCCGTGAGCGGTCGAGGGTCGGTCCCGAGCGCGCCGGGCCTGCCACCAGGAGCAGCCTCGGCGCGGTCGCCACCTCGATCGGGATCGAGCTCGCCGCCGGGCTGCTCATCGCGGCCACATGGTTCGGGGCGGTCCTGCTCGACTAGTTGTCGTCGGCGGTGGAGGCCTTGGCTGCGATCTCGGTGACCACCGCCTCGTTGGCCAGTGTGGTCACATCCCCGAGATGGCGGTTCTCCGAGATGTCCTGGAGGAGACGTCGCATGATCTTGCCCGACCTGGTCTTGGGCAGGTCATCGGTGAACACGATCGACTTCGGCTTGGCAATCGGCCCCAGGGTGTGGGCCACATGATCCCGCAGCTCGGCAAGCAGGTTCGCGTCGCCGACCACATCCCCTCGCAGGGTGACGAACGCGGCGATCGCCTGCCCGGTCAACTCGTCCCTTCGGCCCACTACCGCCGCCTCGGCCACCGACACATGGGAGACCAGGGCCGACTCCACCTCGGTGGTCGAGATGTTGTGACCCGAGACGAGCATGATGTCGTCGACCCGGCCCAGCAGCCAGTAATAGCCCTCCTCGTCGCGCTTGGCCCCGTCCCCGGGGAAGTAACGCTCGGGGAACCGGGACCAGTAGGTGTCGACGAAGCGCTGGTCGTCCCCGTAGATGGTCCGGGCCAGCGCCGGCCAGGGACGGGTGAGGACGAGGTAACCACCGCCGCCCAGGGGCACCGAGTTGCCCTCTTCGTCCACGACATCGGCGAAGATGCCGGGGAAGGGGATGGTCGCCGAGCCCGGTTTGGTTGGGGTGATCCCGGGGAGTGGCGTGATCATGATCGCCCCGGTCTCGGTCTGCCACCAGGTGTCGACCACGGGGCAGGCTCCGCCGCCGATGGTCTGCTGATACCAGATCCAGGCCTCAGGGTTGATCGGCTCGCCGACAGTCCCGATCAGCCGTAGCGACGACAGGTCGTGCTTGGTCACATGCTGGTCGCCCCATTTCATGAACGTGCGAATGGCGGTGGGAGCGGTGTAGAAGATGGTGACCTTGTGGTCCTCGATGATCTGCCACAGCCGGTCGAAATCGGGAAAGTTGGGGGCGCCTTCGTACATGACACTGGTGGTGCGGTTCGAGAGCGGGCCGTAGACGATGTAGCTGTGCCCGGTGACCCAGCCGATGTCGGCCCCGCACCAGTAGACGTCGGTGTCGGGTTTGAGGTCGAACACGTAGTCGTGGGTGGTGACGATCGCGGTCAGGTACCCGCCCTGGGTGTGCACGATGCCCTTGGGCCGCCCTGTGGTGCCCGAGGTGTAGAGAATGTAGAGCGGGTCCTCGGCGTTGAGGATCACCGGCTCGCTCTCGGTGCCCTGCCCTTCGACCAGGTCGTGCCACCAGATGTCCCGGTCCTCTGTCATGTCCACGCCGTGATCGGTCCGTCTCAGGACGATGACATGCTCGACGCCAGGTGTGCCTTTGAGGGCGATGTCGGCGTTGGCTTTGAGCGGGACCACGTTGCCTCCCCGCCAGGCGCCGTCCTGGGTGATCACCACCCGGGCGGCGGCGTCGAGTATCCGGCTGGAGAGGGCATCCGAGGAAAAGCCCCCGAACACGACCGAATGGACCAGACCGAGACGGGCGCAGGCGAGCATGGCCACGGGGAGCTCGGGCACCATCCCCATGTAGATGGCCACCCGGTCCCCCTTCCCCAACCCGAGGCTCTTCAGCCCGTTGGCGAACCGGCACACCTCGGAGTGCAGCTCCTGGTAGGTGAGGGTGCGGGTGTCGCCGGGCTCCCCGACCCAGTGATAGGCGACCTGGTCGCCGTGGTCGGGCAGATGACGATCGAGACAGTTGTAGGAGACGTTGAGCTCGCCGTCGGCGAACCACTTGAAGAAGGGCGGGTTGGAGTCGTCGAGGACCTGGGTGGGCGCGGTGTGCCAGGTGATCCGACTCAAGGCCTGCTTCTGCCAGAAGCCGAGATAGTCCGCCTCGGCCTCCTCGTGGATTCCGGGACGGGCGTTGGCTTGGGCCACGAACTCGGGCGAAGGCTCGAACTTGCGCTCCTCCGAGAGCAGGTTCTCCAGGGCCTGGGACATCGGGTCTCACTCCTCCTCGTCGGTTTCGGGGACGGAAACTACCAGCGGTCGGCGGACCTGCCACCAGGTAACGAGGCCGGCGGTGGCAGCGAGCATCATGAGGACGTCGCCGGCGGCTGCATAGGGCGCGGTCGGGCTGGCCGTAATGGACCCATAGACGATCTCCTGTGTCCCCAACCCGGACACCTCGCCGAGGGACCCGTCGGCACCGATCACCGTTGACCTGCCGGTGACCGCGGCGTGCACGACGTCCACGCCCAACTCGGCGGCACGCATCCTGGTCATGCCAATGAACTGGTCCGACCCGGGGGTAGTTCCATAAGAGCCCTCGTTCGTCGCCACGACGAGCAGATTGGCCCCGGCGCTGACGTGCTGTCTCGGATAGCGCCCAAAGCCTCCTTCGAAAGAGATGACCGACCCGAGGCGAATCCCGTCGCCCAGATCGAATACCACGGGGCCCTCCCCAGGGATCATGTCCCGGGGGACCTGATCCAGATCCGGAATCCACTCGAACAGAGGCCGGAACGGGATGTACTCGCCGAACGGGACCGGATGCTGTTTTCGGTACTCACCGACGATCCTGCCCTCGGGGTCGAAAAGGACGTTGGCGTTGACCCAATGGGTCTCGTTCAAGGGCCGGTCACTCCCCACCAGGAACCAGCCCCCGATCCGGCGTGCCTCGGCGGCGATCGCCTCCCCGATCTCCGGGTTCTGCACCGGGTCGGCGTTGGACGAGCCGGTGGATCCCTCGGACCAGACCACCAGGAAGACCGAGCCGGGCTCGATAGTTCGGGTCAACGCCAGATGCTGCTGGAAGGTACGGAGACGCTCGTCAGGGGCGCAGTGCTCGAAGGGGCACGGAGTGGATCCTTGCACGACTGCGACCGTCTGGCCGGAATACTGGGTTTGCTCCTGTTGGAACCAGAGCGCCCACCAGGCCAGGAACACCAGCAGCGGTATCGGCGCCAGCAGCCACCGGTTGCGCGGCTTCCGGGCCAGTGCCACCGCTGCGGCGCCGACCAACACCACCATCACGGTCACACCGGTGGTCCCGTAGAGCGGCGCCATCTCGCGGGCCCAGAACTGATCTGACAGCGCGTACCCTGCCGCCCCCCACTCGAAGCCGTTGAAGGGGAAGTGGTACCGGATCAACTCCATCAGCGCCCATCCGCCCACAGCGAGGAGGAACCAGATCCCCGCGGGCCGATCGTTGTAACCGGCCAGCCACCACCCGTAGGCGGTGGGGTAGGCGGCCTGGACGATCACCAGCGGGATCACCGCGATCAAGCCCAACTCCGAGAGCCACCAGATGACACCGGCGAAGAAGATGAGGCCGTAGAGGGCGCCATACGAGAGGCCCTGTCTGCGGCTGCCCGCGGTGCGCAACCCGGCCAGGAACAGGGTGACGCCGGGCAGGATCAGCCAACCCGGCCCTATGCGGGGAAAGGCGAGGGCCGAGACGATGCCGCCGGCGAGGGCCAGGAGACCGCCAATCACCGGCCGGAGGGTAGGAACCACTTCCGTGAACCGAAACTACGCACAGGCCGAAAAAGGTTCACAGAAGGTCCGTATCCTGGGGACATGTGGGAAGGTGATGCTTGGGTCGCGGTGCGAGCCGCCAGGGCCGGTGCCGAGGTGGTGCGACGCGGGTTCGAGGAGGACTTCGCCACGGAGCTGAAGGGGGCGGTCGACCCGGTGACCGCGATCGACCAGGAGGCGGAGGAGGCGATCAAGGCAGTCATCGCCACCCATTTCCCCGGTGACGACATCCTCGCCGAGGAGGGCGGGGGGGCCGATTGGCGGGGCCACCGGGTGTGGATCGTCGACCCACTCGACGGCACCGTCAACTTCGTCAACCGGCTCCCGCAGATGGCGGTTTCGGTCGCTCTCTGGAGTGAGGGCGAGCCGCTGGTGGGCGTGGTCATCGACGTGGCCCGTGAGGAGGAGTTCGTCGCCGGGCTCGGCGAGGGCGCCCGGTGCAACGGCCGGCCGATCCACGTCTCGGAGACGGCACTGCTCCAGGACTCTTTGCTGGCAACGGGGTTTCCCTATGACCGTCGGGAACATGCCCGCGCCTATCTCGACGTGATGGAGCAGGTGATGACTCGCAGCCGGGGAACGAGAAGGATGGGCGCCGCCGCCCTCGACATGGCTTGGGTGGCCTGCGGCCGGTTCGACGGGTACTGGGAGCACGGCGGGCCCCATGGGGTCAAACCCTGGGATGCGGCAGCAGGGACCCTCCTGGTGACGGAAGCCGGAGGCACAGCCACAGACAGCGCGGGCTCTACCCACGAGCTGGAGCCGGCCGCCTTCGTGGTCACCAACGGCAAGATCCACGAGGAGCTGCGTGCCATCATCGACGATTCGATGCCCTGGCATCTACGCTGATGTACCACGACCACCACTTGCACCCCCTCGGCTACGCCGGGCTGGTCAACGGGCTGGATCTGATGGACGCCACCGACCTCGGCGAGGTGATGCGACGGGTGGCAGCCCGAGCGAATCAAGTCGAAGGGGCTGTCATCGGCCAGCGTCTCAACGACGAGGGGGTATCGGAGAGACGGCTGCCCGACCGCACCGACATCGACGATGTGGTGGGCGATCGGCCCGTGCTTCTGTACCGATACTGCGGGCATGTTGCAGTGGCGAACAGCGCCGCCCTGTCGCTGGCCGGAGTCGGTGCGGACACCCCAGACCCCGAGGGCGGGTCGTTCGACCGGGACGAGACGGGCCGGGCCACGGGGGTGCTGCGAGAGACTGCGATTGCCGTGGTCTCCTCGACTCTGGCTTCTCGGGTGAACGGGCCTCCCGATTCTGCGATCCTGGGTGCCCTCGGCGCCCTGACCGATTTGGGGATCGGATCCATCACCGGCATCGTCTCGGTGGGCGAGCCGTTGTGGTGCGGTGTCCCCGATGAGCTCGACGTCCTGTGCCGTCTCGCACCCGACCTTCCTTTCGACGTCGACGTGCTCGTGATCGCACCGAATCCCGCCGAACTGGCTGACGCCGCCGAGAAGATCCGCCATTCGCAGGGCCGGATCCGTTTCCTCGGCTGGAAGGAGTTCGCCGACGGCAGCTTCGGCGGGCACACCGCGGCTCTGCACGAGCCTTTCACCGACCGGCCCGAGACCAGGGGTGCCGAGCGTCTCGATCCGGAGCATGTCAAGACCATGGCCCGGGCCTCGATGATGCTTGGGGGATCGGTCGCCATCCACGCCATCGGTGACCGGGCCAACGACCGGGTCTTGGACGTGTACGAGGAACTCGTCGAGATGGGAGCCGACCCCGAGCGGCTCCGGGTCGAGCATGCCTCACTCCTGACCGACGCGGCCATCGAGCGGATGGCCCGGCTCGGGGTGACCGCCTCGGTGCAGCCGGCCTTCCTCCTCTCCGAGTCCGGCTGGCTGGAGAAGCGGCTCGGTGAGGAACGAATGAGCCGGGTTTACCCATTTCGATCGCTGCTCGACGCCGGTGTCACCGTGATCGGGGGCAGCGACTCCCCGGTGGAGCCACCCGATCCCGAGATCGGCATCAACGCCGCCATCGAACGACCCGGCTTCAACCCCTCCGAATCCGTCACCGAAGACCAGGCCATCTCCCTCTTCTCCCCCCCGCCCCGCTGAGGGGCGTGACCGCGAACCCACTAGCTAACTAGCGTGCCGCCGATGTTCGATTTCAGCGTGGTCACGGCCGAAGGGATCCGGGAGGAGGTGACCCGGGCGGTCGAGGCTGCCGAGGAGATGGCACGACGGATCACCGATCCCGACACTGCAAGCACCTTCGACGACGTCATCGACCCCCTCGACGACATCATCGACCTGATCCGGAGGACACAGCACCACACCGAGTTCATGAAACAGGTTCATCCCGACCCCGAGGTCCGGGAGGCAGGTGGCGAAGCCGAGGAGATCCTGAAGCGCTGGTGGCAGTTCCCCGAGTCGCCATGGTCGGTGGAGTTGGCCTTCCGACCCGAGCTCTACGAGGCCGTGGAGCGGTTCGCCGCCACCGCCGAGGCGGCCGGGCTCACCGGGGAGAGAGCCCGGTTCCTCAAGGCGATCCGGGCGGACCTCCGTCTCGTCGGCCATCATCTGAGCGGAGAGGACCGGGCCCGGCTCGAGGAGATGTCGAGCCGGCTCATCGTTCTCCAAAGCCAGTTCGCCAAGAACATTGCCGACGACGAGAGCTTCATGCCGATTAGCGAGGACGACCTCGACGGTCTCCCCGAGAGCTATGTCAAGAGCCTGGGGCGGGACGAGGAGACCGGCTCATACAAGGTGACCATGGCCTACCCCGACTATGTCCCCTTCATGGAGAACTCAGCCCGAAGGGACCTTCGCCAGGCACTCCGTTTCACGTACGCCAACCGGGCGGTCGAGGAGAACCGGCCTCTGCTCGAAGAGGCAGTGGACCTGCGTCTGAAGATGGCCCGCCTCCTCGGGTTCGAGTCGTGGGCGGATCGGGTCCTCTCCACCCGGATGGCCCGGAGCAAGGATCGCGTCGATGAGATGTACGACGGGCTGATCCCACGTCTCTCCGTGAAGGGCGAGGAGGAGATCGCCAGGGTTGCCGACCTCCTGGAACAGGACTCCGGCGATCGAGAGGTCCAAGTGTGGGACTGGAACTACTACGACACCCAGATCCGCAAGACCGAGTACGGAGTGGACCCGGTGGAGGTCGCCGAGTACTTCCCCATGCAACAGGTCCTCGACGGCATGTTCGAGCTCACCTCGGAGGTGTTCGGTCTCGAGTACCGGCAGATCGAGGCTCCGACCTGGCACGAGGATGTGCTGGTCTACGAGGTGACCGACCGGGACACGGGCGACCTGGTCGGACGTTTCTATCTGGATCTGTTCCCGAGACAGGGGAAGTTCACCCATGCCGCCGTGTTCCCCGGTGTGCCCGGGAAGAGACTCGCCGATGGCACCTATCAGACCCCGATCGCAGCCATGGTCTGCAACTTCACCAAGCCCGCCGAGGGCACACCTTCGCTGCTCAAGCACAGCGAGGTGGAGACCCTGTTCCATGAGTACGGCCATGTGCTGCATGACCTGGTCGCCCACTGCGAACTGGCCCGGTTCTCCGGCGCCTACACCGTCTGGGACTTCGTCGAGGCGCCCAGTCAGATCATGGAGCACTGGACATGGAAACCCGAGGTCCTGGCCCGCTTCGCCCGGCACCACCAGACGGGCGAGCCGATCCCCGAGACGTTGGTCGGGGGCCTGGTGGCCGCCCGCCAGCTCAACTCGGCGATGTGGCATCTGCGCCAGATCCAGTTCGGTCTCCTCGACCAGGCGCTTCATGGCCCTGAGGAGGAGAAAGACCTCGACGCCATCCTGCTCGACTCCACCGCGGTGTCGCTCCTCCCCCATCAGGAGGGCACGTTCCACCCTGCCTCCTTCGGCCATCTCATGGGCGGGTACGACGCCGCCTACTACGGGTACATGTGGTCCGACGTGTTCGGTGACGACATGTTCTCCCGCTTCGAGGAGGAGGGGATCACCTCGCCGGTGGTGGGACGGGCCTACCGGGAACAGGTCATCGGCAAGGGCGGGGCGGTCGATCCCGACGACATGCTGACCAGCTTCCTGGGTAGAAAACCGAGTAACGAGGCGTTTCTGCGCAAGGTGGGAATCGAATGACGCGATTGGACTTCGGCTTCTCGATCGTCACCGTCGACAGGGTCGAGAAGGGCATGGACGCCGCCCTCGCCGAGGCACAGCAGATCCTCGAGGACCTGGTGGCGCCCAAGGAGCAGCGGACCTTCGAGAACACCATGCTTCCCCTCGACCGGATCGCCGATGTCCTGTCCCAGGCCAACACCAGATACGCCTTCATGGGCTACGTGCACCCCGAGAAGGAAGTCCGATCGGCGGCGAAGGCCGCAGAGGAGAAGATGGAGACCTTCGGGGTGGAGATGGTTTTCCGGGACGACCTCAACGCCGCAGTGAAGGAGTATGCGGCAACCGAGGAGGCCAAGAGCCTGGAGGGAGAACAATCACGACTCGTCGAGTTCACCCTGAGAGACCTCCGACATGCCGGTCATGACCTGTCGCCCGAAGCCAGGGCCCGGGTCAAGGAGCGAACGCAGCGTCTCGTCGAGTTGGGAGTCCGTTTCCAGGAGAACATCGACGAGTGGGATGACCACATCCTCGTCACCCGGGACGAGCTGGAAGGGCTCCCACCCAGCTTCGCCGAGTCGCTGGAGACCGACGAGGAGACAGGCAAGCTCAAGGTGACCCTGGCCTATCCCCACGTGATCCCGTTCGTCGAGAACGCCAAACGTCGTGACCTGCGCGAGGAGCTGTCGTTCAAGTTCAACACCCAGGCAGTGGAAGCCAACCGGAAGATCCTGGAGGAGGCGCTGGCGCTACGGCATGAGATCGCCGAGGAATTCGGCGTGCCGAGCTGGGCCCATCACCGGCTCGAGGAGAGGATGGCCAAGGACCCGGAGCGGGTCTCGGGCTTCTACGAGTCCCTGATCCCGCCGCTGACCAAACAGGGCGAGCTCGACATGGCGGCCATGGCTGAGCTGCTCCAGGCCGATCACGGTGACAATCTGGTCCAGACCTGGGACTGGCGCTACTACGACACCCAGCAGCGTCGCACCGACTACGGGGTAGACCCATTCGAGGTCGCCGAGTACTTCGCCCTCGATTCCGTCCTGGCCGGGCTGTTCGATCTGGTCCAGGAGACCTTCGGTCTCGAGTTCCATGAGATCCCCGACCCCGATGTGTGGCATCCCGAGGTCCGCCTGTTCGCCATCCACGACGCCGGGAGCGGAGAGGAGTTGTCCCACTTCTATCTCGATCTCTTTCCCCGGGAGGGAAAATACGGGCACGCCGCCGAGTTCCCCCTGATCATGAGCCGGCGTCTCGAGGACGGGTCCTATCAGAACCCGGCGTGTGCCATGGTGGCCAACTTCACCAAACCCACTGCCGCGGCGCCATCGCTGCTCCAGCACGGAGAGGTTGAGACCCTGTTCCACGAGTTCGGCCATGTGCTCCATCAGAACCTGGGCCGAACCGAGCTGGCCCGGTTCGCCGGCACCAACGTCGAGCGGGACTTCGTCGAGGCGCCCAGCCAGATCATGCAGCACTGGGTGTGGCGGGCCGACGTATTGCGCCGCTTCGCCCGTCATCACGAGACCGGGCAGTCGATCCCGGATCGTCTGGTCGAGCAGCTGGTTGCCGCCCGTCAACTCAACGTGGCGATCCACCAACTGCGTCAACTCCAATACGGTTGGTGGGATCAGACCATGCACGGGGCCGAATCCGAGGTCGACCTGGACCGGATCCTGCGGGAAGGCGCCCGACTCGGTCTGATGCCTTTCCACGAAGGCACCTTCTCCCTGGCCTCGTTTGGCCATCTCATGGGTGGTTACGACGCCGCCTACTACGGGTATATGTGGTCCGAGGTGTTCGGTGACGACATGTTCTCCCGCTTCGAGGAGGAAGGGGTTACCAACCCGGATGTTGGAATGGCCTACCGCCGCGAAGTGTTGGAGAAAGGTGGATCAGTCGACGCAGATGAGATGCTGACCCGATTCCTGGGGCGCGCACCTGAGAACACCGCCTTCCTGAGGAAGCTCGGTATCGAGTGACTCTCAGGTTGCCGGCTCCGGATGCCGATCATTCAGGCAGATGCGCTCAGTCCGTCCCGGACTGGTCATCACCGGAGGCCGGCGTCTAGACTTGGATGACCCCGGGAACCGTTTTCGGCTTCCCGACGTCTCAATCCGAAAAGCCGTGATCGTTTATTGCGGCTTTACGGGCTGGCTCGCACAGTGGAGCGCGAACGAGGATCCCAGGGAGATCCGGTCTCAGGGAAAAATCACATGAGACACCAAACAGTTTTCACCATCACCGGCCCAGATCAAGGAGGGCCCGAACATGACAGACATCGTTAGGGGGGCAGCCATCAAGGGCATGACCCGCCCTTCGAAGAGATTCAACGAAGGACGCGTCTGCGCCAAGAAGGGATGCTCGACCAAGCTTTCCCAGTACAACAAGGCCGAGTATTGCCACGCTCACGCCCCGGTTCGCTTCCCCAGGGTTCGGGGCAAGATCATGGACGGTCAGGACGCCTGAGCGCGTTTCGGCGCGCCCGAGCTCGACTCGTACCCAGTATTCGGCACCCGGTAGCCTGACCCGCATGAGCGAGGTAACTCTTCAGGCACCGGAGATCCACTGCGACCATTGCAAGATGAGCATCGAGGGAGCGGTGGCGGCACTCGAAGGGGTGGAGTCGGTCGATGTGGGCATCGCCGATGCCACCGTGCGTGTCGCCTACGACGACACCAGGGTCGACCTGGGCATCATCAAAGAGGCCATCGAGGAGCAGGGCTACGCCGTCTTCGGTTGACACCCGTGGCTCCGATCACATCGACACCATCCTCTTCGACGTCGATGGGATGACCTGCGCCACTTGCGCGGTCCGGATCGAGCGGATCCTGGGCCGTCAGGATGGGGTGGAGGGAGCAAACGTGAACCTGGCCGGCGCCTCGGCTCTGGTCAGGGTGAGACAGGACGTCGAAGTTGCCCACCTGGAGGCAGCGGTGGCCAGGCTCGGCTATGCCATCGCCCCACGCACCGGAGGCGAACAGCCCAGGGACATGGTTGAGCGCTACCACGAGCACGAGCACGGGCAGTGGCGCAAGTTCTGGATAGCCGCCGCCCTCACCTTGCCCACCATGGTGCTGGCCATGTTCGGCCCCGACACCGAGTGGAGCCGGGTCTTGCAGGGACTCCTGGTGACACCTGTCGTCTTCTGGAGCGGGTGGCAGTTCCATCGGGTCGCCTTCCGCCAGGCCCGCCACCTTGGCGCCAACATGGACACGCTGATCTCCCTCGGATCGTTGGCCGCCTATCTGTACTCGATATGGGCCCTGTCCACCGGTGAGCATGTCTTCTTCGAGACCGCCGGTGTCATTGTGACCCTGATCACCCTGGGCCGTGCCTTCGAGTCACGAGCCAAAGGACGCGCCTCCGAGGCGGTCCATCGGCTGCTCGAGTTGGGGGCCAAAGAGGCCAGAGTGATCACCGCCGACGGGGAGCGACTGATCCCGGCCGATGCTGTGATCCCGGGCGACCTGATGGTGGTTCTCCCCGGGGAGAAGATCCCGACCGATGGGGTGGTCGAGTCGGGGAGCTCGTCGGTGGACGAGTCGATGCTCACCGGCGAGTCGCTACCGGTCGACAAGGGGCCGGGCGATCCTGTGTACGGGGCGACCGTGAATCAGGAGGGCCGTCTCGAATTGCGGGCCAACGCGGTGGGGGCGGACACCGCCCTGGCCGGGATCGTGCAGATGGTGGAGCAGGCGCAAGGGTCCAAGGCGCCGATCCAACGCATGGCCGATCGGGTCTCGGCGATCTTCGTCCCCGTCGTCATCACCATTGCCATCGCCACAGCGCTGGGTTGGCTCGCCCTGGGCAACGACGTCGCCCAGGCGGTTCAGGCCGGGGTGGCCGTGCTGATCATCGCCTGCCCTTGCGCCCTGGGTCTGGCCACGCCCACCGCCATCATGGTGGGAAGTGGCCGGGGAGCCGAGTTGGGCATCCTGTTCAAGCGGGCCGAGGTCTTCGAGATGGCGGGGAAGGTCGACACCGTCGTCTTCGACAAGACCGGGACCCTGACCACCGGTGCCATGACCCTATCCGATGCCATGACCGACGGCGATCATCGCGAGTTTCTACGCCTCGTCGCCTCCCTGGAGGCCGCCTCCGGGCATCCGATCGGGAAGGCGGTGGCCCTCGGCGCCGACGAGGCAAACATCGACCTCGTCGTTCCCGATCGAGTCGAGAGCCTGGCCGGATTCGGGGTGATCGGTGCGGTCGAAGGACGTGAGCTCGTGGTGGGCAAGGCCAAGCTCCTCGCCGACCGTGGTCTTCACATCTCCGATGGGTGGCTGGCCGAGCTGGCCCGACGTGAGGATGAGGGCAAGACCGCCTTTCTCGCCGGATGGGATGGGGAGGCGAAAGGATTGGTTGCCGTTGCCGACACCATCCGCGACGGTGCGGCGACTGCCGTGGGCCGGCTCGGAGCGCGCCAGCTCGCCACGGTGATGATCACCGGGGACAACCAGCGCACCGCGGCCCGGATTGCCGGCCAGGTCGCCATCGACGAGGTGCATGCCGAGGTCCTCCCCGGCGAGAAAGCGGACCTCGTCGCCAGGCTCCAGCGGCGGGGGCGCACCGTGGTCTTCGTCGGCGACGGGATCAACGACGCCCCGGCGCTGACCCAGTCCGATCTGGGGATGGCGATGGGGTCCGGCACCGGCGTGGCGGTCGAGGCCGGCGACGTGATCCTCCTCAACCCGGATCCCCGTCTGGTGCCCGTCGGCATCGAATTGGCCGCGGCCACCCTGGGCACCATCCGGCAGAACCTCTTCTGGGCGTTCGGCTACAACACCGCCGCCATCCCCATCGCCGCCGCCGGCCTGCTCGATCCCATGATCGCGGCCGGGGCCATGGCCTTCTCCTCGCTTTCGGTGGTCATGAACGCCTTGCGGCTCCGGCGTTTTCGCACCGACGAAACGCCCGTCGACTAGCCCTTCCCGAGGAGTAGGTTGGAGTCATGGGCTCGTTGCAGTGGCTCGATCGACCGGTTCTCCAGGACCCGGTCGCGCTGATCGCGTTCGAAGGCTGGGGCGATGCCGGAGAGTCGGCGAGCCTGGCCGCCTCCGAGTTCCTCAACAAACTCGACGCCGAGTTGTTCGCCATCATCGACCCCGACGACCACTTCGATTTCCAGGTGCGGCGTCCCATCGTCGAGCTGGACGCCACCGGGATCCGCTCCATCTCCTGGCCCCGCAACGAGCTCTATGCGGGGAGGGGCATGGAGCGGGACATGGTGATCCTCCTCGGCGAGGAGCCGCACTACCGGTGGAAGTCGTTCACCAACGACGTGGTCGAGGTGATGAAGGTGATGGGGGTGAGCCGGGCGATCACCATGGGAGCCTTCATCGGCCAGGTGGCACATACGCTGCCCGTCCCCCTGGTGGGCTCGGCCAACCGGCCCGACGACCTGGCCATCCATGGACTCCTCCCGTCGGGATACGAGGGCCCGACCGGGATCCTGGGCGTGCTCAACCACGCGTTGGGTAACGCTGGGATCGACGTGATCTCGGTCTGGGCCGCAGTGCCCCACTATCTGTCCAACCAGGAGTACCCGCCTGCCACCGAGGCCCTCGCCATCAAGGCCTCCGAGTTGTGCGGTGTGACGCTCGACATCGGTGAGCTTGCCTTGGCGTCACGACAGTTCCTGTCCACGGTGGATGCGGCCATCGAAGGCAACACCGAGTTGGAGGAGTACGTCGAGCGCCTGGAGCAGGAAGCCGACGACGATCGGGGCGACCGCCTAGTCGAAGAGATCGAGAAATTCCTTCGGGGCCATTAGGTTCCCGATGAGACTTGTCTTCTATCTCCATCTACTCGCCGCAACGGTTTGGGTAGGGGGTCTGATAACACTCGGCGTCACCATCTCAGCGGTTCGCAGGGTCACCGACGATCGCGCCGTCTTGGGCGCAATCACCCGCAGGTTCGGCGCCCTGTCCTGGATGGCGATGACGGTGCTGGTGGCGACCGGGTTGATCCAGGCGGCCGACTATGGATGGACCGGGCTGCTCCTGGTCAAGGTCTCCCTGGTCCTGGCCTCGATCATCCTGTCCATCTGGCATACCCTCGGCGCCCACACCCAGCTCCCCGCCCGGCGCGTGATGATCCAGGCCACCATCCTCATCCTGGCCCTGGTCATCCTGGCCCTGGCCGTGGCGCTGTAGAAGACCCCATTCCTAATGCATGGCGTCACGCATGCGTGACGCCATGCATCGAGAAAGGACCTGCTGTCGCCGGTCCTTTCACGAAGTCACTTCCGCTTGTGGCGATTCGCCTTGAGACGCTTGCGGTATTTGTGCTTCGACATCTTCTTGCGACGCTTCTTGATCAACGATCCCATGCAAAAACCTCAGATCCGTGAAGGGAGAACTCCCATCGTCGCGCCGATCGGGTGCTAAATCAAACCGAAGCAGTCAGCAAAGCGGCTGCACCGATTCAGCGATCCGAAGTGCCTCCTCCAGCCCGAGCACGGTTTCGAGACGGTGGGTGACACCATCGCTCTCCCACATCAGGACGTTCCCGACGAATCTGATGGTCTCTTCGACCCGACGCCCCGTGGGGTCCTCGATGGAGATGACATGTGGGGCGCCCTCGATCCAGAAGCCACTCGAGTCGGCCACCCCGATCGGGACCACGATGGTTTCCGGTCCCAGACCCTTGACGAGTCTGTCGCCAACTCTGCCGGGGACTTATCCCTATGCGTGCACCCTGCACTCGGGCTTGAAGGGAACGGTCACTGTCGTCGAAGGGTGAGCCGACTCAGGTACCGGCCCGGAGCAGGCCGACCAGAATCCCCTCGCTCAACGCCTGCCAGGAGGCTTCGATGATGTTCTGGTGGACGCCGACCGTGCCCCAGCTCGACTCCCCGTTGGTGGTCTCGATCAAGACCCGGACCCGGGCTGCGGTCCCGTCGGACGAGTCGAGGTCGCGCACCTTGAAGTCGGTGAGCCGGAGACGCTCCACCTCGGGGTATGTGTCACCGAGTGCCTTGCGAACGGCCTGGTCGATTGCATTGACCGGGCCGTCGCCCTCCGCCGACACCTCGATCGACCGATCCCCGACCCTCAGCGTCAGGTTGGCCTTGGCGGTCACCTCGCCGTTGGCCTGGATGTGCACCGCCAGCGACTCCAGCTCGAAGGGCTCCTCGTAACCTTCGGTGGCCCGGAGCACCAGCATCTCGAATGACCCGTCTGCCGCTTCGAACTGGTATCCGGCGTGCTCCAACTCCTTGACCCGGTCGACCAGCAGCTGGGCCCGTTCCGGGTCGAGGTCCCAACCCTTCTCCTCGGCCACAGTGAGCACGGTGGCTCTTCCCATCAGCTCGCTGAACAGCATCCGCGCCGAGTTGCCCACGGCGCCGGGGTCGATGTGCTCGTAGGCCCCTTCGAGACGGGAGAGGCCCGAGGTGTGCAGCCCCGCCTTGTGGGCGAACGCCGAGGTGCCGACATAGGGACGACGGGCATCGATGGGAGCGCCCAGGATGTCGGCGATCTGTTGTGCGATGGGATAGAGACGGGCCAGTGACTCGCCGGGGATGGTCTCCACCCCTGATTTCAAACTCAGGTTGGGGATGACCGAGCAGAGGTCGGCGTTGCCGGTCCGCTCCCCGTATCCGTTGACGCAACCCTGCACCTGACGGACTCCCAGGGAGAGAGCGGTGAGGGAGTTGGCCACGGCACAGTCCGAGTCGTTGTGGAAGTGGACCCCGAGTGTGGAGTCGATCCGGGAGGTCACGCTCTCGATGGCCGGGGCGATGTCGGAGGGAAGAGCTCCGCCGTTGGTGTCGCAGAGCACGATCCGCTCCGCTCTCGCCTGGGCCGCGGTCTCCAGCACGGAGAGGGCATACGCGGGGTTGTTCCGGAAGCCGTCGAAGAAGTGCTCGGCATCGAAGAAGACCCGCTTACCCCGGTCACGAAGGAACTCGATCGACTCGCCGACCATCGCCAAGCCCTCCTCGAGCGACGTGTTGAGGGCCTCGGTGACATGACGGTCCCAGGACTTGCCCACGATGCAGATGTATTCTGTGTCGGCGGCGAGCAGGGCCTGGAGTTGGGTGTCGGTGCTCACCGAGCCCCGGGGCCGTCGGGTGGAGCCGAACGCCACGAGGCGCGATCGCTCCAGGTCGAGCTCGTGTTTGGCCCTGGCGAAGAACTCGTCGTCTTTGGGGTTGGCCCCGGGCCATCCCCCTTCGATGAAGTGCACGCCGAGCTCGTCGAGAAGCCGCACCACCCGAAGCTTCTCCCCGACGGTCGGGGAGAGTCCTTCGGCCTGGGTCCCGTCCCGGAGGGTCGTGTCGTAGATCTCGGCTGTCTGGTTCATGGTTATCGCCCTGGCAATAGAAAGGACCCCCGCAGTGTGCGGAGGTCCGGTGCAGGGGCAGCGCCTGATCGGAGGCGCGCGCCCCTAGGGAATGATGATGCGTGCGCTCGGCTCGGTCATTCCTCTCATCGCCTCAGCAGTATGGGAGGGGATCCCGTCTTCGTCAAGACGGGAGCGCGTGTTGATTCCTAATCCGGATTTCAGCCCGACGCTGGGTGTGACGCCAGATCGGCCTCTGAACCCGCCCAGCGGAGAACCCGCCGCACTCGGAGGGTGTTCCAGCGACTGGGGAACCCATCGGGTCCCTCCATCTCAAAATGCGTTGGCCCCTGGTGTGTGTTCTCGAGAGGCCAGCGGTCCTGCTCATCGCGCTTGCCCAAAACCAGATCGATGGCCTCGGTACACCGGTCGTCCGGGTCGGCGCCCGTCGAGCGGAAGTAGTCAAGAGCACGGAGCACGTCGTAGTACCAGCGCGTGGGGAAGGAGAACATCGTGAACCTTGGGTCGATGATCTGCCCGGTGGAGCGCCTTCTGAACAAGCCTCGTTCGAGTAGATACTCCTCTCCTCTCCGGCGCGCCGCCGCCACCTTCCCTGAGGATCCCGTTTTGTGCTCCCACTCGAGCAGCCCTTCGAGCACGCAGATCGTCGTGTGGAACGACGACACCTCCGCCCCGTATTCAGCCCAACAGTTCCAACCGCCATCGGGGAGCTGATCGTCGAGGAGATGCTCGACAATGCCGTCGACGGCCTCTCCGAAGTACGCCCCGTTCGCGACCGCGAGTCCGTTGATGCATGGCTCCGTCTCGCCCTCGAAGTAGAGGGCGTTGTTCACATCCCACCGGACGTTCTCGCGGACGAGTGCGACGGCCCGGCGCGCTTCGGGACTGTCGGGGTCGAGACCGAAGTCACGCAATAGCTGAAGCGAGAAGTGCGTCGCAGTCCAAGCGTCGAAGAACGGCTTCGACTCATCGACCCAACCCGGCCGATAGGTACCGCCATCCCATCGCCCGTCGGCATCCTGCAGCGCGAGCAGCTCTGCCCCCCAACCCTCGACGGAGACCCGTGCGCGCTCGGCGGCCATTTCGTCAGGGTCGGAATCGGTGAGATCGCGGAGCGCCTGCCACCGGATCGCGGGATCCGCGTCCAGCAGCCAGTCGGTCGCGGTCATAGCCGTGGGAGAATAATCTTCCTAGGTTGGGTCAGTCGACTTTCTCTATGCATGGAGTCACGCATGCGTGACGCCATGCATTAGGAACGCGGGGGTTCACCCCCCGAAGGCTTGCTCGAAGGCGGCCTTCATCTCGGGGGTGGAGGGGGCGCTGAAGCCGCAGTAGTTGACATTGCCGTCGTAGGCGGTGATCAGGTACTGGCTGCCGACCTCGAACGGGAACCCGGCGATCAGGGCCTCGAGACCCTGGGGGGCGTTGAGCACCACCTGGCTGGCCTCGCCGCCCTTGAACCACTCACCGACGTCGAGGGTCACCGCGTCCCCCTCCACGGTGACGACCGTCCCCTCGAAGGCGACCTGGGCCTTGGCCAGCTCCTCGACGCTGAACATGATGCACGACGCCATCACGTCCTCGCCGCCTGCATTCAGAACCAGGGGCGGGTCCTGGGCCACCGGGTCACCCGAGGTTTCCCCGGTCAGAGCAATGGCTCCGCCCACTGCCACGACCAGGGCGGCAGCGGCCGCCACCCCGATGAGCCAACGGCTCGGCTTGAGCCTGGTATCGGGCTCTTCGGTGACTGGTGTGCTCATGATTTCCTCCAATAGACGTCGGGATGCCGGCGTCGCCAGTGATTCGGTGGGCACGCCGGGGTGCATCGGGTCGAGACCGGCAAGCCGCTTGCGTAGCTGGTCTGTCATCTCTGCTGCTCCTCGGCGGGTTGTTCCCCTATGTGTCCGGGATTGGAGGGATCCTGTCGTGTCAGGGACTCGGCCAGCTTCTTCCTGGCCCGGCTGAGACGGAGGCTGACCGCATTTGCAGTGCTGCCCAGAGCCTGCGCGATCTCCCGGGGCTCCATTTGCTCCCATGCCCAGAGACGGAGGACCTCCTGGTCGGCGGCGGGGAGTCCGGCTAGCGCCTCGGCCAGCTCCGGATCCTCCAGGGTCTCTGCCGGATCTCCGCCGAGAGCCGGCTCCCGCTCGGTTTCGAGACGCTGCACCAGCCTGAGATGGCGCTGGGCAGCACGTCGGTGGTTGGAGAGGGTGCGTCGAGCCACCCCGTAGCACCAGGGCAGGATGGCATCCCCTGGGACATCGTCGAGCCGACGCCACACGGTGAGAAGCACCTCTGAGAGCACGTCGCCGCTCTCATCGGCGGTGGCGCGACGACGTAGATAACGCTGGAGCGGGTCGTAGACCTCGGTGGCTATCGCTTCGAATCGGTCACGCCGCTCGGTTTCGGAGCTCACCATCGCACTCTGTCCGGCATCGGGGCAATTCTGTCATCGATTCTGTGAGCCGCTTGCACCCACGTATACGGTCCGATTCAGTTCCACAGGATCATGGGTCGGCGGACCTATGCAGGTCTGGGAGGGTTGTGACGACATCCAGGTCAGCAGCAAGGCCAAGTGCCAAGTCCGATCGGCTCCCTCCGATCGAGCCTCCCTGAGAACCAGGTGCGGTGCCACCACCCCGCACCTGGTTCGCCTGTTTCCCGGCTGCACTCCGCACCCCTTAGCCTGACGGCTTCATGGCCCGGACCGTTCTCGACACCCGAACCCTGAACCGTGCCCTGCTCGCCCGACAGCTCCTGCTCGAGCGGTCGAGACTGCCTCTGACCCGGGCCCTGGAGCGGATTGGGGGGCTCCAGACCCAGTACGCCCCCTCCGCCTACATCGGTCTCTGGTCACGTCTCGACGGGTTCCAGCGGCCCCGACTCACCCGCGCCCTGGAAAAAGGGCAGGCGATTCAGGGAACCCTCATGCGGGTCACCATCCACATCGTCTCCGCCGGTGACTATCCGTTGCTCACCGAAGCGGTGCGACGACCGAGACGTGAGTGGTGGAGCCGTGTGACGAGAGATCGCAGTCTCAATCCGACCGAATGGGACAGGGTCGCCGCGCTGATCAGGGAGGCGCTGGCCCAGGGCGCGCGCCGGAGAGCAGAGCTGATCGAGACCCTGGTCGACCAGGGGTATCCCAAAGACATCTGGGAAGGTGTCGGGCTGTGGGTCGACATGGTCCGGGTGCCGCCATCGGGCACCTGGGAGCGACGCCGCGCCGACCTCTACGGGCTGGCCGAGGACTGGGTGGCCATGACCCGGATTGGTGAGGACCGGGCTCTCGAACACCTGGTGCGGCGTTATCTGGGCGGATTCGGGCCGGCGACCATCACCGACATCTCCAGCTGGGGAGGGGTGCCGATCACCACCTTGCGCCCGATAGTCGAATCGATGCGTCTCCGAACGTTTCGCGACATCGAGGATGGCGAGCTGCTCGATCTGCCCCGTCAGCCGATCCCGTCAGCCGAGACTCCGGCCCCGGTTCGCTTCCTCCCCACCTGGGACGCCACCCTGCTCGCCCATGCCCGACGCACCCAGATCATGCCCGAGGAGTACCGGAGCATCGTGTTCAACACCAAGAACCCGCAATCGGTGAGCACTTTCCTCGTCGATGGCGCAGTGGCCGGGCTGTGGAAACAGGAGGGGCCCCGGGTACGGCTCGAGCCATTTGTCCCGTTGCCGCGAGCCATCCGGGGGGAGTTGGACCGAGAGGCGGACCGGTTGGCCCGGTTCCTCGCCTAGTTGTCAGACGAGACCGGTGGTGGCCAGTTGCGGGGCGAGGACATCGACACCGGTGTCGGTGAAGGCGGCGATGACCCTCTCCCTGGTCTCGTTGGTGCAGAAGGCGATCACCGACGGCCCGGCACCAGATCGGGCCGCATGGAGGGCACCGGCCTGCTTCCCCACCTCGATGAGACCCGCCACCTCCGGCGAGAGCCCATCCCGGGGGCGTTCGTGGATCTCGTCACCGTGGGCAGCGGTGAGGAGCTCGGCATCCCCGGTGATCAACCCGGCGGTGAGGGCGGCGACACGGGCCAGACTGCGCAGGACTCGGTCCTGGGGATGGACCGAGTCGATGACTCGACGGGCCTGCTCTGTGGAAAGATGGCGGTCCGGGACGGCGACTACCACCTGCAGCACCGGATGGAACGGAAGGCGGAGTGGCATTCCCTCGGCGGGGACGAGAGTGAGGCCCCCGTAGACTGCGGCAGCGACATTGTCGGCGTGCCCTTCCAACTCCACCGCGACCCGGTAGACATGATCGGGATCGGGCTCCTTCCCCGCCAAACGAAGGGCGGCGGCGATGCCGGCTACCGAGGCCGCAGCCGACGACCCGAGCCCCTTGCCGATCGGGATGTCGGCATCGACCTGGATCGCGAGTGGCGTGGAGTCTCCGACAACACGACGCGCCGCGGTGAGGACCCCGTCGGACTCCTCCGATCCCAGCCGGTAGCGACCGATGTGCTCGACACTCCACCGATCGGCGTGACTCGTCTTGACCGTGCAACGGATCTCGAGGGCGAGGGCGATGCAGTCGAACCCGGGGCCGAGGTTGGCCGAGGTCGCCGGCGCAGAGGCGGTAGCTGAGTGAAGGTCCTGGCTCACCCTCGCAGCCTATTCAGGGTTAGCGTGACCCGAGTGGGCGAGATCTTCGACGTCGAGAACCTGCTACCCGAGCTCATCGTCGGACTCGGTCTGGCCCTCCTCGCGGGCAACGGGCTGGCCTGGTGGAGGCATCGTCAGGGCAAGACCCCGGAGGGAGTCGAGAACCCTCAGTACCGGGCCGGGCGGGTGGCCTTTTTGATGGTGGTGGGCACGCTCATGACCATCTGGGGCGCCGTCTCGCTGCTGACCTAGCATCGGGTCATGGCAGCAGGTGGTGGAGCCAGGGCGATCATCGCTGCGATGCTGGCCAATGCCGGCATCGCAGCGGCCAAGTTCGTCGCCTATCTCGTGACATCTTCGGCCTCGATGCTGGCCGAGTCGATCCACTCGTTCGCCGACACCTCCAACCAGGCGCTGCTCCTGCTCGGGGGCAAGCGTGCCCGGAAGATCGCCGACGACCGCCACCAGTTCGGATACGGACGGGAACGCTACTTCTGGTCTTTCGTGGTGGCCATGGTCCTGTTTTCCCTGGGCGGCCTGTACTCGATATACGAAGGAGTGAACAAGCTCCTCCACCCTCACGAGCTGAGCTCGATCGAATGGGCGTTCGGGGTGTTGTTGGTCGGTGTCGTCCTCGAGTCGTTCAGCTTTCGGACCGCCATCGTCGCCGCACGCAGGGTCAAGGGGGTTCGCAGCTGGTGGGAGTACATCCGCACCTCGCGATCTCCGGAGTTGCCGGTCGTCCTGCTCGAGGATGCCGGCGCCCTGTTGGGGCTGGTGCTGGCCACGATCGGGGTCGGCCTCTATGCCATCACCGGAAATGAGCTCTGGGACGCCGTAGGCACCTTGTGCATCGGTGCCTTGTTGCTGGTGATCGCCAGTTTCCTCACCATCGAGATGAAGTCACTGCTGATCGGCGAAGCCGCCACCGAAGGCCACATAGAAGCGATCACGAGTGCGGTTGCGACCAGCCAAGACGTGGTGCGCATCATCGACCTGCGCACCCAGCACATCGGTCCCGACGAGCTGCTGGTGGCTGGGAAGATCGAGTTCACCGCCACCCTGACCGCACCGGAGTTGGCGACGGCTATCAACGTCGTGGAGACCTCGATCCGTGAGGCGGTCCCCCTGGCGGGGCGGATCTATCTCGAGCCAGACGTGTGGACGGCGGACCATACCCCCACCCCGGATGGGCCCCTTCCGGAGGTGGGAAAAGCGGCGCACTGAGGTTTCACAGAGTGCCGACACCCGGTATCGTCTTGGTCCGAAGCGGTAATGCGGGTGTAGTTCAATGGTAGAACACGAGCTTCCCAAGCTCGGAGCGAGGGTTCGATTCCCTTCACCCGCTCCACACCCTGAATAGCTGCTACGGCGGATCAGCCCCCGTGACGCAACAGCTCCGACACGTCGGCGTTGTCCGCAGTGCGTTGTGCCATCCATGCCGAAACCGCAGCCAGCACGACCACCAGGACCAGGATGATGAGGGTGAGGTCGGCCGTGCCCACCCACTGCGGGGCGGGCGGCGTCTCCGGAAGCGGGTCGAGAGCGAGATACAGGTCTCGTGACGCCCACCGGCCGACGGCAACCCCGGCCAACGCGCCGGCCAGTGTGAGCGAACCAACTTCGAGAACACCGGCCCGGGCATGATCCCTCCGGGTCAGACCCATCCTGCGGGCTAGGGCATATGAGAGATTTCGGGCCCGCTGTCGGGTGTCGGTGTAGATGAGCACCGAGGCGATCACGATCAGACCGGCGAGTGCCGCGTACAACCTGAGGAACTCGAAGGTCCAGACGATCACGGCGAACTTGAGCTGGTCGAGCGTGGTGTCGGCGGCGGTGGTGAAGGCAAATCCGATCTCGGAGTCGGCCAGGATCCGGTCGACCTCCGACTCCTCGAGCTCACTAGTCCAGATCATGTAGTCGGCGCCGCGAATCCGATCCTCCTCGGGAGCGAGCAGCTCTTGGAGACGGGTTCTGTCGACGATGAGCAAGGGCCGATCCCGCACCGATCCCGGGAAAGCGGAGATCGAGCCGACCACGTCGACCTCGAAGTCCCTGCCGTCGTTGTCGACGACGCCGCGCGGCACCGTGGCGTTGGCCACCACCGCATCGAGGATGTCGTCTCCGGGCGTCCCGCCAAGATCGCCCAGTACCCGGTCCAGCGGCCGATCTGCGTAGGTGCTCAACCAGAATCCACCGTCGGCGAAGGTGGCGGGATCGACACCGAGAACGTCGACCGTCATCCCGTCGAGCCGGGCCCGCTCCAACTTGACCACGATGGTCGAGTTTCCCTCCAGGGCCTGGGGCAGCTCCTCGATTCGGTAGATCAGCGTCGACACGTCGGACCCGATCGATGTCTTACCCTTCGCCTCGATGCTGATGGTCGCCGAGCGGGCGAGATTGGCCGAATAGACCAGGATTGCGACCGGGACTGCGGCGCCGGCGATAAGGGCCAGCGCCACCGACGGGGTGGACAGGATCCGCCTCGAGGCGATGAAACCGGAGTGGCTGGCCCTGCCCAACCGGTAGATGAGAGGGCGGGCGCGGGTAACCAGCTCGGAGACGAACAGGACGGCTGCCACCAGGACCAGCACCGGGAAGAGCAGGACCAAGGGATCGACCGACCCGACCACGACATTCTCCCCGAGGGTGACCGCCTGGTCCCCGATCAGGGATCTGACCATGAACGCGGCCGCGACGCTGAGGATGATCAGCGGCCAACGCAGACTCAGATCGCTGCTCCGCTTGCCCCTGTTATCGAGCAGCCCCCTCGCCTTGACTCCGGCGACCAGGGCGGCGGCGACCAACCCGGCTCCGGCCGCGGCAATCGTGACCAGCAGACCGTCCCGGCGGGCAAAGAGCTCGATGTCGGGGGAGGGTCCGACCACCCCGATGACCAGGTTGCCCACACCCCAGCCGACCACTGCCCCGGCCGCCACGGGCAGGAGGAGCTCCAGACCAGCTTTCACCGCGATCCCGGCGGGGGGCACACCCACGGCCGACAACAGCTCCAGCTCGTCTCGTCGTCGCTCGACCCAATAGGAGCCGGCCGCACCGAGAAGACCGACGCTGGCCAGCAGGACGACGGCAGCAAGAGGGAAGATCGATGTCGCCAGAGCCTCGATCTGAGATTTGACCCGATCCGTGACCGGGAGCAGCTCGGAGTCGAGTGCCAGCTCGAATCCGGTCAGATCCTGGCCCAGCACCTCCTCGAGACGACTCTCGAGGTCCACACTCGTCTCCTCGATGGTCTCAGCCGCCCGATAGGCGGCGGAAACGGTGAGGTCCTCGATCCTGATCGGGACGTGCCACTGGCCCGACTCGTGCCCACCCCCGTAGATGGAGTGAAACAGCTCGGGGTCGTCCTGGAAGAGCCTGCTGTCGAGGAACAGTGGCGCCGGAGGAAGGTCACCCATGGGGCTCGGGGCGATCTCTTGCTGGAAGGTGCACCAGTACGGATCCAGGTACTGGTGGTAGACGTCCTCGTAGACCGCTGTGACGGTCAAGGGAACGGTGGTGATCTCGGAATGCCCACCCATGTCGAACGTCTCGTAGGTGAAGACCACCTCGTCGCCGGGGCCCGCCCCGATCCAGTCCGACGTCCTCCGGTCGATATAGGCGCCGTCTCCGTGAGCCCCTTCCACCAGCTCGATGTGGTCCCGGAAGTCATCTAGACCGAAGAGCCTGACCTCGGTCGTCGTGTCGTCACCCCCGACGAGGGCGAGGTCGGCAGTGCCACCACGCAAGACCAGGTTCGGTTGTTCGAAAGAGTCGTCTGCGCCGAGGGTCGAATGAAGGACCGCCTCGTTGCTCTCGAGGTCCCGCGCCAGGTCGGCGTCAACGGAGGCAACGACGGGCATCTTGGCCGCGAAGCTGGACGCACAGCGCCCCTCCAACTGGCGCTGTAGCGCTTTGCTCCCGGCCGAAGACCCGAACAAAGGGGTGAGCGACGCCACCATCCCCAAGATCATGGCGGTGCCGAGGATGGCCACCAGCAGCACCGGGCGTCGGAACAGGAGCCAGGGAGCCCGCCGGAAGGGAGGAGTCGTGAACATGTGTGGAGCCAGCCACGCTAGACCGGCCGGTCCTGGCCGGCCCTACCATTGTCGTCAACACCCCAGGAGCATCATTGATCTTCTCCGATCGTTCCATACGGGAGGCCATTGAGTCCGGTCTGATCCAGATCGACCCCTACGAGCCCTCCCATGTCCAGCCGTCGTCCGTCGACCTACGGGTCGGCGACGGCTTCCGGGTCTTCGTCAACCACCGCTACAGCCGGATCGACCCACGCGACCCGCAGACCGACCTGACCCAACTCGTCGAGGTCGATGACGGCGAGCCGTTCATGCTCCATCCCGGCGAGTTCGTCCTCGGCTCGACCTTGGAACGGGTCAAGCTGGGCAACGACGTGGTCGCCCGTCTCGAGGGAAAGTCCTCCCTGGGCCGGCTCGGCCTGCTCATCCACTCGACCGCCGGGTTCATCGACCCAGGATTCGAAGGCCATATCACTCTCGAGTTGTCCAATGTCGCCACTCTCCCCATCGCCATCTACCCCGGGATGAAGATCGGTCAGATCAGCTTCTACCAGATGACAACCGAGGCCGACCTTCCCTACGGGTCTGCCCAGCTCGGATCCAAGTACCAGGGTCAGACCGGGCCCACGGCCAGCAGGTCCCATCAGGACTTCAAACCCGGGCCGGGCAAGAACTAGCGCAAGTGCGTATAGTTGCAATTGGGTCTGACTTTGCCCGACCCAGGGGGGTCGGGAGGACCAGAATCGGATCCAGGTCCCTCTTGCCCTAATTGAGTCCCCCCTCAGAAGCTTCCCCGGCTTCACAGGGCAATGTGGGAACCCCTCCAGCGGCAACCTCCGGGTTGCCGCGCGTCCCGGGCGACGAACCACTCAGCTGTCGAGGAAGTTGGTCACCTTCTCCTGTGAGAGGAACTCCTCGGCCCGATCCGGGGTGCAAACGGTGCTGATGGACGTGACCAGCCCACCAACCTCGACGACCTCTTCCATGGTCAGGTTGGTCATAGAGCCCTTCTCGTCGACGATTGCCTCGAAGGCGGCGATGTCGGTCTCGCAATCACCTGAGGTTTCCCCGACGGAGTCGGCGGCGGCGGCGAAGCTCTCGATCCATTCCAGATAGGCGACGGTTCCCGGAGCCTCCCTCTCGGCGATTTCGATCATCGCGGCAAAGGCCTCCTCGTCACTGCCCTCGGGATCGGGGCAATCGAGATCGTCGAGGGTCGTGGCGTAATCATCGCCCAGAGCTTCCATCTCGGCGCCGACCGCCTCCAGTTCAGCCGCTGTCCTCGTACTGAAGTCGATCCCTTCCAGGGCCGGCTCGATGGCTTGAAGGAAGCCGACCAAGGCCTCGACACACTCGGCTGGCATGTCGTCGAAGCTCACCGTCCCCTCGCCCTCGTCCGCGGTGGTCGCCGGCGCCTCGGCAGAGGTGGTCGTCTCGGTGACGTCGCCACCGCCACAGGCGGCCAAAGCCACGGCCAAGATCAATGTCAAAGCTCTGAATGCCCTCATTGGGCCTATCCCCTCGTCTCGTGGTCCCGGCCGGCAGTCAGCGTATCGCTCCGGCGCCGCTACAGCGCCACCTGCTTGCCAATCTCGATCACCCGGCCGGGGGGGAGACTGAAGTACTGGACGGCGCTCGAAGAGTTCCGGTGCATCACGGAGTACAGAGCGGCCCGGGCCCCCTCGAGGCCTCGGCTCCTGGTGATGATGGTCTCCCGGCCGACGAAGTAAGTGGCGTCCTCGGGATCGAACCCGAACTCGGGGTCGACGATGTTGATCAGTGCCCTGGGCACGTCGGGCTCGTCCATGAAACCGAAGTGGAGGACGACCTGAGCGAACCCTTCCCCGAGATCGTGGACAGTTGCCCTACGCACCTGGGGAACGCGGGGAACGCTCGAGGTCTGGACCGAGACCAGGGCCACGGTCTCATGAAGCACCTCGTTGTAACGGAGGTTGGCGAGGAGGGCCGGTGGGGTGACACCCGGGTCAGGAAAGAGGTAGACCGCCGTTCCAGGCACTCGGAGCTGGGGATGGGCGGTGATCGACCCGATGAACCGCTCGATGGGCAGCTCGCCTCGTCTCAGCGCGGCGGTGAGCCTGCGTCGTCCGGTCTTCCAGGTTGTCATCGCGGTGAAGACCGCCGCACCTACCACCAGCGGGAACCAACCTCCGGCCGGGACCTTGACGATGTTGGCGGCGAAGAAGGCGATATCGACCATGAGGAAGAGAGCGGTGAGCGAGCCGGCCAGGAGTGGGGACCAGTTCCAACGCTCCCGCATCACGAAGTAGAGGAGGGTGGTGGTGATCACCATCGTGGTGGTGACGGCGACGCCATAGGCAGCGGCCAGGTTGCTCGAACTGCGAAACGCCAGCACCAGGCCGACGCAGGCGATCATCAGCCCCCAGTTGACGGTTGCGATGTAGATCTGGCCGATCTCGCGGGGGGAGGTGTGGTCGATGTCGAAGCGAGGCAAGTAGCCGAGCTGCACGGCCTGCATGGTCAGGGAGTAGGCCCCGGAGATGAGAGCCTGAGAGGCGATGACCGTGGCCATCGTGGCCAGTGCCACCAGCGGTAGAACCGCCCAGGTGGGTGACATCCGGAAGAACGGGTTGTCGATGTTCTCCGGATTGGCGATCAGCATCGCCCCCTGTCCGAAGTAGTTGAGGAGGAGAGCGGGAAACACCACGGTGTACCACCCAAAGCGGATCGGCCTCTTCCCGAAGTGGCCCATGTCGGCATACAGGGCCTCGCTCCCGGTGACGACCAGGAAGATTGCCCCGAGGGCGAGAAAGGCGAGACGAGGGCTCTCAACAACGAACCGTGCGGCATGGGCCGGATTGACCGCGGCGAGGATCCCCGGATCCTGGAGCACGTGATAGCCGCCGAGCGAAGCGAGGACGGCGAACCACACGATCATCACCGGACCGAACACGGCGCCGACGGTCGCCGTCCCGGCTCGCTGGATGCTGAACAAGGCAATCAGGATGACCACGGCGAAGGGCACCACGTAGGGCTCAAGACCTGGTGCTGCCACCTCGAGCCCTTCCACTGCGGACAGCACCGAGATGGCCGGGGTGATCATCCCGTCGCCGTAGAGCAGGGCTGTGCCGAATAACCCGAGAAGGATCAACGCCCAACGCAAGCCGGTGGTCGACGCCCTGCGACGGGGGACGATCAGCGCGGTCAAGGCGAGGATGCCGCCCTCACCGTGGTTGTCGGCCCTCATCACGAAGATCAGGTACTTCACCGAGACAACCAGCACCAACGCCCAGAACATGATGGAGAGCACGCCGAACACGGCGGCCCGATCGACCCCGAGTCCCTCCGCGGCGTGAAACGCCTCGCGGAAGGCATAGAGAGGGCTGGTCCCGATGTCGCCGTAGACGACGCCGAGGGCGCCGATCGACATGATCAGGAGGTAGCGCTTCCCGCGCTTCTGGGTGGGGGCCATCGAGGGACTATCCCGGAAAGCGAGTGGGCGGAAGAGTCATCGGGGACGGGGCCCGGGTTGTGGCGTGGCCACCGGTGTCAGGCACGACCGGGCGAGAGTAGCGGTCTGTAAAGTCAACCTGTGCTGGTCACGATGATCGTGGAGATCCCCAAGGGGAGCCGGAACAAGTACGAGACCGATCACGAAACCGGGGAGATCTTCCTCGACCGGATGCTGTTCACCGCCACCCGCTACCCGGCCGACTACGGCTTCATCCCCCACACCCACGCCGAGGACGGCGACCCGCTCGACATCATGGCCCTGGTCACCGAGCCCACCTTCCCCGGATGCCGGATCAGGGTGCGCCCGATCGGCTTGTTCCTGATGGAAGACCAGGGGCACGCCGACCACAAGGTGCTGGCGGTGCCCGACGGCGACCCCCTATGGCGCGAGGCGAAAGATCTCGACGACGTGCCCGAGCACCTGCTCCGGGAGCTGGAGCACTTCTTTGCCGTCTACAAGGAGTTGGAGGACAAGAAGACCGCAACCTTGGGATGGCGAGCGGCAGCGGAGGCCTACGAGATCATCGAGCGCGCCCTGGCGGCGGCCCGGGTCAAGTGACGTCGCGACCGAGGTTGGCGAACCGGGTGAACTCGGGTTGGAAGGTGACCTCCACAGGCCCGGTGGAGCCGGCGCGGTGCTTGGCCACGATCACCTCGGCTATGCCCTTTCGCTCCTGATCCTCGGGGTGGTAGTACTCGTGGCGGTAGATGAACATCACCACGTCCGCGTCCTGCTCAATGCTGCCGCTTTCGCGAAGATCGGAGAGACGGGGACGCTTGTCCTCCCTGGTCTCCAGGGAACGGTTGAGCTGGGAGACGGCGATGACCGGGACTTCCAGCTCCCGGGCCAGGTTCTTCAGGTTCCGGGTGATCTCCGAGATCTCCTGCTGACGGTTCTCCCGATTGGTGGCTTCCATCAGCTGTAGGTAGTCGATGACGACGAGGGAGAGCCCCTTCTTTCGCTTGAGACGACGGCACTTGGCCCGGATGTCAGTCACCGTGACCACCGGGGAGTCGTCGATGAAGATCGGAGCCTGGTACATCTTCCCGGCCGCGTCGACCACCCGCTGCCACAACGGCCCGAGCTGACCGGAACGAAGCTTCATCGAGTCGACCCGGCCCACCGAGGAGAGGATGCGTTGCACGATCTCCTCCTTGGACATCTCCAGGGAGAAGATGGCCACCGGCTCCCCGATGGTGGCGGCGTTCACCGCGATCCCCAGGGCTAGGGACGACTTTCCCATCGCCGGCCGCGCCGCGATGACAACCAGGTTGGCCGCCTGGAGACCGGCCAGCTTCTTGTCCAGGTCGACATACCCGGTGGCCAGGCCGGTCAGCTCCGAGCCCCGTTGCTCGAGGAGCTCGATGTGCTCGAGCACATCGCTGAACAAAGGCCCCACTTCGAGCAGAGACTGTGCGCTGCGGCGCTCGGCGACGGAGAGCACCGCCTGTTCCGCCCGGTCGAGGACGCGGGCGATCTCCTCGTCGATGTCGAAGGCGACATCGGTCACCGTGGCCCCGGCCCGGATCAGCTCCCGCCGCTTGGCGTGCTCCTCGACGATCCCGGAGTAATAGAGGATGTTGGAGGTGGAAGGGACGATGTCGACGAGACGGGCGAGGTAGGAAACGCCTCCGACCTTGTCCAGCTCTCCCCGGCGGCGCAGGGCCTCGGAGACGGTGACTGCATCGATGGCCTGGTTGGTGTCGAACAGCTCGCGCATGGCCTCGAAGATGGCCTGATGGGCCGGGATGTAGAAGTCGGGAGGATGGAGCCGGTCCATCACCTCGTTCACCGCCTCCTCGGAGAGAAGCACCGCTCCGATCACCGACTCCTCCGCCTCCCTGGAGTGGGGCGGGTTGCGGTATCCGGGCCTCATCTGCCCCTGGTCGCTCATGCCGCTCATCTGGTCCTCATCCAACAAGTCGTGTGTGACAGATTCACTTTTCGCGAACTGACAGACTTGAGCGGCTCGGGGGGCCGTGACACGCAAGACCCCGCCGGTGGGCGGGGAAGCCAATTCTGCCAGCGGGGAAGATTGATGAAGATAGGGTCATCCGACCGGCGCGGACAAGCCAGACGCCTTAACGAATTTCGCGCTGGCCTGTTTTGTTTTCGCGGTGGAAGGGATTGCCCGGAAACTCGCGAAATCGACGGTTATCCCGCCGCAGATCCCGTGGCGTGTGCAGCCGACCACCGCCACGGTGGGCAACTGCACATCAGTTGAGCCGTGTACAACCAGCCACCCTCACAGGGGGCGGTTGCACGCGCGTCAGGACGCGGGGATCACGTCCAGGGTGAGGGGGAACTCGACGTCGGGGTGGAGTTTGATCTGGATTTCGTGGAGGCCGATGGCTTTGATCGGCTTGGGGATCTCGACCGTGGCCCGATCCAGCTCGATCCCCGTGAAGCGGCGAACACCCTCGACCACGTCGACCACTGCGATGGAGCCGTAGAGCTGGCCCTCGTCGCCGGCCTGGGCGGCAATGACGACCCGGCTCCCGACCAGCTGGGTGGCGAGCCGCTCCGCCTCGTCCTTGGCCTTGCGCTCCGCCTCGATACGGGCCTGGCGGATCGCCTCGGCCTGGGCCAGGGCGCCCTCGTTGGCCTTCACTGCCTTCTTGCGAGGGAGGAGGTAGTTGCGGGCATAGCCCTCGGCCACATCGACCACGTCGCCCCGCTTTCCCAGCTCCTGCACGTCGGAGGTGAGGATGAGCCTCATCGGGTGCTGAGATAGGGGAGGAGGGCCATCTCCCGGGCGTTCTTGATGGCGTTGGCCACGGCACGCTGATGGGTGGGGCAGTTGCCGTTCACCCGGCGCCCCCGGATCTTGCCTCGATCTGACATGTACTTGCGCAGGACGGAGACGTCCTTCCAGTCGATGTAGTCGACCTTCTGCTTGCAGAAGGCGCAGGGCTTGGGACGGCCCCGTCTCGTATCCATCGCCCGACGCCGCTTGGGACGCGGGTTGTTGGTGCTCTTCCTTGCCATTCAGCTCTCCTGAATCAGAACGGTGCCTCGTCAGGCCCGTAAGTCTCTCTTGCCACCGGCGCCGGGGGAACGTCGGCACCCTGGCCTCCGCCACCTCCACCGCCGCCGCTCCAGTCGCCTCCTGATCGTTGGGTCTTGTTCACCGACGCGGTGGCCCAGCGCAGGGAAGGTCCGATCTCCTCGATCTGAATCTCGACGACGGAGCGCTTGTCGCCCTGCTCGGTCTCCCAGCTCCTCTGCTCGAGACGACCGGTCACGATGACCCTCGTCCCCTTCTGTAGCGACTCGGCCGCACTCTCGGCCTGCTCGCGCCATACGGTGCCGGTGAAGAAGCTGGTGTCCTCCTGCCACTCACCGTCATTGCCCCGCCAACGCCGGTTCACGGCGAGACGGATCTTGGCCATGGCCACCCCGGACGGGGTGAAGCGCAGCTCCGGGTCATCGACGAGGTTGCCTATCAAAGTGACGTTGTTCGACATGTGAAATCTCCTCTTCTCACGTCCCGGTGTCGATCATGCCGTGACACTGGGACGGATTCCAGTCATGCGCCCTTGCGCACGATCTTGTGTCGAACCACCTCGTCGGCCAGTGACAGCATTCGATCGAGTGAGTCGACGGCAGCCGCCTCTGCGTGGAAGGTGATCACCGAGTAGTAGCCCTCGGAAAGATGGTCGATCTCGTAGGCGAATCGTCGCTTCCCCCACAGATCACGCCCATCGACGGTCGCTCCCTGACCGGAGAGATGCGATTCCAGGTCGGTGATCCTGGTCTCGACCTCGTCCTCGGCCAGATCGGGCCGATGGATCGTCATTACCTCATAATCGCGCATGTGACCTCCTGTGGACATCCGTGTGGAAGGCCCCACCAACCCGGTGGGGCAGGGGTTTCACGCCACCGAACGGCGCGAGACGTCGGTGCGGAGACTTGATTGTAGAGCGACCTCAACCGGATGCGGAAGTCGAGAGCAAGTCACCCGACTGGAACTGCTGGTCGCCGAGCGGGGTCTCCAACGCCCATCGCACCGGTGCCGGTGCCGGGTAGCGGGGACAGGGCCCGGCGGAGCAGGGACTCATCTCATGGGTGCCGATGAGCGCCCCCTCGTCATCGAAGAACCAGACGTCGAGCGGGATCAGGGTGTCCTCCATGACGAAGATGGCGGGAGTCGGGGTGTCGAACACGAAGAGCATGCCGTCGACATCTCGGGGCAGCCCGTCCACGTCACGCAATCCCTGAGTCCTCTCCTCGGCGTCGTCCGCCACCCAGACCCGGAGCTCGGTGTCGCCCACCATGAGGACCGTTCTGGGGAGCTCACCGTCTTCGTCGACCGTGCTGGTCCCGACCGTGGTGGTCGCCGTGGAGGGGATGGCCGCCGTGTCCGTTGGCATGGTCTGGGTCTGGGTCGTCGAGGTGATGGCGGTCGTGGAGCACGCGGCCAGGCCCAGCACCAGGCAGAGGAGACGAGTCAGTCGGACGACCGACCCTTCAGCATCTCGGCTGCGATCTCCTCGGAGACGTGATAGCTCTCGTCCTCGCCGGGGAAGTCACCCGAGCCGACGTCGGCCACATACCTCTCCAGAGCAGCCACTGCCACGTCGGCGAGCTCGGCGTACCTACGCACGAACTTGGGGTACTTGCCCGATCCGAGACCGAGCAAGTCGTGGAACACCAGCACCTGGCCATCCGTCGCAGGTCCGGCGCCGATGCCGATGGTGGGCACGTCGACCTCTTTGGTGATCAGCTCGCCGAGGATGTCGGGGACCCCTTCGAGCACTATCGAGAAGCACCCGGCGTCGGCAATCGCCCGGGCGTCTTCGAGGATCTGCTGGGCGGCATCGACCATCTTCCCCTGCACCTTGAACCCGCCCATGGCGTGGACCGACTGCGGGGTCAGCCCAAGGTGCCCCATCACCGGGATCTCGGCGTCGAGGATGCGCTCGATCATGGGGAGACGTTTCCGGCCACCCTCCAACTTGACCGCCTCGGCCCCTCCCTCCTGGACGATCCGTCCCGCGTTGCGGACCGTGTCCTCGGGAGAGATGTGAAAGCTGAGCCAGGGCATGTCGACCACAAACAGTGACCTGGGATCCGCCCGCTTAACGGCCCGGGAGTGCATGATCGTCTCCTCCATGCCGAACTCGAGGGTGGTGGTCATCCCGTGGACGACGTTGGCCGCAGAGTCGCCGACGAGGACGATGTCGACTCCGGCCCGGTCGGCGATCACCGCCCCCGGGTAGTCATAGGCGGTGACCATCGAGATCTTGGGGCCGCCCTTGCGAGCCCGAATCGTGGGAACGGTGACCTTCTCGCGCATGCAGGAAGGATACCGGGTAACGCCGTCTTCAGGTTCGGGGGCGGGGACCGCGCTCGAGACCGGCTCGACACCGGTTCTTATGACCATCGACCTGGTGGGGTCGCATCGGGGCGACCATGCCCCACGAGCCCAGTTGAACGGGCGATCTGTCATCCGCATCCATGACCGATAGCATGCACGGGTCCCGCCGCACACTCGAAGGGATGCTCGATGCCCAAAGTATCCCGGTGGCGTCTGTTCTGGACCGTGGTCTCGATCGGCGTCGCCGTCTATATCGTCCTCAACAACCCGATCAAACTCGGCCTCGACCTGCGTGGTGGCACCCAGATCGTTCTCGAAGCGCAGGACACACCTGACGTCACGGTCGACAGCGATGTGACCACCCGCACCCTGGAAGTCCTGCGCCGCCGGGTCGACGCCTTCGGGGTTGCCGAGCCCACCATTCAGCTATCGGGCGATCGTCGGATCATCATCGAGCTGCCCGGCCTCGAAGACCCGGACCAGGCTCTGGAGGTCATCGGGCGAACCGCCCAACTCACCTTTCACCCCGTTCTCGAATCCATCGCCATCGGTGCCGCTCCTGCCGGCGAGGATGCCTCGAACGCCCTGGTTCTCCCCGGAGAGCCCGGAGAAGACGTGGTCCTGGGCCCGGCATCGGTGACTGGTGACCAGGTGGAGAGCGCGGCAGCGATCTTCGACAGTCAAGGATCGGGTCTGTGGGCGGTCTCGATCGCATTCCTCCTCGAAGGCGAGCAGCAATGGGCCGACCTCACCGCCGAGGCGGCCTGCGCTTCGATCGGGGACCCGACCCGCAGGGTGGCCATCGTCCTCGACGGGACCGTCCTCTCCAGCCCCAGTGTCTCCCCCTCCGTGCAATGCGGAATCGGGATCACCGGCGGAGAGACGCTGATCACGGGAAACTTCGACGAAGAGAGCGCCGGAGAGCTGGCTCTGTTGATCCGCGCCGGGGCCCTGCCGGTGCCGGTCGAGGTGATCGAACAGGGAACGATCGGGCCCTCGCTGGGTGAGGCCGCCATCGAAGCCAGCCTCGAGGCGGCGCTGATCGGGGCCGGACTCACCATCCTCTACATGATCGCCTTCTACCGGCTGATCGGCGTCGTCGCCGCCCTGTCCCTCGGCGTCTACGGGCTTCTCTCCTATTCGGTGCTGGCCGGTCTCGGAGCCACTCTCACCCTGCCCGGCATCGCCGGCTTCGTCCTCGCCATCGGGATGGCGGTCGATGCCAACGTCCTCGTCTATGAGAGAGCCAAGGAGGAGTACGCGTTGGATCCGTCGCTGGGGAGATCCCTGGTCGCCGGGTTCCAGCGGGCGTGGAGCGCCATCGCCGACGGCAATGTAACCACCCTCCTCGCCGCGGTCCTCCTCTTCTTCTTCGCCTCCGGGGCGGTGCGAGGCTTTGGTGTCACCCTGACCATCGGCGTCCTGGTCTCGATGTTCTCCGCGCTGGTGGTGACCCGGGTGCTGCTCGAGATGCTGGCGTCGGTGAGAGCGCTCGAAGAGCGACCGGGGCTGATGGGCCTGACCTTTGGCCGCAGATTCCAGGAGTGGTTGAGGACCTCGGCGCCGAATCTGTTCGCCCACCCCAGGCGATGGCTGCTGGTCTCGGCCGTGGTCGTGGCGATCGCCATCGCCGGAATCGTCATCAGAGGCCTCAACTTCGGTCTCGAGTTCCTCGGTGGGCGCCTGGTCGAGTTCTCCACGACCGAGCAAGTCGACCTCGAGGAGCTGCGAGGCGACCTGGCCGACCAAGGGTTGGCACGGGCGTTGATCCAGGAGACCGGTCAGGGCAACGTCGTGATCCGGACCGAACCGCTGGAGCCCGAACAGGAGCAGGCGCTCGAAGACACCGTGGCCGGGTTGGGTGGCCAGGTGACTGTGGTGCGTGACCAATTCGTGGGGCCGACCCTCGGGCAGGAGATACGGAATCGGGCGCTCATCGCACTCGGTCTCGCCCTGCTCATGCAGCTTGGCTACCTGGCCATCCGATTCCGGTGGACCATCGGCGGCGCTGCCGTGGCCTCGATGTTCCACGATGTGGCCATCGTGATCGGGGTCTTCGCCTGGCTGGGCAAGACCCTCGACGGCGTCTTCCTGGCCGCATTGCTGACCATCATCGGGTACTCGATCAACGACTCGGTGGTCATCTTCGACCGGATCCGTGAGAAGCAGGCGGAGCGACCGGGGGAGCCCCTGGCTCCAATCGCCAACGAGGCCTGCCTGCAGACGGTGCCCAGGACCATCAACACCGGCTTGGGGGCGATCATGATCCTCGTGGCTCTCTATGTGCTCGGAGGCGACACCCTGGCCGACTTCGCCCTCGCCCTCCTTCTCGGGATCCTGGTCGGCACCTACTCCTCGGTGTTCACCGCGACACCGATCGCGATCGCACTGGAGGATCGGTACCCCCGCCCCATCCCCGAGCAGGCCCCGGGCGAGCGCCGGGCCCACCCGAAGCAGAAGGCTGCTCCCAAGCGAATCTTCGACTGATTCGGTACTCGGTAGCCAGTGGCCGGTAGTCAGAACAGGCTCCGCACCCATTCGATGTCGGCGGTCTGCTCCTCGACACCCCCGGGGGTCTCGACCACCACTGGGGCCTCGGCATCGAGGATCATCCGAGCCAGATGCTCGGGCGGGATCATCCCTTTGCCCAGGTTCTGATGACGATCCCGCCGCGAGTCGAACGGGTCCTTCGAGTCGTTGGCCTGGACCAGGTCGATGCGACCGGTGGCGTCGATGATCCGGGGCACCACCTCGTCGAGCGGCTCCCCGCCGGCCCACAGATGACAGGTGTCGAGCACGAACCCGACGCCGTAGCCACCCACCACCTCGAAGAGCCGGCCGATCCATTCGACCCGTCTCGCCACGGCCTTGTCCCCCCCAGCCGTGTTCTCGATCATCACCGGAACCTCCGTGTCGATCGAGTCGAGCGCCTTTCTCCACCGGTCGATCCCCTCCTCCTGGGGGCCCTCGCCGGTCACATGGCCACCGTGCACGATCACCCCTCGCGCCCCGACATCGGCTGCGGCGTCACAGGTCTCCTGGAGGATCCGCCTCGAGGGGATCCTGACCCGGTTGTTGTCGGCGCACACATTGATGAGATAGGGGGCGTGGACGTAGACGGGGATCGGGGAGTCGCGCAACGCCTCGGCATCGGGGCGGGGTACCGGCTTCTTCCAGGACTGCGGGTTGGAGAGGAAGATCTGGACCAGATCCGCCTTGCGCTCCAACGCCTCGTCGAGAGGGCTTATCGACGGGACATGGGCGCCAACCGGGATCAAGACGGGTCCCAGATGCGGGCGGTTCTGGCCCGGGCCTCGCGTCGAGCGGCGTCTGTGGCGTACTCGGCCAACTGGTCGGCGGCCCGGGCCGGCGGCTTCGACCAGTCCTCGGCGAGGAGCCCGAGCACCCGCGTCTCGACCCAGCGCCCCCCCCAGGGGTGCTCGGGGAGGTCCCCCCGGCTGAGCAACGTGATCCGGAGCAGGAGCAGGATGTCTCCCTCATCGATGATCTCTCCCGGGGCGATGTCGACGATGTTGCCCCAGGGGATCAGATCGGCCTTGCGTATAGGCCCACGCAACCTCACCGCAATCCCGTCGTCCCGAGCTTCGATCACCTTGGTGGGCAGAAACAACTCCTTCAGCCCCCACAGCACCAGGAATGCCGAAAAGAGGAGCATCGCCCAGGCCCAGATCACGTCCCGTGGCTCGTAGATCTGCGTGTCGGCGGGGGTGAAGATCAGCTCGCGCAGCCAGTTGGTGATCCGACGATTGGTGAGCACGTCCACCGCGATCACCAGGAGTGGGATGCCGCCGATCGCCAGCAGCCACATCCTCACCGCCGATCGCGTAACGACGACTTTCATGCCCTGACACCGAGGTCCTCGGGGAGTACCAGGGCCACATAGGGGATGGACTGCTCGGCGAACGCGTCTGCGGCGCGACCTCCGGAGCGGTCGACGAGGGCAATCGCCTGTACCACGCGGAGCCCGGCAGCGGTGGCCGCCTCGGCCGCCTCCAGCGCCGCCCCCCCGGTGGTGGTCGTGTCCTCGACGATGGCCACCGGCATACCGGCGGTGACCGGGCCGACGACACGGCCTCCTGTCCCGTAAGACTTGGTCGTCTTCCTGACCGAGAAGGCGTCGACCTCCCGGCCCCGCCCCTGAGCGAAGAAGGCCACAGCGAGGGCGATCGGGTCGGCGCCCATGGTCATTCCCCCGACCGCTCTGACCTCAGGGTCGAGCACGTCGAGCACGGCCGCGCCGACGAGTGGGCCTCCCCTGCCGCTGAACGTGGTCCGCCGGGCGTCGAGGTACCAATCGGAGCGTGCCCCGGATCTGAGCGTGTAAGGGCCGTCGGTGAACAGAGCGTGGCTGCGCAGATGATCGATGAGGGCTTGGCGGGACACGAGGCAATCGTATTGCCCGCCAGATGGATATGGGCCGACGCCGGTGACGGCGGTACGGTTCGAACATGGACCTGATCCTCGTCAGACATGGCCAGCCCGACTGGACCCCGGATCGGATCGCCCGCAACGACCCTGACTTGACCGTGCTCGGACACGAGCAGGCAAAGCGTGTGGCCCATCGGCTGGGAGCCTCCCAACAGGTCGACGAGCTCTGGGCATCGCCGATGAGCCGCGCCGCGCAGACCTCGTCGCCAGTCTCGTCCGAGGTCGGGATCGAGCCCGAGGTCTACCCATGGCTCCAGGAGATCCAGAACCCCCCGGCTTGGGACGGCTCGCCGGCCGACGAGATAGAGAAGGCGCTGCGCGAGTCCAACTTCCGCACGATGGAGGAGATGTGGGACGGGCTCCCCGGCGGAGAGACGTTTCGTGACTTCCATCGCCGGGTGGTGACCGGGCTAGAGGAGACCCTGGCCGCACATGGGATCCGCCCCATGCACGAAAGACACCGTCACCTGTGGCAGGTCGAAGACCCGGGAAGACGAGTCGTGATCGTGGCCCATGCCGGGACCAACGCCGTGGTCCTGGGCCGGCTCCTCGGTCTGGAGCCGGTCCCTTGGGAGTGGGAGCGATTCCGTCAGCCCCACACCGGGGTGTCACGCCTGACCATGGCCCGGATCAGCACCGGCTGGGGCTTCTCCCTACGCCAACTCGGCGACGTGAGCCATCTGGAGGAGGGGATGGTCACTTCGTGAAGCAGTAGGCAGTAGGCAATAGGCAATAAGCAACAAGCAATAAGCAATAAGCAAGAGGCCCTGGCCTGCGGCTTATGGGTTGGTGTCCCCCCCGAGACACGCTCTGGCTTATGGCCTATTGCTTAAAGCCTGAGGCTCACTTACCGAATCGGCGTTCCCGCGTCGTGAAGTCGCGCAGGGCGCGGAGGAAGTCGACCCGGCGGAAGGCAGGCCAGTTGACATCGACGAAGACGAACTCGGCATAGGCCGATTGCCAGAGCAGGAACCCGGAGAGACGTGATTCCCCGGAGGTTCGGATGAGGAGATCCGGGTCGGGCAGGTCGGCCGAGTACATGTGGGAGGCGAGAGCCTCGGCATCGATGTGAGACCCGATCTCGTCGGGGGGGACACCGTCGGCGACCAACTTCGACACCAGGTCCTTGGCCGCGTCGACGATCTCCTGACGACCCCCGTAACCCATGGCGATGTTGAGCCGGCGAGAGCCCCAGGGCTGCGCCTCCTCCGCCGCCTTGGCCGCCGATACGAGTTGGTCGGGGAGAAGGTCGAGGCTCCCGATGAACCTGATCCCCATGTCGTAGCGGGCACAGAGTGGGGGGAGACGCCCGAACAGCTCGACCAGGACCTCGAAATAGGGCTCCAGCTCGTCCGCCGGTCGGGAGAGGTTCTCCCTGGAGAGGACCCAGGCCGTGACCGCCGGGATCTCCAGCTCATGTGCCCAGCCGAGAAACTCCTCGAAGCGACGCATGCCAACCCGGTAACTATCGGTGTAGGTGGGGAGTCGCTCCTCACGGGCATGACGACGATGCCCGTCGAGGACGATGCCGATATGGCGAGGCAGCCGGTCCCGATCGAGACCGTTGACGAGATTTCGCTCGTAGAGGCGGTATAGGACACCAAGAGCCATGGTGGGTCACCTCATGCTACCGGTCCCGCGGGCGGCGGCCCGATTCGCTTCTGGGTCATCCGAACCTTTCCCTCTTCATCTCGTGTGCCGATACTCTCCTCAGGCATGGATCGGCTCACACTGGGGAAGATGCAGAACCCGATTCGTGGGTTTCTTCACGGGTCGGCGGCGGTCGCCGCCGCTATCGGCCTCGTGGTCCTTCTCGATCGCTCCCGGGGTCGGACGGCGGCGGTGGCCGGAGCCGTGATCTTCGGCGGCGCCCTCCTCGTCATGTACGTCGTCTCCTCGCTGTACCACTCGGTTCCCTGGGAGCCGAGGTGGAAGACGAGGCTGCAGAAGCTCGACCACTCGATGATCTTCCTCGTGGTCGCCGGCACCTTCACTCCGATCGCGATCGCATCCCTCGGGGGGCTCACCCTCACCCTCGCCCTGGGAGTCGTATGGGGCATCGCCGTCGCCGGCATCCTGCTCAAGGCACTGATGCCCGAGATCCGGACTTCGCTCTCCGCCACGTTGCAGATGGTCATGGGCTGGTCAGCCCTGATCTGGATCCCCTGGATTTGGCGCGAGCTGGGCCCGGGGGCGATAGCCTTGATCGTCCTGGGCGGGGGGTGCTACACGGTCGGAGCCGTGATCTATGCCGCCAGACGACCACGGTTGTTTCCCAGGATCTTCTCACACCACGAGCTGTTTCACGTCCTGGTCATCGCCGGGAGCAGCTTTCACTTCTTCGCCATCCTGCTCTACGCCATCCCGGCGATGACCTAGTGAGTCGTCAGCGGATGGGGAGCGCCGAGGTCTCGGCACACAGGGCCTCGACCTCGTCGATTGGCGAGGGGACCATCGTGGTCAGGTTGTCGTGGCCGTCGTCGGTGATCAGCACATCGTCCTCGATCCTGACCCCGATGCCGAGGAGCTCGGCCGGCACGGTGTGAGTGATCTTCTCGGCTTTCTCCCGGGCCTCGGCCTCCTTGGCCATCGCCGCAGCTCGTCCCTCCAGGATCCGGCGCTGATTCCACTCGTCCTGGTCGTACTCGAGCAGGGTCAGCGTGATCTCGCCCTTCTCCGGTGAGATGTAGAGCCCCGGCTCCACGGTGAACGCCATGCCCGGCTCCAGCTTCCTCGGGGTCCCCTCGACCCGGTAAGAGCCCAAGTCGTGCACGTCGAGCCCGAGCCAGTGCCCGGTGCCGTGGAAGAAGAACTGTTGGTAATGGTGCATCGCCAGGGACTCTTCGACTGCCCTGGGGAGGAGACCCAAATCGACCATCCCCTCGGTGAGGACACGGGTCGCCGCATCGTGGATCGCCCGAAGACTCGACCCTGGCGCCGACATGTCGAGGCCTTTCTGGAATGCCCGGTACACCACCTCGTAGACGGCACGCTGTGGGCCGGTGAAACTCCCGTTGGCGGGGAAGGTCCGGGTGATGTCCGACGAGTAGCCGTCCACCTCGGCGGCGCCGTCGACGAGTATCAGGTCGCCGTCCTCGATCTGACGGTCGTTCTCGACGTAGTGGAGGACACAGGCGTTGGCCCCCGAAGCCACGATCGAGGGGTATCCGTTGTGGCGGGCGCCGGCTTGACGCCAGAAGTACTCGAGAGCGGCCTGAACCTGGTACTCATAGAGACCGGGGGCGGCGAAGCGCATCGCCTCGGCGTGGCCACGGGCGGACAGCGCGCACGCCCGACGAAGGCTCTCCACCTCCTCTTCGGTCTTGATGAGACGCATCTCGGAGAGAAGGACGGAGATATCCCGGACCGCCGACGGGACCGCACCTCCGTAGCGCTCGCGATGGCTCCGGGCGCGGGCGATGATCCCGCTGACCCGATCGTCGTGATGGGGGTTGCCGCTTTGATACCAGAGGACCTCGCGGCCGATCATGAACCGGGTCAACACCTCATCCAGCTCGCCTATCTCGTAGGTGTTGTCGGCGCCGAATCGCTCCTTGGCACCTTCGGTCCCCACCCGGTAGCCGTTCCATGCCTCCATCTCGGGATCACGAGGTCGAACGAACAGTGTGTAGTCACCCTCGCTGTGGCCCGGCGTGATGACTGCGACCGCTTCCGGCTCGGGAAAGCCGGTCAGATACAGGAAGTTCGGGTCCTGGTGGAAATCGAAATCGGTGTCGTTGCTTCGGGTGACCTCGACCGCGGCGGGGACGATGGCGATGGCGTCGTCACCGATCTCCTCGGCGAGCCGCCGCCGACGATCGGCGAATTGGTCTGTCATGATCGAAACGCTACCTGGCTCCTACCCTTCCGGTATTTGGGTTGCACAGGTCCGCATGTGAACGACTGGTTCCCAATCACGGGGAGGAGGGGACGTGCTCCAGATCCACGATCAGAGCGAAGTGGTCCGAGCCGAGGGCGGGCCCGAGGCGACGGTCTCGAACCCTCAGCTCGTCGCTGTGGAGGAGATGGTCGATGGGCACCCGCAGCAAGGAGAAGGAGCCGGCAGGGAATGTGGCCTGCACGCCGAATCCGATCTGCGAGTTGCGCAGACTCCCCTCGGCCACGAGCCGGCGGAAGGGCCATGACCAGGGCGAGGCGTTGAGATCTCCGACCACGAGAAAGGCTCCGTCTTGGTCCCTAGCCCAATCGGCGGCGAAGGCGAGTTGGGCGTCACGGAGGTCAGCCCTCTCCGCGGTGGTAGGAGCCAGGGGGTGGCTGGACAGGATCCGCACCGGCACCGGCCATCCCTCGGGCTGGTACTCCAGAGCGATGGCGCGAGCCGCCCCCTCCGCGAACCCAAACGAGACTGCCTCGACCACATCACGCACCAGGACGAGGGTCCCGAAGATCAGCTCGTCGGAGCGGCCTCGGACGACCTCATAGTCGAGCCCGGCCGAGTCCATCGCCACCTCCCAGGGCCGACTCGACTCGTGGAGCAAAACCACGTCGGGCTCCGCTGCCTCGATGTACTCGATGACCTCGTTGTAGCTCTCGTTGGTCGAAAGCAGGTTGAGACTCATCACCCGAAGATCGGGGGAGCCCGCAACCGGCTTGCCAGGGGAACCGACATAGAGAGGGGCAACAAACAGCAGGTTGGTCAGCGCGACACCGAGGATGCCCAACCCGGTGCGCCGCCAGCGTGAAACGGCTATGACCAGACCGACGACGAGCAGGGCGACCACGTACTGGGCCCGAAAATTGGCCAGGACGTCGAGCCACCAGACCCAGCGCCCGGCCAACGAGGCGAGGCTGATCGCGGCCAGAAACACGGCGGGGATCACCAGGATGATCACCGGTGGCCTGCCACCCGATTGTCTTCGCGATGTCGCCGCGCCACCGGGCCACGTTAGGGACGATCAGGGAAGCTTGACTCTCCTGCGCAGATCGGCCACCTGGATGTGCACCGACTCCGGGCTGCCGCCACCGGGGCTGCGGCGCCTTGCCACCGAGGCCGCCGGGTCGATCAGTTCGAGGTCCGCCTCGACGAACCCATCGTGGGCGGCCACCAGATCGGCGATCGTCGCATCGGCAAGCGAGCGTCCCTCTCCTTCCAGCCCCAGGACCAGCTTGCCCACCGCCCCGTGAGCCTCACGGAAGGGAACGCCCCGCCCGACCAGGGCTTCGGCCAGGTCGAGGCTGGCTGTTTCGACCATGGGTGTAACGGGGAGGAACTCGGTCTGGCCCAGCATCTCTGTCATTGCATGCAGCGATCCGGCCAGGACGTCGTCGGCGTCGAAGACCAGCCGTTTGTCCTCCTGAAGGTCACGGTTGTAGCTGAGGGGAAGGCCCTTCTGCAGAGTCATGATCGAGCCGAGCAGACCCGACACCCGGGCCGTCCGTCCCCGGATGAGCTCGGCGATGTCCGGGTTCCGCTTCTGGGGGAGGGCCGAAGAACCGGTCGTCACGCTGTCCCCCAGTCTGACACGTGCGAACTCGGGGGTAGCCCAAAGGATGATCTCCTCGGCGAAACGGGAGAGATGCACCATCGCCTGAGAGCAGCAGAAGACGAACTCGGCGAGATGGTCACGGGAGCCGACCGCATCGAGCGAGTTCTCGAACACGGCCGCCATCCCCAATGCCCTCGCCGTCGCCTCGGGATCGATGGGCAACGAGGTGCCTGCCGATGCGCCGGCGCCGAGCGGTGAGACGTCGATCCGGTGCCTGGCCCCGGCAAACCGCTTCGCGTCCCGCAGCGCCATCCAGGCGTAGGCCATGAGGTGGTGTCCAAGCGTGGTCGGTTGCGCCTGCTGGAGATGGGTATAGGAGGGCACCATCGTGGCGGCATGTCTCTCCGCCAGGTCGGCCAGGGTCAAGGCGTACCGGTGGAGCTGCTCGATGCGTCCTGTCGCCGAGCGCCGTGCGTAGAGCCGCATGTCGAGCGCGACCTGGTCGTTGCGAGAACGGGCGGTGTGCAACTTCCCGGCCAGCTCACCGATCAACTCGGAGAGCCTCCGCTCGACAGCGGTGTGGACGTCCTCGTCGGCATCGGTGAATTGGAAGATCGCGTCGGCCGCCTCGGCCCTTATGGTGCCCAGTCCACCTAATAGCGTGGTGACCTCCTCCTCGGAGAGGATCCCCGTCTCTCCCAGCATGGTGACATGGGCGATCGACCCCTCCAGATCGTCGGCGAGAAGACGCCGGTCCGAGTCGTCGGTGGTGTAGTCCCACAGGGTCTCACCGGGGCCCGAGTCGAAGCGCCCTCCCCACAGGGTCATATCTCCTCCCCGCCTCCGAAGCCCCTGATCCGCAAGGCGTTGAGCGAGATGAATCCCTCGGCGTCGGCCTGGCGATAGATGTCATCGGCCTCAAAGGTGGCCGACACCGGGTCGTGGAGGCTGTTCGGGGATCGTCTCCCGATCACACTCGCCCCGCCCTTGTACAAGACGAGCCGGGCTTCGCCGGTCACCGGCTCCTGGATATGGTCGATCATGCCCTGCAGGGCGACTCGCTCCGGGCTGAACCAGAAGCCGTTGTACGCGATCTCCGCGTAGCGGGGGATCAGGCCGTCCCGAATGTGGAGCACCTCCCGGTCGAGGGTGATCGACTCGACGGCGCGGTGGGCGATATGGAGGATGGTCCCGCCCGGTGTCTCGTACACACCGCGGCTCTTGATCCCGACGAACCGATTCTCGACGATGTCCACCCTTCCCACGCCATGCCGGCCGGCCAGACGGTTTGCCTCCTCCAGCAACTGAACCGGGCCGAGCTCACGTCCGTCGATCGAAACCGGGTTGCCGGCCACGAAACCGATGACGATCTCCTCGGGCTCGTCCGGGGCGTCGACCGGGTCGGCGGTGAGCCGGAACATCCCTGGCGGCGGCGCCGTCCATGGGTCCTCGAGGACCCCGCCCTCGTAGGAGATGTGGAACAGGTTGGCATCCACCGAGTAAGGGGCCTCTTTGGTGACCGGAACCGGGATCCCCCGCTCCTCGGCGTAGTCCATGAGATCGGCCCGACCGGCCAGATCCCACTCACGCCACGGCGCGATCACCCTGAGGTCGGGAGCGAGGGCGGCCACCGAGAGCTCGAAGCGGACCTGATCATTGCCCTTGCCCGTGGCTCCATGGGATATGGCGTCGGCACCGAAGGCGCGGGCAGTGCGGACCAGCCCCTCGGTGATGATGGGCCGGGCCAGCGAGGTCCCGAGCAGGTACGCGCCTTCGTACACAGCGGCGGCGCGCAGGGCGGGAAAGACGGCACCGGTGACGAAGCGATGGGTCAGGTCCTCGACGACCGCATCGACGGCTCCGGTGGCGATGGCCTTCTCCTTGGCCTCGCCGACCTCCTCCCCCTGGCCGATGTCGGCGGTATACGCAATCACCTCGGCGCCGCGCTCCTCACGCAGCCAGGCGAGTATCACCGAGGTGTCGAGGCCGCCGGAATAGGCAAGTATGACCTTCACTCACTCCTCCTCGTCCGGGGGCGGGCCCGGGTCGGGGATGCCCTGGCCGACGGCCCACTCACGCACCATGGCATAGGCTTCACCCACGGTGTACGGGCCTTCCTCGATCCTTCGCTCCAACATCAAACCCATGATGTCACCGATGCGGGGGCCCGGCCCAATCCCCAGGTATCCCATCACCTGGAAACCGTCGATCGGGGCGCGGAGACGGGAGATCTCCTCCTTGGCACCGAGCTCTGCGATTCGCTTCTCCAACTCGTCGATCTGATTCTGGATCGCCCGTTGCCGACGAGGGTTGGCCGTGGTGACATCGCATCTGACCAGCTCGTTGAGGCGGTGGAGAAGCGGCCCGGCATCACGGACATAACGCCTGACCGCGGCGTCGGTCCAGCCCATCTTGAGGGTGTGTGGCCGGAGATGAAGGAACACCAGCCGGGAGACGTCGTCGACGACCTCCTTCGGGTAGCGGAGAGCCTTCATCCGGCGTTTGGTCATCCTCGCCCCGACCACCTCGTGATGGTGGAACGAGACCCCGTCGGGGCCGAACTGACGGGTGTCGGGCTTGCCGATGTCGTGAAACAGCGCGGCCAAGCGCAGAACGAGGTCGGGGGAGGACTTGTCCACCACGGCCAGGGTGTGGGCCAGCACGTCTTTGTGGCGCTGGTGCGGGTCCTGTTCCATGGCGAGGGAGGGCAACTCGGGCAGGAAATGGGCAGCCAGCCCGGTGGCAACGACCCGGGCGAGGGCCTTCCCCGGGGCCGGGGCGACGACCAGCTTCGACAGCTCGTCCCTGATCCGCTCGGCCGAGACGATCCCGAGTCGGTCTCCCATCTGCGAGACCGCTTTGACCGCGCTGGCCTCGGGCTTGAAGCCGAGGGTGGCCTGGAACCGGAAGAGACGCAGCATCCGAAGCGGGTCCTCGGAGAAGGAGACGGTCGGCTCGAGTGGGGTCCTCAACACCTTTGCGGCCAGGTCGGCGAGCCCGGCGTGGGGGTCGATCGGCTTCATGTCCATCAACGACAGGGCGATCGCGTTGACCGTGAAGTCACGACGGGACAGATCGGTCTCGATGTCGTCGGAGAAGCTGACGTGAGGCTTGCGCGAGTCGTCCCGGTAGACCTCGTCGCGGAAAGTGGTGACTTCGACCGTGAGCCCATCCTTTCGGGCGGCCACGGTGCCGAACGTCGCCCCCACGGTGTACACCACATCGGCCCAGGAATCGAGGAGCTCGGCGATGCGCTCGGGGCGAGCGTCGGTGGCGAAGTCGAAGTCCTCGACCGTGCGCTGGAGAAAGGCGTCGCGGACCGACCCGCCGACCAGGAACAGTTTGTGACCTGCGGCGGAGAAGACATCGGCGAGTTGGGCGGGGGGCAGATCGGGTGAGACGAGGAACTGAAGACGCTGGGGGATCACCCGGCGAGATTAGGTCCCAGGTCCCAAGCGATAGGCCATAAGCCAGAGGCAGAAACTCCGGCTATTGCCTATTGCCCACTTCTCAGATCTGAATACCGGCTGCCATCGCCTTGGCCCGCATGTCGTGGACGTTTCTGGCAAAGGGGATGGCGTCCGGCAGTTCCACGGACCTGTCGACGACGAGCTTGAGCAGAGATGCGTCCATCGTCTGCATCCCGAAGAACTCGCTCTCCTTGATGATGTCGACGAGCGTCGCTGCCTCCGCCCCACCGATGATCCACTCCCTGACCCGCTCGTTGTTGGTCATCAGCTCGCAGGCGAGCGACTTTCCATTTCTCTGGCTGTCGAGCAAACGCTGGCTCACGATGCCCAGAAGCTGGGTGGCCAGCTGGCCGCGGACCACGCGCTGCTGCGTCTCGGGGAAGAGGGAGACGATGCGGTGGATGGTGTCGGCAGGGTCGGTGGTCCTCATCGAGGAGATCACAAGGTGCCCGGTTTCGGCGGCGTCGATGGCGGCACGAGCGGTATCGAGGTCGTTGATCTCGGAGATCATCAGGACGTCGGAGTCGTGCCTCATCGCGCTCTTGATGGCATCGGCGGCGGTCGGGGTGTCTACCCCGACCTCGCGCTGGACAACGACACTTCTCTTGTCCGGATGGAGGACCTCGATTGGATCCTCGACGGTCAGGATCGCGACTCCTCTATTGGCGTTGATCCAGTCGAGCACCGAGGCCATGGTGGCCGTCTTCCCGGACCCGGAGGGCCCGGTGACCAGCAGCAACCCCGAGTCGGCCCGAGCAAGCTTCTCCATCACCTTGGGCAAACCGAGCTCGCCGAAAGACCTGGCCCCGGGGACCACACGACGGAGCACGACCGAGACCGAGCCCCGTTGCCTGAACGCCGTGGCGCGGAAGCGCCCGATGTCGGGGCGACCGAAGGCGAAGTCGGAAGTTCCGGTGTCCTTGAAGTCCTGGGCGGCGCGGGGGGTGAACAGGGCCTCGGCTAAGACCTGGGTATCGGCCGGCGTCAGGTCTTCGAACCCGTCGAGCCTCTCCAACTCACCGCCGATCTTGGCGACCGGGGGCGATCCGACTTTGAGGTGGAGGTCCGATGCGCCGGCCGAGACGGCCC
>Ga0326597_10000337_pt1 | contig 86985 bp, 79 predicted proteins | sample RVTome_12_FD_203789 | JGI IMG/M metagenome (GOLD analysis project Ga0326597, IMG submission 203789) | Soil microbial communities from uranium-contaminated site in the Upper Colorado River Basin, Wyoming, United States - RVT100D185 | ecosystem: Environmental > Terrestrial > Soil > Contaminated >...
GACACAGGACCATGCCGCCGCGGCCGTCGCGGTGGGCCGTCCGGAAAACGGCGGCACGCCAGACGAGCCCCTAGGCACTCCCGTCTTTGCCTGGAAAGGCGAAACACTCGAGGAGTACTGGTGGTGCACGAGCGAAGCCGTGGAGTGGCCGGATGGCTCGGGCCCGACCCTGATCGTCGACGACGGTGGGGACGCGACGTTGCTGATTCACAAGGGCGTCGAGTTCGAAAACGCCGGGAAGGTGCCGCCGTTTGATCCAGAGAAAGACCCGGAAGAGTGGGGAGTCATCCTCGAGTGCATCAGGACATCGATGGCCAAGGACACCGATCGCTGGCGGCGCATCGCATCCGAAATACGAGGAGTCAGCGAGGAGACGACGACGGGCGTGCACCGGCTCTATCAGATGATGGAGGCAGGGACGCTGCTCTTCCCAGCCATCAACGTGAACGACTCGGTGACGAAGAGCAAGTTCGACAACATCTACGGATGCCGTCATTCGCTGCCCGACGGTATTGCCCGGGCGACCGACGTCATGTTGGGCGGTAAGGTCGCGGTCGTTTGCGGGTTCGGGGAAGTTGGAAAGGGCTGTGCCCAGGCCCTTCGAGGCCAGGGATGCCGTGTGATCATTACCGAGATCGACCCGATCTGCGCACTGCAGGCGGCCATGGAGGGCTATGAGGTCAACACGCTCGAAGCCCTCGTCGAACGGGCCGACCTCTTCGTGACCGCGACCGGAAACTACAACATCATCACGACCGATCACATGCGCCGGATGAAGGACAAGGCCATCGTCGGCAACATCGGCCACTTCGACAACGAGATCGACATGGCCGGCCTGAAGAAGGAGCCCGGGATCAAGCGCATCAACATCAAGCCACAGTACGACGAGTGGCAATTTGCCGACGGGCACAGTGTGCTCGTGCTGGCGGAGGGTCGGTTGCTGAACCTCGGGTGCGCCACTGGCCATCCGAGCTTCGTGATGTCAGCGTCTTTCACCAACCAGGTCATCGCACAGCTCGAGCTCCACCAGGACAAGGGTCGGTACGAGAAGAAGGTCTACATGCTGCCCAAGCATCTGGACGAACAGGTGGCAAGGCTGCACCTGGACCACCTGGGCGTCACATTGACGCAGCTGAGCAAGGATCAGGCAGACTACATCGGTGTTCCCGTCGAGGGCCCCTACAAGCCGGAGCACTATCGTTACTGAGCCAGGCGTCGATTGGTAGGGGGCCACCTTGCGGGGCGGCCTCCTTTCCTCTTGTCAAGCGCCGATCGAACGCCCAACTCGCATCGTACGGCCCGTTATTGGATCCATTCCGACAGCAACCATTCTGCGGACCGGCTCTCTCAGAAGACCCGCATCCTGCACGGTCATCGGCGACAGAGATCGAGCTTGATCTCTTCGTACGCCGCCGGAGCCCATTGCTTTCGACAGGCCGGCGAACGCGTCTGGAACGTAGTCGAGCGACCGAGGACATTCTGGATTCGCGGAGGTAAGAAAATGCGCAGCGGCTGCATGTTCTCTGGTGCGAGAACTGCTCGCTGTCTTCGTTCCGCGCAACGAAACGCAGGGAACGCGCCCGGTATGTTCTATGCACCGAGCCCAGACTTGCCCGCCTACCCAACCCAACAGCTTCGACAGAGGACGAAGCGTTTCGCGTTTGACGTGATTGGCGTCGTACGAGAGCTGCCGCGTGGCGTCGTCCTCGACGTCCTCGGTCGGCAACTGGTCCGCGCGGCCATGGGAGTGGCCTCGAACCACCGCGCCGCCGGAAGGGCGCGTTCGCGGTGCGAGTTCGTGACGAAGCTTGGGGTGATCCTCGGGGAGGCGGACGAGTCCGAGTTCTGGCTGGGAGCCTTGATCGAGTGCAACCTGGTAGCTCGAGGGTCGATTGAGCCTCTCCACAAAGAAGCTTGCGAACTGCGAGCCATCTTCTGGGACGCGATCCGCACGGCCCGCGTGCCCCGGAGAGCCAATCCTCGACACCAGTAGGCTCTCACTCGACGCCTGAATTCTGCCCACGGCGCTCGACACTGACGCCGTCTGACAAGGTGTCGCCCGGGTGCAGGATAACAGGCTGCCCTTCCGACACTCCGGAGATAATCTCCGCCTCTCGTCCCGTCTGATGTCCTACCTCGACGACCGTCGCGTTCGCGCGATCCCCCTCGACAACGTAGACGGCCCAGTCTTCTCCCTGCCGGAAGAGTGCGCCGGTTGGTACCTTCACGATGTCGGCGGCTTCCCACACGACGATTCTCACTTCGACCCGGTAGGCATCGCCGAGTGCCGACCACGCGCTGGCTGGGTCAGCGAAGTCGAGAATGACGTTGACGCGCTGCTCTTCGACACCGAGCGCGGAAATTTTCGTGAAGCCCGAAGGTTCGATTCGACGAACGGTGGCGTCGAGCACCGGCTCGCCGCCCCACTGCTCGACGGTTGCTCGGGCACCCGGCTGCACGCGGACCGCGTCGGTCGTCAACAAGTCCGAAACGACTTCGAGCGCTTCCGGGTCTCCGATCTCCAGTAGGGGCTCACCTGCTGGAACAACGCTCTCGCTCTCGCGAATCCGTCTGAGCACCACACCGTCGGCGGGCGCGGTCACGGTCACGACGCCAGCGGTATCTGGCGCGTTCGACACCAAGCGTGCTTCCGCGCGCTGCAATTCTGAGGAAGACGCCCGAACGGCAAACGCGGCGGCCTTCAGAGCCTCGGAGGCCACATCCACCTCCGCCTGTGCGCCATCGACCTCGCGTGCCGTCGCCAGCTCCTCCGCAGCCAGCTCACGCACGCGCCCCAGCTCGCGTTCGGCCTGCGCCAGCGTCGCCTTTGCGCGCTGCTCTTCGGCCCGAGATCTCCCCAGCGCCGCACGGGCGGCTTCGACGACGGCCTCGGTCTCGGCCCTCGTCCGTGCGTCGAGCAGCGATGGCGCCTCGGCCCTGACATTGGCGACCACGTCCCCTCGTTTCACGGCATCGCCGGGCTCCAGGTCGATTCTCAGGACACGACCCGAGACCGGCGTCGAGATGACGAAGCGATCCTTGACGCGAGTCTGGCCCTCTTCATCCACGGTCACGACCAACGGACCACGAGTCGCCACGGTGACATCAACCACCACGGTTGCCGGCCAGAACGCGACCGCCAGCAGCGCGCCGACGAGCAGCAACGAACCGAGCACACGTGGATTGAAGGCCGCGCCAAACATCTGATCACTCCCGCGTCTTGAGCACACCGACCAGATCAAGCCGGTCCAGCCGACGCCTGACCAACATGCCCGAGATGAACGCAGCGGCAATCACCGTCAGAAAAGCCCACGCGACCGTCGCCGGCAATACGGTGAACGACAATCGATACACCTCGTTATTGAACCCCAGCATGATGAGCTCGCCCAGCGAGTATCCGATGATGGCTCCGACCGGCAGGGCCATCAGCGTCAGGAGCGCCAATTCGCCAAGCAGGATCAGCGAGATCTCAGCTCTCGTGAAGCCCAGCACCCGCAAGCTGGCCAGCTCACGCGAGCGCTCCGACAACGACACGCGTGCTGAGTTGTACACGACACCGAGCGCGATGATTCCGGCAAACATCACGTTGAACATGATGCTGAGATTCATGTTCTCAGCCATCGTGTCGCGAAAGTTCTGAAGTGTCAGTTCTCGAAGCGCGACGCCAGCCACCGCTGGCATCAGCTTGACTTCCTCGTAGAAGCGATCGATGGCCGCCGGATCGACCGTCACGGCCATGCCGGAACGCACACGACCCTCCCGAAGGATGCGATGCAGCGACTCGTCACGCATGTACGCCTGAAGTCCGAGCGTGTCATCGACAAGCCCTGCCACGGTCACGTCCCGAACCGGACGGCGCCCCTCGAGCACCTCGACACGGAGAACCTCACCAGGCCCGACGTGCAAAATCTCTCCAAGGAGGGCCGAGAGGACCAACCCGTCTGGCGGAAGGGAGAGGGCCCGCCCGGACCGATCGACCACACGATTGAGGCTCTGGTTTGCTGGCAGGCCAGTAATCGCAAGCGTACGCGAACGATGACCGGAACGGAGTCGGACAGGAACGAATCGAAGGGGCTCGACGTCCATCACGCCTGGCAGGTGTGCGACCTCGAACTCGGCGCGAGCAGACCTCGGCTCCACGAAGCTGACCGTGGCATCCTGACGCATGGCCTGCACGAACTGGTAGTCGATCAGTTGGTCCATGACATCGATGAACGCAAGGCCGACCAGGAGGACGGCGACAGCGAAGCCGATGCCTACGACGGACACCACCGAACGCCCGGGTTGGCGCTCGATGTTCCGGAGGATCATGCGCGTCGCCATCGGAAGGCGAAATCTGGTCGCCACGCGTTCGATCACGCTGCGTCGATAGCGCGCGGGCGGCTCCGGGCGCATCGCTTCCGCTGGCGGAACGCGTACGGCTCTGCGGACCGCCGACTGGGCGCCCAGCGCCGCAACCGCGAGGCTCATCAACAGGGACATGACGGCCACGTCGCTCGAGAGGTGGTAGTCAAGAATCGGGAATCGAAAGTACTGGTTATAAAGACCGATCATCGCCGATCCGAGCCAAGCTCCTCCGGCGACGCCGCTCAGCGCCCCGACCGCGGCAATGATCAGACCCCACTTGATGTAGTGCCACGCAAGCTCGCGGTTCGCATAGCCGAGCGCCTTGAGCGCGGCGATCTGTGGACGCTGAAGAGACAACGCCCGCGTCAACGCGACGTTGAGAATGAAAGCCGCGATCGCCAGGAAGATCAGCGGCGTGAGAAAGCCAAACGTCCGCAGCTGCGTCAGCTCGCTCTCCAGAGCCCACGCCGAGACCTGCAAGGAACGGGGCACGGCCCCGAGCCCGCCGTACGGCTCGAGGAGTCGGTCCAGGCCGGCAACGACCTCGTCGGTGGAAGCCTCGCGCGCGACTTTCAGCGCCACGTCGTTGAAACCGCCCTCCATGTCGAACGCCGACGCGAGAGCCTGACCATCCATCCAGAAGATGCCGTACCGACGGCGATCGGGAAAGATCTCGCCCGGACGAATGGCGTAGACATACTCTGGCGACAGCGCGATTCCCACGATGGTCAGCCATCGGCGTCGGCCGTTGATGACGGCAGCAACGCGATCGCCGGGCACAAAGTTGTTGGCCTCGGTGAACAGCTCGTGAGCCAGGACTTCGTCCGGGCGGGTGGGGTCCACCCATCGCCCTCGCCTCAAGTAGACGTCGTTCAGCAGGGGTCGCCCCCGTGAGGGCAGCGCAACCAGACGCCCGGTCGCTGGTTCCGACATCCCCGGAATGTCCAGGGTGACCATCGCGACCGTACGGGTGTCGACCGCCTCGACCCCTGGAATGGCGGCGATCCGTTCTTCCAGACTCCGGGGCGCCCGCTTGAGCGACGCGAAGACATCGGCGAAACGCGCGCCTTCATAGAAGGCCTCGCGGGTGCGATACAGCGAGTCAAAGTTTGACAGGTAGGTCACGAACATGGTGACGCCTGCGGCGATAACCGTGGCGATCGCAAGCGCCTGCCCCTTCATCTCCCAGAGATCGCGTAAGAGCTTCCGGTCGAGCGCGGACAGAGCGCGAGGCATTCTCACCAAGCCAGCTCCTTCACGGCAACCTTCTGCTGATTGCGAACGACACCCGCCACCTGACCATCGGCAAGACGCACGACCCGGTCTGCCATAGCAGCGATAGAGGCGTTGTGCGTAATGACCACGGTGGCGGTGCCAAGTTCACGGTTCACGCGATCGAGCGCCTCCAGCACGACGATCCCGGTGGTGATATCGAGCGCGCCGGTCGGCTCGTCGCATAACAGCACATCCGGACGCTTCGCAATCGCCCGCGCGATGGCAACGCGCTGCTGTTCTCCCCCAGACAATTGCGCCGGAAAATGGTCGAGCCGTTGCTCGAGGCCGACGAGCGCCAACGCCTCTTCCGGAGACATGGGGTTCTCGACGATCTCGGTGACGAGCCCGACGTTCTCGCGGGCGGTCAGGCTGGGAATCAGATTGTAGAACTGAAACACGAAACCGACGTGTGTACGGCGGTAGTCGGTCAGCGCTGCCTCGCCGGCGGTCGTGAGATTGTGATCCTGGTAGACCACGTGCCCCGATGTCGGCACGTCGAGACCGCCGAGGATGTTGAGCAGCGTAGACTTCCCAGAACCTGACGGCCCGAGAAGAACCACGAACTCGCCGGTGTACAGATCGAAATCGATGCCGCGTAGAGCCTGCACCGTCACCTCGCCCATCTCGTACACCTTGGTCAGTCCGCGAGCAACAAATACCGCGGTTGTTGATACGGGCATGGTGCTGGCTCAGGACCCCCTCCTGATGCCCCTTGCCGTAAGCGTAGCACCGATGCTCGCAGGCCTGTTCACGCGAGCGGGCTACGACCTCGGAACGAGGTGGACCGCCGTTGCCTTGATGGCCGCCGTCACGGCGGTGCCCTCGACCAGCCCCATTTCCTCGCGGGCCTGACGCGTAATCAGGGCTGCGATCGGAAATCCACAGTCGACGGTGATGCGCTCGACCGGTCCTTCTGCCTCAATCAGTACGACATGACCCGCGAGGTGATTGCGCGCGCTCGCCGCGCCCCGAAACGAACGTTCGAGGGTCACATCTTCGGCGCGAATGCAGGCAAAGACCTCGCGTACCTGATGATCGAGCCCGAGATCAGCGGCTCGCAGGAGCGCGTCGCCGATCCGAAGGTCGACGAGACCATCCTGCACGCGTTCGACTGTCGCGCTGAGCACCGACTCGACCCCTACCGACTGGGCCACGATCACGTTGGCCGGCCTCCGAAACACCTCCGCGACCGGGCCGATCTGCCTGACGCGTCCTTCAGCCAGCACCGCCATCTCGTCTCCGAGCGCGATGGCCTCAGTGCGGTCGTGCGTCACCACCAGGCATGCAATGCCTAGGCGACGAACGGACTGGCGCAGGAGGCGACGCAGCCCGACCCTCGCGGGCGCATCGATCGAGGCAAAGGGCTCATCGAGCAGCAGGAGACGTGGCTCGGGAGCCAGGGCTCGCGCCAGGGCCACGCGTTGCGCTTGTCCACCAGACAGGTGGCCTGGGTAGCGCTCGGCATACTCCGTGAGGCCGACCAGATCGATCAGCTCCTGACCTCGGGTGACTCGCGCTGCCGCGGACAAATGCCCGAGGCCGTACTCTATGTTCCCGCGCACTGTTCGATGCGGAAACAGCGCGGCTTCTTGAAACACGTATCCGGCACGCCGGCGCTGCGGTTCGACGAACACGGCGTTCTCGGAGTCGAGCCATGTGTCGTGGCCGAAACGGATCACTCCCCGGTCCGGACGATCGAGCCCCGCAATTGCCCGGACAACGGTCGTTTTGCCGGAGCCGGACGGACCAAAGAGCACGACAACCGCGCCCCCACGCATCGACGCGTTGAACCGCGCCGCAATCACCACGCCGGTGGAAAAGCGCTGCTCGATATCAACCGTTAGCGCATCGGCCATATCGCCCACACCGATCGCTGAAGCGCATACGTCGTTGACAGAATGATGAAAGACACCGCCAGCAACAGGAGCGACGTGCGCCACGCAACGCCGTAGTCGAGCGCCTGCACGCTGTCATAAATGGAGACGGAGACGGTTCGAGTGATACCAGGCCTGTTTCCCCCCACCATGAGCACCACGCCAAACTCGCCGAGCGTGTGCGCGAAGCTGAGAACCATGCCGGTCACAACGCCACGCAGGGACAGCGGCCACACAATGCGGCGGAATGTCGACAGCCTGGACACGCCCAGAGACCAAGACGCTTCGAGCAACCGCCTGTCGACAGATGCGAACGCGGCGCTGAACGGCTGGACGGCAAACGGCAGACTGTAGATCACCGATGCCAGAAGCAGGCCCTCGAAGCTGAACGCCAGCCCCTCTCCCGAGAGGCTCGAGTACAGCCGGCCAACGGGACTCGACGGCCCCATCGACACCAGCAAGTAGAAGCCGAGCACCGTGGGCGGCAGCACCAGCGGTAGCGCCACGACGGCTTCAACGAAGAACTTCCACCGCCACCGGGAGAAAGCCACCCAGTACGCGATGGGAACCCCGACGACCAGGAGGACGACCATGGTCGCAAACGACAGACGCGTGCTCACCCAGAGGGCTGTCCAATCCATCTAAGGCTCCGAGGGCAGTCCCGACTGGGCGGCCGCAACGATGAACCCGTAGTCGGCGAGGAGGTCGCGACCGGCATCACCGATCATGAAGGCTCGGAATCTGGCAGCCACTTCAGGATGAACGGCCGAGCGCATGATCACACCCCCCTGTTCGAGCCGGGGATGGGCCTCGGCGGGAACGACCCAATATCGACCAGCTTCGCGCACGACCGGTGCGCGCACGAGCGACAGCGCCACGATCCCGAGGTCGGCCGCACCGGACTGTACAAATTGAAACGCCTGCGACACGTTCTCTCCCAACACGAGCCTGGGCTTGACGGCGGAGAAGACACCGGCTCCACGGAGCGCGGCCACCGCGGCGCGGCCATATGGCGCGTGCTCAGGGTTGGCAACAGCGACCCGAGCAACCGCTGGATCGAGCGTCGCCCTCAGCCCAAGCCGCTCCACGTCTACTGCCGAACCGGCAGGTACCCAGATCACGAGACGTCCCTCTGCGTACACAAACTCGCTCGCAGCATCTGCTAGCCCCAGCGCGACGAGCCGTTGCGGATACGTGATGTCTGCGGAAAGAAACACGTCGAACGGCGCGCCGTTGGACAGCTGGGCGAAGAAGTTACCGGAGGAGCCATACGACACCGAGACGGCGGTCTCCGGACGCAGCTGGCTGAACTGGGCGGTCAGCGCGTCCAGCGCATAGCGCAGGTCGGAAGCCGCCGCAATCGCCAGGCGATCTCCGACAGGCTTCGGGCTTACCATGAACCAGCCGCCCACGCCGAGTACGCAGATAACGACGACGAGAAGAAGCGACTTGTGCTTCACAATGATCAACCGTTTCGATACAATTAAAGCCGATTCATTGAGCCGATTCAAGCCGTATGGAACATTTCACAGTCAGGGAGGCCGCTCGGCGCCTGGGGGTCGGCTATTCGACCATGAAGACGTGGATCTACAAAGGCCAGGTCCGCACCACCCAGACCCCGGGCGGGCATCATCGCATCGCCGCATCAGAGGTCAACCGGATTCTCGAAGCCCGGACCGGCCACGTGCGGCCGCGCCGAGCACACCCGCCAGGCGGTGTGATTGTGTCGCTCAGCGGCCGGAACCAGCTTCGAGGCATTGTCGAGGAGGTCAGGGTCGACGGGCTCCTGGCCCAGGTGCGTCTTCGAGTCGGCGATCAATCGCTCACCGCCGTCATCACCAAGGACGCGATAGCGGAGCTCAAGCTCACAAAGGGCGACTCCGCCCTCGCCATCGTCAAGTCGACCGAGGTCATGATCGCGCGCGAAGCGGTCCCGCGCGATGCTGGACATTGACAGTCCGGATCGCCTGGAGGTAGTCTTTAATGTTCCCGATGACTGGTTCCCAGCTTCACCTGCATCATCATCAGTCTCTGAGTGTCAGGTGGAGTTGCGCGTGATCTAGGTCGAGTAGACGGCCATCGAACAGACGCAGCCCCGCCACCCGGCGGGGTTTTTTTGTTTTAGGCGGGAGATTATGGATTTTTCGAAACTAGACGGACTCGTCCCTGCCGTCATTCAGGACGCGGAAAGCGCGGAGGTCCTGATGGTCGGCTTCATGAACGGCGAGGCACTGGCGCTGACGGAGAGCAGCGGGTTTGCCACCTTCTACAGTCGAACGCGAAACAAGCTCTGGATGAAGGGGGAAACGTCCGGGAACCGGCTCCAGGTGCTCGAGATGTTCACCGATTGTGACGACGACACACTCCTCTTAAAGGTGAAGCGCCTGGGTGACGGAAACGTCTGCCACACGGGCGAGCGTACGTGTTTCTTCAAAGCAGTGACGGCAACACGATCATCATGAAGCTCAAACTCGGAATTCCCAAGGGCTCTCTGCAGGACGCGACGGTACAACTGTTCGCTCGCGCGGGATTCAATATCTACGTCAGTTCACGGTCGTACTTTCCAAGCATCGACGACCCCGAAATCGAGTGCATGCTGATCCGCGCCCAGGAAATGGCGCGTTACGTGTCGGACGGCGTGCTCGATGCCGGCCTCACGGGCCAGGACTGGATCGCCGAGCACGAGCTGGGTCAAGGCACGACGGGCGTGCTCGAATCGCTCGCAGACTTGATTTACGCGAAGCAGAGCTTTGGCAAGGTGCGGTGGGTACTGGCCGCGCCGGAGGATTCCGACATCCGATCGGCGAAGGATCTCGACGGCAAGACGGTGGCAACAGAGCTCGTTCGCGTCACCCGGGGCTATTTCGAGCGCCAAGGTCTCAGCGTGGACGTTGAGTTTTCCTGGGGCGCCACGGAGGTGAAGCCCCCGGTCCTGGCAGATGCCATCGTCGAGGCCACCGAAACCGGTTCGACGCTGCGAGCGAACCGGCTCCGAATTCTCGACACCGTCATGGAGTCAAATACCCAGCTCATTGCAAACACATCGGCGCTTGCCAGCACGTGGACACGCACGAAACTCGAGAACATCGCGCTCCTGCTGAAAGCAGCCATCGAGGCCCAGGGCCGTGTCGGTTTGATGCTGAATGTTCGGCGCACACATCTCGACACCGTGCTGTCGCTGCTGCCAGCGCTTCAGCGCCCGACGATCTCTGGGCTGAGCGACGACGAATGGGTCGCGGTGAACACGATTCTCGACGAGCGCACCGTGCGCGACCTTATTCCGAAGCTGAAGCAGGCCAATGCGGAAGGTATCGTCGAGTACCCATTGAACAAGATAGTGCTGTGAAGATCCTCACTACCCGGAGCCCCCGCGCGGTCGATCGAGCCCTGAGTAGGGATGAAGAAACAGACCGGGCGTTCGAACGGCGTGTCTCGTCCATAGTCGACCGCGTCCGGCGGGAAGGCGATGCGGCCCTCATGCGCTATGCGCGCCGGTTCGACCGCGTGGTGCCGCCGCTCGAGGTCTCCAGGGACGAGATGCGCGCGGCAGCACGACTGGTTCCGATCGAAGTGCGCAAGGCCATTCGGCAGGCAGCCAAGGGCATCGCCGTGGTGGCATCGCGACAGGTGCCCAAGCGATGGACGATACGGAGTATCCCAGGTGTCGCGATCGAGCAGCGTGTCGAGCCCCTTCTGCGAGTCGGCTGCTATGTCCCAGCCGGACGATTTCCGCTGCCCTCGTCTCTTCTCATGACTGCGATCCCGGCGAGAACGGCTGGCGTTCGAGACATCATCGTCACCTGCCCGCACCCGGATCCTTCCATCATGGCTGCAGCGCTCGATGCTGGCGTCACCCGATTGTTTCGTGTCGGGGGGGCACACGCCGTTGCGGCGATGGCCTACGGCACGCAGACAATTCCCCGTGTCGACAAGATTGTGGGGCCTGGTAATCGCTGGGTCGCGGCGGCAAAGTCGCGGGTGGCGGCAGATTGTTCCATTGATTTCTTTGCCGGTCCGACCGAGATCGTCATCGTCGCCGGCAGCGGACGCGCAGAATGGATCGCGGCAGACCTGGTCGCACAAGCCGAGCACGATCCGGATGCACGGTCCATTTTCATCACGTGGAGCCGGACGCTGGCAGCGCGCGTCGCTCGCGCCGTCGCCAGCCGAGCCGCCGGTCGAGAAGTCGCCAGGGCGTCGTTGAAAGCCCACGGACTCGCCGTCGTGACCCGTGACGCCGCCGAGGCCATAGCCTTGGCCAATCGCATCGCGCCAGAGCACCTTGTTGTCGACCGCGAGGCTCTTGCCCGTGGGCCCCTGACCGCAGGAGCGGTGTTTGTCGGGCCCTTCACCGCGCAGGCCGCTGGCGATTACGCGACCGGATCGAATCATGTCTTGCCCACAGCAGGAGCAGCGCGGTTTCGGGGAGGTCTGTCTGCCGCCGACTTCGTGCGCGTGATGGCCGTGCAACGCGTGACCCGCCAGGGGCTCGCACGGCTTGCCTCCACGATTCTTCCCCTCGCCCGCGCCGAAGGGCTCGAGGCTCACGCCGAGTCGATCGAGGTACGTCTGCGATGAACGATTACGACAAGCCTCCCGAGCTGTACGACGGACTGCGACTGCACCCGCAACCGGACTTCATCTTCCCCCTCGACGATGTGCTAGCCGCGATCACGCCGAGCACGAGGGTCGTGTTCATCACGAACCCGAACAACCCGACGGGCGTCGCTGTCGCACAGACCGCGATTCAACGGGTAGCGCGCGAGGTCCCCAGTGAAGCGGTGGTGTTCGTCGATGAAACCTACGCGGAGTTTGCAGGGCACACATTCATTCCGGATCTCGGCAGGTTTCCTAACGTGGTCGTGGGTCACAGTTTCTCGAAGGCGTTCGGCCTCGCGGGACTCCGGGCTGGTGCGCTGGTCGGTCACCCCGATCTCATGGCGACGCTCAGGCGCGCCGTACCCGTCTACAGCCTGAATGCCGCCGCTGTCGCGGCGCTCCAGGCGGCGATTAGTGACCGGGAATACCTCCGAAACTACCTGAGCCAGGTCAAGAAATCGAAGGCGCTGCTGTATGCGGCCTGCGACCGCCTTGGCCTGAAGTACTGGCGAAGCGCGGCCAATTTCGTCCTCGTCCGAACTCCTGGCGGTACAGCCAACCTCGTCGCATTGGCAGCGGAGCGCGACATTTACTTACGCGACCAGTCACGTGAGCCGGGTTGTTCCGATTGCGTCCGCATGACGACCGGCATCGTCGAACACACCCGTCGCGGCATTGCTGTCCTGGAAGAGCTGCTATGCGCCGCGCGCTGATCGATCGCCGCACCACGGAAACTCAGATTGCGGTAAAGCTGCACCTCGACGGCCGGGGTCGGTACGACGTCCACACGGGCATTCGGTTTCTGGATCACATGCTCGAGCTGTTCGCCCGTCATGGCGCGTTCGATCTAGAGGTCAACGCGGCAGGAGATCTCGACGTTGATCAGCACCACACCGTGGAGGATCTGGGAATCGCGCTCGGGGAGGCCGTCTCCAAGGCGCTGGGCAACCGTCGCGGCATCAACCGAGCCGGCTACTTCGTGATGCCAATGGACGAGACGTTGGCGGTCGCAGCGATCGATCTCGGCGGGCGCCCTCACACAGTCGTGCAACTCAAGGCCAGAGCGGCGAAGGTGGGCGACTTGCAGACCGAGCTGGTCCACGATTTTTTCGAAGGATTTGGCATAGGGGCCCGCGCCAATGTGCACCTGAAGGTACTGTACGGCCGATCGAGCCATCACAAGGTCGAGGCCGTGTTCAAGGCGTTCGCTCGTGCGCTGAGGGTTGCCTGTTCAAAAGACAAACGGATGGGGCGCATGCTTCCGAGCACCAAGGGACTGCTATGAGCGCTGTCGCGCTGATCGACTACGGAGCCGGGAATCTGACCTCGGTCAAGAAGGCGCTCCGAGCAATCGGAGCTGATGTCTTCGTTCCTCTCGAGCCAGCTGAACTGGAAGACGCGAGTGGCCTTATCGTTCCCGGCGTCGGCCACTTCAGCGCGACGCGAAGACTGGACGGCCCATGGACGGACGCAATCCGCCGAACCGTGAGTGAAGGTCGGCCGCTGCTGGGAATCTGCGTCGGCATGCAATGGCTGTTCGAAGGTAGCGACGAGGCGCCTGACTGCCCGGCGCTCGGAGCGGTGGGTGGTCGTTGTGCAAGGCTATCGGAGCATGACGGACCCGAAAGGTTGAAGATCCCCCACGTCGGTTGGAACGAGCTCGACCTACGGCGCGACGCGCCGATCGTCGAAGGCATTCGAACCGGGGCGCAGGTGTACTTCACCCACAGCTATGCGGCACCTGTCACCGTCGAGACGGTGGCTGCCACGACACACGGCGAGCCATTTGCAGCAGTCGTACAGCGTGGCCACGTGGCGGGCGTGCAGTTCCATCCGGAGAAGTCGGGAGACATCGGCCTGCAGATCCTGCGAAATTTCATGCGGAGCGTGGGCTGAGCCGCGCTGAGAGACTACCCGTGCTGTCCAAACGCATCATCGCCTGCCTCGACGTCCGTGACGGACATGTCGTCAAGGGAGTCAATTTCGAAAGCTTGAGGAGCGCCGGTGATCCAGCAGCGCTGGCCCACCGATACAACCGAGACGGCATCGACGAACTGGTCATCCTCGATATCACCGCGACACTCGAGCGCCGACGGGCTCTTGCCAGGACGATCCACGCCGTCGCCGCCGAACTCTTCATCCCTCTTGCCGTCGGCGGCGGCATCCACACCGAAGACGATGCGGCCGCGGCCGTGGAAGCAGGGGCCGACAAGGTCAGTCTCAATACGGCCGCGTTGTCGGACCCTGGCCTCATCACGACGCTCGCCGGTCGCTACGGTAGCCAGGCGGTCATCGTGGCAATTGATGCGAAGCGCGCGGGCGATCACTACGCCGTCTATGCACGCAGCGGCCAGGCGGCGGCAGACCGCGACGCCGTGGAATGGGCCCAGGAAGCCGAGTCTCGCGGCGCAGGCGAAATCCTGCTGACCTCCATCGACCGAGACGGCACCAAGGGGGGCTTCGATTGCACGATGACCGCTGCCGTCTCGAACGCCGTATCCATTCCGGTGATCGCGTCGGGCGGCGCTGGTGGACTCGATGATTTCGTTGACGTGTTCACGCGAGGCGCTGCCGATGCGGCCCTGGCTGCGTCGATCTTTCACTACGCGGAAACGAGCGTCCATGGGTTGAAGGAGCACCTCCATCGACACGGAATCCCCGTGAGACTCTAAGACCATGCTTATCCCGGCCATCGACCTGAAAGACGGAGCCGTCGTGCAGTTGGTGCAGGGAGAGCGGCTCGCCATCAAGGACCAAGACGTCTTTGCCTGGGTGAACCGATTCCAACGGTTTCCAAAGGTCCAGGTTATCGATCTCGATGCCGCGATGGGCGTCGGCGACAATCTGTCGCTCGTCCGACAGATCGCGGACGCCCTCTCCTGCCGTGTGGGTGGCGGCGTCCGCACGATCGACCGAGCCCAGGAAATCCTCGCGGCGGGCGCGGATCAGGTCATCGTCGGCTCCTCCTTCTTTCGCGACGGACGACCGGACCTGGCCTTTGCGAAGGCCCTTGCGGCTGCTGTGGGAGTCGAGCGCGTGATCGCGGCGGTGGATAGCCGGGGCGGCCAGGTGGTGATTCATGGATGGAAGACCCAGCTTCCGATGACGCCGGTCGAAGCCGTTCACGCGCTCGAACCGTTCTGCGGCGAATTTCTCTACACACACGTCGACGCGGAAGGGCTCATGGGCGGCACGAACCGCCGTGCAATCCTCGACGTCAAGAACGCCACATCCCGCCGTCTGACCGCCGCTGGCGGAATCACCACAGAAGAGGAAATCGCCGACCTCGATGCCCACGGCGTCGATGCCGTCGTCGGCATGGCGCTTTACACTGGTCGGATCTCTGCGGTGCCACCGAATAGTCCAGCACCGCTTCAGTAGCGCTGTAACCGCCTCAACCCACGAGCACTGCGCCCGCGACCGATCGGCAAGAAGCCCAGCCAGTGGCCCCACAAGCAAGACGGCGGCGCAAAATGTCGACATGTTGAAGCCCTTCCTGGCTGAGGGAAGATGGCCGGCGGCGAAAACCGGCTTGAGCCCTGGGTATTTCAATGCAGATCGGGCGAGTGGGTGAAGAATTACGGGCTAAATACTTGATAAAATGAGATTTTTGCCCATTTGAGGCGATAGCCCAAAGGCGTTGTGAGCATAGCTGTTTCAGCGGAAGCCGGCGTCCACCACGACGTTGGAGGCTCGACCGCGTCGAAGGTTGCGGTCGACGGGAAGTTCCTGCGCGCCGGCCACGACCGTTTCCTCGTCAAAGGCGTCGCCTATGGGACCTTCGCGCCGGATGCCAACGGCCTCCAGTTCCCACCCCTCACCACAGTCGCGGACGACTTCCGGGCGATGGCGGGCCTCGGCATCAACACGGTTCGACTCTACACGCTCCCAGACCGCGCTCTGCTCGATGAGGCCGCCCGCTGTGACCTGCGCGTGATGCTCGGCGTGCCCTGGGCACAACACGTCGCGTTCCTGGACGATCGTCGAATGCGTCGGGGGATCAGACGCCAGGTGAGCGACGCCCTTCGCGAGCTCGGCGACCACCCCGCGGTGTTGATGTGTGCTGTCGGCAACGAGATACCAGCCAACCTCGTCCGGTGGCATGGCCGCCTTCGGATCGAGCGCTTCCTTCGGCAGCTCTATCAGGAAGCCAAAGAAGCCTCACCAGACAGCTTGCTGACGTACGTCAACTTCCCGCCCACCGAGTTTCTCGACCTGTCCTTCTTCGACGTCTGCGCCTTCAACGTCTACTTGCATGAGGCACCGGCGCTGCGCGCGTATCTCGCTCGTCTCCAGCACATCGCTGGGCATCGGCCGCTGCTGCTCGCGGAAGGGGGCGCCTGCAGTCTTCGCGAGGGCGATGAGGGGCAGGCGGAGATCACGGGGAGCCAACTCCGTTCGGCGTTTCGCGAAGGCGCGTGCGGGGCCATCACCTTCACGTGGACAGATGACTGGTGGAGAGGCGGACACCCAGTCATGGACTGGGCCTTTGGTCTGGTCGACAGGGACCGTCGTCCCAAGCCGGCGGCCGCTGCGGTCGCTGCCGCGTTCGAGAACGCGCCCTTTTCAGCCGCCGACCAGACTCGCTGGCCACGGGTCTCGGTCGTGGTCTGCGCGCATAACGCCGAGAAGACCCTGGAAGATTGCCTTGGGGCGATCGAGCGGTTGACCTATCCTCATTACGAGATCATCCTCGTCAACGACGGATCGCACGATCGCACCGCCGAGATCGCCCGGCGGTTTGCGCGTGTCCGCGTGATCGACGTTCCGAATGGCGGATTGGCTTCGGCGAGGAACGTCGGGCTCGCTGAAGCGAGCGGAGACATCGTCGCGTATACGGACGCGGACACACGCGTGGATCGCGACTGGCTCACGTACCTCGTCCAGCCATTTCTGACATCTGACGTGGTCGGCGCTGGCGGTCCGAATGTGGTGCCGCCAGATGACCCGCCGATGGCGCAGTGCATCGCCCGTGCGCCGGGAGCACCGACGCATGTGTTGCTCGACGATCGGATTGCCGAGCACGTGCCAGGCTGCAACATGGCGTTCCGGCGCGACGCGCTGTTGGCTATTGGCGGGTTCAGCCCCACCTATTTGCGCGCGGGCGATGACGTCGACGTCTGCTGGCGACTCCAAGCGCGTGGGTGGAAGATCGGTTTCGCGTCGGCAGCACTCGTTTGGCATCACCATCGGACTTCGACTGCGTCGTACTGGCGCCAGCAAGTCGGATACGGTGAGGGCGAGCGGTGGCTGATGGCCCACCATCCAGACAAGTTTCTCGGTGGACGGATGGTGTGGCACGGCCGCATCTACAGCCCTCTGCCCTTCGTGCGCTCACTCTGGGGTGAGCGAGTCAACGCCGGGGTCTGGGGGCTGTCGGCGTTCCCGTCGGTATATCGGACCGACGCGCACCCGTTCGCCTTTCTCCCGCACTCGGTTCGCTGGCAAGCCCTGTCGATTCTGCTGATCGCGGCCGGCGCCGTCGTGGTCGCCTTGGGTCGTGACCCATGGGCGGCGACGCTGCTGATCGGGTCTGGACTCGCCGGTCTCGTCGCGACGATTACGAAGAACGTCGCCTACGCAATCAGGTCCGACGTCCACGCGTTCTCGACGCATCGGGTGTGGCACCGGGCGGTAGTGGCGTATCTACACTTCGTCCAGCCCTTCGCACGTGTCGTGGGTCAAGCCCGCGCCATTCTGTCACCGCCAGACGTCATTCTACCCGCAGGCGCCCCCACGATTCGCAAGGGTCCCGGGCCGTCGCTCAAAGATCTTCGGCGTGCGCTGTCTCTGCTTTCGGGGAACGTCGTGGAAGACCGTTTCTGGAGCGATACATGGACGGACACGGAGCAGGTCCTGTCGCGGCTGACCGACTGGCTACGACGCTCCCGCGCCGTACCACTGGTAGAGATCGACGAGGGTTGGTCGGTCGATCGGGACCTGAGTGTTCCGTTCGGCTGGTGGGGATGGCTCGATATCAGGGCTCTCGTCGAGGATCACGGCGCCGGCAGGGTCTTGCTCCGACTCGGCGCACACATCCGGCCGACGAGTCTTGGCGTGGCGACTGGACTGAGTCTGGGTGCGCTGCTGCTGACGGGCGCTGTGGCGGGTGCCGTCATAGGATGGCCGCTGGCGGGTGCCCTCTCCTCGATTGGCACCGTAGCTGTGACCTTCATCACGATGTGGCGAACAGCGGCTACTCTGGCGGTACTGGATCGAGCAGTTCACGCAGTGGGCACAGAGCTCGGCTTGAGCGTGCTGACGACAACGCCGACCGGTGGCCCATTGGTGCCTCCTGCGTTCATCCGAACGTTCGGTCTCAGGGCTGCCGTCGCCCTCATCGTCCTCGTCGTTGCGACCAGTGTCCTGGCCTTTGTACCTCGCGAGACAGCAGCCATCGTGGTTATCGGCGACGAAATGGGCTACGCCGGAGACGGCGGCCCTGCTACCGACGCGTCGCTCGATGCACCGGGCGGACTGGCAATCACTAGCGACGGAGAAGTGTACCTGGCGGATTCCAACAACCATGTCATCCGCCGCATCCACGCCAGCGGAACGATTGAGACCGTGGCGGGCAACCACGCCCTGGGCGCGGGGTTCTCAGGGGACTACGGTTTGGCCGCGCAGGTCCAGTTCAATACACCTGCTGACGTGGCGCTCGCACCGGACGGCGACCTCCTGGTCGTGGATTCGCACAATCACCGGGTGCGGCGAATCGATCGACCAACTGGGACGGTCACGACGGTGGCCGGCTCGAATCGAGCCGGCTATGCGGGTGACGGTGGCCCTGCGTCCTCGGCTGCGCTGTACTGGCCGAGCGCGGTCGCCGCGGCGGCAAACGGAGATATCTACATAGCCGACACGCTGAACTACCGCGTGCGGATGATCGATCATGTGACGGGCCTTATTCACACCGTAGCAGGTGACGGCTCGCTCGCTGAGGACTTTGAGGTGGGAGACAACGGCCCGGCGACGGCAGCGAAGCTCAACATGCCAAGCGATGTCGCGATCGCGCCGAACGGCGACCTCTATATCGCCGACATGCACCACCAACGGATCCGCAGAGTCGATGCCAGGACACGCAGGATCTCGACTGTCGCGGGAAACGGCCAGTGGGGGCAGACCGGGGATGGAGGTCTCGCCATCGCGGCCACGTTAGCCGGTCCATCGGGTATCGCGCTCGTTGCGGGCGAGCGCGATGCCCTCACGATCTTCATCGTCGATCACTACAACGCCATGGTCCGGGCAATCACGCCAGACGGAATCATCCACGACGTCGGCAGCGGCGGACTCGAAACCTTCACCGAGCCAACGCGGGTGGCCTTCTCACCCCGCCGCGGTTGGCTGTACGTGACGGATCCGGGACGTAATCGCCTTGTGGTGCTTGACCTTCCCAGGCTGGCCCCAGAGATTGCCGCAGTGCTGGCGGCACCTGCACCGCGGGCGGGCGGAGCCGGGGAATGAAGGACCGATCTTCACTGCTCATCTGGATGTTCTCGTTCCTGCGTCCACACCAGACGTCGGTGGTCGTCCTCTCCCTGCTCTTGATCGGCGAGGTCATCCTCGGCGCGCTTCAGCCGTGGCCGCTCAAGATCGTCATTGACAACGTGCTCAACCACGAACAGCACCCCCTGCCAGAACCCTTCGCTGCGTGGATGGGAGCCTTCACAGGTGGCGACCTGGTGCTGATGCTCGTCGTGGTTGTTACTGGCGGCATACTGCTACAAGTGGTGGGCGAAGCGGTGTCCGCTTATGCCGTTCAGATTCAGGTGGATACCGGTCAGCGCATGGTCTACGACCTGCGGGGCAAACTGTTCCAACACCTGCAAGGCCTATCGCTCGACCATCACACCACGAAGAACACCGGCGACGCGGTGTATCGGATAGACGTCGACGCCTATTCGATTGAGAACCTCGTCATGAGCGGTCTCTTCCCCCTCGCGACGTCCTTCATGACTCTTGCCGTGATGTTTGCTGTTCTGACGACCATCGACCTGACGGTTGCGCTCCTGTCTCTGGTGGTTGTGCCGTTTCTCTTCCTGTGCCTGAGGTACTACTCGACGACCGTCGTGTCGCGAACGGAGAGAGTCAAGGAACTCGAGTCGAACCTGATTGAGCGTCTCTACGAAGTGTTTTCGGCTATCCGTCTCGTCAAGGGCTTCGCTCGAGAGCGTCACGAAGCTCAGAAATACGCGGCGTTTGGCCACAAGGTCATGAACGCGCGCATTGCGCTGACGTGGCAGGAGTCGTTGTTCTCGGTCGTTGTCACGACCATCACGCTCGTGGGCACGGCCCTCGTGGTCATTGTCGGCGGGGTCAGGGTCATCGGCGGGTTCATGACGGTCGGTGAACTGACCGTCGTCATCGCCTACCTCGGTGCCGTGTACGGACCACTCTCGTCGATTGCGCACACGACAGGACGCTTGCAGGAAGCGCTCGCAGGAGCCAAGCGGGTGCGCCAGGTCTTCGGACTGCTCCCGGAGGTGCCCGAGGCTGCAGACGCCGTGGATGCGCGTGACATCAAGGGGGCGATCGAATTTGAGAACGTCAGATTCGCGTATCCGGACCGCACCCACGTTCTCGAGAACGTGAGCTTCTCCGCCAAGCCAGGCGAACTAGTCGCGGTCGTCGGTCTGACCGGCGCCGGGAAGACGACACTGGTCAGTCTCATCCCGCGCTTCTACGACGCCACTGTCGGTCGGGTGTTGGTGGATGGCGTGGATGTCCGGAAGTACGGGCTTCGCTCGCTGCGCGAACGCATCGCCATTGTCTTGCAGGATCCGGTGTTGTTTGCCGGCACGATCGCCGACAACATCCGGTACGGCCGGCTCGACGCAACCGACGGGGACATCGAGCAAGCCGCGTGCGCCGCGCACGCGCACGAGTTCATCTCGCGTCTGCCAAAGGGCTACCAGACCGAGGTCGCCGAAGCCGGAGCCGGCCTTTCGGGTGGCGAACGCCAACGCCTCAGCGTCGCGCGTGCGGTCCTCAAGGACGCGCCGATCTTGATTCTCGACGAGCCAACCTCATCGCTCGACGCAATTTCAGAAGAAGCGGTGTTCGCGGCCCTCAGGCGCTTGCGCCACAGCCGAACGACCGTCGTCATCGCCCATCGCCTCTCGACTGTGCGCGACGCCGATCGTATTCTCGTGCTCGACAACGGCAACATTTCCGCTCAGGGACGACACGATGAACTGCTCGTACGCAGTCGGCTGTACCGGCGGATGTGTGCCCGGCTGTCGGTGGGCCGGTCTCTAGACGAACCAGAGACCGTTGATGAGCTGATAGAAGCCGTCCGGGAATGAAGATACTCTTCGCGGGCATCATCGCCAGGCATCCGTTCGGCGGAGTGACGTGGTGCTCGCTGATGTACCTCCTCGGGCTCCGTTCTCTTGGACATGATGTCTTCTATATTGAAGATACTGGCGAGTGCGTCTACGACCCGATCCAGAACGTCCGCGCAACCGACCCCAGCTACGGCACAGACTACATCCAAGCCGCACTGGAACCTTTCGGTTTCGGCGATCGCTGGGCTTTCGTCAACTACGATGGGTCGTACCACGGCAGGAGCGCCAGCGACGTCCGGAGCTTCTGCGCTGACGCAGACCTGTTCCTGAACCTTTCCGGCGGTGCATGGTTCTGGCGTGATGAGTACGCCGGTATTCCACGGAGCGCATTTATCGATTCGGACCCGGCGTTTACCCAGCTGGCGATCGCGAAGGGTGTGGCTTGGTATGTCGATTTTTTCAAGCGTTTCGACCGTCTCTTCACGTTCGGTGCGAACATCGGCACCGCCTCGTCACCCGTCCCTGTGGGACCGTTCACATGGCACAAGACGTGGCAGCCGGTCACCCTCGAGCACTGGCGCACCGACCGCCCACCCGGTGACCTCTTTACGAGTGTCATGACGTGGCAGATCGAGAGCTTCGCCGACGTCGGAGGGAACAAAGACCAGGAGTTCGCTCGATTCATTGACATCCCGTCGAGAACGTCACAACGGTTCGAGCTGGCGGTCAACGGCCCCCGCGAGTTTCTGCAGGCACACGGATGGTCGACACTCGACGGAATGAACGTCACCCGCACACCGTGGGACTACCGAGACTTCATTCAGGGCTCGCGAGGTGAGTTCGGCGTCGCCAAGAGTACGTACGTCGCGACCCGATCGGGATGGTTCAGCGACCGGACGTCCTGTTATCTGGCTTCTGGCCGGCCAGCTTTAGTGCAGGATACGGGCTGGACGGCACACCTGCCCTCGCGAGAGGGACTCTTGGCCTTCTCGTCGACGGACGAAGCGCTGGCGGGGCTCGACCGCATCAACGGTGACTACGCCAGGCATGCACGCGCTGCGATGGAGGTTGCCCGGGAACACTTCGACGCCGAGCGCGTCCTGCCACGCTTGATCGACACGGTCTGCTCGTGACAACAGCACCGCTTCGAATCGCCCACGTTGGCCCAGTCGCAACCGCCGTCCCTCCCCGACGCGCCGGTTCGGTGCAAGAGATGACGTCACTCCTAACGGAAGGGCTCGTCTCTCGCGGGCACGATGTCACGCTATTTGCAACCGGGGACTCGACAACAACCGCGACTCTCCACGCGACCTTCGAGAGGGGTTACTGGGACGACGAGGACATGTGGCCTTGGGAGTTGTACGAGATGCTGAACCTGGCCGCGGCAATCGAGCGCGCCAGTGAGTTCGACATTGTTCACTACGAGGCCACGTATTATCCAATATCCCTTGCGTTCGCGAAACTGACTCCGGTCCCCTTGCTGCAAACACTGCACCATTCACCGAACGCGTCGGAACTCGACCTTTGGGCGCGCTACCCCAGCGCACTTTACGTGGCAATTTCACAAGCCCAGGCACGTGTGCTCTCGCGGGTCACGGTGGTGGGCACGGTGCTGCACGCGGTGGATACCGACCGCTTCACCTTCCGCGAGTCCCCGGATGATTACCTGTTGTTCGTGGGTCGATTCACCGAAGGCAAGGGTGTGCTCGAGGCGATCCAGATCGCGCGGCGCCTGGACATTCGGCTCCTCATGGCCGGTCCCGACGACGTGTACTTTCGCGAGACGGTCGCCCCACACGTTGACGGCGACAGGGTTCTCTATTGCGGCGAGGCGGACTTCGACGCCAAGGTCAAGCTGTACGGGGGCGCCCGCGCCCTCCTCTACCCGTTGCAGACAGGCGAGCCGTTCGGGTTGGTGATGGCGGAGGCGATGGCGTGTGGCACTCCGGTGGCCGCACTCGATCGCGGTGCTGTTCGCGAGGTCGTTGACGATGGGCTGACGGGAGCCGTTTTCGACGATGTCGATCAGATGGTCAGCCAGTCGGATCGAGCTCTCGGCCTCGATCGGCGGGCCGTGCGGGGGCAGGCCATCTCGCGCTTCGGCATCGATCGAATGGTCGACGAATACGTGACCGTGTACCGGCGCGTCATCGAGTCACACAGTGACCGACACATCCGGTAGTCGCACCTACCCGCTGGCAGGCACCACCGTGCTTGGCGTCTTCTCCCATCCGGACGATGAGTCGCTAGCCTGCGGAGGAACCCTCTCACGTCTTGCCGACGCAGGTGCGCGCATTGTCCTCGTTTGTGCGACGCGAGGCGAACGTGGCTCACCGGCTGGTCTAGTCCAGAACGCGCTTGGCACCCAGCGGGTGGCGGAGCTCCGATGTGCGGCTTCGCTTCTCGGTGTGGCCGAGGTCTCGGTCCTCGATTACGAAGACGGCAACCTCACGTGGGCGAGAGCCACGGAGCTCCAGGCGCACATCAGCCTGTGCCTCAGGCGATGTCGACCGTCCATCGTGATCACGTTCGGCAGGGATGGTCTGTACTGGCATCCCGACCATATCGCCACACACGAGCAGACAACCGCATCCGTCCAAATCATCGGCTCCCCCGCGCCGGCGTTGTACTACGTGACTCTCCCCCGCGGAGCCGTGCGAGGGCTTGTGGACTGCGCGGAAGCGCGTGGCTGGGTCGCACCGCCAACGGGGTTCTGGAGCCTGGACCCCGACGCGTTCGGCGCGGAAGCCGAGCCGCCCACTCTGGTCGTCGACGTCAAGCGGTGGACGGCTCGCAAGCTTGCCGCTCTTCGCTGTCACCGCAGTCAATTCGACGTGAACGGCCCGTTTTCGCTGCTCGACGAAACCGACGCGCACCGATGGCTGGGCCGCGAATGCTTCCACAGAGCGCCGGGCGCGGGCTCGAGCGTGGGCCTACTCGAGCGCTGTCTCGCCTCGACATGACGATCAGCTCGACGACGGCCTCGAAGGGTGTTACGCTCATACACATAACGATTACGTAATTTAACGTAATGGAAAATCCTTTCGTCTACGGTGAAGTTGTCCCAGCGGCGGCATTTGTCAACCGGGTCGGAGAGCTCGAGCGCCTGGTCAGAGACCTCGCAGCCGGCCAAAAGGTCTTCCTGATCTCGCCGCGCCGGTACGGCAAGTCGTCACTGATTCGCCATGCCCTGTCGGCCATGGGCAAACGCGGGGCCCTCACCGTCAACGTGACGGTGAGCAGCTTCAGCTCGTACGTGGCGTTTCTCGAGGGGTACGCCCTGACGATCGCGACAGCCGAGACGCGCTGGGACCGAGCGCGGACATGGTTGCGAGAAGCTGTGCGGTCAGCACGCGCCGAGGTCCGGGCTCCAGGCACCGGCGCGCCGCACCTCGGGCCAATGGTGTCGTTTCCAACGGTGCGGTCGAATCGCGAGGTGTCGCGCCTCGCCCAAGAAGTCTTCGCCCTTCCGGCGCGACTCGCCGAATCGCGAGGGCGGCGTGTCGTGGTCGCTCTGGATGAGTTTCAGGCGATCGACGGGTTCAACGGCGGCTCCGTCGAACATGCCATGCGGGCGGCCATCCAGCATCAACGCGACGTCGGCTACGTGTTTGCGGGCTCTGAGCCGAGCCTGATGGAACGAATGCTTGGACCGAAGCGGCCGTTCTACAAAGCCGGCCCGGTGATGCGGCTCGGAAAGATTCCCGAAGACGAGTTTTCGGCATTCATCGAAAGCCGCTTCAAACGCTCCGGTATGCGCCCGGAGCCAGGCTTGGGAGCCGCGATCGTGGAGCTTGCGGGCAACCTTCCGTACGACGTCCAGCGGCTCGCCCACGAGACATGGGACGAGGTACGCGCCGCGTCGAAGCGCACGGCGACGCTCGACGATCTTCACCAATCACTGACTCGTCTCTTAACGGAGCAGTACGTAATGTTTGAGGGCATCTGGCAGCGACTGACGCTTGCTCAACGGGCGGCGCTTCGCGCCGTCGTGCTCCAGGATGGCCGAGAGCTGCTATCCGCAGACACCCGCACGCGATACCGGCTCGGAGGGGCCTCCACCGTACAGTCCGCCCTCCTCGCGCTGGTCCGCATGGATCTCATTGCCAGAGACTTGGATCGATACGTCGTCGTCGATTCCTTGATGCGAGAGTGGGTGGCTCGACAGACCTTCTAGACAATATGGCTAGAGCGCGACCTGACGATGCCGGGGACAATTGACAATGTGATCGTTCACCATCCCCACAGCCTGCATGAACGCATAGCAGATGGTGGGTCCGACGAATCGAAAACCGCGCTTCGATAGATCACGACTCAAGGCATCAGATACCTCGGTTCGCGACGGGACCTGCTTCAGATCGCGCCACCGATTGACGATCGGGGCCCCGTCCACGAAGCGCCACACGTAGGCGTCGAAGCTCCCGTATTCCTGGCTGACGGCAAGAACGGCCTTCGCGTTACTCACTGTACTTTCGATCTTGAGCCGATTCCTGACGATGCCCGGATTCTGCAATAGCCGCTCGATCCGCTTCGGCGTGAAGTTCGCGACCTGCTCCGGGTCGAACCCCGCAAACGCCAGGTGGTAGTTCTCGCGTTTCTTGAGAATCGTTTCCCAGCTCAACCCAGCTTGCGCGCCCTCGAGTATCAAGAATTCGAATAGCAGACGGTCGTCGTGAGCCGGCACACCCCACTCATCGTCGTGATACGCGATGCTCAGCGGGGTCTTCGCCCAGCCACACCGCATTGGCCTACGACCCATCAGGTCACCTGGGTAAACGCTTCTGCGACAGCGGCGTGTTCGTAGGTCGTCAGCTCGAGCCGGTGGCCGAAGGGATCGTTGAAGTAGACGGAGTCTCCTGGCCTCATGACGTGAGCCGGTCCGGGGCGGACCACAGCTCCAGGTCTTCGTCACGGCGAAGCTTGGTCAGCGTGATGATCTGGCCGGTGTGCATGCCGAAATGTTCGACGACATGGTAGATCGCCTCAAGAACCGTGACGTCGTATCCCTGGATCTGTCGTCGTGAGGCTAGGGACTCTGACGTCTGCTCGGCGATAATCGTCTCGGCCTCGGCAAGGACCCTCCGGAGCCGTTCGAGCAACTCAGATCCCGGAATCGGTCCGCGGTCGTCGAATTCCTGCTGCCGCCGCCGCTCATACTCTCGCCTGCCGACACCGCCGACAATCCACTGTGTGACGTTTCCAGACAGATGCAGCATCAGGTTGCCGATGCTATTGGACTCCTTTCTGGGCCGCCACCAGATGTCCTCGTTGCCGAGCCACTCCAGGCACTGCTCGATCTTCGGCAGGTAGTCGTTCCGGAGCAGGCTGACAGATTTTCCAACGAACAGACGCGCCGGGTCGCTCAACTTCGTCCCTCATTACTCACGGCGGCGCGTGGTCCCCGCCATGTGGTCGTGCCGGTCTAGTTCCTATCAGGCTTGCACCAGTCTATATTCGGACGGACTCTTGGAGCATCATGCGGTTCGCTTGCTGGACCGAAGAATGGCCAGCGACAGGATGGCGATGCCCCAGCCGGCGAGCGCCGCTGCCTGGGGCCACAGCACCTCGAGGCCAACACCCTTGAGAGAAATCGCCCTCAGAATCACCAGAAAGTAGCGCAACGGAATCAAGAATGTCACGGGCTGAACGACCTCTGGCATGTTCTCGATGGGGAACACAAAGCCCGACAGCAGGACCATCGGGATGAGAAAGAAGAAGGTCGTTGTCATCATGGCCTGTTGCTGCGTCGACGAAATAGTCGAAACGAACAGGCCCAGTCCAAGCGTGTTCAAGAGAAACAGCAGCATCATCGCAAAGAGGAGCACCATGCTTCCGCGCTGCGGAATCTCGAACCAGAGGAGCGCGACAAGGATCACCAGGGCCACATCAATGATGCCGACGAGCCCGTACGGCAGTAGCTTGCCGAGGATCAGCTCTGCCCTGGTTACAGGTGTCACGTTGAGCTGTTCCAGTGTTCCCAGCTCTTTCTCACGTACGATCCCCATGGACGACAGATTGGTCGTCACAGCCAGCAGCAGGAGTGCGACGACTCCTGGGATCATGAAGATTCGGCTCTCGAGCGTCGGGTTGAACCAAACCCGAACAACCGGTTCGATCGCGGCGGTCGGCTCTGGTGCAGCTGCGGCCCCAGCCTGCAGCGAACGCTGAGCCAGCTCTTGACCGTACGTACTGATGAGGTTGTTTGCGTATCCAAGCGCGAGGCCTGCAGAATTGGCATCGCTGCCGTCGGCGACGACCTGCACGACCTGTGGAATTCCCGACCCAAGAGCCGCGCCATAGCCCGTCGGAACGCTCACCGCCAGCCAGGCGTCACCACGCTCGAGAAACACGTCAACCTCGTCCGTCGAAGTCACCATCCCAGTCACCGTGAAGGTGGGCGATGCCTCGAATCGGCTTACGAGCTCCCGGCTGGCTGCCGATCGATCCGCATCTGCTACAACCACCGGCACATCACGCACGTCGGTTGTCGCCGCGTATGCCAGGAGCATGAGCTGAAGAATCGGAGCGATAATGACGATCCCGAACAGGCGGGGATCGGCGCGGAGCTCGATCAGTTCTTTCCACACGAGATATCTGACACGTCGCATTTCAAGCCCACTGCCGCCGCAACCGAGCCGACGCGAGCGTCAGCACCACTGCGGCAAATGCCAGCAGCGCCGCCAACTCTGGCCAGACGATGTCGAACCCAACGCCCTTCAGCACGATTGCCCGCAGCGCCGTGAGAAAGTACCGGGCCGGCACGACGTAGGTGACGACTTGAAGGGCTTCCGGCATGCTGGATATCGGAAACACGAAGCCAGACAGCATGAATGTCGGCAAGAACGAGGCCAGAAGGGCCGTCTGAAACGCCACCTGCTGCGTCTCGGCCACGCTTGAAATCAACAAGCCGAGCCCCAACGCGCCTACGAGAAACAGCGACAGCGTGAGTACGAGAAGGGGCCACGAGCCACGCATCGGCATGCCAAACAACAGCATGGCGACCACCACGATGCCGAGGCCCGAGACCAGTGAGACGGCAAAGTAGGGAATCGTCTTTCCCACAACGAACGAGACTGCGCCAATTGGGGCCATCCTGACCTGCTCGATCGTGCCTCTCTCTTTTTCCCGAACGATTGACAGCGCGGTCGAGACCACGGCCGTGATCATCGAAATGTACGCAATGAGTCCAGGCACGAGGAAGATCGCGCTGCGGAGCTGCGGGTTGTACCAGACTCGCGGCTCTGCACGCAGCAACGTGGCCGCGGTCCCACTCGGCCGTCCCTGGATCTTCGACGACTCCGTCTCGACGATCGTGAGGGCATAGCCCATCACCGTGGTCGCGGTATTGGCGTTGTCGCCGTTCAGCAGCAGCTGAACCGGCACCTTGCGGCCTCTTTCCAGATCGCGGCTGAAGCCATCCGGAATCACCAACACCAGGCGAGCCTCATTCCGATTCATGAGCTCATCGACGTCGGCGCCGCTTCCGACGGTCGCCACGAGGTTGAAGTAGCCAGAGTTGGCAAAGGCGGACACGAGTGAACGGCTAGATGCCGATCGATCTCGGTCGTCGACCGCGAGCGGGATGTTCTGAAGGTCCCAGCTGAGGGCGTACCCGTACACAAGGAGGAAGAACGCCGGTACGAAGAGAAGAATTCCAAGAGTACGCCGGTCCCTGACGATCTGTCGCAGTTCCTTGCGGGCGATTGCCAGGGCCTTGTGCATGGCTAGCGTCCGGAGTGCGACAGCGGTTGACAGATTTCCGGAGCGCGGGATGCCCCGCCCGGAATGTGTCAAGCTCTGTCGCACTCGAGACACTAGCTCGCCACCTCGAGGAATACATCTTCAAGAGAAGGTTGCACCCGCGACAATTCGAGCGTTCCCAAGCCAGCCGTCGCCAGCTGGGTCCCGATCTGCGCCTCGAGCTCGGGGTCGTCACGATCGAGTACCGCGTGGACCGCGGTGCCGAAGACGCTGGTCTTGTTGACCCCGGGCATTCCATCCAGTAGCCGCATGACCTCGACGGGACGAGAAGCCTGGATCTCGACGATGGGTCGGCCTGCGAAGACGCCCTTGAGCTCCTCGGTCGAACCCAACGCGGCCAAGCGTCCCTCCTGGATGATTGCGATTCGATGACAGTGCTCGGCTTCGTCGAGGTAGTGCGTGGTGACGAGAACCGTGACACCCGACGCGGACAGTCGGTCGATCAGACTCCAGAACTGACGGCGGGACAGCGGGTCGACGCCACCCGTTGGTTCGTCGAGAAAGACGATTGGAGGCTCGTGGAGCAGCGCACAGCCGAGAGCCAGTCGCTGACGCCAGCCGCCGGCGAGACTCGCCGTTCGCAGATGTTCGCGCCCCTCGAGGCCGGCCATCTCGATTGCGAAGGCACGACGTTCCTTGATCCGATCCGAGTCGAGGCCATAGATGCCCGCAAAGAACCTGATGTTCTGGTCGACCGTCAGGTTCTCGTACAACGAAAAACGTTGAGACATGTAGCCGATCCGGCGCTTCACGGATTCAGGATCCGCGACCACGTCGATCCCCCCTACGGTGGCGGTACCGCTAGTCGGCTTCAACAAGCCACACAACATGCGGATCGTTGTCGACTTCCCCGCCCCGTTGCTGCCGAGAAAGCCGAAGATTTCACCCTGCTTGACGTCGAAACTGACGTGGTCGACTGCGACAAAATCCCCGAAACGGCGGGTGAGGTCATCGACGACAATCGCGGGCATGGTCGCTCCTGTCACGGCCTGTGACCGCTATTCGCCAAGCGCGCGGACAAGCTGCGCTTCGGCAATCCGAGCGTTAGCGACGGCCTGGGTTCGGGACAGCTCGGCCCCCAGCACGTCTCCCTCGGCATCCAAAACCTCGGTGCTGGTGGCCACGCCGGCCTCGAACCGCTCACCCACGACACGTCGGGCCTCGGCCGCCGCCCTCACCGAGTCCTCTGACGCGGCGATCGCCGCAATGCTGGCCTGTAGCTCGCTCATTCTCGACCGGAGCTCGACCGCGAGCACGGAATCGAATTCGTCGAGGCGTGCGGTCAACGCCCTCCTGGACGCCGCGGCCGCGGCGATCTCGGCGCGCGTTCGACCACCGTCAATGAGCGACCAGCTGACGTTGATGCTGGCGTCCCACGACGGTTTCCATTCTGCGGCACGAGGAAAAATGCGCGCGTTCGGGCGCGAGTAGTCAACGCCCCCCGTCAGCGCCACCGTTGGCCCGCCCCCGGCCGCGGCGGCCCTCTGGCGCTCATCCGCAGCGACGAGCCGTTCGAGAATCGCCGCCCGATCGGAGCGTTGCGCTCGAGCTCGCTCCACCAGTGCCTCCAAGACTGAGGCAGCAGCTGTCGGTGGGTCGAGTGACGAGACCGGACGAATCCGCGAGCCCGGTGAGGCGCCGATCAGGCGAACCAGCTCGGCTTCAGTGACATCGCGTGTTACTTGCGCGCGAATGCGCAAAATGCGCTGCTGCGATTCCTGGGCCTCAACCGTCAGAACCTCGTTTGGAGGAACCAGTCCAGCCGCGAGTCGATTGCGCATGTCCTGAAGGTGGGCGCGCGTACGCGTCAGCGTGTCCTCGACCACGCGAAGTGATTCGGTTGCGGTGATGAGCCCCCAGTACGCACGGGTGATCTGCAGTCTCAGATCCGTCCGGAGCGCCGCAAGGTCCTTCGACATCGCCGTCGCTTCTGAAAGCGCCGCCCGCTCCAACGCTTGAGCGCGACCCCCGGTGTACAGCGGCCACTGCGCCCGCAGGCCCGTCCGGTAGTTGTCTGGAACGTCTGGATAGATGGGCTTGATCTCGTTGCCAACAATCGGCACACCGAACTCGTCGACGTGATTGGTCCGCATGTACCCCGCTTCGGCAGAAAGCTGCGGCAGTTGAACGGCCCGCCGCTGCTCGGCGACCGCGTCAGCGGCTGCACCGCGCGCGGTCAGCTCCTCGACACGATGGCTCGACTCGGTTCCACGCCGAATGGCGTCTTCCAGCGTCAAGGATATCGTGGCTGTTTGATCGGGAGACTGCGCCCCAACCGGCGCGAAGCCCGCTAGCGCGAAGACGACCGCGGCCGCAACCTTGTTCATCGTCCCACCTCCTTGAGTCGCGCGATGAACACGTCTTCGAGCGACGCTGAAACGGCCCGCACGCTGTGTACCGTCAGACCGGCCGCCGACAGGTGCTGCGCGATGGATTCAGGGGACACATCGGCGTTGGGCTCGAGGTGAACGTGAGCGCGTTCGCCAAACATCTGCACGCCGCCCGCGCCGGAAATGGCGGCAAGCAGGTCGGCAACCCGCCGATGATCGGCGGCGATCACTTCAACGAGTGATCCTGCGAAACCGGCTCTGAGCGTGCCAGGTGCGTCCACCGCCAGCAGCAGGCCGTCGTTGAGAAGAGCCACGCGCGAGCAGCGTTCAGCCTCGTCGAGGTAAGGCGTCGCCATCACGATGGTGACTCCTTCGTCGATGAATTCAGAGAGCAGCTTCCAGAACTCACGACGAGACACCGGATCGACACCGGTCGTGGGCTCGTCAAGGACAACAAGATCTGGCCCGTGGACCAACGTGCACGCCAGCGCGAGCTTCTGCTTCATCCCACCAGACAGCTGACCGGCGAGTCGTCTTCTGAACGGCGTCAATTGAGTCAGCTCGAGCAAGCGATCGCGCTTCCCGGCATAGTCCCGCACACCGTGAATCTCGGCAAAAAAGGCGACGTTCTCATCGATACTGAGATCGCCATAGAGATTGAAGCGCTGCGAAAGATAGCCAACGGAATCAGTCAGCCGACGATGATCGCGCACGGGATCCAGGCCGAGCACGCTCACGGACCCGGCGTCTGGCGTGAGCAACCCGCAGATCACCCGAATGGTCGTCGTCTTGCCGGCACCATCGGGACCGATGAGCCCAAACATCTCTCCCCGCTCAATCTGCAACGACAGATCTCGAATAGCCTCCGAGGAGCCGAAGCGCTTCTTGACGGCCTCGAGCGTGATGGCGCTAGTTTGCAAAGAAGATCTCCGCTTCGACCGGCATGCCGACCTTGAGAACCCCATTCACGTTGTTCGCAGAAATTTTGACGCGGTACACCAACTTCGATCGATCTTCGGCGGTCTGGACGTTCCTTGGCGTGAACTCGGCCCTTGACGAGATGTAGCTGACGACGCCAGGAATGCCTTCGCCGCCGGCATCGGTGTAGAGCGTCGCCTCCTGGCCGACTCGAATGCGCGGGATATCGGGTTCATCAAGGTAGACGTTTGCCCACACTTCATCGAGGTCAGTCACGATCACGATGGGCAATCGCGGCTGGGCGAATTCGCCGACGTCGGCGAGCCTCTCGGTGATGACGCCGCCAACCGGCGAGCTGACGACCGCGTCGGACACGCTCTTTTGCAACGCCGCGATCTGCGCCTCTACAGCCTGAACGCGCGCGTTTGCCGCATCGACTTCTTCGGCCCGGGCGCCCGCTTTCAAGCGCGACAACGTCTCCTGGGCGGCCAGTACTCGATCCTGTGACGCGCGCGCCCTCGCGTGTGCCACCTCGTACCGCGCGACCGCGTCGTCGCGCTGCTTGCGCGAGCCAGAGTTGCTCGCGACGAGCGCTTCGAAGCGACCGGCGTCGGTCTCCGCCGCCGCGGCATCGGCCTCGATTGCCGCGGCCTCAGACTCAGCCGCAGCGACGGTCGCCTCGGCCGCACGGATGTCTTCGATGCGGCTCCCAGCCTGGAGCAAGCGCAACTGAGCGACCGCTTGGTTGAGTTCCGCACGAAGTCGGGCCAGTGCCAATTCCGTGTCTTCCGAGTCGAGGGTCGCCAGAATGGCACCTGGGGCCACACGGTCACCTTCGTCAACCCCCAGGCTGATGATGCGGCCGCCGACCAGCGGCGCGACCCGTACCTCGGTCGCTTCCACGTGGCCGGAGACACGAACATGGTCGGTCGGCGGTGTCGCTTGACACCCGTTAAGTGCCGACACGAGGCCGACGACCAGCCAGTGCGTCCAACGCGACTCGAAGGAACTGGTCATGAGTGAGTCCTCGCAAGCGCACGGCGCGCGGTCTGCTGCAGGTGCTGAACGAACGCGTCGGATTGAAGGGTGGAGGCGGCCGCGAGGGGGCCGCTCGCGAGCTCGCGCCGAATGGGTCCTGCCGCGTGGTACATGACGATGGGCGCCAGTGTGCTGAGGTACGCAGCGAACGGGTGAACGGGCCTGAACTGTTTCTGGGCGATTCCGTTCTCGATGATCGCTGAAAAGGCCCTGGGCACCGTCGAAAGAGCAGCCAAGGTGCGGCTATCCAGGTGGACTCCGCCCTCGGCTATCTCACGAAGCATGATGCCGGGAAAGAACGCATGCTTCCGAACGAACGACGCCAAGCCTGAGATGGCAAGGTCCACCTGGTCTCCTGCCGGCAGGTCCAGGGCGGCAATTGCTTGAAGCTGTTCGCCGGCGTGGGTGAACGTCTGCCGAAGGAGGGTGCGATAGAGCTCCTGTTTGCTTCGAAAATGGTAGTAAATCATGGCCTTGTTGACGCGGGCGCGCTTGGCGATACGGTCGACGCGCGCCCCGGCATAGCCGCGCTCGGCGAATTCTGCGGCTGCCGCCGCGAGGATGCGATCTGGAGAGGCGAGGGCCGGACGTGGCATATAACTAACCAGTTAGTTAATACCAGAGGAGCAGCCGTGTCAAGTCGTCATATACTTCCGCAAGAGCGCCGGACCGTCTCCCGCGCTCCAGACCGAATCCATCGCCATGAAAGTTGTCGTCGCTGGCGCAACCGGCTTCCTCGGACGGCCTCTCGTCCACACGCTCCTGGCTGAGGGCCACGACGTCGTCGTTCTCTCCCGCAAGCAGCGCTCAGGCAATCCACCCGTCCGCACCGTGGAGTGGACGCCCGACGGCACCCCTGGCCCCTGGGCCACTGAAATCGACGGGGCCGACGCCGTTGTCAATCTGGCGGGTGAGCCAATCGCAGCACAACGGTGGACGACGCTACAGAAACGGCGGATCCGCGACAGCCGGGTCCTGGCCACGCGAAGCATCGTCGAAGCATTCGGCCAAGCCGCTCGACGCCCCCCCGTGCTCGTGAGCGGATCTGCCGTTGGCTACTACGGACCGCTGGACAACGAGATCGTGACCGAAGAGCAGCCCGCGGGGACAGACTTCCTGGCCGAGGTGGCCGATCTGTGGGAGACGGAGGCCGCCCGCGCCGCAGGAGAACGCACACGCGTCGTCTGCGTTCGCACCGGCATTGTGCTCGAGCGCGACGGCGGAGCCCTGCCGAAGATGCTCCCTCCGTTCTGGTTCGGTGCGGGTGGGCCCCTCGGGGCAGGAAAGCAGTATTGGCCCTGGATTCACCGCAAAGACTGGATCGGCCTGGTTCGTTTCGCGCTCACCACGGACTCAGTCAGGGGTCCGTTGAACGCAACAGCACCGAACCCGGTCACCAACGCGGAGTTCGCGCGTACTCTTGGGAAAGTGATCCGACGACCGGCATTGCTGCCCACGCCTGCTTTCGCGCTCAAGCTGATCCTCGGAGAAATGGCGGACGCACTCCTTCTATCGGGCCAACGCGCCGTTCCGTTAAAAGCTTGCCAGCTCGGCTTCAGGTTCAGCTTCGAGACGCTCGACGATGCGCTCCGAGCCATCTTTCATTGACTTCGGGACTGACCCCACGCCTGTATATCGGGTAAGCTGGGACCTCATATCGGGTAGGCTGGGCGTTCATGACATCACATGGGTGTCGTGAGGCCCAGTCGTGAGGCCCAGTGCCCTCTACCCTGCAACCGCGCCTTACCGGGAGGAGTGAATGAAGCCTTTTGTGTCATCTGTTTCGATTGCGCTGGCTCTGACGCTCGCGGCAACCGCCTCGCCCGTCGTCGCGCAGGAGACGGCGCAGACGCTGCGGAGACCAGACGTCATTTTCGTGCCGACGCCTCAGGAGGTTGTAGAGGCGATGCTCAACACCGCAAAAGTCGGGCCCGGCGACATCGTGTTCGACTTGGGCTCCGGCGACGGACGCATCCCGATCGCAGCCGTGAGGGATTTCGGCGCCGAACGAGCAACCGGGATCGACATCGACCCGCAGCGAATCAAAGAAGCCACGGCAAACCTCGCAGCCGCAGGCGGACTGGATGGACGAGTCCGATTTCTGAATCAGGATCTTTTCGAGACAGACATCAGCGAGGCGACGGTTGTCACCCTGTACCTGCTGCCCAGTCTCAACGTGAAATTACGTCCGAAGTTGATGCAGGAACTCAAGCCGGGCACCCGTATCGTCTCGCACGCCTTCGATATGGGCGACTGGCCCCCGGAACAGACTGTCGATGTGGATGGGCGCCGCGTCTACTACTGGACGATTCCAGAACAATAGAAAGCAGATTTCCCTGCAAGGAGCGCAGGGTTTCGAGTCTCGGCCGAGATTGGGAAGCCACGCGGCATCACGCGTTACCCTGCGCATCTCGTGTCCGGCGTCCGACGCCTTGGAACGCAGGACGCGAGGCATCGTTTCGTTCGATTCTACGTCTTGAATCGTACGACCTCACTCACTGGGCTTCGAGCTGATCAGGTTCGCCAATAGCTGATACGCGCCGTCCACTCCGGCCGGCAACTCGCGCCAGAGCCCCAAGCCAACATAGATCCAGCGCCCCTTACCGTGATTGGCGGCTATCAGCGCTCCGCGTTTCTCGCCTGGATTGTTAGGGAACTCATCCTCCAGACTGATGAGATCGCGGTAGCGTGAGTCGTGTTCGCCCATGAAATACAGTCCGCGCTCCTGAACCCACCCGCTCCAGGTTTCATCGGTGACGGCGTTCGGTCGGGTGAGAATCTGGTCGGAGGGTTCCAGAATCGTCACAGGGGCACGCTCGCTGGTCACCCGGTTCGAACTAACCTCGGCGGGGTAGGGCCCATACTGGTCGGCGTTGAACTCGAACTTGTTGTACTGCACGATCAGACGCCCTCCATTTCGAACATAGTCGATCAGCCGGTCGTTGTTCGCGCGGAGGTCTCCCCGGCGCTCGTAGGCACGAACGCCAGTGACGATCGTGTCGAACCGCGCCAACTCTCCCCATGCGAGGTCATCGGCATCCAGCATCTCTACGGCGGCGCCCAGTTGGGTGATTGCGGCGGGCACTTCGTCGCCGACGCCCATCACGTACCCGACAACGAGATCGGGATCGACCTGGACATCGATCACCTTGAACATCGTCTCAGCCTGGTAATAGATGTGCTGCCGTCTGATATGCGGATACTCAATGACCTGAAACCCTCGGCTGAACTCGCCTCCGGCCGCGGAGACGTTCGCACGGATCCCATAGCCGCCGGGCTCGGTCTCGGGTGCCGCCTGAACTTGGAAGCGAACGGTCTTTGATTCGTCTTCGCGTGCGAGGCTGACTTCGGTACGCTCCGGCGTGACAGTCCACCCACTCGGGACGTCGAGTGCAACGACGCCCTGGGTCGCACCTTTACCGGTATTCGTCACGGCGACGCGAATCTCTCGCTGCCGATCAACACCCTGCGACGTCTCGTCAATGGCAGGCATGATCGCCACCTCTGGCGACACCCGTACAGAGAGCGCCGGCACGACAAGAAGCTCTGAGCGCTTCTCTCCGCTGAAGATATCGCCCTCGTAGCGATACTGCACCGGGAGGCCGTAATAGATTTCTTCGGTGCTGCGTCCGAACGTCAACCCGACCTGGACGTAGAACGACGTGGGGCGGTATGGGAGACCAAAAGGAGCGGTCGTGTCGAAGGTGTAACGACCGGCCTCCCCATCTCGATGCCAGTACGGTTCGGAAATTCGCGCGTCGGCGGGAATCGAGAGTCTCGGCGCACAACTCGCAACCTGGTTGGCGCTGAGCGTCGACACGGCCGGCCCCTGCGCGACTGGAGCCCGGCCGCGGCCCCCGAAGCCGGGTCCCCGCTCGACCCTCCGAAGCTCACACGCTGGGTCGACCGAGAACCCATCGAAACTGACACGGCGAACGTTCACGTCTGCATTGCCACGGTTGGCGATCGTCACCGATACCTCAACCGTTTGACCGGGCACCACGACACCATCGTCCGCCAGCGCTTCAACGCGAAGGCCAGACGCCAGCACGGCTGCCTGCTGGAACTCGCGTTCCTTCTGAAGCAGGCGAAACTCGATCTCGCGACGACCGGCATCGTCGATGCTCACGGCGCGCAACGCGCCCCGCACGGCGCGGACCAGGTTCACCCCCTCCACGAGAGGCTGGAGAACCGCATCGTCCTCCCCGAGGTCGAACGCACGCCGGGCGGCGACGACAGAAGATTCGATTGCTTCAAGCCCCTGGGTCAGTCCACCCGGGGGCCTGGAACCCGCGAATCGAGCTAGACCTCTCACCGATGTATCGATACCGGCAAAGAGCGAGGCGTCGCCACCTTGCACGCTGCCACCGACAAGCTGAAAGCTGGCGACAAATGGACTAGGCAGCAACAGCAACTGGCCCATCCCCTGGCACTTGTGCATGCTGCGGGCTTCGGTTCCAATCTCCGCGTACGTACGACCAAGCAGCGGATCGTACGTGGCCAGTTCCATGGACGCGACCGGAACATCGACTGGCGCATCAGTTCCGCCACCGAAACGCCCAACGGGAACAAAAAACTTTGCCGGTTGCCAGGGACGCAAGCCCTCCTCGAGTTGCTCGGGGAACTGCGTCGGATCACCAGCCCGATCGAAGGCTTCGCGGGATATCAGCGCGGACGCCTGATGGTGCTGACCGCCACCGGCGCCGTCCGGGTGCAAGCTGAGCATCACGTCGGGGCGGGTCGTGCGTATCAAGCGCACATAATCGGCGACGATTTCCTCACGTCCCCACTTCTCGAAGGTCTCGTCCACGCTGAACGAATAACCAAAGTCGACGGCACGAGTGAAGTACTGCTCCGCGCCGTCGAATCGATGAATCGCCGCAAGTTCCTCGGTTCGCAGGATGCCCAAGGCTTCAAAGATTTCCGGGCCAATCTCGTTTTGCCCGCCGTTTCCACGGGTCGCGGTCGCGAGAATCGTTCGGTAACCGAGTCCCCGGTTCAGCATCACCAGCAACCCGTTGTTCTCGTCGTCTGGATGCGCCGTCGTGTGCATGAAGATGCCGGTGTTGTTGAGATGGCGAAGAGCGAGACCCAGCGCCACCCGCCCTTGCTCGACGTCGAGGGGAGCCACCCGCATCTGCCCGCGGACCATCAGCGAGGCAGCGACAAGGAGGCACCCGAAGAGTGCCGTCTTGAAAAGTGTTCTAGTCATGGTTCTTCTTCGACGCGGATCTACCGTAGCCCAGGAACCCGCTGGGGCATTATGGATCTTCTTCCCGGTTCACACTTCAGGTCCTTGGATCCTCAATCCGCCCCGCTCCCGTAGCACCTCCTCGTAGTACTTCTCGTACATAGGGACGATCCTCGACTCGCAATAGAGTGTCTCGGCGGTGTGTCTGGCAGCGGCCGCAGCTCTGGCGTGGAGCTCCTGATCGGTTAACAGCCGAAGGCTAGAGGCCGCCATGCCGTCGAAGTCATCAGGCGGGTGCAGAAATCCGCTGACGCCATGCTCGATCAGCTCGGGCAGCCCACCGACGTTCGAAGCCACAACCGGCACCTCGCAGGCCATGGCTTCAAGCGCGGCGAGACCGAAACTCTCCTGCGCCGACGGCAGCAGGAAGACGTCGGAGGCCGACAAAAGGGGAGCGACCTGATCCTGCTCTCCGACGAACTCCACATCGGCAGACACGTCAAGCTGCCGGGCCAACTGCGCCGCGTCCGACAAGCCGGGTCCGTCGCCGACCACCAGGAGACGCGCGGCGATCTGACGACGGACGCGGGCGAACACCTCGACCACGGCACTGACCCTCTTGACCGATCGGAAGTTCGACACATGCGTAAGGATCTTGTAACCATCTGGCGCCAGCTGCGTGCGAAGCTGCCCGACGTCACGGCGACGATAGACGTGACAGTCGAGAAAGTTCGGTATCACGCGAATGTCTCGAGAGATCCCGAGCTCTCGGCAGGTATCCCGCCTGAGGCTCTCGGACACCGCCGTGACTCCATCCGATTGTTCGATGCAGAAGGCCACCGTCTCTGAATAGGACCGATCGTTGCCGAGGAGCGTGATGTCAGTGCCGTGTAGGGTCGTAATGACCTGCGGAACTTCCGAAGGATGAGTCGATCCCAGAATCTGCCTCGCCAGGTAGGCGGCGGTCGCATGCGGAATAGCGTAGTGCGCGTGCACCACGTCTAGGTGCTCGTCGCGCGAGACCTGGACGATCTTGTTGGTAAGCGATAACAAGTACTGAGGCTCGCGAAACAGCGGATAACTTGGGCTTTCGACGCGGTGAAGCGAGAGACCAGGCTGATAATCACCAAGCCTCGCGGGCGTATCGCTGCTGAGCAGGTGTACGCGGTGACCACGACGGGCAAGGGCCTTACCCAGTTCGGTCGCGATGATTCCGCTCCCGCCAACCGAGGCATAGCACACGATACCGACGTTCATTCTGACTCCCTGATGAGGCTCTTCCGAAGAATGGGTTCCCGGACGACAAAACCCTCCGCCCAGCGAACACTTGCCAGCGCCCCGAACTGCGCGTCCCGGCTTTCGATCAACTGTCTGAACGCGGGCACGTTGAGCCGCGTCTGGGTCTGCGTGGACGCAGCCCGGAACTGGCTCTCGTGGCAGTCCAGCGCCTGTCGTTTCGCGTCGTAGTGATCGGAGACATCGACGAGGAACGATGGCGTGCTGCCGTCATTGATGAAGTAATAGCAGAGCCACTCCGTCTTCCAGGCCTCGCCGTCGGCGTGATACCGGCGCAAACCGGCGTTGAAGGCCGCCTCGCTCAGGACCTGGCTGGCTGCCACGTGGTCAGGGTGTCGATCCGACCAATAGGGCAACGCGATCGACCGAGGACGATGGCGCCGGATGAAGGCGGCGGCCTGCCGGACGTGGGCGGAATCCTGGCCGATCCCCCGGTCGGGCCATTGGAGGTTCTCTCGCCACGCGGCGCCCAGCACCTTCCGGGCGGCCTCGGCTTCGATCAGACGCTCCTTCGGCGTTCCGTTGCTGCCCATCTCGCCAAGAGTCAGGTCGCACATTCCGACCGCGAGCCCGTTCGCGATCTGGCGAGCGATCGTGCCGCCGAGTCCAATCTCGATGTCGTCAGGATGTGGTCCGAACGCTAGAAGGTCGACACTCATAAGTCAGCAGTCAGTCTATAGCTGTCCGTCGGCAGTCACGAGACGCCTGTCGCCTCCGCTCGGTTGCTCCTCAGGTGAGCAGCTCACCTGTTGAACCCGAAAACGTGGTCCGCGGGCTCGAGCTCGTCCATGTGATGACGGAGCAGAATACGACTCGCGAGGTACGCCCCGGTGATCCCGCCACTGGAATCACCGAAAGCAAAGAGATGTCTCGGGAAGTTTCGGTGGGGACCGATGGACGGCAGCCCGCTGACCGTTCGCCCGTAGGACGCTTCCCATCCGTACGCTGGGCGAAGGCCAGAAATGTCCGGATAAAGCGTTGATAATTCATACATCAACTGACCGGTTCGCTGGTAGACGGTCTTCTCCAGGCTGCGGGGCGATACGAGCTCTGAGTCGGCACCGCTCACCAGCAACTGGTCGCGGCCAACCCAGCGGACGGTATGAGCGGGATCCGACGCATCTCGCACGACCGAAGCGCGACGTCCCAGGTCTCGTCGAACCTTGACTGGCACGGGTTCGGTAAGGGCGAAGAACCTGCTCCTGAACCGAATGTGACGTTTCAGCGACTTGAACAGCTCGGTCGGCATTCCAGTCGCGACGATCACTCTCTCGGCCCGAAGAACTCCCGCAGCCGTCGTCACATCGACATGCTTTGACTTGAACTTGATGCGGCGCACCTGTGATCGTTCGAACACCAAGGCTCCGCGTGCTTCGGCCGCCCGTGCAAGCCCAATCGCGATGCGATACGGATCAGCCGTCGCTCCGTCGCGCAGGCGAAGACCGTCCGCTGCCTCGATCCCGGTCTCGGCCATGATGGCCTTTGCGCTGAGCCCCGCAATTTCAAGTCCTGCAGCTTTGCGAGCCTTCTGTTCGCGCTTCATGGTGGCGGCTTCGTCGGGGGTCGTCGCCAGCAAGACAGTCGACCGCGGTTCGAAATCGCACTTCAAGCGGAGCCGGCGCACCAGCGCGGCGAAATCGAGCGAGGCGCGACGCCACGAGCGCCACACATGACGAGCAGCCCTCAACCTCAGAACCTTTTCTGCCTCGAGGAAGCGTGTCCCTGGATCTTCAGAAATCCATCCCGAGGACGAGCCACTACTGCCTCGTCCAAGCCTGCCGGCTTCGAGGAGCGCGACCTTGATTCCAGCGGCCGCGAACGCATATGCAGTCGCGCACCCCGTGAGGCCGCCTCCAACGATCGCAACCTCAGCGCTGACACTCCCGCGGTGAGATCGGTAGGCTGGCACCCGCGAGGAGGGAATCCTGTCAACCCAGGGAGAGCGTCCATATCGAGTGGTCATGCCTGTCAGCTTAACGCAGGCTGCGGGCGCGCTGGCAGGCCGCCCCCACGAACCGCCTGGAACCCTGCACTTTCCGACCCAAGGGGATGCTACGATTGCCCGCCATGCACATCGCGATTCTCGGCAGTGGAGGCGTCGGAGGCTACTTCGGTGGACGCCTCGCAGCCTCTGGAGCCCACGTGACATTCATTGCCCGCGGCGCTCACCTCGAAGCCCTGCAAAACCACGGTCTTCGGATAGAAAGCCCGCTAGGCAACGTCTCGATTCCTGTCACAGCAACGAACGATACAGCAGCCGTTGGCCCAGTTGACGTCGCCTTCTTCAGTGTCAAACTATATGATTCGGACTCTGCGATCCAGGTACTGCCGCCGCTGCTCGGGCCGCGCACCGTTGTGGTGCCGTTCCAAAACGGCGTCGAGAGCGTCGAAAAGCTGGCCGCGGCCATCGACGCTCGTCACGTGGCCGGCGGAACGACGTACATCGTCGCGCACATCGCTGAGCCCGGCGTGATTCGGCACACTGCGCTCGGCCGCCTGATATTCGGCCCCACGACCGCGTCCCAGCGTCCCCAGCTCACTGATCTGCTCAGGGCCTGTCAGCAAGCAGGAATCGATACGACATTCAGCGAAAGTATTGATGTCGATACCTGGGCGAAGTTCGTCGCGCTAGCTGCGTTGAGCGGCATGACGTCGGTCACGCGCAAACCAATCGGGACGCTGCGGTCCGATCCTGAGCTCTGGCGGATGACGACGACAGCCATCGCGGAGGTCGTGGCTGTGGCGCGCGCCAAGGGCGTCCGGCTGCCGGAGGGCATCGAGAGCGAGACCTCCAAAGCCATCAACGGGTTCCCGCCCGAGTCCAAATCGTCGATGCTGAGCGATCTCGAGAACGGCCGCAGACTCGAGCTACCGTGGCTCAGCGGCGCCGTCGTACGCCTAGGTCGCGAGCTGGGTGTCGAGACACCGGTGCATCATTTCATCTCAACCGTTCTCGCCCCCTACGCGAGCGGGGCGTCCTAGTCTCTTACCCTTCACTCGGCGCCACGGGAGCGATATACGCGTACTGAAGCTGATCGACGATGCGACCATTCTTGATGGCGCTTCGGCGTAGACGTCCCTCAAGGTCGTATCCCGCTTTCTGAAGCACACGGCACGAAGCGACGTTATCTGAAAATGGCAGCGCAAACACTCGCGTCAACTGATGGCGATCAATCGCGAGTTGTGTCACAGCGACCAGCGCTTCCGTCGCGATGCCGCGGCCCCAGAAGGCCTCACCCAGCCAGTATCCGATCTCCGCAGACACACGCTCGACGTCAGGCTGACGCCTGAAACCGATACCGCCGACGGCCATGTCCTCGACGGCAATTGCAAATAAGGTTTCGGGGCGGACCCTTAGAGCTTCATTGATGAAGGCTCGGCCATCGGACTTCGTGTAGGGATGGGGAAAACGATCCCGAAGATTGATCCAGACCTTCCAGCTATTTGCGTGCTCCACAAGGGAGCCCAGGTCGTTGGTCTGCCACGAACGCACGACACAATGTCGAAGCGGCAAGTGAGTCATGGCGCTCACGAGCGTTGTGGAATCAGCGAAGCCCGACCAAACGACGCAACCTCGTACGGAGGCTTTCGCCAACTGAGGGCAAGGTCCATCAAGGCTGAGCGGTCGCAAGACGCCTGGCCAGAAGCTTCTCCATCTCGTCCATCACGCGGTTCATTTCTCTCATCGTCAGGTGGAGTGGGTCGTTCGCGGCGCGTAGACATACACTCGCGAAAGCTCCTTATCGAGCCCAAAGCGCATGTCGAGCGCGTCAGCCAGAGCAGACGCGGACGCGAGCTTGCCCTCGAACTGTCCGAGGCCAGGCAGTTGCCCCTGGACCCGCTCCTTTGCAGCCCGCCAGGCCTCAGCCGACGGACAAATGTCAGCGAGGTTCCACTTGTAACGGTCTGGAGTGTCCGACCGTTACACGTTCCTGGGCAGCAACCTGAAAGGTCAGAGCAGCCAGCGCAAGAGTGAGAACAAGAAGGCGGAAATTCCGCTGCATAACAGTGCTCCGCATCGTCTTCATTCTAACCACTGCCACGACGACCGGACCCTGCCCTGGAGTGCTCCCACATGAATCAACCGGGTCGGCCCGTCTCGACGAAACGCTTCAGTCGCTGGATACGGCGGCTGATGACATCGGCTCATGGGGCGCAATCGCCCAGACGTTTGCCGCTGAACCTCATCGACATCGTCTGGCCCTGCATCAACATCTTCATGACACCCTCAAACGTGTCGTCGGCGTACACGAACTCGCCTGTACCCGTCATTTCCTGCGGGGTGGTGCAACTCATCGCCCAGGAGACCTTGTTGCCGGAAATGTCTTGGTCGGTAATCTTGCAGTCGTTGTTGGTACCGTCACCACCCGGGCCTTGTGGCGGCAGCAACGACTCGGGTTTCTCGGCCTGCTCTTTTGTCAGGCACTGCTCCATCTTCATGGGAGGCATGCCAGCCGGCATGCCCATGTCGACCATGATCTCCCAGCGACCGTCGCGACGAGGTCCCTGAGCATCGGGTGCTACGGTTAAGCCCACCACGACCGCGACTATCGCGGCGACAAAAACTCGATTCATGACAGATTCTCCATTTTTTCGCGCCGCCACGTGATCTGCATGTCGAGTGACGGACCCATTGATCGTACACGCGTCGATTCCCCCGAGCCAGGGTATCGCCGCTCGTCAAGCCGAAGAGCTCATCTACGTGTCAAAACCGAGCGGGCACTCAGCACAAGCTCGCGCGCTTCCACTGCTGTCCTCGCCAGTGCCGTCAGATGCCCCATCTTCCGGCCGATTCGCGGCTTCGTCTTTCCATAGAGGTGGAGCTTCACGTTGGGTGAAGCAAGCGCGGCGGCCCAGTTCGGCTCTCCGTTCGCCCACAGATCCCCGAGTAGATTCGCCATGGCCGCTGGCTGGAGCATCTCAGGGGAACCGAGCGGCACACCACAGATCGCACGAGCTTGTTGTTCGAACTGGCTGGTTCGACACGCATCGAACGTCAGGTGCCCCGAGTTGTGGGGGCGTGGCGCGATCTCGTTGATCAGCAAACGGCCGCCACGTGTAAGGAAGAACTCGATGCAGAGGACGCCCACATGGTCGAGTGCCTCCATGACTTCACATGTGATCCCAACGGCTGTTTCGACAACGTCCCGCGGCAGGTCGATCGGTGCCGTGGATACGTCAAGGATGTGATCACAATGGACGTTCTCGATCGGGTCGAAATGGGACCATGATCCGTCCACACCACGCGCACCAATCACTGACAGCTCGCGGTCCAGTTCAACGAACGCTTCGAGCACGGATTCCTGCCGTCCAATTGCAGCCCAGGCGTCTTTTGCATCTGCATCGGACGTGTCCGTCCCGTTGACGTCCGCTGACAGCCGTACTTGTCCCTTGCCGTCGTATCCACACGTCGCGGTCTTGAGAACAACCGGTCGGCCGAGGCGATGGAGGGCTTCAAGAAGGTCGGCCTCGGTTCGCACCGCCACAAACGGCGTCACGGGAAACCCGTGTTCGGCGAGGAAGGACTTCTCGCGGATTCGATGCTGCGCGATTTCAAGAACCCGGCGATTCGGACGTACCGCGACGTGTTCCGAGGCCGCTTGCACCGCGGCCGCGGGTACACTCTCGAACTCGAACGTCACGACATCGACACCCCTGGCGAAACTCCGAACTTGCTCGAGATCCTCGTAGGACGCTCGGATCGCTCGATCGGACACCTGACCGGTTGGCGTGTCGTGCTCTGGAGAAAGCGTGTGGACCCGGTAGCCCATCCGGCGGGCGGCAATCACCAACATGCGTCCCAGTTGCCCACCTCCCAGAACGCCAATGGTCGAGCCGGGAAGAACAGGGTGACGATGGGACGGTGTCACGGCAGCGAGACGTTTCGCACTGCCGCCGCCATCTCGCTGCGGTACGTTTCGAGCTTCGCGCGCAACTCCGGACGTGATGTCGCGAGAATCGCAACCGCCAGCAGACCCGCATTGACGGCGCCGGAGGCACCGATTGCAACGGTGGCAACCGGGACGCCCCTGGGCATCTGGACAATCGACAGAAGGGAATCGAGACCGTTCAACGCGGAAGTCTGGACGGGCACGCCGATCACTGGAAGAACCGTGTGAGCCGCCACCATTCCAGGAAGGTGGGCGGCACCGCCGGCGCCGGCAACGATGACTTCGAGACCACGACTGATGGCAGTCGATGCATATTCGGCCATCCAGTCAGGCGTTCGATGCGCCGACACGACGCGACATTCATGTGGTACTCCGAAGCGGCCGACGATCTCGTCGACGCCGCGCATGGTGTCCCAGTCAGATCGACTCCCCATCACGATGCCGACGAGCGGCTGCGCCTCTGTCATGCCGACATTGTATCGAGCCCCGGTCCCTCCATCCGCAGCGGTGCGATCCCCAAGAACGTGATCTCGTGTGCGTTTTTGAAGCACCCAACGCAAACGAAGATGGAGCGAAAGTCGGCCGTATCATCGTGTACCCGAGTGCTTTACCTGCCACCAGCGACTCGGAACACCCCTTGCCTTGGTAGGGGGCGAGCCATGAATACTGACTTCACAAAACGACACTCGGAGCGCGGATTCTCGATGATCGAGATCCTCGGCGTCGTGGCAATCATCGGCATCGTGGCCGCGATCGCGCTGCCGATGACCGCCCGCACCATGGGCGACGCCCGGCTGCGGGGCGACGCGCAGTCCATCGCGCAAACGATCTCGCTGGCCAAGATGCGCGCAGCAGCGAGCTTCTCGCAAGCTCGCATCTTCGTGACACTCGATACCAACACCTTCTTCGTGCAGGTGTGGGACAAGGACACGAACTCGTGGGTCACGGAAGGAGGCGCCACCCCGGCGTCCACTGGTGTGACGTTCGGGTTCGGCGGTCTGGCGGCTCCACCGCCGAACACACAGGCGGCAATCGGCCTGTCACCGCAGTGTGAGGACGACGCCGGCAACCCCATCGGCAACTCATCCTGCATCGTGTTCAACTCGCGCGGGATTCCCATCGATGGCACCGGCGCTCCAGTCGGAGACAACGCGCTTTACGTGACCGACGGCGTCGGCGTCTACGGGGCCACTCTCACGGCGACGCCGCTTCTTCGACTCTGGTGGTCGCCTGCCAGTAACGCCAGCTGGGTGATGCAGTGAAGAACGAATCCGGCTTCAGCTTGATCGAAACGTGTCTGGCGCTGACGGTTTTGCTGGTCGTCGCTCTCGGTCTCTTGCCCCTCGGCGTCATCGCCACGACGACGACGGAGAACCAGGGACATCTCATGGCGCGCACGACCGAGTACGCCCAGGACAAGATGGAGCAGCTGATCGCCCTGACGTACGGGGACTCGACGACAGATACCCGGGTATTCCCTGCTGACGACCTCAACGGCAGCGGCCTGACCGTCGGAGGCAGCGCGGACCCGGATGCGCCGGTCGATCTCTACGTCGACTATCTGGACATCAACGGGAACTTGCTGGCCGCCGCGCCTGGGGTCGAGCCGCCAGGTTGGTTCTACAAACGGGCCTGGCAGGTCGACCAGGCGGCCGCGCAACTCAAGCGAATCACGGTCACCACGACGGTCGCGACGTCGGTCGGCGGCTTTGGGCGGGTCCCGCGCACCTCGCTCAGCGCGCTCAAGACGAACCCCTTCTGAAAACGGTGATGGCGAAAGTGATGCAGGCGACGAAGCGGAGAGCGACCGAATCTGAATCAGGGTACTCGCTGATCGAGCTGATGGTCGCGGTCACGGTGCTCATGATCGTGTCGGCGACGGTCATGGACGGCGTGCTGCGTCTCTCTCGGGTCAGCGGCTCGGTCTCGAACCGGTCAGAAATGCACTCCGGCATCAGAAACGCGACCGAGCTTCTGACGCAGGAGGTCGGCCAGGCCGGACGCGTCTCGCTTCCTGGCGTGGTCACGCTGACCGGCGGAGCGGCGCCAGGTGTGCAAACCATAGGGGTCAGTTCGGCCGACGGCATGTTCGTCGGAGAGAATCTCGTGATCGATGCCGGAGCGGTGCGCGAGACGGTAACCCTCACTGCAGTCGATCTGGTGGGCGACACCATAACCGCGGACTTCGCCAACGCCCACGCGGCTGGCGCACCGGTCACCGTCCATGGCGGGTTCGCCGACGGCATCGTCCCCACGACGAACGCCAACGGCTCGACCGGTACCCTCCTCAAGCTCTTTGGCGACGTCAACGACGACGGGAACATGGTGTACGTGGAGTACTGGTGCGACACCGTCGGGGGAAACCTGTATCGAAACATGATGGACTTCGACGCCGGGGCCAAGCCGGCGGTCACCGTGGCCGAGGTGCTTCTCAACAACATCATGCCGAACCCTGGTGGCGATCCGTGCTTCACGTACCAGGAGGTCACCGTCAGCGGTACAACTTTCGTTATCGACGTCGCGATCACGTTGACGGTCCAGACGGCGCGGGCGGATCCAATTACCGGGGCGTTTCAGACGGAGACCAAGGCACTGCTGAACGTGTCGCCTCGCAACGTGTACTACGTCTGGCAACTGGCCAGCGGAGCCGTGACCAACCGGGTGCAGCCAATGCCGGCAAGCGTCGCGGCACTGCTTCCCTAGGATTGAAGAGAAGGTACGACCATGAGCCCCAAATCCGAAAACGGCATCGCCATGATTCTCGCGCTCTTCATGGTGATGGTGCTGTCCGTGCTCTCGTCGTCGCTGATGTTCGTCTCCCAGACGGAGACCTGGTCGAGCCAGAACTACCGAATGGCGTCCCAGGCCCGGTACGCGGCCGAGTCGGGCATGCACCTCGCGTCGAACTACCTGATGTTCACGTACGCCCCTCCGTCCACCGGAGGTGCAGACGACATCGCCAACTACACCTACGAGAACACCTCACCGGTGTTGATCGGCGGCGCACCCGTCGTTTTGTCAAGCAACCCTGATGTCGCATCGAACTACCCCGCGGCTGCGGTTGCCGCTGACTTCGCGGCTAATGTCGTTGGAAACGTGACGCTGAACGACATACCGGTCGCCTTCAACGCGACCGCAACGCTGCTGGCAATGCAGGAGATCGTTGACGCGGCAACTGGTGCAAACACGACGCTGCAGACCTGGCAGATCGACGCCGAGGGTGGAATCACGGGCGCCCGATCGGCGGAAGTGTCGGTCTCGGTGGTCATCGAGCGGCAGCCGTTTCCAATGTACTCCTACGCGGCGTTCGCCACGGGACGCGGGTGCGGTGCCATAACCTTCGCGGGCGGCGCGACGACCGACAGCTACGATTCGACCGGGGCGGGGCCGGGCGTGCCCCCGGTGCCGGATGCGTACGGCGGCAACGTGGGTGCGAACGGAAACCTGGACGCCTCCGGTGGCACGACGGTCATCAACGGGTCCGTATCATCGCCGCGAGGCGGTGTCGGAAATTGCACGACCAACAACGTGACGGCTACCACGCTGAAAGGCGCGACCGTCACGGATGGCTTTACACAGCTCTCGCAGCCGATCGACCTCGAGGCGCCGCCGGAGCCGAACCCGCTGCCGCCGACGACGGATGACGACTTCATCGGCGCAGGGTGCCCGGCGTCGGTCATGGCCGCCGTCTGCACGCCGACCGGAACTGGCGCCATCCTGGACCCGGCAGCCAACGGTGGCACGATCACCCTCGGCAACATGAACCTGACCGGAGGCGCCGAGGTGCATCTCAACGCCGGCACCTACGTCGTCAACAGCCTCGACTTCGCAGGCGGGTCCCAGATCGTGATCGATTCGGGACCTGTCATCTTCCAGATCGCCGGAAAGGATGGCGGCGGCGGCGACCTGGCCACGCCAGTCAAGATGGTCGGCAACACCGTCAGCAACGACACCTACGACCCAACGAACTTGCAGCTATTCTATGCAGGCACGGGAGAACTCCAGCTGGCAGGCGGCGCGGAGGCTTCGGCGCTCATCTACGCACCGAACGCGTCAGCATCGTTCTCCGGCGGGTTCGACTTCTACGGCGCTGTTGTCGTCAACCAGCTGACCGCAACCGGCGGCTCAACCATTCACTACGATCGGAACCTGCTGAACTCGGCGTTCACCACGTCGAATCACCAGATGACATCCTTCAGCTGGAAGAACTTCTAGCGGACTGCGCGCTCCGCGCGCCTTCTGCCAGCCGGTCTAAAGACCGGCGCTACGACTGCCTCGGACCCAGCCGGTCTGAAGACCGGCGCTACAACTGCCTCGGGCCCGGCCGGTCTGAAGACCGGCGCTACGACGACCTCGGGCCCGGCCGGTCTGAAGACGGTGCTACAACTGCGGGCCGGTCTCAAGACCGGCGCTACAACTGCCTCTGGTCCCGGCCGGTCTGAAGACCGGTGCTACACCTGCCTCCTTGACTTCCAGACGCTGATGGCCGATCCGACCGCGAACACGACGACGGCACCGATCAGGTTGTGCCACAGGAACGCCACCGACGTCGTAAACGCGACGACCAGGACGACGGTCATGCCGGCGATAAGTCCCCAGAAAGCTCCGGTCGACGTCGCCCGTTTCGAGAGGGTGGCGAGCAGGAAGACGCCCAGTAGTGAGCCATAGAAGAAGGAACCGTAGCGATTCACCACCTCAATGAGCGAGCCCCGGTTCACGGAGTTGACGGCCACGACGCAGGCAAAGAGCCCCCAAAACATCGTCGCGAGCCGCGACACACGCAGATAGTGGGCGTCGGTCGCCTGCTTCACGAAATGACGACGATAGAAATCGATCACCGTCGCACTCGAGAGCGCGCTCAGTTCGCCGGCGGCCGTTGACATCGCTGCAGCGAAAATCGCCGCGATCATGAGGCCGACGAGTCCGACAGGCATGCGTGTCGTGATGAACGTCGGGAACACGTAGTTCACGTCGTTGAACTGCTCGTCTCCTGTTGTTGCCTTGACGATCCCTACCGCGCGCGCCCGGATCTCCGCCACTCGCGCATCGCGAGTAAGGAACGTCTCTCGGTTACCAGCCGTGCCGGCTTCGCTGCGATCGATCACGGCGGCGTCGAACTCAGCTTCCAGCGCGGCGTATTCAGCTCCGTAGGGACCGGCCGCCACCAGGTCGTCGTGCGCACGATTGAAGAGCATCGGCGGCGGTTGAAACACGTAGAAGACGAACACCAGGACACCGGTGCCCAGGATGAGAAGCTGTAGAGGAATCTTCACGTAGCCGCTCATCAGGAGTGAATGCCTGGCCTCGTTCACCGAGCGCGCCGCCAGATAGCGCTGGACCTGGCTCTGATCGCAGCCGAAGTAAGCAAGGCTCAAGAACAGCCCTCCAATCAATCCTGACCAGAAGGTGTAAGGCGTGCTCAGATCGAACGAAAAATCGAGGGCTTCGAGCCTTCCCGTCGCGCCAGCCAGGTCTAGAGCCCGTCCGAAGCTGACCTCCGGCAAGATCCCCAACAGCAACACGGTAACCGCGGCAAGCATCCCGAAGACGATGATGACCATCTGCTTCACGTCGGTCCACGCCACAGCCTGAACACCCCCGATGCTCGTGTACACGACCATCGGAACACCGAGCACCAGAATCGTGAGCGGAATGCTCCAACCGAGAATGGCCGAGATCACCACAGACGGCGCCGCCAGCACGACTCCGAGCGAAAACGTACGGCCAAGCAGGAAGAGCAAGCTGGCCAACGTCCGCGTCCGCACGTCAAAACGACGCTCGAGGTACTCGTATGCGGTATAGACCTTCGCCTTGTGGAAGAACGGAACCAGCGTGACCGACAGAATGACCATCGCCAGGGGAAGGCCCAAGTAGAACTGGATGAACCCAAGGCCCGAGTCGTAGGCCTGCCCAGTCGTCCCGACGATCGTGATCGCGCTCATCTGGGTTGCCATCACCGACAAGCCCACAGCCCACCAAGGCAGCGACCGGTTCGCAAGAAAGTAGCCCTCGACCTTGTCCGTGTCCTTCGCGCGGCGAACGCCGTCCCAGAGAATCCAGACCACGTACGCCACGAGAACCGTCCAGTCGATGGGATGCATGGCGTCAGTAGGCCCGGCTGAACAGCCAGAGGGCGGCGATGAGCGCCACCTCGACCAGGATCACCCCGAGGTAGAGAGACGTCAACGAAGGCTCGTTCTGGCGTGAGGTCATGACAGATTCTGGCCTTACTATAAGGCGATGTCGTCGTGGCGCCTGCAAGCTCGCCGGCCTGTAGGCAGTTCCGAAGCGCTGAGGGTTGTCCGCGACCCGGATGTCCTGGCAGCCCACCTCGAGGACGCCGCCCACTTCCCTGGCGGCCACGCCCGTGCGCTCATTGTTCCGGCAAACGAGGCCGAGGTCGCCGAAGCGCTACGCCGCTCGACCAGCGTGATACCGATCGGCGCTCAGTCGTCGCTCACGGGCGGCGCAACTCCCATGGGAGAGGTGCTGCTCAGCACGGCCAGGCTGAATCGCGTCTTCTCGATCAGCGAGACCCATGTGCGCGTGCAGGCCGGTGTACCCCTGCGGGTACTCGACCAGGCGCTCGCCGCGGCCGGACGATACTTCCCTCCGACACCAACCTTCGATGGCGCGTTTGTCGGTGGCATTGTCGCCACAAACGCAGCCGGGGCGGCCACCTTCAAGTATGGCGCCACGCGATCCTGGGTGGACGGCCTGACGGTCGTGCTGGCAGACGGCTCGGTCCTCGACATCGAGCGAGGTGCAACCATTGCCCATCCGGACGGCTACTTCGAACTGGACCTGCTCGACCGGCTCGTCCGAGTGCCGGTGTCGCTGTATCGATTGCCTCAAGTCAGCAAGCTCTCAGCTGGCTACCACGCGGCACCCCGCATGGACCTTATCGATCTCTTTGTCGGCTCCGAGGGAACCCTGGGCATCGTCACCGAGGTCTTGCTACGAGTTGTCTCGCCTCGCCCGGCTCGATGCCTCGTCTTCGTGCCGTTCGCGCATCTGGCAAAGGCCCTCGCGTTCGTACGGCGCCTGCGAGACGAAGCGACGACGACTCGCCGATCCAAGAACATTCGAGGCCTCGACGTCTCGGCCATCGAGCACATGGACGGTCGCTGCCTCACTCTCATTCGAGAGGACCGGATAGACCGCGACAGCGGCGTGCGCGTACCAGCCTCGGCCGCAATGGCCCTGCTCGTGGCAATTGACCTTCCTTCGGGTACGACGTCCGAACAGGCATTCGATGAATTGGGGCTCGCGGAGAGCCCGGAAGCTCACGATACTCCACTCGTTCGCCTCACGAGGTTACTCGCCGACTATGACCTGCTCGAATCGATCGAGATCGCCGTGCCAGGCGATGACGTGCGAGCCGCGCAGCTCCTTGCTGTTCGGGAGGCCGTACCTGCAGGTGTGAATCAGCGCGTCGGCCAGTTGCAGCAGCGCGTCGACTCCCGCATTCAAAAGGTCGCGGCAGACATCATCGTGCCCGTCGAGCGCCTCGAAGAGATGTTCGAGGTCTGTGGCACAGAAGCTCGACGGCGCAATCTTGACCTCGCGGTGTGGGGCCACATCTCTGATGGAAACCTGCATCCAAATGTCATTCCCCGAACGATCGATGAAATGACCGCAGGAGTTGAAGCGGTACTCGAGTTCGGACGCGCGGCGATACGACTCGGCGGCGCGCCAATGGCCGAACACGGCGTCGGACGAAACCCAGTGAAGCAACGGCTCTTGCGGGAAATGCTCGGAGAGTCGGGAATCAGAGAGATGCAGGAGGTGAAGCGTGCTATCGACCCCGTGTGGAAACTGTCGCCTGGCGTGATCTTCCCGCGATCCGAATGAAGAGCGGCAAGGTCGTCACCCTACAGGAGAAAGACGCCGAGCACGACGACCGCAAGACCGGCGACAAGCAGCCACGGTGAGGCTGCGCCAGCGGCACCCGACGTCACCGGCTCGATCTCGTCGTCATGGCCCCAGGTATCGACGAGGGAAACTCTGCCAACCTCAACAACGTCGGTTCGCGTACCCAGTTCGAGACGGGCAATTCGGTCCATCTGGCGGGAAACCCGGAGCTGGGCCGCGAGGCTGCCCGTCAGCGATGCAAGCAGCAGCAACCAACCGCACCCGAACACCACACGGGCCGGGGTGGTACTGTCGACCACGCCAGAGACGAAGAAGAGGGCAGCCAACCAGCAAGCGGCGGCTACCCCTGCCACGAGTCGAAGGCGACCGGTCTCGCGGTCGCCCGCCTGGCGGACGATCTCAAGGCGCAGGGCTCGCGCGGCCCGCTGGCGCTCCGCTTCGACCTGGGCACGCTCCATCTCGAGCCGCTCGTGGTCGCGGTCGAAGGCTTCCCTCAGAGCGGCCAGGAACACGCCAGCCAGGCGCGCTTCGAGCCAGCGGTTGGAACGAACCGATCGCGCCAGGGGCTCAGCGGTCTCCCCTGTCGAACGTCCTTTCATTCTTCGCACGACGTCACCGAATCCGAGCGCCGTGTCGAGAATCATCAACCAGGGAAGAGCCATCAGTGCAACCACCGTGTTCGAAGCTGTTGCTGAGCGGTCGCCAGCGATCCACCGGTAGATTCGATGGGAACCAGCTCGAGCGTGGGATCCTCTTGCAAGGCTAGAACAGCCGTCTTGGCGCGGCCACTCCGATCAATAAACACGACCTTGATTGTGTCACCTGGGCGGCGGCGACTCAACACGCTGGAAAAATCGCTGTAGGTGCGGATTCTGTGACCGTCGAGCTCACGTATTTCGTCCCCCACGTCCAACCCAGCCTCATAGGCCGGCGTCTCAAAGGGCACTTGCGACGCCACTCTCAGCGCGCTCCCGCGTTCGTCGAGCCGGATCTCTCCTATCCATGCCCGGCCTTCGCGCGACTTTCGCAGTAGTAGCCCAGCCTGCGCCAGGAGCCGTTCGTAGTCCGCGATTTCGTGGCCTTGAACGTATCGAGCGAAGAAGTCGCGGGCGAACGACGCGTCATCGCTGACCTCGGCAAGACGTACCTCGGCATCGGTCATCGTGTACGGCTGATCCACGTAACCCGGTCGAGCCCCTCCAGGCTTGCCATGCTTCACCCACAACGCCCGCATGTAGTCGTCGAGCGTCACGAGACCGTTGGAACGCTCGCGCAGCGACAGATCGAGAGCCAACGCAATCGCGGCGCCGAAATCGTAGTAGGAGATCACCGTTGTGCTCCAGTTCGTTCGGTCGCCGGCCAGGCCGCGGTCAACGAACGGCGCCATCCGACTCATCTCCTCCGCGGAACGGACGAGGCGGGCCGTGTTCAGAGACACTGACGTCACCATGCGGAGCAAATTGCCGATCGTTTGATTCAGGTCGACAAGACCGGCACGGCTCAGTGCGAGGCGTCCGTAGTACAGCGTGAACCCCTCGCCCAGCCACAACTCTCCCGACATATTGGTGCGCTCGAACTTGAACGGCTCGAGGGACCGGGGACGAATCCGCTCGACGTTCCAGCCGTGAAAGAACTCGTGCGACGCGGTGTCGAGTAGGTCGATCCGTCCGCCAGAATCAGGCGCGGTCATAACTGTGCTGTTGCGATGCTCCATCCCGTCAGAACCGGCGTATGGGAGGTAGTCGGCGAGGAACGTGTATCGCCCCTGTTCGTACGCCGGGTACTCGCCGAAGATTTCCCCATGCTCGCGGACGATCGCTGCGACATCCTCGACGAACCGCTCGACGTCGTCCACGGACCCGCGATGGTGCACCGCGATACGAATCGTCTGGTTATCGATACTGAATTCCCGCATCTCGAGAGGCCCCCACTCGACTGGGCTGTCCATCAGGTACTGCAGGTTTGGTGCCGTGTACTCCAGCGGTGAAAGTCCGGGGTACAGCTGCGTCGCAATCGTCCAGTCCCCGCCAACAGGGGGAGGGTCGAATGTCAGGGTCGCCGGACGATCGTCGAGCCCCCGCGCCCACATCAGCGCCGCAGGCATGTTCATATGGACGTGCGTGGTGTCGATGGCGAGGTACGTCCCGTCTACTTGGTCACCAAAGACCCTGTACCGCACGTTGACAAGGCCGTCGTGTCGCTCGATAGTCCACCCGTGCGGATCTGGCCGGGCGATCGGGAGGCGACGCCCCTGCTCATCAAAGGCCTCCACTCCGTAGACGTTCTTTGCGAAGTCGTGCACGGAGTAGCGGCCTGGTGACGACCGGCTCATTCGGAGCTCGAGTGGAGCGGGGGGAAGATTCGAAAAGGTGACCTCGACCTGCATCCAATGATGTGCGACCTCAGGGAAGGTGAATCGATAGTGGACTGGCGTCTGAGCGACGACTAGATCACCCAACGCGGGACAGAGACACACGAGCAGGGCCGCGCCGACCGTCCTCAACCGACGGCCTCCTGACCACTGCCTCCGATGACCTGCTCGACGAACGTGTCTTCCGGAACCGCGCCGAGAATCTCCGCCGCGTCGTTCACGATGGTCTTGGGCACTCCGGTCACCCTGTACCGACGGGTGAGGTCGGGGAACTCCGTGGCCTCGAAGGCGTACGCCGTCACGAGCGGGCTGGCGAAAGCCAGTTCGTTCGCGAGCGCCACGGCTTTCGGACAATGGGGACAGGTGGGAGTACTGAACACTTTCAAGGTGACTGGGTGATCCAATGCGTCGAGGCGCTCTCTGCTCGCAGCCGACAGCGTTGAGGCGCTCCCGCCGACGAGCTGAACCGCCCTCACAAGCGAGACAAATTCGTATCCGGCGGGTGCTCCCACGAAACGGATCCGGGAATCCAGCACCTCTCCGCTGTCGTTTACGCTAACGATCGCGACACTGGGCGCACGGTCAATCCCGTAATCAGCGACCCTGTCCTTATCGAGGATGAGATTCACCTCCTCGATCGTGATCCGACTCGACAGCGGGAGCAACTCGTCCAGAATCAGTCGTGTCTGGAGGCACGTCGGACACTCCAACGTCTGCGTGAAGAACAGCAGTCTGACGTCTCTCGTCATCGACGAGAACTCTGTGCGAAGCCGGTCCTGGTCGGTGGGCGATAGCAGTGCCATCTCGTGATTCCCGATTCCCAAAAGGTACGCTGCTCGTCGGCAGATCGCGTGTTATTTGAACAGATCGTCGAATGCCTGCCGCGCGCTGGTCGGCTCGGTCCTGCTCGTGCCGGTCTGACGTTCGACCGTTGTGCGAGGCGCGAACAATGAGCACAGATTGCTCTCGTCCTTCGGTGCCACGCGCGTCGTAAGCTCGGTTCGTGTGCATTCCCATCTCGCGCTGGTGTCGAACGAAACACAGTTGATGCAACTGTGGATTTCAACACCGCACCGAGAGCAGCGATCCCCTGCGGAGACCGCGAGGCCCAGCAAGTTGCCGCAGCGGGCGCAGCGGAACACCTCATGCGACCCCATCAGGTTCGGCGTCCGAGGGCCGGAGGCGTCCTGGAGCTGCCGGCCTGGCGCCCGCGACTCAGGAGGACCCTTCGAACCCTTCGGCCCCTTCGGCTCGCGGTCTCTCGGCTCGTCCTGGTAGCCTCGTTGCCGGTATTTGCGGTCGCTCATCGGTGACTCAGAGTCTGGCAGAGGTAGGTTACCAAACTACCGCCGCCTGTGTTGAGAGTTGATGACGGCGAGTGCGCGGTGCTCGGGCGCGGCCGCGATACCATTCCAGTCGCGTGCCGCGGCCCTGACGCCGACATACTCGCCGTGGTCCGCCCCATGAATGACCGATGAGCCGGAACATGAGTTCGTCGTCACCTCGTGCGCCCGTCGCGTGAAAGTTTTCACAAAATACTGGTGCGCTTTCTTGCCAAACACGCTAAGCTTCCACCTTTCAGGGGGCGACGCCTCGTCACGTCCGCTCACCCTTCCTTATCCGAGGTCCGGTGTCGCTCTGCTGAGATGGCTCAGATATTCAATCGCAGCATCAATTCGATCTCACGCGTTAGCATTTTCGGCCCGATCTTCATCGTTGCCGGCTTGCTCTGGCTGAATTATCAGATTCAGCGGTCACCCTGGATGACCAATGCCCACGTCGCCCGGTCGCAGCCCGTGCCATTCAGCCACGAACGACACGTCGGCGGCAACGGCATCGACTGCCGCTATTGCCACACCTCGGTCGAGGATTCCAGGTTTGCCGGCATTCCTCCCACCAAGACATGCATGAACTGTCACTCACAAATACTCGCGGATGCGCCGATGATGGAGCCTCTCCGAGTGAGCCTCGCGACCGAACGTCCCCTCGCCTGGACACGTGTTCACGATCTGCCGGACTTCGTCTTCTTTGATCACAGCATCCACCTGCACAAAGGTGTGGGCTGCACGACTTGCCACGGGCAGGTTGATCGCATGCCGCTCATGTCCCAGCAGGCGTCGCTGCAAATGGAGTGGTGTCTCGACTGTCACCGCAAACCTGAGCAGTTCGTGCGACCAAGACACGAGGTCTTTTCAGTCACGTACCGTTCTCCTCCGAACCAGCTCGAACTCGGTCAGCGGCTGGTGGCGGAGTACGAGATCGAGAAACTGACGAGCTGCTCGACGTGCCATCACTGAAGAATCGTGAGTCTCGATTCTGGCGCACGCTCGATGAGCTCGCGGACGATCCCTCGTTTCAACAGCAGGTGCATAACGAGTTTCCGTCACAGGTCGAGGCTATCAGTGACCCTGTCGAGCGGCGCACCTTCCTGAAGGTGATGGGGGCGTCGCTTGGGCTCGCGGGCTTGACTGCCTGCACCCGCCAGCCACTCGAGACGATCGTCCCCTATGTCCGCCAGCCCGAAGAAATCGTGCCCGGCCGCCCGCTCTTCTATGCGACGGCGATGTCACTTGGGGGCGTGGCGACCGGACTGCTCGTTGAGAGCCACGAAGGCCGCCCGACGAAAATCGAAGGCAACCCGAACCATCCAGATAGCCTTGGCGCCGCCGACATCTTCGCGCAGGCGGCGATCCTGGATCTCTACGATCCCGACCGATCGCGCGCGATCGCGAATCTGAACGAGATTCGCCCGTGGTCGGCGTTTCTCGGCGCCATGGGCGCTGCGCTCAGCGTGCAGGAGCCGTTGCAGGGCGCTGGCCTGAGGCTCCTGACCGAGTCGGTGACGTCCCCGACGCTTGAGTCCCAGATCCAGGACCTCCTCGCCAGATTCCCGGAAGCCCGCTGGCACCAGTGGGATCCGGCGAATCGCCAGACATCGCGCGCCGGGGCACAGCTCGCATTTGGCGAGTACGTCGACACCAAGTACCACATCGCAGATGCGGACGTCATCCTGTCGCTCGACGCCGACTTTCTCGCCGTTGGACCAGCCAGCCTTCGTCACGCCCGAGAATTCGCTGCCAGACGGCGACCGGAGGAGTCGGACCGCGTGAACCGTTTGTACGTCGTGGAGAGCATGAAGACCTCCACCGGCGCGGTCGCGGATCATCGGCTGGCGCTGCGCCCAGGCGACGTGGAAGCGCTCGTCCGTCGCCTCGCGACGATGATCGGGGTCTCTGGAGTCGGCGACGGACAGGGGCTCCTCGATAGCGAAGATGTGACCCGCTTTGCCGCAGCGCTCGCGAGGGACTTGCAAGCTCATCGAGGCAGCAGCCTGGTCATTGCCGGCGACGGCCAGCCGGCCATCGTCCACGCGTTGTCCCATGCCATCAACGAAGTGCTCGACAACGCGGGGCGTACCGTCGAGTACATCGATCCGGTCGAAGCATCACCGACCGACCAGATTCAGTCGCTCAGCCAGCTGACCGAGGCCATGAATGCCGGCCAGGTCGACATGATCGTCATGCTGGGAGGCAACCCCGTGTACACGGCCCCTGGGGATCTGGGGTTCGCGGGTGCGCTGGATAGGGTCCCGCTACGGGTGCATCTGAGCTCACATCTCGATGAGACATCTGAGCTCAGTCACTGGCACATTCCGCAGGCACATTTCCTCGAAAGCTGGAGTGACGCACGGGCCAGCGACGGCACGGCGTCGATCGTTCAGCCCTTGATCCTGCCCCTCTACGGCGGGCGGTCGGCGCACGAGATCCTGACGGCAATGAGCTTCGCACCGGATCAACCGGCGTACGACACGATCCGGGCATTCTGGACGGCCCGACACGGGAACGACGCAGTGACGGACGATTCCACCGCCGCATTCGAGGTCGCCTGGCAGCGTTGGCTGCATGACGGAGTCATCCCAGATACGGCCTTCGTACCACGTCCCGTGGCGGTGACCGCTGCCGGATTCGAAGCGTACGGCGCGACCACGAATTCAGGGACTGAGATCGATTTTCGATTGGACCCGACCGTGCTGGACGGCCGATTCGCCAACAACGGCTGGCTCCAGGAGCTCCCGAAGCCCGTGACGAAGTTGACCTGGGACAACGCTGTCATGATGAGTCCGTCAATGGCCGAGGCGCTATCCATTAGAAGTACGCCGGCCATTCGCGGCGGTGAGCACGGCCAGATCGTGACCGATGTCGTGGAGTTGCGCTATCGCGGGCGGGTGCTGCGGGGGCCGGTCTTCCCGGTTGTCGGGCACGCTGATGATTGCGTGACCGTCCATTTCGGATACGGGCGCCGCCTGGGCGGCCAGCTCGCAGCTGGTGCGGGGTTTGATGCCAACCAGATTCGCACGAGCGACGCGCCTTGGTTTGGTCGCGGCCTCGAAGTCATGAAAACCGGTGAAGAGTTCTCCCTTGCCTGCACCCAGTATCACCACCTCATGGAAGGCCGGGGAATGGTGAGGGCGGTCAGTCTGGAAGAGTTCGCAGAAGACCCTCACGTCGTGCACGAGGGTCACCACGACCCGCCGCAGACGCTGACGTTGCATCCTCAGTACAGCTACGAGGGCTACAAATGGGGCATGGCCATCGACGTCAACGCATGCATGGGCTGCAATGCGTGTGTCGTCGGTTGCCAGGCGGAGAACAACATCCCCGTCGTCGGCAAGGATCAAGTGGTCCGAGGGCGCGAGATGCACTGGCTCCGTATCGACACCTACTACAGCGGAGACACCGAGGACGCCGACACGTATTTCCAGCCCGTTCCCTGCATGCATTGCGAGAATGCCCCGTGTGAAATCGTGTGCCCGGTCAACGCCACCGTGCACAGCGACGAGGGACTGAACGACATGGTCTACAACCGGTGCGTCGGCACCAGATACTGCGGGAACAACTGCCCCTACAAAGTGAGGCGTTTCAACTACCTGCTCTATCAGGATTGGGATACGCCCAGCCTCAAGCTTCGCCGTAATCCCGACGTGACGGTGCGAAGCCGCGGCGTCATGGAGAAGTGCACGTACTGCGTGCAGCGAATCAACTCCGCAAAGATCGAGGCAGAGAAGGAAGACCGGCGCGTTCAGGATGGCGAGATCAAGACAGCGTGTCAGGCGACCTGTCCTGCCGACGCCATCGTGTTCGGCGATCTCAACGATCCGGACAGCCGAGTGGCACGACTCCAGTCAGAGCAGCGCAACTATTCACTCCTGGCGGAGCTCAACACGCGGCCGCGAACGACGTATCTGGCCGCGGTTCGAAACCTGAACCCGGAGCTGGGCGAGGGAACCTAGGTCGCATGGCAGACACGGGACACGGTGCAGGACCAGCCGGGCCGACTGGTCCGGAACCGCTGATCGCTGCCGGTTACACGTTCGAGACGATCACGGACAGAATCGCCGGGATCGTACAGACGCGTCACACACCGTTCTGGTGGTATGCGGGGCTTGCCGTGACGGCAGCCGCCTCCGGCATGCTACTGGTGTCGGTGACCTATCTCTTGTTCGAAGGCGTTGGAATCTGGGGCAACAACCAGCCTGTCTACTGGGCGTTTGGCATCACCAACTTCGTCTGGTGGATAGGGATTGGCCACGCCGGCACCCTGATTTCGGCGATCCTCTTGCTGTTCAGGCAAGAATGGCGGACGTCAATCAACCGTTTCGCGGAAGCGATGACGCTGTTTGCTGTCGTGTGCGCCGGCATGTTCCCGCTGATTCACATGGGGCGGCCCTGGCTCGCGTATTGGCTGGCTCCGTACCCGAACACGATGGGGATGTGGCCCCAGTTCAAGAGCCCGCTGGTGTGGGACGTGTTCGCGGTGACGACCTACATCACCGTGTCCGCGCTCTTCTGGTTTGTCGGATTGATTCCCGACCTTGCCATTTTGCGCGACCGATCGCAGACGCGAGCCGGACAGATCTTCTATGGGATTCTGGCGATGGGCTGGCGCGGTTCCGCCCACCACTGGCACCGGTACGAGACCGCGTACCTGCTCCTCGCGGGACTGGCCACGCCACTGGTCGTCTCGGTACACACGGTGGTCAGCTTCGACTTCGCGGTATCGATCGTCCCTGGGTGGCACACCACGATTTTTCCGCCATACTTCGTCGCTGGCGCTGTGTACTCGGGGTTTGCGATGGTGCTCACGCTCGTGATTCCGGTCCGCGCTATCTACAGGCTGCAGGACTTCATCACAATGCGGCACCTGGAAAATATGGCCAAGGTCATGCTAGTGACCGGCCTGATTGTCGCGTACGGCTATACGATCGAGGCGTTCATCGCGTGGTATAGCGCGAACCAGTACGAAGGTTTCATGCTGTACAACCGCGTCGTGGGTCCCTATTGGTGGGCGTACTCACTCCTCATACTCTGCAACGTGATCGTGCCGCAGGCCCTCTGGTTCAAGCGCGTCCGGACAAACGTGGTGGCGCTCTTCGCTCTGTCGATTGTCGTGAACATCGGCATGTGGCTCGAGCGCTTCGTGATCATCGTGACCAGCCTTCACCGAGACTTCTTGGTGTCGTCGTGGGGTCGATTCGCCCCGACATTCTGGGACTGGTCCACGTACATTGGGACGATTGGCCTGTTCGTCATGCTGCTCCTGATCTTCATGCGGCTGTTGCCGGCAGTTTCCATCTTGGAGATGCGATCGCTCGTGCCCGAGGGTCGCATCGATCAGGAGGTACGGGAAAGCTAATGGCCAGGCATCGCTCGGAGGTCCACGGCCTGATGGCGGAGTTCGAGCGCGCTGACATGCTCGTGGCGGCGGCGCGCCAGGCTCACTCTGAGGGCTATCGCAAGATGGACGCATACTCGCCGTTCCCGATCAGAGAACTCGACGATGCCCTGTCGCCCCAGCATTCTTCTCAGCTGCCGCTGATCGTGCTCATTGGCGGTATCGCCGGGTGCATTGGCGGCTACGCCCTCCAGTACTGGGCCAGCGCGGTGAACTATCCCCTGAACATCGCTGGAAAGCCGTTCAATGCCTGGCCCATGTTCATCCCGGTCACCTTCGAGTGCACGATTCTCGGCGCCGCGCTCGCGGCTGTTCTCGGCATGCTGGCGCTCAACCGCCTCCCGATGCCGTACCACCCGGTTTTCAACGTACCGAGGTTCGTCCTTGCGAGCCGCAACCGGTTCTTTCTGTGCATCGAGTCGGAGGATCCGAGGTTCGACCTGGAATCCACCCGCCGTTTCCTGGAAACGCTCAGTCCCGTGGAGGTCACGACCGTTGCGATCTAGTGGACGGTTTTCGCCGATCGAATGCTGGGTTCCCGAGCGCGGCACCCCGGCGGAAAGTCGCGAGGATCGAGAGTGCCGGGAGTACGTCGGGGAGGCGCAGCGCTGCCGGGGGGAAGGCCCCGCTCGGATAGGAATATTTGGTCAGCAGAGACGGGGCGAGGCTTGCCACAGGCTAGCGGTGGTGGGCCTGGCTGCCGCTGTTGTCCTGTTCTCGGCGGCCTGTCGACAGGACATGCAGGATCAGCCGTCGTATTCTGCGCTGGAGGCTTCGACGTTCTTCGAGGACGGGGCGTCGGCACGGCTGCCCGTACCTGGTACGGTCGCCCGCGGCCAGCTTCATGTTGATGAGGAGCTCCTTTATACGGGCGCTGCTGACGGCGAGCCGGCTCTCGCGTTTCCGTTTCCGATCGATCGGTCGATCATGGAGCGAGGACAGGTGAGTTATAACGCGTACTGCTCACCCTGCCACGGCCAGAGCGGAGTCGGCGACGGGGTGGTCGTCCAGCGCGGCTTTACGCAGCCGCCCGACTTGACCGACCCGTTCATCAGCAGCGCTCCGCTCGGACACATCTTCAATGTCATTACGAACGGCTTCGGCGCCATGCCCGACCACGGGTCTCAGATCAAGGTGAGGGACCGGTGGGCGATCATCGCGTACGTGCGAGCACTCCAGCTGGCAGCCTCGGCAACGCTCGAGGACGTGCCAGCCGAGGAGCGCCGACGACTCGAGCAGCAACCGTAGGGGTCAATGAATTCGCAGCAGTCAGCTGGCCAACTCCTCCCCGAGCTCGCGCGCTATCAGCGGCTGTTTCTGACGGTCGGCGCCGTTGCTGGTGCAGCGTCCGTCGTTGGCGTGTTCATCGACCAGCTTCAGTTCTTCCACTCGTATCTGATCGCGTACATGCTGGTACTCGGCGCGACGCTGGGCTGCCTCGCACTGGGCATGGTTCACCACTTGTCCGGCGGCGCCTGGGGCGTTGTCACAGGCGGGAGCATTGGTGCCGCGTCGCGGGTACTACCGGTGCTGACGGTTCTTTTTCTGCCGATCTTCATCGGCATGCCCGATCTCTATCACTGGACGCACGAGGACGCGGTTGCACGCGACGAGATTCTGCAGTTCAAGGCACCCTACCTGAACACGCCCTTTTTCGTCATCCGGGCGATCGTGTACTTTGCCGTCTGGAACGCCATCACATACTTCCTCAATGCGTGGTCGCTCGAGCATGAGCGCACCGGCGACCCGTACATCGCGAGACGGATGCGTATGCTCAGCGGCGGAGGCTTGCTCGCCTATGGCCTCACGGTGACGTTCGCGTCAATGGACTGGATCATGTCGCTCGACCCGCACTGGTTCTCGACCATTCACGGATTGCTGACGATTGGCGGCCAGGGTCTGACCGCGCTGGCGGTACTCACCATCGCCTTGGCCTGGTTCAGCCGCCGCGAGCCGTTCAAGGCGATGGTGAAACCGGCGCACTTCCACGACCTTGGCAACCTCATGCTGGCGTTCGTGATGTTGTGGGCATATTTTTCCTTCTCGCAATACCTGATCATCTATGCTGGCAACCTCCCGGAAGAGATCACGTGGTACGTTCGGAGGCTGTTCACGGGCTGGCGGGTAATCGGTGTGCTCCTGGTGCTGTTCCATTTTGCGGTGCCGTTCCTGCTCCTTTTGTCCCGCACGTTGAAGCGCGAGCCGCAAATGCTGGTCAAGATGGCCTATGGCATCATCGTCATGCGCCTGATCGACGGCTTCTGGCAGGTGGCGCCGGAGCATCATCGCGACGGATTCGTTCTCAGCTGGCTGGACATGACGTTACCCGTCGCGTTGATAGCGACCTGGATTGGCTGCTTTATCTGGCAACTCAGAGGTCGAACGATGCTGCCGCTTCACGACCCGGTTGTTGGTGCGTCACTCCGCCGATCGGTTGAGGGCGCCGAACACCTTGGACCGGCACACTAGATACGGGAGAACGTGGCTGGACGCAGGAATTCAGAGGGTGAACGCTGGCATGACTCTGCGAACGGAAGAATTCAGAACCACGGGCACAGGCCAATGGCTCACACGGGGCTTTAGGCAAGGATGATGACGAGCGAGCACGAGCCGTCGGTGGCGAACACGAGCGACGGCAAAACGCCTCGACACGAGGCCAGCGACATCGACATTCGCGGTGTCTTTGCCTTCGGCGCCGGTCTCGTCGCGGCCGCCATCATTATTTCCGTCGCGATCTGGACGCTCTTCATCTACTTCGAGAGGCGTGAGGCCAGTGCTGTCTCGGCATACCCTCTGGCGGCAGGCACTCACGATGCTCTTCCGCCAATCCCCCGTTTGCAGGCGGCACCACGAGAGGATCTGGAGGAGTTTCGGGAGCGCGAGGCCGAGGTCCTCGGCGGGTACAGCTGGATTGACAGGGACACTGGCGTCGTACGGATCCCCATCGAGGAGGCGATGCGCCTGGTTCTTGAAAGGGGCCTGCCCGTCTACGAGCCTCCTGAAGATATCGAACCCACGGGAATGAACGAAGTCGCGCAGGAACCATGAATCGCAACGGCAGTGCTCGGCAAGCGGCGTTAACAATGCGACGGCTCGTGTCCGTCGTCGGTTGGATCACTGTCACTCTGATCCTGTGGCTGCCGTCTGCTGCCTTGGGCCAAATGACGGGTGCCCCATCACCGGGCTATCGACGCGACGCGGGGACACCGGCCTCGGCCATGCCAGCTGCGCTGCGCGAAATTGGGTTTGATCAGAACCTGAACCAGGAGCTCCCCCTCGACGTCGTCCTTCGCGACGAACGGGGACGGCCGGTCCGTCTGGGCAAGTTCTTCAACACGAAGCCTGTGGTGCTCGCGTTCGTGTATTACGAGTGTCCGATGCTCTGCACCCAGATCCTGAGCTCGATGACGAGTACGTTCAGCGTGCTTGCACTGGAACCAGGCGATGACTTCGAGATCATCACGGTCAGCTTCGATCCGCGGGAGACGCCAGACGTCGCGTCATCCATGAAGGCGCAGTTCATCGAGCGGTACGATCGCGCGGGCGCAGAGCGGGGCTGGCACTTCCTGACCGGGGACCAGCCTGCCATCGACAGACTCACGGAGGCTGCCGGTTTTCGGTACGCATGGGACCAGGACTCACAGCAATTCGCTCATCCCTCAGGCATTATCGTTCTGACTCCCGATGGGGTTATCGCGAGATATCTGTTCGGGCTGGAGTACGGTCCACGCGATCTCCGTCTGGCCCTGGTCGAGGCATCGGAGGGCCGCGTCGGCTCCGCCATCGATTCCCTGATGCTCTTCTGCTACCACTACGATCCGACGACGGGCCGCTACGGTCTCGTTGTGATGCGTGTGCTTCGGATCGCGGGCCTCTCGACGGTGCTGGCCCTCGCAAGCTTCATTATCATCATGATCCGGCGAGAACGAAGACAGGCATGCTGACTGATTTCCCACTGTTTCCTGAATCGGCCTCGACGATGGCACCACGAGTGGATGGTCTGTACTTCTTCCTCGTCGGTCTCACGGTCTTCTTCTCACTGCTGATTGCGGGTTTGATCGTGACCTTTGCGATCAAGTACCGGCGGCTCACCCCCGACAGCGTGGGTGCGCGCTTCCACGGCGGGATGGCACTCGAGGTCGTCTGGTCGGTCATTCCGCTCGGCATCACGCTCGTCATCTTCGCGTGGGGCGCTAGCGTGTTCTTTGCAATGTCGAGTCCGCCAGACGAAGCCATCAACGTCTACGTCGTCGGTAAGCAGTGGATGTGGAAGTTTCAGCACCTGAATGGCCAGCGGGAGGTCAACGAGCTGCATGTGCCGGTTGGGCGGCCCGTGAAGCTCATCATGACGTCCGAAGACGTGATCCACGATCTGTTCGTCCCGGCGTTCCGGGTCAAAGCCGATGTGCTGCCCGGCCGGTACACCCATGTGTGGTTCGAGGCGACCAAGCCTGGAAGCTATCACCTGTTCTGCGCGGAGTACTGCGGCACTCAACATTCGGGCATGGGCGGTCAGGTAGTCGCGCTTGGACCGAGCGAGTATCAGAACTGGTTGGCCAGCGCGACCGGAGGTTCGATGGCATCAGCCGGCGAGCGCCTCTTTGCCGACATGGCGTGCAACACGTGTCATCGAGAAGGCGAGGTCGGCCGCGGACCTGTCTTGAACGGGCTGTTCGGCAGCACGGTCAGACTCCAGGGGGGCAGAACCGTCGTCGTCGACGAGGCGTATCTCCGCGAATCGATCGTCAATCCGAGTTCCAGGTTGACGGAAGGATTTCAACCAGTCATGCCCGCGTATCAGGGCCTGCTCACTGAAGAAGGGCTGTCCGAACTGGTGGAGTACATCAAATCGCTCGAACCGGCTCAGCCCGTGACGCTGAGTATGGCGTCCACTCCCGGTGGCAGCGAAAGGACTGCGCAGTGATGTCGAGCCGTGGCGTCCTTCTTCCAGCCCACCACTACTTGAGCGATTTCGGGGCAGCGTCGTGGTTGCTCACGCGAGACCACAAACGCGTCGCGCTGATGTATCTGGCGGCGGTCACTTTCTTTTTTTTTCTCGGGGGAGCATTCGCGGTCCTGATCCGACTCGAATTGATCACTCCAGCCGGAGACCTCGTCAGCGCCGACACGTACAACAAGCTCTTCACGATGCACGGCGTGATGATGGTGTTCTTCTTCCTGATTCCCGCGATTCCAACCGTGCTCGGCAACTTCCTGATTCCTATCATGATTGGGGCGAAAGACCTCGCGTTCCCCAAGCTGAACCTGGCGAGTCTGTACATATACGTCATCGGAGCGTCGTGTACGACCTACGCGATCATCACGGGAGGCTTGGACACGGGTTGGACCTTCTACACCCCCTTCAGCACGGCTTCCTCGACGACGGCGGTCATTCCAGCCGCGGTAGGAATCTTCATCACGGGATTTTCGTCCATCCTCACGGGGCTGAACTTCATCGTGACGATTCACCGCATGCGGGCGCCTGGTATGACCTGGTTCCGGATGCCGCTGTTCGTCTGGTCTCACTATGCGACCAGCCTCATCATGGTGCTGGGAACGCCCGTGCTTGCCATCACCCTGCTGATGGTCGCAGCCGAACGTCTGTTTCGGTTCGGTCTGTTCGATCCGGCGCTCGGCGGCGATCCGGTGCTCTTCCAGCATCTCTTCTGGTTCTACTCGCACCCGGCGGTCTACATCATGGTGTTGCCGGCGATGGGCGTCATCAGCGAGTTGGTGGCAGCCTTCTGCCGAAAGCCCGTGTTCGGGTATACCTTTGTGGCCTTCGCGAGCCTGGCGATCGCGGTGCTCGGCTTCTTGGTGTGGGGGCACCACATGTACGTTGCCGGTCAATCTGTCTACGCCGCACTGGTCTTTTCGTTCCTGAGCTTCATGGTGGCGGTTCCGTCAGCGATCAAAGTATTCAACTGGACGGCAACGATGTACCGCGGGTCGATCTCGTGGGACACGCCCATGCTCTACGCGATCGGATTCATTGGCCTCTTCACGGTTGGTGGTCTGACCGGACTCTTTCTGGCGGCGGTGGGCCTCGACGTACATGTCACCGACACCTACTTCATCGTCGCCCATTTCCACTACATCATGGTGGGCGGCACGATCATGGCCTATCTCGGGGGGCTTCACTATTGGTGGCCGAAGATGTCAGGTCGAACCTACAACGAGCTGCTGGCCAGGGTCTCGGCGGCCATGGTGTTCTTCGGCTTCAATCTGACATTCTTTCCCCAATTCCTACTCGGATACCTGGGGATGCCCCGCAGGTATCATGCGTATCCGGATGAGTTTCAGGTGCTGAATGTGCTCTCGTCTGCCGGTGCCTCATTGCTGGGGGTCGGATACCTGATTCCGATGGTGTACCTGGCGTGGTCGCTGCGCTACGGCAAGCTGGTCGGGTCGAACCCCTGGGGCGCCGTTGGTCTCGAGTGGACGATTTCGTCTCCGCCGCCGACCGAGAACTTCGCCGAGACGCCGATCGTCACCTGGGACGCCTACGAGTACGCCACTCGAGTCGAGGGTCACGTTGCCTGACGGCGTCGCTCACCATCCCGCGCTCGCGCACCATTTCGAAGACCTCGACCAGCAGCGAGAGGCTGCGACCCTCGGCATGTGGGTGTTTCTCGTCACCGAGGTGCTGTTCTTCGGTGGCTTGTTCGCGACATACCTGGTCTACCGAAGCTGGTATCCGGAAGCGTTCGCTGAGGCCAGTCATCATCTCGACATCGTGCTGGGCACCATCAACACCATCGTGCTGATCACCAGCAGTCTGACGATGGCCCTCGCCGTGCACGCGGCGCAAACCAACCGACGGCAGCTCGTCTTCGTGTTCTTGGTCTCGACGATGGCCCTGGGCGCAACGTTCCTGGGGATCAAGGGCGTGGAGTACTTCCACAAGTTCGAGGAACAGCTCATACCAGGTTCGAACTTCGAGTTCGAAGCGCAGTACTTCCAGCACGCGCAGCTCTTCCTATCGCTCTACTTCGTCATGACCGGGCTGCACGCCCTGCACATGATCATCGGGCTCGGTATCATGACGTGGATGCTCGCCTGGACGTGGAATGGCACCATCACTGACGCCTACCACAGTCCCATCGAGATCAGCGGGCTGTACTGGCATTTCGTCGATATTGTCTGGATCTTCTTGTTCCCGCTCCTCTACCTCATAGGTCGCCATTGAGATAGCAGATGTCAGAGCACATAGTACCCACGCGGATCTACTACGTCATCTTCGGCCTGTTGATACTCTGCACGTACCTGACCGTTCAGGCGGCGTTCATCGACCTGGGAGCCTTGAATACGCTGGTTGCCTTGGGCATCGCCCTCTTCAAAGCAACACTCGTCGTCTTGTTCTTCATGCACGTGAAGTACAGCACGAAGTTGACGTGGGCGGTCGTCGTCGGCAGTGTCTTCTGGTTCGGTATCCTGCTCGCGTTGACGTATGGAGACTACATCACGCGATCCTGGCGCACGTACGGCTAGACCACGGCCAGATCTGGGGTTGCACTCGGGTCGCGCAGCTGGAACCTGGCCACAAGTGAGATAGGATAGGCCGTTTATTACTCTTGGGAGACCAGACATGAATGCTTCGTGTGCTCTTCGCCGCACTGTTCTGACGCTCTGCCTATTCCTCGCCGCTGCTGCCGCTTCTGCCCAGGCTCAGCAGATCACGAAGCCCTACGAGCCGTCGGTCGGTCAGCAAGGCAAAGACGTCGTGTGGGTTCCGACCTCGCAAGCCCTGGTCGACAAGATGCTGGACATCGCCAATGTGACCGCAGCCGACTTCGTCATCGACCTGGGATCGGGTGACGGTCGGACCGTGATTTCCGCTGCCAAGCGAGGAGCCAGAGCCCTGGGCGTGGAGTTCAACCCCGAGATGGCCGAGCTATCCCGGCAGAGCATTGCGCAAGCAGGCGTCGAAGCGCGCGCCACCATCATCCAAGGCGATCTCTTCGAGGCTGATCTCTCTGAGGCTACGGTCATCACGATGTTTCTGCTCCCTTCGATCAATCTGAAGCTCCGACCGAAGATCTTGGATCTCGAGCCAGGTACGCGCATCGTGTCGAACACCTTCACCATGGAGAACTGGGAGGCGGATGAAACGGCTACCATCTCGGATGGATGCACGTCGTGGTGTACGGCTCTTCTCTGGTACGTTCCGGCAAAGGTGGAGGGCACCTGGAGCTTCGCCCAGAGCCAGCTCAGCCTGACACAGCAGTTTCAGATGATATCCGGGACGGCCGGTCCAACTCCGATCTCGAACGGGCGGATGCGCGGCAATCGGATCACATTCCGAGCGGGCAGCACGGAATATACGGGTAGCGTCGAGCGCAATACGATGCAGGGAACGACTAGCGGTGGCGGGACTTGGACCGCCGAGCGGCGCTGACCGGGGCGAGACGGCGCACAACGAGATCGGCGCGGCCGACCCAGTCTTCGCTGAGCGGGCGTCGGCGCACGCCGCTTATCGAGACCTCAGCACCAGGTCGGGGCGGGGTCGCCGAACCCAAAATTCACGCCCAAGATCCCGACGACGACGTTCCGTTGCCGAATTCCAGCGTCTCTGTAGTCCTTCCCGAAAGAGGCGCTGAGGGACACGTCTCGCGAGACCCGGTAGTCGAACGTAGCCACGAGACGCCAGGTCGGACGGGATCGTCGAACGCTTGACCGTTCCGTGCGCACAAGTCCCTCGGTCCCGATGTTGAGCGAGCCCGCACTCACCGTGCCCTTCAAGCCAACATCGATGAGTGTTCGATCGACGGCGAGATTCTGCGGCCGGTCTCGAAGGAGCCGAACAAGCCCAATGAGGGTTGCCCTTTCGCCGCTGACTCCTGAAGTCATCCACGCGCCACTTCTGATCACCGTCGTCTGTAATCCGTCACTGGCGCGCACCACTGCACCCCCTGCAACCTCGAGCACCAAGCCAACCCGTCTCATGTGGATTCGCTGCATCTCAAGCGACAGCCGTCGGATCGTTGCGGTGTTCTCTCCGTCCAAACGATCGAGCACGTTTCGGAGACGCACAGCTGAACTGTCTGACGTCAGTCCATCGGCGAGCGCTCTCTCGATTTCGCGCAGCAGCGCGGCGTACTGGTTCGGCGAAAGGTCGACATCTGTCTGCTGGAGCGCTTCGAGCGCCTGTCGCATCTCGGGCGGAAGGGCGACGTCCGGGGGATCCAAGGCCTCCTGAAGCGCCACCAGCACGTGGCCACGCGTGTGAGCGACACGCATTCGACTGGTCACCCGGTCAAAAGACGACCCGGTACGTCCGGACACGATGGTCGTGCGAACGCCGACGGCCAGATCGGTGGCCTCGACCGATACCGATTCGTCGAACGAAGTGGGCGCCCTACCGGCGGCCACCGACACCGTCATGGATTGAGCCATCGATTGCAGGACGCCAGGCTGGGTGTACTCGTCGAAACCGAGATCCGGATGATCGAACAGCCAGTACGGTGCGACCTCGAGTGCGAAATCGCTTGGAAGAAGGCCGGTCCTGCGCTCCTGCACCACCGACAGGAGGGCAACGGCAAGCGCCCTCGGCGTCGAAGGCTGGGCAATGTCGGTGGGCGTGACACCAAGCAGCGTGAACGCGGGCCACGCCGGCGTCCGGAGGTCATCCACTGTGACGGTGACCTCCGGGGCTTCGACGCTTCCGATCTGACCCGCGGCTGGAGACGACAGGCAGAGCAACACTCCGAACAGCGAGGGTCGCACTGCCATGAGTCCTCCTCTCTCAGACAAATCGCACGGTGATGTCGAACACCTTCGACTCACCTTCTTCGTCAACTCGATCGTGTAACTCGACCCGCTCTGTCACGACGCCACCGCTCAGCTCGAACCATGCGGACACCATGTCGGTGCTGTCGTTGATGTCCGCGACTATGGATTTGATACGAGCCACCTTCCCGCGAAGCGCGCCACCTTCGCCCACGGGCCACCTCTTTACCGAACCGATCCTGCTCCTGGTTGGCGTCCGAACGCGCGACGTTCCAAACTGACCGTTGCCGAACGCGACGGTCAGCATCGTCTCGGATCCGTCGAGCACCCTGTAAGCGAAGCTCGACCGCGTCCTGCTGCTCACGCCGGTGAGGATAGCTCGCGGAGCCGGCGCGATTGCCGCATTCCTGCACAGAGATCAACCGGACTCATCGAATGTGTGAAAGGTCATCCCAGTGGTAACGTGGAGGGGTGTTCCGAATCGTCTCCAGACGTGCATATCTGTGGCTGCCGCCGATTGCCTACGCTGCCCTGATCTTCTGGTTGTCCAGCCTGTCGGATCCCTTGCCTCAGGTGAGCATTCTCGTCTGGGACAAGGCCCTTCACGCGATCGAGTACGCTGGTCTGGGTTTTCTGGTGTGTCGAGCGCTGCGGGGTGAAGGCCTTGGCTGGTCGTGGACTGTCGCGCTCGCGATCGTGGTGACGGCGATGTACGGCGGGGGCGACGAGTGGCACCAGGCGGCCGTTGCCGGCCGCCAAGCGACGGCTTCAGATTGGACGGCGGATCTCGTTGGAGCGATTCTCGGCGCCTTCAGCCATCGGCCGCTCGTCGTGGTTCTCTTTGACAGCGGAATGTCAGGCCGCCGACAATGAAGCCTCCTGCTGATACGATGGCGTTTCGGGATCAGTTCTGACGCGGAGGGATGATGGCAAAGCGTAGTGCGGCAAGTCGTGGGGAAATTCCCGTTGAGCAGAGAATCGTGGACTTCGCCGAAGATCTGGGAGGACTGCTTGGCCGGGCACAAGAGAAAGCTCAGTCCTGGTTGGACCAGCGTGATCAGGTCGCAACGACCCTCGCGAGCATTCGCGATACGGCAACACGACTGCTCGAGGACCTCAGCATTAGTGCGTCCCAGGCTGGCACCGCGGCAAAACGCGCGTATCGAAAGGGGCGTCGCAAGACCAAGGGCGGCAGAAAGAAGACACGGGCGGCTGCTACCGGTGGTCCAACCGTTGGGCGTAAGCGGCGTTTCTCGGCCGCGACCCGACGAAAGATGGCGGCGGCTCAGCAGGCGCGCTGGGCGAAGCTGAAGAGCGAGAAAGGATAGGGGCCCGCAATGGCCAAGTCTCCACTCGTTTCTGTCGCGCTCCTCACCGCCATCGTGGCGGTGGCGATAGGCACCGCAGCGCTCGTGGGCGGGACCGGTCAGGCGCAGCAGGCCGTTCCGTATTCGCCAACGAACAATGAGCTTCCGGCAGCGGTGTTGGGTCAGGCGCCGCCCCCGCAGGGTCAGTCGATCAACTATCTACGGGAGCTTCGCCGAAGAAGAGCAGGGGATCCCACCAGCTGAAGTCGAGAAGTTCGTGGCTGCCCTGCGATCGGCCGGGATCCAAAACGACGTACATGTCTACGACGACAGGGCGCACGGATTCTGGCTGTGGGTCGACCAGGACCGAGAGGCTCGCAGCGGACCAGCCCTCGACGCCTGGAATCGGCTCAAGACCTACTTGTCACGCACGCTCGGCAACTAGCCCAAGCCTGGTGGCTTGTCCTGGCTGAATCAGTACCACTCTGGTCCGCCCGCTCGTGTACGGCCTTCGCCGGCGACCCGAGGCAGGTCTTAAGACCTGCGCTACAACCGATGGTGACCGCAGCGGCGGGCCGACGGCAGGTCCAAAGACCTGCGCGACAAACGGTAGTGATTCAGAGAGGACAGCCCAACAGAACCCCGCGTTACTTCTGGCGAAACGCTTTCCGTTCCTATCCTCGGCATCGTCGACACGCCGTCCAAGGAGAAACGGGGCCGTTCCAGATCGCGTGTAGGATGAGCCGATGATCGGTCCCGCGACAAGTGTACCGATAGTGCGCGTGCATTCGGGTCGCTCGGTTTCCGGGAACGACCACGTGGCATCCGAGGAGCCACTTGAGCTGCGCATTCATGCGCGACCGTTCGCCGTCCTCATGCGGACGCCAGGTGCGGACCGCGAGCTCGCCGCAGGCTTCCTGCTCGCTGAACGCGTGCTTCGATCTGCTGACGATCTGGGCGCGATCGAACATTGCGTCGACTCGTCCTCGCATCTGGCGGCCAACGTCATCAACGTAACGATGGTTGGAGGCCTGGACGAGCGCGTCGAAGCCGCGCTTGCCAACCAGCGGCGGGTCACGACCGCCGCTTCTTGCGGGATGTGCGGCCGGCTGACAATTGACTCCCTCAGGACCGACGCAAAGCCTCTTCCGAGCGACACGAGGGTCAGCCCCCCGGTGATTGCCAATTTGCCCAAGCAGCTCATCCGCGAGCAGGCAGTCTTCGCAAAAACGGGCGGGCTCCACGCTGCTGGCCTGTTCACGGCTGAGGGTCACTTCGACACGATGGCGGAGGACGTGGGCCGACACAACGCCGTCGACAAGATAGTCGGTCGAAAGCTGATGGTCGAGATGTTGCCGCTCTCGGCCAGCGTTCTCTTCGTCAGCGGTCGCACATCATTCGAGATTGTTCAGAAAGCGCTCTTTGCCGGCATTCCCATTGTCGCTGGCGTCTCCGCACCCTCGAGCCTCGCGGTCGCCCTGGCGCTCGAAATGGGAGTGACGCTCATTGGATTCGTCAGGGGAAACAGCTTCAACATCTACGCGCATCCGGAACGGATTGTGTAGCGAGATGGAGCCCTTCGGAATCGGCCGACAGAAGCCTCACCACTTCCTCGAGATGGCTCGAGTCGCCTGGCAGAACCGCGACCAGCTTCCCTTCGCCTGGCGGATTCTGCGCGATGGCGTGTGCGACGGATGCGCCCTTGGGACTTCGGGCCTTTCGGACTGGACGCTGCCGGGCGTCCACCTCTGTATGGTGCGCCTCGAGCTCATGCGGCTCAATACAGCTCCGGCACTCGACCCATCCGTTCTGACCGACGTCGCGTCGCTTGCCGTGCGGACGTCGGGAGAGCTCCGAGCCATGGGAAGACTGCCCGAGCCTCTGCTCAGGCGACATGGTGAGCCGGGGTTTCTGGTGGCGAGCTGGGACGAAGCCCTCGATCGTATCGCCGACGCCCTGCGGACGGTCGATCCAGCGAAGGTGGCGTTCTATCTGACGTCAAGAGGCATCACCAACGAGGTGTACTACGCGGCCCAGAAGGCTGGGCGGTTTCTCGGCACCAATCACATCGACAACGCTGCACGGCTCTGCCACGCAGCGTCAACGGCCGCGATGAAGGCGACGCTGGGCCACGGCGCATCGACGTGCAGCTACGCCGATTGGCTGCACGCCGATCTGATAGTGCTCTTCGGATCGAACATCGCGAACAACCAGCCTGTCGCCGCCAAGTACCTTCATCACGCCAAAGCGAACGGCGCCAAGATTGCCGTGGTGAACCCTTACCGAGAACCAGGACTCGAACGCTACTGGATTCCCTCTATTCCACACAGCGCGTTGTTCGGCACTGAGCTTGCGGACCACTGGTTCGACGTGAACACCGGCGGCGACTTGGCGTTTCTGATCGGCACGCTTCGGGCCCTCATCGAGTCGGGTGATATAGACAAGGCCTTCGTTACCGAACGAACAACGGGCTTCGAAGACGTCGAACGCCTGACACTCGGAGCCGACTGGAGCGAGCTCGAGGCCGAGAGCGGAACGTCGCGCGACACGATGCGCTCGTTCGCCACGCTGCTGGTCGACCGCCCGAATGCCGTGCTCATCTGGTCGATGGGGTTGACGCAGCACGCCCACGGGGTTCAGACGATCAAGGCGCTCGTAAACGTGGGGCTGGCCCGGGGACTGCTCGGTCGCCCCAATCGGGGGCTCGTCCCCATCCGCGGCCACTCGGGCGTCCAAGGGGGCGCCGAGGTCGGCTGCATCCCGTCGGTCGATGCCGAGACCGCCAATCGCTGGAGTCAGGTCTGGGAATTTCCGGTACCGCAGGGGCCCGGCTGGACCTGCGCGGAGATGGTCGACCGCTCCGCGGCCGGTGACGTCGACGTCTTCTGGCTCGTCGGCGGTAACTTTCTCGAGACGCTCCCAGATCACGCGCGCTCAGCGCGTGCGTTGAAGCGACCACGACTGAGAATTCATCACGACGTCATCTTGTCGTCGTCGATGCTGGCTGAGAGCGATGGCGACGTGCTGATTCTTCCAGCAGTGACCCGCTATGAGTCGCCTGGAGGAGGCACCGAGACTTCGACCGAACGGCGTGTCATTTTTTCTCCGGAGATCCCCGGCCGTCGTGTCGGTTCGGCCCGGCCAGAGTGGTGGGTATTTGGCGAAGCGATGGCACGAGTCGATCCGAACCGCCGCAACTACATCCGGTTCGAGAGCGCATCGGCCATCCGACGAGAAATCGCGCGGGCCGTGCCTCTCTACTCAGGCATCGAAGAGCTCGACGCCAAGGGCGACCAGTTTCAGTGGGGAGGGCGGACGCTGTACGCCAACGGACGGTTTGCGACGCCGGATGGCAAGGCACACTTCGCTCCGGTCACCGTCGATGGCGACACGCACCCCGTTGCTGGCCGCCTCAAAGCGGACGGCTTCTTCCTCTCGACCCGCCGGGGAAAGCAATTCAACTCGATGATACAGAGAGACCTGGACCCCCTCACTGGGGCCCGCCGGGATGATGTTCTCATCAGTCAAGACGATCTGACGAGACTTCGATTGCGCGAAGGCGACGTCGTCTGCCTGAAATCCCCTGTCGGCCGCCTGATCGGAAGACTGAAGGTCGCGGCTATCAGGGCCGGCAATCTCGAGGTCTACTGGCCTGAAGGCAACGTGCTGCTTTCAGGCGGAATCGTCGATCCAGAATCGATGGAGCCAGATTACAACGCAGTCGTCACTCTCGAGACTCCCTCGGAGAGACCAGACTCGCGGTCGACGTAGTCAGCTCGGTCCTCGTTGCGCCACGCCGAACAAGCATCCTACGACGAGGACCCGATCTCGCGTGAGATCGCGCCAGCAGCCGCCGGAGCTACCGCTTCCGCGCGCCTGCGTGAGCGCCATCGCTCCGGCAGCGCGCCAGCCAGTCCTGCGAACTCGTCCAGCGTGTGGTATGTCACCGGCACAACGACAAGGGTCAACACCGTCGCGACGGACAAACCAGCGATGACGGCAACACCCATCGCGCCCCACCACTGCGACGACTCGGCGCCGTAATCGAAGGTCATCGTAAAGAAGTCGACGTTCAGTCCGAGCGTGAGCGGCAGCAATCCAAGCACTGTCGTCACCGCGGTGAGCAGAACTGGGCGGAAGCGCAGGGCGCCAGCCTTGACGATGGCTTGGGTCTTTTCGAGCCCCTGCGCTCGAAGCTGCTGAATGAAGTCGCCAAGCACGATCGCGTTGTTCACCACGATTCCTGCCAACGAGATCACGCCAACCCCGGTCATGATCAGCCCAAAGGGCGTCCCGGTGAGGATCAACCCCCACAGCACGCCAATCAGCGAAAGGACGACAGAGATCATCACCGTCACGGGAAGCACAAGGTTGTTGAACTGGGTCACGAGCACGAGGGTGATCATCAGCACCGCGATGACGAATGCTCGCTGAAGGAAAGCCTGGGCTTCTGCTTGATCCTCGTTGGCCCCGGCGAACTCCCAGCGATACGCCGGAGGCAGCGCCAACCCATCCATACGCGCAGCGACCTCGGCGCGGACGCTGTCCTCCGTTCTCCCCGGCGCGCGCACGACGTCTCCTTCGATCGTGACAACGCGATGCAGATCGATCCGCCTGATTGAGGCCGGGCCGACGCCGTCCTCCAGGTCCACGAGGGACCGCAGCGGGATCTGTCGGCCGTCTTCGTCAGTCACCGTGAGGTTGGCCAGTGCACCGAGAGACCGCGCTTCCGGCGCCAGGCGTACGCGGATGTCGTATTCATCCTCGCCGATTCGGAATGTCGATGCCTCCGTTCCGCGAATCGCCGTCTGGATCGTGCGTGCCAGCTCACGAGTGTTGATACCAGCCACCGAAGCCTGGACGCGATCGACGTTGACGCGGATCTCCGGCTTGCCCTGGTCGTGGTCGTCACCCAGGTTCACGAGGCCCGGCACCGATCGAATCGCGTCCTGTGCCAAGCGACTCAAGTCCCCGAGGGTTCGGAAATCATCGCCGATAATCCGCACCGAGACCGCTCGACCTGTTGGCGGACCCTGCTGCATCTGATCGACCGACACGTCTCCACCCGCGAGATCGGCAACCTTCGCTCTCACCTGCTCCAAGGTCAGCAGCGACGACTGTATTCGATCGACATGATCGAAAAGGTCGAGCGTGACCCGGCTGGTGGTCGCTATCGCACCAGTCGCCGTGGGCGCCCCGAGCGAGACGCCGGTCGAGCCGACGCTGGCGGACGTGTCCCGTACGTCCGGGGTGTCACGGAGGCGGTCTTCGATCTGCCGCACGGTCCGATCGGAGGTGTCGAGGTTGGTCCCGCTGGGCATTTCGACGTCCACCCAGATCTGTCGAGGCTCCTGCTCGGGGAAGAACTCGAGCCCCTTCCCCCACAGGCCGTATGCCGCAGCCGTGGTCACCAGCAGCGCTCCCATGCACCACGTAAGCCCAGCCCGACGATCGGTCATCCAGGGCGCCAACCCACCCAGACGACGCACGCCGCTCCAGATGAGCCAAAACACACCCTGGAGCGCGAACGCCGCGCCCCCAAGTGCAGCAACTGTCGCTGCTGTCCGCATCCACGTGCCCGCGAGGCTCGGCACGACAAACGAAACCATGGCCAAGACGAAGGCGGCTCCGACAAACAGTGCAAACAGCCCGATCAGCATCCAGTTGCGGAAGAACCACGCCAGACTTCCGTGATCGCAGGCTGGTTCGAGAAGCCACAGGAGCAGTCGCTCGTACGCGCGGATGACGCGGCTGCGACGGACTCCGTGCCCTTCTCCGTCGGCTTGCCGACCGGCTCGCGTTGGTGCCTTCATGAACGAGGCGCAGAGGGTCGGGTTGAACACGAGCGCAACGAACAGCGAGGCCGACAATCCGATGATGAGCGTCACCGGCAGAAAGCCCATGAAGTCGCCAACGATGCCTGGCCAGAACAGCATCGGCGCAAAGGCGCAGCAGGTCGTCAACGTGGATGTACCCACCGGCACCGTCACTTCGGCCGTCGCCCGAGACGCGGCGGTGGGTCCATCTTCGCCGTCCTCGCGGTGACGGTAGATGTTCTCGACAATCACGATCGCGTTGTCGACGAGCATGCCGAGGACGAGGATCAGGCTGAACAAGACGACCATGTTTAGGGTGTAGCCAATCGCCTGCAGGACCAGGAAGCTGATCAGCATCGACAGCGGTATCGCGATCGCCACGAAGAGAGAGTTTCGTAGGCCCAGGTATGCCATCAGCACCGAGATGACGAGCAGCAGGCCGGAGATGATGTTGTTCTCCAGTTCGGAGACCATGCTCCGGATGTCTTTCGACTGATCCGCGACAAGCGTGATGTCCATACCGGCCGGCAAGGCCGCCCGGCGCCGGTCCAGTTCGACCTTGACCGCATCCGCCACATCGATGATGTTGGCGCCCGTGCGCTTCTCGATCGTCAACGTCACCGACGGCCGGCCGTTCAGTCGTGCCCGCGTCGTCTCGTCTTCGAATCCGTAGACCACGCTGGCCACGTCGCGAAGATAGATCGGCACTCCGTCGCGCACCTCGACGACGAACGATTCGAGCTCGCGCGGCTCTGAAATCTCAGCGGGAATACGCACGAGATATCGGAGTCGCCCGACGTCGATTTCGCCTCCTGGCACCGTCAGGTTCTCGCGCTGGACGGCCGCAATCACGTCGGCCAGTCCGAGCTCGTACGCACTGAGCCTGCGGGGGTCGACGTAGATGTGCACTTCCCGCTCGCGGCCGCCGACGACGGTGACGCGATTGACGCCCGCAATCGCTTCGATGTCGTCCTTGAGCGCTTCCGCTGTCTCCTTGAGCTGAGCTAAGCCGATCTCTCCAGCAAGGCTCACGACGAGCACCGGGATCTGAGAGAAGTCGATATCCTGGACGCGGGGGTCATCGTCGATGTCCACGGGCAGCTCCGCCTTGGCGAAGTCCACGCGCTCGCGGACCTGCTGGAGCGCGGTGTCGAGATCGACGTGTGGATCAAACTCCACCTCGATCACCGACAGACCGTCGCTGGAGCTGGATCGAATCTCCTTCACTCCCGTGAGGCCCTTGAGCTCGGTCTCGATAGGGCGCGTCAACAATGTCTCCACATCCTGGGGACTCGCGCCCAGATATCCCGTATAGACGACGATGAGCGGAATCTCTACCTCGGGAAACGACTCGCGAGGTAGAGAGGTGTACGCGCTCACGCCGCCAATCAGGATCGCGATCGTTAGCACGTACACCGTCACGCGGTGTCGGATACTGAAGTCGGTGATGCTCATTCTCGGCGCTCCACGACCTGAACCCGTTGGCCGTCGATCAGACCTCGGTGACCGCTGACGATCAGCCAATCGCCTGGCGCCAGGCCGTTCTCGACAAGGATGCGGTCATCTTCGACGCCACCCAAGGTCACTTCCCGCACGCGCGCCACATCGCCTTCCAACACGACGGCGACCGTACCTAAATCACGCTCCTGCAGCGCGTCACGCGACACGACGACGACGTCTTCAAACGTCTGGCGGACGAGGGATACCCGCGCGATCATCCCTGGCTTGAGCGAGCCGTCTCTGTTCTCGACAGCAATCTCGCTCACGAACGTACGGGTCGACCCAACCGCAGATGGCGCGATAAAGCTGATGCGACCCTCGAACGTCCGTTCGGGCCACGCGTCCAGCTGGAGGGTCGCCGCTCCCCCCCGGCGAAAGATCGTGATGTCGTTCTCGGGAATCCCGACCGTCGCCTTCAGACGATCGAGCCGCTGGACGATGGTGATCACCGTGCCAGGTGACAGAACTTCTCCTGGTTCGATCTCTCTCGCGATCGCCACTCCGGTGATCGGAGCACGAACGATCGACCGACCAAGCCGCAGCCGGCTCTGCGTGACGCGGGCCCGTGCCGCCTCGTACTCGGACGTCGCGTTGATCAGATTCTGTCTCGGCACCGCCTGTCGCTCGACGAGCGCCCGGGCGCGATTGTATGTAGCCTCGGCTCCGGCGAGGAGCGCTTCGGCCTCCGCCAGCGACGCTTCGTGAAAGTCGCTGCCAATTCGAGCCAACACCTGGCCTTCCTTGACAAGAGCGCCTTTCTCGAAGCCAACCTCCTCGACCATGCCACCGAGCTCGGATGACACGTGGACTTCGAGCCAAGGCTCAAGCCGGCCCGACAGCTCGACTCGCTCGGTGAGCGTGCCGGCGCTCACACGCTCGACCGCGACGTTGACCGGTACGGTTTCCTGCGTGGTCGGCGTTGCCGCATCGGCACCCCGGCCGCCGCTATCACAGCCGGTCGCTGCTGCAATCGCGAGAACCGCGAGACCGGTCAGCACCGACAACCTAGGCATCCGTGTGTCGTTTGATACTCTCAACGCGTGGTCACCTGCGCCGCAGCCGACGCCCTCAGTGCGGCCACAAGGTAGCCGCGGTCGTTGTCGTCGCGTCATCGGCACGCTCTGCCGAGGGCACGAGGCTGACGTGCGGCTCGTCCGGCCTGAGACCGACAAGCGTCTTGACCTCCACCAGCGCCGACAGGGCCAAGTGGAACGCCTGCAACCGCACCAGCTCCGCCTGACGCAAGGCGCGTTCCGAGTCAAGCACGTCGAGAAACGTTGCTGCACCGAGGCTAAAAAGCTCCTCCGCCACCCTGCGCGCCTCACCGGCCTGATCCACCGCGAGCCCGGCCACCTCAGCCGTTTCGAGGGCCCGTCGCCATTCACCGGTCGCTTGCTCGAGGTCGCGGGCAAGCCGCGCGAGAAAAGTTTCCTCTTCGAGCAGGCTTTGCCGGCGCTGGGACCGGTACTGACCAACCGTCGCGCTCACCCGGTTACCGTCGAACAGGCTCCAGCGCACGTTCACGCCCACCGTCCAGTTGTGGAAGGCCGGCCTCACGAGATTGTCTGGCTGAAAGCTGTTGATGCCGAATGTGGCGTGGGCGGAAATCTCGGGAAGGGTGTCGGTTCGCGTCACGCCTTCAGCCTCTTCCAGGAACCGACGGTTCAGCCGGAACCGCTGTAGCTCTGGTCGATTCTCGGCAGCGACCCGCAACAGTCCCTGGACATCCGGGAGGGTGGACAGCGAGGAGTCGATCTCCAGAGCGCCGGCCGTCTCGAATGGTTCGAGTGGCGGCCTCCCAAGAGTTTCGTTGAGTCGTGTCAGCGCGACCCGGATCTCGTTGTCCGCTGCAATGACCTCCGGCCGCAAATTCGCGAGCGCCACCTCGGCCTGTAACTGATCCAGCCGGGTCGCCTCTCCGAGCTCGAGTTGGTCGCGCACTTGCTGCATCTGGCGTTCTCGCGCTCGGCGTTCGGTCTCGAGAACCTGCCGACGTTCACGAACAAGCTGCAAATCGTAGTACGCGCGGGCAACGTCGAAGGCAACTCGGTTCTCGATCGTCTGCACGTCGGCCCGCACGCCATCGAGCTCCTGCCGGGCCGCTTCCAGCGCATGGCCGACACGCCCGAACTGGTACAGCGGCTGCTCGAACTCCAGCTGGTAGAAATATGTCCCGAAGTGGAACGCGCTCAATGCCCCGGGAGGTAACGGCTCGTCGCCGCCGAGGCGCGAAAAGAACGGGCTGTTGCGCAACCCTGGGTCTCTGGTTCGCTGCACGGCCCCCACAAGCTCGAGCGAGGGAAGCGCGTCGGCCCGAACGGCGCGCACGCGTAGATTGAATTCGTCCAATTGCTCGCGCGCGCGGAGCACCTCTGGGTTCTGGCCAAGAGCAGCTTCGACGGCCGCCACGAGGGTCGTCGAAGCTACCTGGGCAAACGCCTGGGCTGCAGCCAAAGCAGTCAGGCACACGCTCAGTACGACAGTCTTCAGCATGCTGTAACTCTTGTGGAGGGGCGTTACACGTTGGTGCGGAAGCTCATATGATCCACATCCCGGCGGCTACGTCGGTATGGCCCCCCGCTTTCGCTGAGCTTTCGCAAGCTGCTCGAGCAGCGGCTCTGTGTCGTCCAAGGACATGCAGGCGTCCGTAATGCTCTGTCCGTAGACGGCTGGCTGCCCCGGCACGTAGTCCTGTCGTCCCTCGACCAGATTACTCTCGAGCATCGCGCCAAAGATCTGCCAGGATCCCGATCCGACCTGTTCTGAGATGGACGCCACCACCTGTGCCTGCCGACGATGGTCCTTATGACTGTTGGCATGAGAGCAGTCGACCATCACGCTCTCCCGAAGCTTCTTCGCCTCGAGCCGGGCGCACGTTCGTCGGACGTGCTCGCTGCCGTAGTTCGGTCCTGTCTGCGTGCCACCGCGAAGAATCACGTGGCAGCTGTCATTCCCAGATGTCTGAAAGATCGCCGACACTCCCTGCTTGGTCACCGATGGAAACCAATGCGCCGATCGAGCCGCCAGCACGGCATCAACCGCCGTCTGGGTGTTCCCATCGGTGCTGTTCTTGAAGCCCACTGGCATCGACAGACCAGACGCCAGTTCGCGATGAACCTGACTCTCGGTTGTACGGGCCCCAATAGCCCCCCACGAGGCGAGGTCTGCGACGTGCTGTGGGATCTGCGTGTCGAGAAACTCAGATGCCGTCGGCAGGCCGATGTTGTTGATGTCGAGCAGGAGCTGGCGCGCGAGCCGTAAGCCCTTGTTGATGTGATAGCTCTCGTCAAGATCGGGATCGTTGATGAGCCCCTTCCAGCCGACCGACGTGCGCGGCTTTTCAAAGTACGAGCGCATGACCACGATGAGGCTGTCGGCGTATCGCTCGGCTAGCGGCGCGAGCCATTCGGCGAACTCGAACGCCGCCTTCGTGTCGTGAATCGAGCAAGGGCCGACGATAAGCACGAGTCTGGGATCGAGTCCCTTCAGAGCGCTGTCCACCGCTATTCTGGCGTCCGCGACGACGTTCGACGCGCGCTCGGTCATCGGAAGCTCTTCCAAGAGAATCGCGGGTGGTATCAGCGGTCGCACCTGCGTGATGCGAAGGTCGTCTGTCTTCTTGATCATGGCTCGAACTTATCAGTATACGACGCTACCAGGTGACGACGGCAGTGGATGCCGCCAGGTATCCGGAAACCGCGGAACACCGAAGACAGCATCTCGAATAACCTCAAGTGAATCAACGTGTTTGGGACCGGGTACTGATCCGCTGCAGGTTCGGTGTCGAGACAATGCTGACGCCCCTGCTGGTGTTCGAATCAGAGATTCGAATACCGAGTCGAAGACGGCGGGTGCTTCTGGAAGTGTTGCGCGCGGCTGTCGACGGCAAGAGCGGGTGCTGTCGCGATGGCGACCTACTCTCCGGGGAGGGCCGCTGTCAGGGCGCGCAGGCCCTCTTGGAACAGACGCAGGATCCGTTGGCTCGTGCGGAATTCCTCGAGGATCGCGGCGCGTCGACTCCTGATCAGATCGTCGATCACGAAGGCAAGGGTCGTCGCCATGACCGTACCTTCCTCCGTGTGCGTCTCCTCGAAGCGTTGCTGAAAACGTCTCATGGTGGACTCGAACGAAGGCTCGTGCCATTTGGAGAGTGAGGGCTCCAAACGGACGAACTCGTCAAGAACCGAGGCATAGTCGAGGCTCGGCGGATGATGCCAGAAGGACACGTCGGCGCCAAACTCGGCGACGTGCCGCGGCAGATATAGATTCGCGCCCGCGGGAACGTTCTTGACTAGCGCTGGATTGAATCGCTTCACCTCGTCGGTGGACAGACCGGAGAGCCGAGCGACTTCTGTGAGAGGAATCGCCCGGGGCGTGCGCATGGCGAAGACTGGTGTCTGTGAGATCTCGGCGGTCAGCCTCGTGACGTTGATGGTGTTCCCGAACACCATCTCGGCATACAGGAACGAGCGCGGGCCGTAGGTCCGGAACAGATCCCTGTAGCGACGAAGCGAAATGTCTCGCAAATCGTGGGCGAACTGCGCCCCTAGCAAGTACTGCTCGCGCGCGTCGGCTCCGCCGAGTCGCTCGCCGTTGATCACGGTTCGCCCCACGTTGACGCCGCCAGAGTGATGTTCCGACAGGGCTGGGATGAAGCTGCCGTACATGGTCGCGAGAATCGTGAGGTACGCGGCACAGTACGGCGCCTGTGTCGTCTGGTTGTAAGCCTCGATGACGTACGGCGACAGCCGTTTCAGGCGTTCCCAGTTCCGTGGGAGCCACTGGCAGAATCCCAGGGCCTGCGCTCGCGAGCGGGCCCTGCCGTTGAGACCCGACTCGAGAATGGCCTGCGCCAACCCGATCTCCCCGGGCACCCCGAAGCGCTCGTAGATGGCACCCCACTCCCCGAGAAAGCTTCCGTAGCGCTCGGCGTGCGGCAACAGGAACAACCCGCGCGTTGGGTTGTGCAGAACGGGACCCACTGTTGACTCCAACAGGCTTACGACCTGCTTCCGGCGCTGGTTCAGGCCCGAGGGCAGACGCCGACCGGCGAGCGTCGCTGCCAGCGCGGAATCCTCCCAAACGCCTTCACGGGTCCAGTCTCCTCGAGCGGGAAACGTCGCGAGCAGGCGTCCGTCCTTGGCGCTACCGAAGATGATGCGACCATCCGGAATGGTAAAGATGTGGCGCCAGAAAGCGTAGGCAGGTCGAAAGGTTTGTACCGCGGCCAGGTCGGCCTGCCGCCGGGCCAGGATCTGTTCCCGAAACGATTCTCGAGGTGACGAGGCGCTGGCCGGAGCCGCCACGCCGGACTGTGCGCTGACGTCAACTCTGATCAGCCGGGAACCAGTCTCCGGAACCAGAACGACGAGGAACACGATAGCGGCAAGTCGACCCCACGAACTCTCGGATATCATGGCTCACGTTGATTATGGCTCCGTAAGCTCGTCCGTCAAGGTGGCGCCAATCGATTGTGTGCAAAACCGCGCACACATCAAGACCATCACGACCGTCGGCGCACGTGCGCCGACGCGGGGTGCTTAACGGTTTTGGGGATCTCGTGGTGTAGGCCGCCCCTCGTGGTCGCGCGCCGCTTGTACGTGGCGACGACCTGAGGTACCGTCGCGCGCAATGAGACGCGGCGAGCCTGTGGCGGACATGGGTGGGCACCCCGGACCGCGCGGATGAGGGGCCTCCCGTCGGTGCGGTCGCTGATCGCGCGGGTGCGTGTCGCGCCGGAGCGGCCGATGGCCCGGCCACCGAGGCCTGCGGCGCGGCCAGCTGAGCCGCCGCCACGCCCGCGGTTGGCCGAGCCCGCCACCCCATTCGTCCACCTCGAGCGCGACGT
>Ga0326597_10000338_pt1 | contig 86975 bp, 80 predicted proteins | sample RVTome_12_FD_203789 | JGI IMG/M metagenome (GOLD analysis project Ga0326597, IMG submission 203789) | Soil microbial communities from uranium-contaminated site in the Upper Colorado River Basin, Wyoming, United States - RVT100D185 | ecosystem: Environmental > Terrestrial > Soil > Contaminated >...
ATCAGAGTTTGATCGACCGTCGTTTCGATGATCACGCCTCCTGTCATGCCCATCGGCGGCTGAACAGAACGCTTGCACACAAGCCGAGAATTTCTGCGCCTGCATCTTGAAACGGCGGACATGAGAGTGGTCCGATTGCGACATTTGCCTCCCTTCGCCGCACCCGCCCTGGCAAATGTCGCAATCATGAGGACCACCAGTATGTTATTGAATCTAGTGGAGCTTTGATTTCGCATGATCTTTTCGGAAAAGTGGGTCCCATCCCTGATCACGTCGGAGACAGGCTTGTTCGCGATCATGCTCTAGAACTTTTCGACCCAGGGCCTGAGCGCGACTTCGAAGGTCCAGGCGCTGCGGTGCTGGTTCGCCACCTGCCAGTAGGTCTCGGCGATGGCGTCGGGATCGAGCATCGAGTCCGGGCTGTCCGGCGGCTCGGTGCGGCCGGGATTGCGGATTGCGCCGTCGATCACGAAATGCGCCACGTGGATGTTCTCAGGCTGGAGCTCGCGGGCGAGGGATTGGGCGAGTCCGCGCAGAGCGAACTTGCCCATGGCGAAGGGGGCCGAGTTCGGGTAGCCCTTGACGCTCGCCGAGGCGCCGGTGAGGAGGATGGTGCCGCTCGCCGCCGCCAGCATGCGCCTTGCCGCCTGCTGGGCGACCAGGAATGCGCCATAGGCCGAGCCGATGAGCGCGGCCTTGACCGCTTCCGGGTCGAGCTCGCTCACCGGTCCGCGGGCCCGCGCGCTCGCATTGTAGACCACGATGTCGGGGGCGCCGAACAGAGCGTCGGTCTCGTCGAACAGGGCCGCCACGTCGCCCGGCCGGGTGGCATCGCAGGCGAATGACCTGGCCCCGGTCTCGGCGCACAGCGCATCGAGTTTGGAGGGATTGCGGCAGGCGAGCGCCAGGCGAGCGCCGGCGGCGGCGAAGCGGCGCGCCAGCGATGCCGAAAGCCCGCTGCCGGCACCGACGATGATGGCGGTCCTCGAATCGCTCATGGGGCTCGTTCCCGATCGTCGCGCGGCCGGGGCGATCGCGCCCGGGCGCGGCGTGGTTCAGTTCAGCTCGTCGCGGACGGACTTGATGCCGTCGTCGATCAGGCCCTTGGCCTTGGCCGGCGAAAGCTCCTGACCAAGCAGGCGGCTTGCCGCGGCGATCGCGACGTCGGCGGCGTGGCGGCGCACATCCTCGATCGCGTCGGCCTCGGCCCGGGCGATCTTGTCCTCGGCGAGCCGGCGCCGGCGCTCGAGCGACTCGGCGAGCCTGAGCCGCGATTCGCGAGCGAACGCGTTCGCGTCATCGCGCGCCAGGGCGATGATCTTCTCGGCTTCCTTGGCGGCGTCGTTCTGCTTGCGCTGATATTCGGCAAGCAGGGCCTGGGCCTCCTCGCGCAGCCGGCGCGCCTCGTCCAGTTCCGCGCGAATGCGCTCGGCCCGCTCGTCAAGCGCCCTCGTCACCATGGCGGGAACCTTCAGATAGAGCGCAATTCCGACCAGGATGAAAAAGCCGACGGCAACCCAGGTCTCGGGATCTTCGAACATGGCGGCGCCCTCACGCTTTCATCGCCGCCGAGACGGCATCGGCGATCTTCTGCTTCGCCGTGCGTCCGCCGACCAGCCGCTTGACGATCGCCTCGGTGAGCTCGCCGGCGATGGCGCCGACCTCGCCCAGCGCCGCGCTGCGCGCCGCGGCGATGGCGCGCTCGGCCTCCGCGGTCTTGTCCGCGGCTTCGGCATCGACCCGCGCGCGTTCGGCATCGATTTCGGCGGTGAGCCGGTCGCGGTTGGCGCGCGCGATCTCATGGGCCCGCGCGCGGGCCTCGGCGAGGGCTGCCTCGTAGGCCGCGATCGCGGCCTCGGACTGCACTTTCGAGCGCTCGGCCTCGTCGAGATCGCTGGCGATGCGGTCGCGCCGTTCCTCGATGACCGTGGCGATCCGCGGCAGCGCCACCCGGGCCATCAGGAGGTAGAGCACGACGAACGTGATTGCGAGCCAGATGAGCTGCGGCGCGTAAGTGGAAAAGTCCAGCTGGGGCATGGTTCCAACCGTCTTCGGGCGTGCCCGGCCTCGGCGCCGGGTCCGCCCGCCGGATCAGATCACGAACAGGAGGATCAGCGCCACGACGAGGCCGAACAGCCCGGTCGCCTCGGCGAGGGCAAACCCCAGCAGCAGATTCGGAAACTGCGCCGGAGCGGCCGCCGGGTTGCGCAGCGCGCCCGCGAGATAGTTGCCGAAAATGTGGCCGATGCCGATGCCGGCGCCGGCAAGGGCAATCGAAGCAAGGCCCGCGCCGATCAGCTTGGCGGCTTCTGGTTCCATGACAAGTCTCCTTTGCGTGATGGGATCGGGGCGCCGCGGCGCCGGTCAGTGGTGCATGTGCAGCGCATCATTGAGGTAGATGCAGGTGAGAATCGCGAACACATAGGCCTGGAGGACCGCGATCAGGACCTCGAGCCCGCTGAACGCGACGATGAAGGCGAGCGGCGCCCAGCCGCCGATGATTCCCATGCCGACCACGAAGCCCGCGAACACCTTCAGCATGGTGTGGCCGGCCATCATGTTGGCGAACAGACGCACCGACAGGCTGACCGGGCGGGTGAGATAGGAAATCACCTCGATCACCACCAGCAGCGGAACGAGGGCGATCGGAATGCCGGAAGGGACGAAGAACTTAAGGAAGCCCGGCCCGTGGGTGATCAAGCCGATGATGGTGACACCAACGAAAATGACCGCGGCGAGCGCGAAGGTGACCGCGATGTGGCTGGTCACGGTGAATGAATAGGGAATCATGCCGATCAGATTCAGGGCCAGAACGAACATGAACAGGGTGAAGACGAAGGGAAAGTACCTCTGCCCCGCGTCGCCCACATTGTCGCGCACCATCTTGGCGACGAATTCGTAGGCGAGTTCCGCCATCGACTGGAACCGGCCCGGCACCACGGCGCGCCCGCTGACCGAGGAGATGGTGAAAACCGAAATGATCGCGGCCGCGATCACCATGAACAGCGCCGAGTTGGTGAAGGAGGCATCGACGCCGAACATCTGAATGTCGACCAGCCGGGTAATCTCGAACTGGTGCATCGGGTCAAAGGCATGGCCCGCGCCCTCGCCGCCGGGAGCAACCTCCTCGGCCGCATGCGCCTCCAACAGCGCCAGCCTGGTCAATTCGCCCGCCACCCTCGGCCTCTCCCTCAACTCTCGCGAGGCGGCTCTCCGCCGGCACCCGCCTGATCGTCTCCTGCGGCCGCGTTCATGCTGCGCGCGGTGCGCACCACATTGACAATGCCGGCCGCCGCGCCCAGCCCGAAGAAGGCGAGCAGAAACAGCGGCAGCGTCCCCAGCCATCGATCGAGCCACCAGCCGATGAACCCGCCAACGACAAACCCCGCCACCAGTTCGGTCGCGAGGCGAAAGGCAAGACCGAGTTGGGTGCCCCTGCGCGCGTCCTGCCCCGGCGCTGCCCGGCCACGGCGCATTCGGGTCAGCCTGTAACCCAGATCGCTCAACCTTCGATCAGGTCCGGGAGCGCCCCCTCCCGATGGTCTCTCGCTCATCGAGTGCCCGCCTGACGCAAAGGCCACCTTCGCACCGCAATATCGCGCAGAGCCCGGCGCACCATAGTGTGGCACCTGGCAGGTGTCAAGCGCCGGAGGATCTCCTTAACATTCTGATATGGAGCGATAATTCCGGTCCGTTCGGCCTGCCGCCGGTGAACCCGGAGCCGGTCAGCCCGCCTCGCGGAAGCGCTCGGCGGTGTCGAGGTCGACCGACACCAGCCTGCTCACGCCGCGTTCGGCCATGGTCACCCCGAACAACCGGTCCATGCGCGCCATGGTGTAGGGGTGGTGGGTGATCACCAGGAAGCGGGTTCCCGAATCACCGGCGAGCGTCGCCACCAGATCGCAGAAGCGCTCGACATTGTGATCGTCGAGCGGGGCGTCGACCTCGTCGAGGACGCAGATCGGCGAGGGGTTGGTGCGGAACACGGCGAGAATCAGGGCGAACGCGGTCAGCGCCTGCTCGCCGCCGGAGAGCAGCGTGAGGGTCTGGGGGCGCTTGCCGGGCGGGCGGGCGACCACCTCGAGGCCGGCCTCGAGCGGGTCGTCGGAATCGGTCATGGTAAGGCTTGCCGTGCCGCCGGCGAACAGCGTCTGGAAAAGCTCGCCGAAATGCCGGTTGACCGAGTCGAACGCCTGGACGAGGCGGCCCCTCGCCTCCGAATTCAGGGTGCCGATCGCTTGGCGCAGCCGGCGGATGGCCTTATCCAGATCCTCGCGTTCGGCGCGCAGTTCGGCCGCGCGCTCCTGCTGTTCGCCGGCTTCGTCCTCGGCCCTCAGATTGACCGCGCCAAGGCGCTCGCGCTCGGCGCGGGCGTTCACAAGCTGCTGCTCGATCCGGGCAAGATCGGGCAGGTCCGCGCCGGGGGCGAGCCCGGCGTGCCCGAGCGCGTCGACGGGCGCGCAGGACAGCTCATCGCGGATCGCCTGCCCGGCCGCGGCGAGGCGTTCGTCGGCCGCCTCGCGGCGGGCATCGGCGCGGGCGAGGGTTTCGCGCGCTTCGGTGAGGGAGGCCTGGAGCAGGCGCGCGTCGGTGCGCAGCCGGCCGAGGGTGGTCTCGGCCTTCGCCAGCCGGTCGGCGGCGATCGAGCGCGCCTTGTCGGCCTCGGCCACCGCATCGGCGAGCCGCGCACGCCTGGCGGCGATATCCTGGGGCACATCGCGCAGTTGCTCGGCCTCGGCCGCGGCGTCGGCCCGGCGCTCGGCGAGGGCGATGACGTGCGCATTCGCGTTGTCGGATCGTCCGTTCCAGCGGGTGAGTTCGACCGCGATGCGCTCGAGCCGCTGGCGGGAAGCGTCCGCCTCGCGATCGAGGGCGCGGATATGGGTCTCGGCCTTGGTGAAATCGTCCCTCGCGGCGGCGAGCGCGGCGCGCAGGGGCTCGATCTCGGCTTCGAGCTCAGCGAGCGGTGTCAGGCGGCCGAGCACCTCGCGTGCCCGTTCGGCGGCGGCTCGGACCTGCTCGAGATCGGCTGCGATCGTATCGTTCTGGCTCTGGAATGCGCGCAGGTTTTCCTGCCTTGCATGGGCCTTGCGTTCAGCCGCCGACAATTCGGCGCGTGCCCGGTTGAGCAATTGCCCGGCCTCGCTCCAGGCCCGGCGCGCGTGATGATCGCCCTGCTCGGCCCTGGCCACCGCTTCAGCGGTGGCGCGGTGGCTGGCGCGCGCGGTATCGAGGATCTCGCGCGCGGCGTCGATCTCCAGGGCGAGCGCATCGAGGCGGTTGCGGGCCGCGAGGCGCTTGCTGGCGGTGGTCTCGGCGCCGGCGCGCATGACAAAGCCATCCCAGCGCCACAGGTCGCCCTCGCGGCTGACGAGACGCTGGCCGGGGGTCAGCCGGCGCTGCAGGAGCTCGCCCTCGCCGGCCGCGACGACGCCGGTGAAGGCAAGCCGGCGCGCGAGCGCGGGCGGGCCGTTGACGAACTGGCCCAGCGGCTCGGCGCCCTCCGGCAGTCCCTCCGAGGCGGCAATGGGCTCGAGTTCGCGCCAGCGCATTTTCGCATCCGGCAGCGTCGATGCATCGAGGTCGTCTCCGAGCGCGGCCGCAAGCGCCATCTCCAGTCCCGGGACGACGGTGACGCTCTCGACCAGCGTTCCCCGGGGGCCGTTCTTCGCTCCGGCAACCCGCCCGAGCGCGGCGGCCTCGGCCTCAAGCCGGGCAAGGCGGTGCTCGGCCTCGGCGAGCTGGTCGCGGGCGGCGCGTTCCTCGCCGCGCGCGCGCTCGAGGCCGGCGGTCGCGCTCTCCATCGCCGCTTCGATCCGGGCGAGACCGGCGCGCGCGTCCTCGATCGCGTCCTCGTGAGTGGCAAGGTCGACCGCCTCGCCCTGACCGGCGGCGGCGAGTTCGCCGGCGATTCGGGCGATCTCGCCTTCGAGGCGCGCGGCACGGGTGTCGCATTCGTCACGGCGGGCGGCGGCGTTGGCGTGTTCGCCCTTGAGCTCGATGAGCGCGCCCATGCGTTCGGACAGCGCGGCTTCCGCAGCCTCGAGGGCGCGCTTCGCCGCGCCCGCCCTGTCCCCGGCGGCGGCGCGTGCGCTCTCGCCATCCTCGAGGCCGGCGCGGATTGCCGCGTCCTCGCCGGCGAGGGCCTCGATCTGGGCCGTGTGATCGGCAATGATGGCGCGTTCGCGCACGATGTCGGCGGCGATCTGCTCGATCCGCCGCTCGAGGTCCCTGCGCCGCTCGCCGGTCCGCTCGGCGTCGGCGGCAAGGGTGCGATCCTCGTTCCTCAGGCGCTGGAGGCCGGCCGCGGCCTCGGCTTCGTCCTGGCGCAGCGGCGCGATCTTTTCCGCCGCCGCGTTCTCGGCGCTCGAGGCTGCGGCTGCGCGCCGGGCGAGGTCGGCGACATGGATGGCGGCGGATTTGTGCTCGTCCGCGGCGGCGGCGGCGGCCCCGCTCGCGTCCTTCCAGCGCAGGTGCAACATGAGCGCCTCGGCCGAACGAATCCGGGAGGCAACCGATTTGTAGCGGGCCGCCTGGCGCGCCTGGCGCTGCAGGGCGACAAGCTGGGTGTCGATCTCGCCGATCACGTCATCGATGCGCTGCAGGTTCTGCTCGGCCGCGCGAAGCCTGAGCTCGGCTTCGTGACGACGGTGATGGAGGCCGCTGATGCCCGCCGCCTCTTCGAGGATGACGCGGCGAACCTGGGGCCTGGCGGCGATCAGCTCGCCGATCTGGCCCTGGTGAACGAGCGCCACCGAGTGGGCGCCGGTCGCGGCATCGGCAAACAGCATCTGGACGTCGCGGGCCCGGGCTTCGCGGGCGTTGATGCGATAGGCGGAACCGGCCTCGCGTTCGATCCGGCGCGAAACCTCGATCGTGTCCTCGGAGTTGAACTGGGCCGGGGCCCTGCGCTCGGCATTGTCGAGGGTGAGCGTCACTTCGGCCGTGTTGCGGGCCGGGCGGTCGGCGGACCCGGAGAAGATCACATCGTCCATCGCCGATCCGCGCAGCGACTTGAACGAGGTCTCGCCCATCACCCAGCGCAGCGCCTCGAGCAGGTTCGACTTGCCGCAGCCGTTCGGGCCGACGATGCCGGTGAGACCGGGCTCGATCAGGAGCTCGGTCGGGTCGACGAACGACTTGAAGCCGGAAAGCCTGAGACGGGTGAATTTCATCGGGCCCGCCTTCCGGGCCGGGCGCGGGGGTCGCGCGCCGGAATGCGCGGACTATTCACCCAGCTTCCGGTCGATGATCTTGGCCATCGCGTCGAAGTCCTGAACGCGGGCCGCCGAGACGTACTCGCCGTTGATGAAGAACGAGGGCGTTCCGTTGACATCGAATTCCGTCTTGCCACGATCCTGAACCCAGGCGATCCCGTCCAATAGCTCCTGATTCGACAGGCATTTGTCAAAGGCCTCGTCGGAGAGCCCGGCCTGCTTGGCGAGTTTCTTCAGCGGTTCGACCGGATTTTCGCGCACCCAGGTCTGCTGCTGATCGAACAGGATGGCGACGAACGGGAAGAACCGGTCGGGCTCGACGCAGCGTGCGAGCATCGATGCGGCGGCGGCGAGGCGGTCGAGCGGGTACTCGCGGAAGATCAGCCGCGCCTTGCCGGTGTCGAGATAGTTCTCCTTGAGCTTCGGGAGCACGCTGTCATGGAAACTGGCGCAATGGGGACAGGTCATGGACGCGTATTCGATGATCGTGACCGGCGCGTCGTCGCGGCCCAGAACCATGTCCTCGAGCGGGCCGGTCTCGACCAGCGCCGCCTGGTCGAAGCTGGCCGCACCCTGCGCGGCCGCCGTGGTCTGGATCGCCGCCGCCAGCGCGAGAGCGATGGCCAGGGCGTCGATGCGGAAGGACAAGAAGGTCACGGCTGTCTCCTGTTGATGTTCAACTCGCGGCGTCCGGGCTTGGGCTCAGCGCGAACCGGCGACTTCGCCGAGGCGGGCGAGGGCGCGGCGCAGATCGGCCGAGCGGACGCCGGCGAACCGGTCGGGGTTCACCGGCGCGACCGGCATTCGGGCTTGCGTCCGCCGGCGGCGGACGGGAGGTGCCTGAACGAGCCGCAGGCGGGTCACGGCCCGGTATCCGAACAGCGCGTTGGCGGCCTCCATGATCCGGCTGGCGGCATGCTGCAGCTCGATCGCGCGCGGACCTTCGACCTCGACGGTGAGGGTCGCGCCGCCCGCCGTCCGCGTCCCCGCACCGCTGGCGCCGGGACGAGGCCAGGCGAGCTTCACCGGCCGGGAGACGCGGGCAAGCTCGGGGCCGGCGATATCCGTCCAGGCGGTCGCGATCTCGCCGTGGCCGAGGCCGTGGCGGCGGAACGCCGGCGCCGCGACAATGCCGGCGAGGTGGCCGATGGCGAGGGCGCCGCGTCGCGCCGGCGCGCCCGGACGGGATTTCATCGACAGCATTCCCCTGTGTTCATGGGCCGGAGTATAGGTGGCGCCCCGGTCTCGTACCATTCACAACGAGTCGAGTGAACCGGCGATGAATGATGTGAGCCTCACGCGCGCGCGGCTGCTCGAGTGGTACGACCGCAACCGGCGCGATCTCGTCTGGCGGACGCCGCCCGGGGCGCGGGCCGACCCCTACCGGGTGTGGCTGAGCGAGATCATGCTGCAGCAGACGACGGTGGCGGTGGTCCGGCCCTATTTCATCGCCTTCGTCTCGGCGTGGCCCGATGTCGCCGCGCTTGCCGCGGCCCGGGACGAGGAGGTGATGAGGGCATGGGCGGGGCTCGGCTACTATGCGCGCGCGCGCAACCTTCTGAACTGCGCCCGCAGGGTCGTGGACGATCTCGGCGGCCGGTTTCCCCGCGAGGAGGCCGAGCTCGCGGCCCTGCCCGGCATCGGGCCCTACACGGCGGCGGCGATCGCCGCGATCGCGTTCGATGAGCCGACCGTTCCGGTCGACGGCAATGTCGAGCGCGTCGTCGCGCGCTATTTCGCGGTGCGCGAGCCGCTGCCGGCGGCGAAGCCAAAGCTGCGCGCGCTCGCCCGGACCCTCCGGGGCACGAAGCGATCGGGCGATTTCGCGCAGGCGCTGATGGATCTCGGCGCCATGGTGTGCGCGCCGCGCCGGGCCGATTGCGGGCGCTGTCCGCTGGCAGCCGGCTGCGCCGCCCGCAAGCAGAACATCGCCTCGCTGGTGCCGGCGAAAGCGGCGCGCGCGGCGCGGCCGACGCGCTCGGGCGTCGCGTTCTGGGTCGAGCGGGCCGACGGCGCGGTCCTGCTGCGCCGGCGCCGGCCAAGGGGACTCCTCGGCGGCATGAGCGAGGTGCCGTCGAGCGACTGGGCCGAGGACGGGATCGCCGAGGCGCGGGCGCTGGCCGCGGCGCCGGTCGACGCCGAGTGGAACCGGATCGGCCGGATCGGCCACACCTTCACCCATTTCCATCTCAGGCTCGATGTGTGGGGCGCGCGGACCGCGGGCGAGCCGGTGCTGCGCGAGGCGGCCGATCCCGAGCGCTGTTTCTGGGTCGAGCGGGCGCGGCTTACCGACGCGGCCCTGCCGAGCGTCATGCGCAAGGTGGTGGCGCTCGCCTCGCGCCACACACTTTAGGCGAGCGAGCCGAGCTCGGCCCTGATCTGCTCCCTCAGCGCATCGATCGGGGTGAGGCTCCGGCCCTGGTCAAAGTGCCAGAACGTCCAGCCGTTGCAGGCCTCGAGACCCTGCACATGGGCGCCGATCTGGTGGATCGAGCCGGTGCGGTCGTCGGCGATCAGCGAGCCGTCGGCGCGCACCCTCGCGCGGTGGCGCTTGTTGGGCCCGTAGAGCATGGCGCCGGGGCTGAGAAGCCCGCGTTCGAGCACCATGCCGAAGGGGATGCGCGGCGCGCCGCGCTTGGAGGTCATGGTCGCGATCGCGGCCTCGCCGGCCGGCGAGACCGCGTCGATGCGGGCGCGGGCCGCGGCGGCATAGCCCGCCTCGCGCTCGATGCCGATGAAACGGCGCCCCAGCCGCCTCGCGACCGCACCGGTCGTGCCGGTGCCGAAAAACGGGTCGAGCACGAGATCGCCCGGGCGCGAGGAGGCGACCAGGACACGGTGGAGAAGGGCCTCCGGCTTCTGGGTCGGGTGCGCCTTGGCGCCGGCCCCGTCCCTCAGCCGCTCGCCGCCCGAGCAGATCGGCAAGAGCCAGTCGGAGCGCATCTGCAGGCTGTCGTTGAGCGACTTCATCGCCTCGTAGTTGAAGGTGACGCGCGCATCCCGGTCCGTCGCCGCCCAGATCAGGGTTTCATGGGCGTTGGTGAAACGCTTGCCGCGGAAGTTCGGCATCGGGTTCACCTTGCGCCAGACGATGTCGTTCAGGATCCAGAAGCCGAGGTCCTGGAGGATGGCGCCGACCCGGAAGATGTTGTGGTAGCTGCCGATGACCCACAGCGAGCCTCCGGGCCTCAGAACGCGGCGGCAGGCGGCGAGCCAGTCGCGGGTGAAGCCGTCGTAGGCGGCGAAATCGGCGAACCGGTCCCAATCCTGGTCGACACCGTCGACGCGGGTGTTGTTGGGGCGCTTGAGCTCGCCGGTGAGCTGGAGGTTGTAGGGCGGGTCGGCGAAAACGAGATCGATGCTCGCCGGCGCGATCGCGTTCATCACGCCGACGCAGTCGCCGACGATGATGGCGTTGTCCCCGATGGCGCCGTCCGCGGCGCCGTCCGGGGCGCTGTCCGGCTTCCGACTTGCTGATACGCGCACGCTGACCCCCGCCGCCCGATTGCGGGCGATGCTCTCCCGCCCGGGGTAAACGCGCGCTCAACAGGGATGGTTAGCGAATGGTTGCGGGCGCCGGCGCGGCGCCGGCGAGGCAGGCGGCCACCGGCGCGAAGCTCAGCCGGTGATAGGGGCAGGGGCCGTGGCGGGAGAGCGCGTCCAGATGCGCCCTCGTCGGGTAGCCGCGGTGGCGCTCGAAGCCGTAGACCGGATACCGGCGCGCCAGCCCGTCCATGAGCCGGTCGCGGGTGACCTTGGCGATGATCGAGGCCGCCGCGATCGACAGTGAGCGCCGGTCGCCGCCGACAATGGTCTCGGCCGGGCAGGCGAGGTACGGCAGCCGGTTGCCGTCGACCAGGACCGCGGCGGGGCGACGGGGCAGGTGCTCGCAGGCGCGCGCCATCGCCCACAGCGTTGCCTCGAGGATGTTGTCGCGATCGATCATGTCGACGTCGGCCATGGTGACACCGACAGCGGCCGAGCCGACGATCTCGTCGTAGAGCGCGGCGCGCCGGTCCGGCGTCAGCTCCTTGGAATCGCGGATGCCGGCCGGAATTGCGCCCTCGTCGAGGATCACCGCGGCGGCGACCACGGGACCGGCGATCGGGCCGCGGCCGGCCTCGTCGATGCCGGCGACGGGCCCCATTGCGCGCGAGCGAAGCGCGCGCTCGAGGCTGAGGTCCGGCGGCGGCGCGTTGCGTGATCGAAGTGCCATGCTCATTCTTGGCCCGCGCGCAAGCGATTCGCCAGACGCCGTCATGTCACAACAGGCGCATCTGCCCCCCTGCCGGGACCGGCGGCTCGAACAGGTCGGTCCTGAGCCGCGCCTTGTCCCGGTTGAGCCCGAGCCTGCCGGTCGCAAGCTCGAACCGGCGGCCGATCGACCAAGCGAGCGGGCCGGTGCCGCGCTGGCGCCGGCCCCAGGTCGCGTCATAGTCCTTGCCGCCGCGAATCTGGCGGATGAGCGAGAGCACTCTCGCGGCGCGGACCGGAACATGCTCGTTCAGCCATTCCGTGAACAGGTCGCGGACCTCGAGCGGCAGCCGCAGCATCACGTATCCCGCCTCGCTCGCTCCGGCATCGGCGGCACGGGCCAGGATCGCCTCGATCTCCTCGTCATTGAGGCCGGGAATGATCGGCGCCACCATGACGGCGGCCGGGATGCCGGCGCCGGCGAGCTGGCGCAGGGTCTCGATCCGCCGCTCGGGCGCCGCCGCGCGTGGCTCCATCGCCCGGGCGAGCCTCGGGTCGAGCGTCGTCACCGAGACCGCGACCTTGGCGAGGCCGCGCTCGGCCATGGGCGCCAGAATGTCGATGTCGCGGGTGACCAGCGCCGACTTGGTGACGATGCCGACGGGGTGGTTCGCCTTGTCCAGCACTTCGAGAATGCGCCTGGTGATGCGGCGGGTGCGCTCGATCGGCTGATAGGGATCGGTGTTGGTGCCAAGCGCGATCGTCGCCGGACTGTAGCCCGGGGCCGCAAGCTCGCGCTCCAGAAGCGCGGCGGCCGACGGCTTGGCGAACAGACGGGTCTCGAAATCGAGCCCCGGCGAGAGACCGAGCCAGGCATGGGTCGGGCGCGCATAGCAATAGGCGCAGCCGTGCTCGCAGCCGCGATAGGGGTTGATCGAGCGGTCGAACGAGATGTCCGGCGAGGCGTTGCGGGTGATGATGCGCTTCGGCGCTTCCTCGGTGACGGTGGTGTCGAACCGGGCCAGAACCTCGAAATTCTGCCAGCCATCATCGACGTCGAAGCGCTCGAACCGCTCGAACCTGCCGGCCCGGTTCGACCTGGCGCCGCGGCCGCGCCGGCGCTCGGGCGAGATGCCGCCGGCAAGCGGCGGCGCGTCGGTGCCCGCGCCCGCCCCCGGTCTCGTGTGATCGATGCGAATCGCCATGTCCGCTCCGTACCTTTGATGAAGTCTAGGCCATCGACTGGAACGAAACAAGAACATATTGCGGCAGGCGCGGTCCACGCGCCGTTTCGCGAGGGAGGGAGTGGTCCTATAGTGCGGCCCCATGATCACGGTCGTCATCCCGACACTGAACGCGGCGGAAACCCTGCCCGCGGTCCTCGGCGCGCTGGTTCCCGCGGCGGTCGAAGGGATCGTGACCTCGGTGGTGGTGGCCGATGGCGGGTCGAGCGACCTCACGCTCGAGATCGCCGATGCGGCCGGGGCGACCATCGTCAGCGCTCCGCGCGGGCGCGGCTCGCAGCTCCGCGCCGGCGTCGCCGCGGCGCGGGGCGAATGGCTGGCGTTCCTTCACGGCGATACGGTTCCGGAGCCCGGTTTCGAGGCCGAGCTCGCCGCGTTCTGCCGGGGAACGGGGCGCTACACCGGCCTTCCGGCGGAGCGGGCGGCGGCGTTCGGTTTCGCGCTCGACGACGGCGGGCTCAAGGCCGCGCTGGTGGTGCTCGCGGTCAGGGCCAGGTGCGCGCTCCTCGGCCTTGCCTATGGCGACCAGGGGCTGGTGATCCCGCGCGCCTTCTACGACCGGATCGGCGGGTACGGCGATCTGCCGCTGATGGAGGACGTCGATCTCGTGCGCCGGATCGGCCGCGGGCGGCTCCATGTTCTGGCCGCGAAGGCGACGACCAGCGCCGAGCGCTACCGCCGGAGCGGCTACGTTCGGCGGATCGCGCGCAATTTCGTCTGCCTCACGCTCTATTTTCTCGGCGTGCCGCCGCGGCGCATCGCCCGGCTTTACGGGTGACTTGTCGCAGCCCATGCCACGCCAGCTCGTGATCATGGCCCGGGCGCCGGTGATGGGGCGGGTCAAGTCGCGGCTCGCGGCCGATATCGGCATGGTCGCCGCAACCTCCTTCTATCGGCACGAGCTTTCGCGCCTTGTCCGCATTCTAGGGCAGGATCCGCGCTGGGGGACAACTCTGGCGGTGACGCCGGACAGATCGCCAGGGGCTTCGTTCTGGTCCGGGCATTTGCCGGCAATCGCGCAAGGGAGGGGCGATCTCGGCGAGCGCATGGGCCGGATCATGCGGGCGATGCCGCCGGGGCCGGTGGTCATCATCGGCAGCGACGTGCCGCGGCTCGGCCCCGGCCACATCGCCGGCGCATTCGCGGCGCTGGGAGCGGCCGACGCGGTTTTCGGCCCGGCGCGCGACGGCGGCTACTATCTCGTCGGGCTCAAACGGGTGCCGAGGGTGCCGGACGCGTTCTGCGACGTGCGCTGGTCGGGGCCGCATGCGCTTTGCGATACGCTGGCCAATCTCGAGGGACTGACCACCGCGTTGCTCGAGCCCCTGGGCGACATCGACACCGGCGATGACTGGCGGCGGTGGCGGGACGGGAACACGCAGGAATGATCAGCCCGTGCTCCTCTGCAAATGTTCCTCGAGCCGCGGCATGATCTCGACGAAGTTGCAGGGCATGTGGCGGTAGTCGAGCTGGTTGGCGAGAATTTCGTCCCAGGCGTCGCGGCAGGCGCCGGGCGAGCCCGGCAGGACGAAGATATAGGTGCCGTGGGCGACGCCGGCGGTGGCGCGCGACTGGACCGTCGAGGTTCCGATCTTGTCGTAGCTGATCCGGTGGAACACGGCCGAGAAGCCGTCGATCAGTTTTTCGAACAGCGGCTCGATCGCCTCGGGCGTCACGTCGCGGCCGGTCAGCCCGGTGCCGCCGGTGGTGATGATGGCGTCGATGGCCCGGTCGTCGATCCAGCGGCGGACCGCCTCGCGGATCGCTTCGACATCGTCGGTGACGATGCGGCGGTCGGCGACGGCGTGGCCGGCTTTCTCGATCCGCTCGGCGAGGGTCTGGCCGGATTTGTCGTCCTCGATGGTGCGGGTGTCGGACACGGTGAGGACGGCGATCTTCAGCGGGATGAACGGGCGCTTTTCGTCGATGCCGGGCATGTCAGGCGGGCTCCGATCCCTTGTCGAGCACCGCCCGGATCTCGAGGAAATCGGCCCAGGCGAGGCGCTTGTGCGCCGGCCGGCGCAGGAGAAAGGCCGGATGCAGCGTCGGCATCGCCCGGTACTCGCGGCCGGCGATGCGACAGGTCTTCCACTTGCCCCTGAGACGCATGATGCCGTCCGAAGTCGCGAGCAGGCGATTCGCCGCGGCGTTGCCGAGGAGGACGAGGATGTCCGGGGCGACGAGTTCGATCTGGCGCTCGGTGAAGGGCAGGCACACGGCGGTCTCGTCCGGCGTCGGGGTGCGGTTTGCCGGCGGGCGCCAGTAAACGACATTGGTGATGTAGGCCGAGGTGCGGTCGAGGCCGATCGCGGCCAGCATGCGGTCGAGAAGCTGGCCGGCGCGGCCGACGAAGGGCTTGGCCTGGATGTCCTCGTCGCGGCCGGGGCCCTCGCCGATGAACATGATCCGGGCCCCGGGATTGCCATCGGCAAAGCAGGTGTTCCTGGCCGTTGCCTTGAGCGGGCAGCCCTCGAAGCCGCGCACGGCCGCTTCCAGCTCCTCGAGGCTCGCGGCGGCGGCGGCGAGGGCGCGCGCCGCGGCGACCGCGTCATGGGGGTCGGCGCTCGCCTTGGGCGCCGGCGCCGGAGCCCGTTGGGGTCGCGGCGAAGGAGACGGGGGTGGCGGAGCCGCGGGCGCGGCCGCCGCGGCGGCGGGGCGGTCGACGCGCGCCGGCCGCTCGTCCTCGGAAAAGCGGTTGTGCGCCGTCTCGTCGATCGCCTCGTCGACGCCGGCCAGCGCGTACCATTCGAGCAGCGCCAGGGCTTCCTCGTTCAGCTCACGGGTCACGGGCGGTTCTCATGTCTGGCGGAGTGCTCCCAACGGGCGACGATACCACGGCTTGGTCGCGCGGCGAGCGCCCGCTATGGTCAACCGGAACGGAGGACCAGCATGGACGATCTGCCCGAACGCGAGGCCATGGAGGTCGATGTCGTGATCGTCGGCGCGGGGCCCGCCGGGCTCGCCGCCGCGATCCGGCTGAAGCAGCTCGCCGCCGGGGCGGGCGGCGATGTGTCGGTCGTGGTGCTGGAGAAGGGCGCGGAGGTCGGCGCCCATATCCTTTCGGGCGCGGTGATCGACCCGGTCGGGCTCGACACCCTGATCGCGGACTGGCGCGACCAGGAGCCGCCGGTGATGACACCGGTGACCGAAGACCGGTTCGTGGTGCTGGGCGCCGGCGGCGCGTTCACGGTTCCCGGCTTCATGATGCCGCCGCTGATGTCGAACCATGGCTGCCTTGTCGCGAGCCTCGGCAATGTCTGCCGCTGGCTCGCCGGGATCGCCGAGGGGCTGGGGGTCGAAATCTACCCCGGCTTCGCCGCCAATGAGGTGCTCACCAACGAGGCCGGCGCGGTGGTGGGCGTCGCCACCGGCGACATGGGGATCGCGCGCGACGGCGCGCGCAAGGACACCTTCATGCGCGGGATGGAGCTCCGCGGCCGCTACACCATCCTCGCCGAGGGCGCGCGCGGGCATCTCACCAAGCAGGTGATCGCGAGGTTCGGCCTCGACGACGGCCGGGAGCCGCAGAAATACGGGCTCGGGGTCAAGGAGCTGTGGGAGGTCGAGCCAGCGAAGCACCGGCCGGGGCTCGTCCAGCACACCATGGGCTGGCCGCTCGACCGCCGGACCGGCGGCGGCTCGTTCATCTACCATTTCGACGACAGGCTGGTCGCGGCCGGTTTCGTGGTCCACCTCAATTACGTGAACCCGACCCTGTCTCCGTTCGAGGAGTTCCAGCGGTTCAAGACCCATCCCGCGATCAGGCCGACCTTCGAGGGCGGAAAGCGGATCGCCTATGGCGCGCGCGCGATCACCGAGGGCGGCCACCAGTCGGTGCCGGGGCTCGTGTTTCCCGGCGGGGTGCTGGCGGGCTGCGCGGCGGGCTTCGTCAACGTGCCGCGGATCAAGGGCTCGCACAACGCGGTGCTGACCGGGCGGATGGCGGGCGAGGCCGCCTTCGCCGCCATCGCCGAGGGAAGGTCGCATGACCAGCTTCACGCCTACCAGGCGGCCTATGAGGCGAGCGGCGTCGCCGCCGAGCTCAGGATGGTCAGGAACGTCAAGCCGCTGTGGTCGCGGTTCGGGACCTATGCCGGCGTCGGCCTCGGCGGCATCGACATGTGGATGCGCCAGCTCCGGATCGGCCTGCCGTTCACGCTCGGCCACGGCAAGCCGGACCATGCGACCCTGAAGCCGGTCTCGGCGGTCAGGCCGATCGAGTATCCGCGGCCCGACGGGGTCGTCTCGTTCGACCGCCTGTCGTCGGTCTTCCTGTCGGGGACCAATCACGAGGAGGACCAGCCGGCCCATCTGAAGGTCGCGGACATGGAGATGCAGCGGACCGCCGAGCTCGGCGTCCATGGCGGGCCGTCGGCGCATTACTGCCCGGCCGGGGTCTATGAATGGGTCGAGGACGGACAAGAAGGCGGGGCGCGGTTCCAGATCAACGCCCAGAACTGCGTCCACTGCAAGACCTGCGACATCAAGGACCCGGGCCAGAACATCACCTGGACAGCGCCCGAGGGCGGCGGCGGGCCCATGTACCCGAACATGTGAGTGGGCGCGGGCCCGCGCCCCACGCTCACGCGTCATGCCCCGGGCTCGGATCATGGTCCGGGGCCGGCTCCGGCGGGAATCCATTGTGGCGGCGGCCACGCACAAGGGGACCTCGTAGCCCGGGTGAAGCGAAGCGCAACCCGGGAACGATCTACGGGCCGCCCCGGATTGCGCTGCGCTCCATCCGGGCTACGGGTTGAGGCACGGCCTTTGTCCGAACTCCCACCGCGTCATTGCCGGGTAACCGCCTTCACGGGCACAGGCTTGATCGGGCAACCCAGTAACCACCGAGGCGCCGGTCGCCCAACCCGCGCCTGCTTTTTCAACGGCGAACGCCCGCGAACCGGCGAGCGGGCCGCGACCGGCGCAGCAATTCACCAACCGCCAGATCGGGTCGCAAGGCCGCGGCGTCGAGAAGTCGCACATACCGGTCCATGAACGCGGCCATGCCGTCGCGGTCATAAAGGCCGGCGTCGAACATGGTCCGGCAGGCGTCCGGCGCCTGCTCGTCCACGTAGATGGTGCACTCCCACGGCATCGCGGCGATCGGCGGCACCCGGTAGGTGAAAGTCACCTCGCCGGCGGGCTGGCTGCTGTGATTGCTGGCCATGGCGAAGATGATGCGAATGTCGGGCGGCGCCAGGCCCGAACGGGCGAGCTCGGCGCACAGGCGCTCAAACGGAATGTCGGAGCGGTTCTCGATGTCGAAGACGTGCTCACGGACAATCGCGATCCAGTCCGTGAACGTCCTGTCCGGATCGCACGAAAGGGCGAGAGGCGCCAGGTTGGCGAACGGCCCGACCATGTCCCTCACGGCGAGAAAATTCCGGTTCATCACGTAGGTGCCGATCACGACGCGCGCACGAGCGCTCTCCTCGGCGAGGAGAGCGGCGCACGCCGCCAGCCTCACCACGAAGAAGGTCGCGCCGGCGGTTCTGGCAAGTCGGTCGAGCCGCTGGTCGGTCTCGCCCTCGAGCTGCCAGAGCAGAACGCCGTCGGCGGGATCGACGTCACCGGCTGGTTCATTCCTGCGGAACGGCAGGTCGGTGGCCGGTCCGGCCTCGGCGAGGAGGTCACGCCACCAGTCGACCATCTCGCTGTATCGCGGGCCCTCCGGGTTCAGGTGCTGGAACCGCCAAGCGGCGTAGTCGACGTAATGCAGCGGGATGTCGAGCGGCAGCGGCGGGTCGGCGCGGCGCAGGCGCGCCTCGTAGAGGATCGACAGCTCGCCGAGCAGGATCTTCCACGACGCTCCGTCGGCGACCATCCCGCTCGTGCGCAGCAGCCAGTGCTCGTCCCGCCGGACCGTGACCAGGCGATAGCGGAACAGCGGCAGGCGCGCGGGATCGATGGGTCTCGCGGCCTCCTTGTCGAGCAGGGCGAGGGCCATCCGCTCGGGCTCGGCCGCCGACGAAACATCGTCCTCGGCGAAGTCGAGCGGCCCGGACGGATGGACGATCTGCACCGGCCGGGCGTCGAGCTCGGCGAACGTGGTGCGCAGGATGTCGTGGCGCCGGATCAGATAGGCGAGGCACTCCCTCAGGGCCTCCACGTCGAGCGGTCCGGTGACAATCTGGACGTTGGCGTGGGTGTACGCGCTGCGCCCGGACGGGGTCTGGCAGAACCGCCACATCCGCTCCTGGGTGAAGGACTGGGGCGCCGGCATGTCCCGGCGCACCCGTTCGATGGCGAGCGCGCCGGCGGGCGGCGCGTCGCGGCCATCGATGAAGCAGGCGAGCTCGCGCACCGTCGGGCATCTGGCGATGGTCGCCAGATCGACCATGATGTTGAGCGCGGCGTGGATCTGGGCCGCGACGATGGCGCCGCACAGCGAATCGCCGCCGAGGGTGAAGAAGTCATCGTCACGCGCGACCCGGTCGAGGTCGAACAGCTCGGCCCAGATGTCGGCGACCAGCGTTTCCGTCGCCGTGAGCGGCCCGGTGCAGGCGTCGGTCCCGGTGCGCGCCAGCCGGTGGCGGCGCAAGGCCTCGCGGTCGACCTTGCCGCCGGGGCCGTAGGGCAGATCGTCGACGAACACGAACCGCGACGGCACCATGTGATGGGGCAGGTGCGCGGCCAGCGCCTGCCTCAGCCGCGGCGCCGGCCACGAGGTCCCCGCGTCGGTCGCGACGAAGGCCGCGAGCAGCGGCTCGAGGCGTTCGCGCGGCAATGTGACGGCGGCGGCGCGCGCAATGCCCGGCAGCTTCGCCAACGCCTGCTCGACATCGGCGAGCTCGATCCGATGGCCGCGGATCTTGACCCGGTCGTCAGCCCGCCCGCGGACCTCGAGAAGGTCCCGGGCGTTGATGCGTCCGAGGTCGCCGGTCCTGAACCGGCGCGTGCCGGCGGCGTCGAGGTCGCGCGAGAAATGCCGGGCGGTCAGCGCCGGGTCCCGCCAGTAGCCGGCGGCAACATAGCGGCTTGTGACCACGATCTCGCCGATCTCGCCCGGCCGGGCGGCCGAGCCGTCCTCGCCCTCGATCGCCACCGTCATGCCGCGGGCAATGCGCCCCACCGGAAGCGTGCCCGGGCCCACATCGTCGCCGGCGGTCCAGCGCGCCCAGGCGATCGATCCGCACTCCGAGCACGACAGCGTGTGCACCAGCAGGCAACCGGGCGGGAAATGCCGCCGGAACGCGGCGAAATCGCCGTGCGATGCCGCCTCCGAGGCGAGGCGGACCGCGCGGATATTCTCGAACACCACGCCGTCTGCCACCGTCTGCATCAGCGCGCGGAAGATCGAGGCCGAGGAGATGTAGACCGTGAGCGCGCGCGCGATGATCCAGTCGGCAAGTCCGGCGACGCCCCGCGTCGTGACCGGGAACGGGCAAAGCGTCGCGCCATTCGCCAGCGCACACCACGGCGCGTTGATCCCCTGGCCGCTGCCCAGCGCGGCGAACAGCGGCATCCGGTCGGTCTCGCGGTAGAGCATCGCCTCGGTGTGGACCAGGGCGTTCCAGCGGACCTGCCGGTGCGTTGCCATCACCGCATTTGGCCGTCCGGTCGTGCCGGAGGTGAAATTGAGGAAGGCGACGTCGCCCGGTTCGGCCGGAAGCGCCGGATCGTGCGCCGGTCCGCCGGCGTCGGACGGCGCGAGCCCGAGCACCCGGCGCTCCGTCCCGGCGAGCCTCGCGGCGAGGTCGCGGTTCGCGGCGTCGCAGATGATGACCGCCGGGTCGCACTCGTCGACGAGCGTTTGGAGGCGCGCGGCCGGGTCGGCCGAACCGAGCGGGACCGCGATCCGGCCGGCCTTGATGACGGCGAGAACGGCGGCGATCGCCGGCGTGTCGTGCGCCATCAAGATCGCGGCCCGGTCGCCAGCCCGCCCGCCGAGGGCCAGCAGGCGGTGCGCCCAGCGGTTCGCCATCGTGTCGAGCTCGCTGTAGGTCGCCTCCAGGGTGTCCGAGCTCAATGCGATCCGCGACGGGAACGCCCGGACCATGCGGCCAAAGGCCTCGACCAGAGTTTCGTCGCGCGGTTCGGCCGCGGCGCCGACATCGGCCGATTCCGCACCGGCGACGGTTTGCAGCGTTTCAGCCATGGGTCGCGCGGGACTGCCTTTTGGGCCGGCGATGACGCACGGCCCGATGACACCGCGCGTGCTCGGTCAATGCCGGTGCCCCGGGTCCCTGACCGCGCCGGAGGTTGGCAAGCCGGAACCCGGCGGGCGTGGCGGGTTCGTGCTCGGCGCGAGGACTTCCCCGGTCCGAGGCATGCCGGGGCGCGGGGTGTCCCTCGCCAACGGCAATACGGGGCGCCGCGCCATCACACCCCCACACAGCCGCCTACTCCCCGATCCGGTAGACCCTGACCGCGTTGTCGTGAAAGAGCCTGGCCTTTTCCGCCGCCGAGGCGCCCCGCGCGATGCGCTTGAACGAGTTCCACAGCACGCCGTAGCCGCAGCTCAGCTTGTCGACCGGGAAGTTCGACTCGAACATCGCCCGGTCGGTGCCGAACTTCTCGAGCGCAAACTCGTGCCAGGGCCGGGTCACCTCGGCGAGCTCGGCCGATGTCGGCGGCCTCGGCCGGTCCTCCCAGTGAAAGCCGCTCACGTCCATCTGGATGCCGCCGAGCTTGATCACGACATTGGGGCAGCTCGCGAGATCGCCGATCACGCCCTGCCAGTGGCGGAACACCTCCTCCCTTCGCTCGGCGTAGGGGCCGAGACCGAGCGGGCCGCCGAGATGGTCCATGACGATGGTGGTCTCGGGGAAGGCGCGGGCGAGGCTGGTCACGTCGGGAACCTGGGGGTGGTAGCACCAGGCCTCGAAGGTGAGGCCGAGCGGGGCGAGATGGGAAAAGCCGGCGCGGAAGGAGCGGTCGAGATAGAGCCCCGGCGGCGGGTCGAGATAGCCGTTGCGGACCGCGTCGCTCGCGTCCCAGCTCGCGGTGTGGCGGATGCCGCGAAAGCGGCCGCCGCCGGCCTCGATCTGGGCCTCGAGAACGGCGCGCGCGCGCTCGCCCAGCATCAGGTCGACATGGCCGATGATGGCGGCCGCGGCCTTCATCGCTCCGGTCGCGCCGGCGGCGCTCTCATCGGCGAGGGCCCGGACGAACTCGGTCTCGCCGAGCGGGCGCATCTCGACCGGCCCGTCCGGGCGGTATTCCTGGCGGCACTCGATGAACACGGTCGAGGTGACATTATGGCCGCTCGAGGTGTCGGCCGCCAGTTCCTCGAGGAGATAGCGCGGGTTGCGCAAGTGGCCGCCGGCGCGGTGCTTCCAGAAATGGTGATGCGGGTCGCAGATCGGAAGCTCCGGCTCGAGCGCGTCCTCCACCACCTGGTCGATCCAGCCGAGTTCCCTCGCCATTTCCTCATTCCTTCCTGTCGATGTCCCGCCGCGCGGGCAGCGGGCGGGCGCTTGCGGTCATGCCTGGAGCCGGGCGCGATGCTCGTCCCAGGCGGCCATCCGGCGATTGCCGTACTGGATCGGCGGCTGCGGCGACATGACCTCGAGCCAGCGGCAGGCCGTGCCGCGGTTCATGTAGAAGCCGTGCGGCGCGCCGACCCCCGACCAGGCGATGGTGCCGGGCCGCAGCACATATTCGCTCCCTTCGGCGGTGAAGGTCACCTCGCCGTCGAGAACGAAATAGGCCTCCTCGAAATTGTGGTCATGCTCGCTGGTCTGGCCGCCCTGGTCGAACTCGATGATGAACAGGTCGAACTGGTGGGCGCCCAGCGCCTTGTCGATCAGAAGCTTCTTCGACCAGCCCCACATGTGGGAGTCGACGCGGGCGCCGGGCGGAAGCTGGGCGGGGTCGAAATGACCGACCATGCGCTTCAGCGGCGCCGTGGCCGGCGCCGGATCGCCGTCGCGGCCGAGCGGAGCGACGAAGAAGCTGTCCCGCCATTCGTCCGCCTCCTTCGGCCGGGGCGCGCATTTCTCGATGAAGCGCACGCGCGCCGGCCCGGTGTTGCGGAAGGAATGGGGAATGCCGATCGGGACGAGCGCGAAATCATGGTGGGCGAGGGCGAACAGCTCGCCGTTGCGGTTGAGCTCGACCTCGCCTTCGGTGACGAAAATTCCCTTCTCGAACGAGTGGATGCAGGCGTCGACGTGGCCACCCGGCGCCAGCTCGACGATGCGAAAGCCCATGTGCACCGAGCCCTCGGCGCGGCCGATGAGGTCGGCGCGGCCGAGACCGCCGGCATGTCCGTCGTAGAAGGAAGGCGCGACGAAGAGCGAGTCCTCGATGTCGCGAACGATATGCGCCATGGCCACATCTCCGGGAGTGAGAGAGAACAGCGAGGAGCGGACCCGAACCCGGTCCGGGCCAATCGTGCGGGAAGATCGCGGGCGCCGCAATATGGCCGGCGCTGAATCCTGTCCGGCCGGCGCAGCTCGGCCCTCGACCGCCGCTAAAAGGCGCCCAGGATATCCCGCCGCAGCGTGTCGGGATCGGTGTCGGACACCGATGCGGCCACCACCTTGCCGGCGGCCATGACGAGGACCGTCGCCTGGTGGCGCGCATAAAGGCGGCCCGCGAGCTCCCGGTCGAGGTCATAGTCGATCCTGATCGCCTGGACGGCGCTCAGCCTGGGTTCGTCGAGCAGGGACTCGAGGATCGGGGCCTGGCGGCGGCAGACCGGGCACCACCGGGCGTGAACGTGGATGATGACAGGCGCGCCGCTCGACAACGCCCGGTCGAGGCTTGCGGGCGTGTATGGCGTGAAGTCCCGCGCCGATGCGGGCGGGCTGGCGAGCGTCAGGCCAACGGCCGTCAGCGCGGCGAAAAGGATGCGCATCCAGTCACTCCGGGTTTCACGTTGTCGATTCAGTCAACCGCGTCGGGCCGGTTCTGCTATCTTGTGACGCGGCGGAGACGGGCGCGGCAAGCCAATTGCGCTCACGATCGCGCGAACGCCGCGCTCCCGGGGGCTTTGGGCGAGAGTGACGCTTGCGGTGGGGCCGGGAGCGCGCCATGGTGCCAGCGAAAACGAGGACCTCAGGGATGATCGGCATGTCTTGCTCCAGCGACGCCAGCCGGAATGCCCGCCGGCGCGGCCGTGGGCCGGCCGGCATTGCGGTTGTGGTCGCGTTTGTCGCGCTCGTTACCGTGATCGCGGTGGCGCCGGCGGGGCTTCAGGCGGCGGAGGCGGCTTCCAGCGCCACCGAACCGAAGGGCGACATTTCGCTGTTCGGGTCCTACCTTGCCGCGCGCCAGGCCAGCAACGACCGCGACCGCGCCGAGGCCGCGAGGTACCTGCGTGAAGCGCTGAGACTCGATCCCGAAAACCGCATGCTGCTGGAGCGGGCGATGGTCTATGAGCTGTCTTCGGGCCACTACGACGAGGCGGTCGTCCTGGCGCCGCGTGTCGTCGAAGCCATCCCCGACAATCTCGGCGCCAATGTGCTGCTCGGGCTCAAGGCGATGACGGACGGAAACTACCCGGCGGCGCGGGTTCGGTTCGCGGCGAACGATTCCGGACCGATCGCGCTGCTTGCGTCCAGTCTGCTGGAAATGTGGGTGCACCAGCTGGCGGGCGATGGCGAGGCCGCGCGCCAGAGCAGCGAAGGCCTCGACGAGGCCTCGACCTTCGGCTCGTTCCGGGCCTATCACGCGGCGCTCCTCGCCGACATGCAGGGCCGGGTCGCGGATGCCGAGGAGGCTTACGCCAGCGCGCACGAATCCGGCGCCCGGCTCAGGGTCGTCGATGCCTATGGCCGCTTCCTCGAGCGCCACGGCAAGCAGGAGCGGGCGATCGAGATCTACCGCGACTTCCTCGCCGAGGCGCCCAACCATCCGGTGATCCTGGCCAGCCTCGAGCGGGTCGGCAGCGGCGCCGTCACCGGGCCGCTGATCGCGGACCCGTTCGCGGGCGCCGCCGAGACCCTCTATTCGATGGGCTCGGCATTGTCCCAGGACGGCGGCGGCGATCTCGCCCTCATCTACCTCAACATGGCGCTTTACGTGCATCCCGGCTTCGACATGGCGAATTTCCTCATCGCCGACATCCATGACCGGCAGAGTCGCCATGAAGAAGCGATCGCGGCCTATTCGGCGGTCGATCCGGCCTCGCCGCTCAAGCGCGAAGCGGAGATCCAGGCCGCGGTCAATCTCGATTCGCTGGACCGCGTCGACGAGGCCAAGGCGCGGATCGACGCGCTGGTCGAGCAGGATCCGACCGACCGCACCGCACTCATCTCCGGCGGGGCGGTGATGCGGGCGCACGAGCGCTTCGCCGAGGCACTCCAATACTATGACCGTGCGATCAGGCTGATCGAAACCCCGACCCAGGATGACTGGCAGCTCTACTACTTCCGGGGAATCTCCCATGAGCGGACCGACCAGTGGGCGCTGGCCGAGGCCGATTTCAAGAAAGCGCTGGAGCTGGAGCCGGAGCAGCCGCTGGTTCTGAACTATCTCGGCTATTCATGGATCGATCTCGGCCTGCATCTGGACGAGGCGCTGGAAATGGTCAAGCTCGCGGTCGATCAGAGACCCGACGACGGCTACATCGTCGACAGCCTGGGGTGGGCCTATTACCGGCTGGGCGACTACGACAAGGCGGTCGAGGAACTCGAACGCGCGGTTGAACTGAGGCCGGACGATGCGGTGATCAACGACCATCTGGGCGATGCCTACTGGCGGGTCGACCGGCTGCTCGAGGCCCGGTTCCAGTGGGACCATGCGCTCAGCATGGAGCCGACGGACGTCGAAACCGACAAGATCAGGAAGAAGCTGGAACTTGGACTCGACGCGGTGGAGGCGCGCAAGGTCGTCGCCGAGGTCGCGCCGGCGGGCGAGGCGAGCGAGGAAACCGCGCCCGGGGCCCGGCGGACTCCCGCCGGCGAATCCGAACCTGGCGAGGACGTTGCCGCGCGCGCCAGTCCCGAACAGCACGACGCGCGGCGCTACACCATCGAGCCGGGCGATACGCTGTGGGGCATCGCGCTGCGGTTTCTCGGCAGCGGCACCCATTACGACCTCCTGTTCGAGGCCAATCGCGACAGAGTCGGCGAGGGCTATCTGATCTGGCCCGGCGACGAGCTGGTGATCCCCGAGGGCCCTTGAGGCCGGGAGGCGACCGCGTGAGCGCGGAGCCGGGCCCGCGGTCCGCGGCGAAGGTTCTGGTCGAGCCGGCGCTGGCCAAGATCAACCTCACGCTCGAGGTTCTGGCGCGGGCGCCGGACGGCTACCACCTCATCGAAAGCCTCGTCACCTTCGCCGATCTGGGCGAGCGCGTCACCGCGACGGTGGGCGGCGCGGCGCCACTCGATGTGAGCGGGCCGCAGGCCGGCGCGCTGGCCGGCGAGGCCAATCTGGTCGAGGCGGCGGACCGGGCATTGCGCGAGGAATTTCCGGCGACACCGGCGGTCAGCTACCGGCTGGCGAAGCACATCCCGGTGGCGGCCGGGCTCGGCGGCGGATCGGCCGATGCCGCGGCGGTGCTGAGGCTGCTGGCCCGGCTCGGCGGCCACGGGACCACCGCCGCGGCGCTGGCGCGGATCGGACTCGGCATCGGCGCCGACGTTCCGGTCTGCATCGCGAGCCGGCCGGCCCGGGTCACCGGCATCGGCGAGGGCGTCGAGTTGCTCGCCAACATGCCCGGTTTGGCGCTGGTGCTGGTCAATCCGGGCATCCGGCTCGAGACCCGCGCGGTGTTCGAGGCGCTGGACCTCGCGCCCGGACAGCACCGGCGCGGGCGGGCCGGCGCGAGGGTCGCGGACGAGCGGGCGGCGCTCGCGGAGGCGGTGATTTCGGGGCGCAACGATCTCGAGCCGCCGGCCCGGCGCCTGGTGCCGCAGATCGGCGAGGTCGTGGGCGCGATCGCGCGGACAGCCGGCTGCCTCGCCGCGCGCATGTCCGGCAGCGGGGCGACCGCGTTCGGCATCTTCGAGGACCCGGGCGCGGCGCGTCGCGCCGCCGGCGACCTCGGGCGCGACCGGCCCGGCTGGTGGGTGAGGGCGGCGCTGACCACTGGTTTCAGTGCGAGCGGGTGACGGCGAAGTGGACGGCTTCGGCCAGCGCCTCGCGCAGCGGCGAGGCGGGAAAGATGCCGAGCGCGTCGACCGCGATCGCGCCGTAGTGGCGGGCGCGCTCGAACGTGTCGTCGATCGCCTGGTTGCGGCCGACGAGCGCGATCACCCGGGCGAGATCGCCGTCGCCGCGCTCGCCGCGCTCGAGCGTGCGCTCGAGGAATGCGCGTCCCGCGCTGTCGGCGCGGCGGTAGGCGAGAACCACCGGCAGGGTGATCTTGCCCTCGCGGAAGTCGTCGCCGACCGATTTTCCGAGCACCGCCTGATCGCCCGCGTAGTCGAGGGCGTCGTCGGTGAGCTGGAAGGCGAGACCGAGATTGCGGCCGAACGACCGCATGGCCGCGAGCTCGTCGCGCGGCCGGCCCGAGATCACCGCACCAACTTCGGCCGCGGCGGCAAAAAGGGCGGCGGTCTTGGCGTTGATGACCGAGAGATACTCGTCCTCGGTGGTGGTCAGGCGGCGCGCGGTCGCAAGCTGCATGACCTCGCCCTCGGCGATCACCGCGGCGGCGTTGGACAGGATTCGGAGCGCATCGAGCGAGCCGGCCTCGACCATCATCTTGAACGCCTGGCCGAGCAGGAAGTCGCCGACCAGAACGCTCGCCTCGTTGCCCCACAGCATCCGCGCCGCGATCCGCCCGCGGCGGAGATCACTCTCGTCGACCACGTCGTCGTGGAGCAATGTCGCGGTGTGCATGAACTCGACGCTGGCCGCGAGGGTGATGTGCTCGCGGCCCTCATGGCCGCACATGAGACCCGCCGCCACCGTGAGCATCGGCCGGATCCGCTTGCCGCCGGAGTTGATCAGGTGCTGCGACAGTTCCGGGATCAGGTCGACGTCCGAGACCGTGCGCTCGATGATGAGCGCGTTGACCCGGCTCATGTCATCGGCGGTGAGCCTGATCAGGCTCTCCACCCCGGCATTTGCGGGCGAGGACTGATCGAGCGGAATGACAACAGCCATCAGTCGGGATTCCTTTCGCCAAGGCTCGCTTGATGGCAGGATAGGTGGCCGACGTTCGGCCGGTCAAGCTTGGGCCTGAACCGGCGCGGCATGTCAAACTCGATGGCAAGCATTTGAAAACACTGGTTAAATCAAACGACGTGGTCCTGATCGGGTTCGTCCGGTCGCTGCTCGACGATGGCGGTATCGACAATGTGCTGCTCGATACCAACATGAGCGTGCTCGAAGGCTCGCTCGGCATCCTGCCGCAGCGGATCGTCGTCAAGGAGGAAGATTTCGCGGCCGCGCGGGGCCTCATGCGCGAGGCGGGGCTCGGCCACGAACACGCGAATGAACACGACTGACCGCGCCGCCGAGACGGCCGCGCTCACGGCCGATGCCCTGATCGGCGGGCGGATTACGCTCGTCCAGCCGAAGCGCGGCTACCGCGCGGGCTCGGACGCGCTGCTGCTCGCCGCCGCGGTTCCGGCCGGTCCCGGCGAGCGGGTGCTCGAGGCCGGGATCGGCACCGGCGCCGCGGCGCTCGCGCTCGCCGCTCGGGTTGCCGGCGCAAGCATCACCGGGATCGAGAACGATGCCGGCCACGCCGAACTGGCGCGGCGCAATTTCGCCGACAATGGCCTCGGCGACCGGATCGAGCTGGTCGAATGCGATTTCGCCGAGGCGACCGCCGGGTATCTGAAGGCCCGGGGCATCGCGCCGGGATTCGACCATGCCATGGCCAACCCGCCGTTTCATGAGGAGGGCCGGGCGAGCCGCCCGCGGGACGCGTCGCGCCGGTCGGCGCACCTTGGACCGCGGGGCGGGCTCGATCTCTGGCTTGCGCGGCTTGCGGGCGCGGTGCGCGGCGGCGGCACGGTGACCATGATCCACCGGGCCGAGCGGCTCGATGCGGTGGTGGCGGCGTTCGCCCGCCATCTCGGCGCGATCACCATCCTGCCGCTGGCGGCGCGCGCGGGCGAGGATGCTTCGCGGGTGATCGTCCAGGCCCGCAAGGGCGCGCGCGCCGGCCCGAGGCTGATGGCGCCGCTGGTGCTCCATGCGCGGGACGGCGCGCCGAGCGCGGCGGCGGAGGCGGTGCTGCGCGGCGGAGCGGGGCTCGACCTTTCTCTCTCGCCGGTGGCGGTGCGGCCGGGAGCCCGGTCCGAATGACGCGGGCGACGACGGGCGAAAGCGCCGCCGCCGCTTCCCCTCGGGGCTGGAGGCGGCTGCTGCCGCCGCCCTGGCGCCATCCGGCGCCGGTGGTCGGCGTGCTGCGCCTGTCGGGCATCATCGGCGGCGTTTCGCCGCTGCGGAACGGGCTGAGCCTCGCCACCACCGCACAGGCGATCGAGAAGGTGTTCGCGCTGAGGCACCTGAAGCAGGTCGCGATCATCGTCAACTCGCCCGGCGGCTCGCCGGTGCAGTCGACGCTGATCTACAAGCGCATTCGCGCGCTGGCGGAGGAAAGGGAGGTTCCCGTCGCCACCTTCTGCGAGGATGTCGCGGCCTCGGGCGGCTATCTCGTCGCGCTCGCGGGCGATGAGATCTTCGCCGACGAAAGCTCGATCGTCGGCTCGATCGGCGTCGTCAGCGCCGGCTTCGGCTTCGATCAGGCGATCGGCCGCCTCGGGATCGAGCGGCGGGTGCACACGGCGGGACCGCGCAAGATGATCCTCGATCCGTTCCAGCCGGAAAAGGCCGAGGACGTGGAAACGCTGAAGGCGGTGCAGGAGGAGATCCACGAGACTTTCAAGGGCCTGGTGCGGGCGCGGCGCGGGGCCGCGATCGGGCTTCATGGGGACGCGCTGTTCAGCGGCGAGTTCTGGACCGGGGCGCGGGCGGCCGAGCTCGGGCTCGTCGACGGCGTCGGCGACATCCGCCAGGTGATGCGCGAGCGGTTCGGCAAGCGCGTGAGGCTCAAGCCGGTTCCGATCTCGCGCGGCTGGCGCTGGCAGCAGCGCGGCGGGGTCGGCGAGGCGGCGCCGATCGGGCTCGGCGGGCTCGGCGGGCGCCTTGCCGACGATCTCATCTCGGCGCTCGAGGAGCGGGCGGCGTGGGGGAGATACGGGCTGTGAACGCGGTTGGTCGGGATGAGATGAAGACGGCGCCGGTTCCGCTCCGGCGGATTATCATCTAGGGTCCGCCGCGATTCCACCGTGCCGCATCGGACCGCCATGCCGAAGGCCGACGCCACATCGCCGCTGAGCCCGGAACGCTCGTTCCAGGGGCTGATCCTGACGCTCCAGGCCTACTGGGCGGGGAGGGGCTGCGTCATTCTCCAGCCCTACGACATGGAGGTGGGCGCGGGCACCTTCCATCCGGCGACGACGCTGCGCGCGCTGGGGCCGGAGCCGTGGCGGGCGGCCTATGTCCAGCCGTCGCGGCGGCCGAGCGACGGGCGCTATGGCGAGAACCCGAACCGGCTCCAGCACTACTACCAGTTCCAGGTGATCATGAAGCCGTCGCCGCCCGACTTCCAGCAGCTCTATCTGGAAAGCCTCGCCGCGATCGGCATCGATGCCGGGCTCCACGACATCCGCTTCGTCGAGGACGACTGGGAGAGCCCGACACTGGGCGCCTGGGGGCTCGGCTGGGAGGTCTGGTGCGACGGCATGGAGGTCTCGCAGTTCACCTACTTCCAGCAGGTCGGCGGCTACGACTGCAACCCGGTCTCGGGCGAGCTCACCTACGGGCTCGAGCGGCTCGCCATGTACGTGCAGGGCGTCGACAACGTCTACGACCTCAATTTCAACGGGCTCGAGGGCGCGGCGCGGATCAGCTATGGCGATGTGTTCCTGCGCGCCGAGAAGGAGTTCTCGGCCTTCAACTTCGAGCACGCCGACACCGAGGCGCTGACCCGCCATTTCCGCGACGCCGAGGCCGAGTGCGGGCGCCTCGTCGCGGCGGGCCTGGCGCTGCCGGCCTACGACCAGTGCATCAAGGCCTCGCACCTGTTCAACCTGCTCGACGCGCGCGGGGTGATCTCGGTGACCGAGCGCCAGGCGTTCATCGGCCGGGTCAGGGCGCTGGCGCGGGTCTCGGCCGGGGCGTGGCTGGGAGAGGGGGATGGCGGGGCCGGACAGGAGCGACAAAGGGAGGAATCCTCGCATGGCTGAACGGTTGATCGCCGGGCGCGAGCCGATCGAGGTCGAGGTGGTCGAGGGCGAGAGCTACTGGTGGTGCGCCTGCGGGCGCTCGCAGAACCAGCCGTTCTGCGACGATAGCCACGTGGGAACCGGGTTCGAGCCGGTCGAATACGTGGCGCGGCGCACGCGCAAGGTTCTGTTCTGCACCTGCAAGAGAACCGGCAAGCCGCCGATCTGCGACGACAGCCACCTCGATCTGTGAAATCCGGCAGTCCGCGCGCCGGCGTCGCGGTTCAGGTCCGCGAATCGATCCGCTCGAGGAAGTTCGGCTGCGGCGGGCCTTCGGTCAGGCCTTCGAGGCTGGCGCGGAAGTTCTTGAAGTGCGGCTCCTCGCGATGCGCCTCGATATCTTTTTGCGTCTTCCAGATCTCGAAGAAGTGGAAGGTCCCGTTGTTCTTGCTGCGGTAGAGGTCGTACATGACGCAGCCCCCTTCGGCCCGCGAGGGCTGGCACATGCCGCGCAGCAGCGTCTCGAGCTCGGCCTCCTTTCCGGGCCTGGGTGTCAGCGTGGCATAGATGATGACGTTGTCGTCCGCCATTTGAAGTCCTCCTTGCAATCCCTGCTGGGGTGGTCGGCGCGCCGGTGAGGATGAGCGGCGCCGGGGAAGCGTCAATGTCCGCGCCGCGAGGCGCCTGAGTCAACCGAGAGTGGATGTGGACGGGGCCCGATGATCGCCGCCGATTGACGGGCCGGCGCATTTCGGCTCGATTGTCGCGGCACGGGGCTCGGAGCATTTTCCGCCGGCGCGGAACCAGCGCAGCATGTTCGCAATGGGCTGAGGGAGGAATTTCAGTGCCGCAATGCTCCGTCCTCGTCGGCGGTGATGTCGGCCCGGAGCGGGAAGACGGGACCGGCATGTTCGGCGACCTCGCGCCGCTGATCGCAACGGCCGATCTCGCGTTCGCCAATCTCGAATTCGCGCTCACCGACCGCGGCCAGCCGACACGGGGCAAAATCTATCCGCACCGTGCGCCGCCGTCCGTTCTCGCGGGACTCGCCGATGCCGGGCTCGATGCCGTCAACCTCGCCAACAACCACATGCTCGACTATGGCGCCGATGCGCTCATCGCCACGCTGGCGGCGCTCGACGGCGCCGGCATCGCCCATGTCGGCGGCGGGCGGAACAGCGCGGAGGCGGCACGGCCGGCGGTTCTCGAGCGCGGCGGGCTCAGGGTCGGCCTTCTCGGCTACACCTCGACGCTGCCAACCGGGTTCGCGGCCGGCGACGGCCTCGCCGGCGTCAACCCGCTGCGCGCGCTCACCTCCTACCGCCAGTTCCGCAACCCGGAGGAGTATCCGGGGACGCCGCTCCGGGTCGAGACCCAGCCGGTAGCCGAGGACCTCCGGCGGATGGAAGATGACGTGCGCCGGCTGAAGGCGAAGACCGATCTCGTCCTCGTCTACCAGCACTGGGGCGAGTCGATGAACGCGACCGTCCACGATTTCCAGCGCGCCATCGGCCATGCCGCGATCGATGCCGGCGCCGCGGGGGTCTTCGGCGGCCACCAGCACGTGATCTCGGCCATCGAGTTCTACCGTGGCCGGCCGATCGTCCACGGGCTCGGCAATCTGGTGTTCGATTTCGTGGCGCCGTTCTTCACCGAGGCAACAAGGCGCACGATCGTGTTCGGCGCGACGGCGGGCCCGGACGGGCTCGGGGACTGCCATGTCGTTGCCTGCGCGACCGGGGTTGACGGGCCGGTGGCGATGCTCCACCCAGATGACGGCGAGGGGCGCGAGATTTTCCAGACCCTGGAACGGCTGAGCGCGCCCTTCGGTTGCGCCGTCACCGCCGACGGCGGGCGGATCAGACTTGCCGCGACCGGCGAGTGAGCGATCGCGCCCCGGCGCCGGCGCATCGGCAAAACGAAAAGGGGGACGTCCATGAAAGCCAAGGCGATCAGACTGCACGAGAATGGCAGCCCGTCGGTGATGAAATGGGAGAGCGTCGAGCTCGGCGATCCGGGCCGCGGCGAGATTTTGGTGCGCAACACGGCGGTCGGCTTCAACATGGTCGACACCTATGTGAGGAGCGGCCTTTATCCCTCGCCGGCCAAGCCGTGCGGCCTCGGCGCCGAAGCCGCGGGCGTCGTCGAGGCGGTCGGCAAGGGCGTCAAGGGGTTCAAGGCCGGAGACCGGGTCTGTTACGCGTTCGGCACGCCGCAGGGCGCCTACGCGGAGGCGCGGATCATGCCGACCGGGTTCGTTCTGAAGACGCCCGGCTGGCTCGATGACCAGGTGGCGGCCGCCGTTCTCACCAAGGGACGCACGGTCGAGTATCTGTTCGACCGCACCCACAAGCTGAAGAAGGGCGAGACGATCCTGTTCCACGCGGCGGCAGGCGGTGTCGGGACCTTCGCCGGGCAGTGGGCGAAGTCGGTCGGGGCGAGGGCGATCGGCGTCGTCAGCACCGGGGAGAAGGCGAAGATCGCCAGGCGCAACGGCTACGCCCATGTGATCGTCACCGCGAACACGGACATCACCGAGGAGGTCATGCGCATCACCAGGGGCGAGGGTGTCGACGTCGTCTACGACTCCGTCGGCAAAGACACCTGGCAGGCCTCGCTCGAGAGCGTGCGCAAGCTGGGCCTGGTGGTCAGCTTCGGCAGCGCGTCCGGTTCCCCGCCACCCTTCGACGTTGCCGCCGACGGGCTGAAGAAATCGGCGTTCATCCACCGCGCGACCATGGTCAACTACATGACCAGCGAAGAGATCGCGGCGGCCAGCGCGCGCAAGGTGTTCTCGATGATCAAGAAGGGCGCGCTGAAGCCCCGGATCGACGCGACCTACAAGCTCAGCGACGCGGCGAGGGTCCACCGCGACGCCGAGGCGCGCAAGACGACCGGCCAGATCGTGATGATTCCGTGAGCCGGGTCGCGACCGGCGCCGCGAGAGCGGGGAGAGGCGAGGGGTGACGTTGGGGATCGCAATTCTGGGGGCCGGCCGGATCGCGGAGAGCGCGTTCGTTCCGGCCGCCCGCGCCGTCGACGGGGCGCGGATCGTCGCGGTGCTGAGCCGCGATGAGGCCCGCGGCGACGCTTTCGCGGAGCGCAACGGCATCGACCGGGCCTACACGGACCTCGGCGCGCTCCTCGCCGACCCCGGCGTCGACGCGGTGATCGTCGCGAGCCCCGACGCGCTCCACGAGCCGCAGGCGGTCGCCGCGGCCAGGGCCGGCAAGCACATCCTGTGCGAGAAGCCGATGGCGACCACCCATGCCGGCTGCGAGCGCATGGCCGAGGCGGTGCGCGCGGCCGGCGTCACCTTCATGATGGGCTACTCGAACCGGTTCAACAGCGGCACGCGCCAGATCAAGGAGCTGATGGAGGCGGGCGACATCGGCGCCGTGCGCTGCGCGCGGGCTCTCCTGACGACGCCCCAGCGCGATCCGGGCGCCTGGCGGGCCCAGCCCGGGACCGCCCGCTATTGGGCGATGAGCGCCAGCGGCACCCATGTGATCGACCTCTACCGCTGGTATTTCGGCGAGCCCGAGCGGGTCGGCGGCGCGCTCTCATCGCCGGTCCATCACGGCGCGAACGACGAGATCGCCACCTTCGTCCTCGCCTATCCAGGCCTCATGGCCGAGTTCACGGTGGCGGCGATCCTTCCCGCCGGCAACCGGCTCGAGCTCCATGGCGAGGAGGGCGCGATCATCGGCGAGAACGTGTTCGGGCGGCCGGCGAGCCAGACCATTACGTGCAACGGCGAGGCGATCGAGCTTGCGCCGGCCGATTCGTTCCGCGCCGAGGTCGCCGAGTTCGTCGCCGCGATCGCGGAAGCGCGCGAGCCGGCGATCACCATCCGCGACGGCATGGAGAACGTGCGCATCATGGAGCGGGTGCGCGAGGGCCGGACCATGGTCGAGCTGTAGGGGCGGGCGCGGACGCAATCTGTGGCCCGGATGGAGCGCAGCGCAATCCGGGGCGGCCTGGCCGGATCGCGCTGTCGCTCCCGCATTTCGCTGCGCTCCATGCGGGCTACGGGCCGAGGGCGGGCCGACGGGCCGGCCGGCGGGACGACAGCGACGTCCCGGGATCAGCCGAGCCCCATCTGCCTGAGCATCGCCCGCGCGAGCTGGCTTTCCGGGTCGCCGACCGCGTCGGCGACCTCGATATGGTTGAGGCCCGGGATTTCCATATAGTCGCAGTCGATGCCGGCGCCCTCGCACGCCCTCACATAGGCGCGCGACAGCGCGATCCAGCCTTCCGGCTCGCCGCCGCCGACGGCGACGATCAGCGGCAGGGCACGGCGCGGCGGATGAAGGACCGGGCTGTTGCGGCGCGCCGCCTCGGCGTCGAGGCGGACGTCGTCATTGACCGAAATCTCGAGAACCGGGGCGAGGTCCATGACGCCGGTGACGAGCGTCGCGCCCTTGATGATGTCGGCGGGCAGGCCCTCGCCCTGCCAGTCATGGGCGAGCGCCATCGCCGCGAGATGGCCGCCGGCCGAGTTCCCGGCGATGTAGAGCCGGCGCGGGTTGCCGCCGAACTTGGCGATGTTCCTGAAGGTCCATCCGATGGAGCGGATGGTCTCGGCGACGATCGTGTCGAGGGTCACCGCGGGAGCGAGGTCATAGTGAATCACCACGACATTGGCGCCGGCATCGACGAAGGGCGGGGCGACGAAGCTGTAGCCGTCCTTGTGCAGCGCGCGCCAGTAACCGCCGTGAATGAACAGTAGCACCGGGCCGCCGGGGCGGGAAGCATGGAAGATGTCGAGCACCTCGTTGGGCGAAACGCCGTAGGAAAGCCCGGCGGTGTGGCGATAGCGGGCGCGCACGTCGGCCGAGCGCGCGATCTGGGCCGCAACCCTGGCATCGACGTCGTGAATGGAGGCGCGCGGATTGAAATGCGCCTCGAATTCGTCGCGTGCCAGGCTCATGTAGTCCATGGAACAGCTCCCGCAGGCGCCGCCGGCGCGGCACACATTCCTTTGTCCGGTCAAGACTACTCGACCGGCGGGTTTTGTGGCATGATTGATGTTCATCCCGGGAAGATCGGCAAGCAAGCGCACGCCCGGAATCGGCGTTGAATTGGAAGGCTGGCGCAGGCGCTGCGCGGCCTGGTTTGGGAGGAAATGGATCATGCGCAAACAAGCCAGGGATTTCGACCAGCGCGTCCTCGATCTGTTCGACGGCTATGTGCACGGGCAGATCGACCGGCGCGAGTTTCTCGACCGGGCGGCGAAATACACCGCGGCCGGGGTCTCGGCCGCGGCACTGCTCGACCAGCTTGCGCCGGACTATGCGCTGGCCCAGCAGGTGATGGCGGACGATGCCCGCATCATGTCCGAGCGCGTGAGCTATGAGTCGGCGAATGGCAACGGGTCGATCAACGCCTACATGGCATGGCCGGCCGGCGCCGAAGGCGACCTTCCGGGCGTGGTCGTCGTTCACGAGAACCGTGGCCTCAACCCCTATATCGAAGATGTGGCGCGCCGGCTCGCGGTCGCCGGCTTCCTCGCGCTGGCGCCCGACGGGCTGACCCCGCTCGGCGGCTATCCGGGAACCGACGAAGCGGGCCGCGAGATGCAGAGCCAGATCGACGGCGGCAAGCTGCAGCAGGACTTCTTCGCCGCCTTCGAGCATCTGAAGGGCCACGAGCGCTCGACCGGCGCGGTCGGCGTCGTCGGCTTCTGCTACGGCGGCGGGGTGTGCAACGCGATGGCGGTCGCCTACCCCGATCTGGCCGCGGCGGTTCCGTTCTACGGCCGCCAGCCGGCGGCCGAGGACGTGCCCAGGATCGAGGCGCCGCTGCTGCTGCACTATGCCGGGCTCGACGAGCGGATCAACGCCGGGTGGCCGGACTACGAGGCCGCGCTCAAGGCTAACAACAAGCAATACACCGCCTACATCTACCCGGACGTCAATCACGGCTTCCACAACGACACGACGCCGCGCTACGACGAGGCGGCGGCGAGTCTCGCCTGGGAGCGCACGCTCGCGTTCTTCAGCGAGCATCTCGGCTGAGCCGCGGGGCGGGCCCCGACCCGGGACAGGCGGGTGGACCATCTTGTCGATGCGCCGACCCTGAAAGGCTGGCTCGCGGACGGCGGTGAGATCGCGCTCATCGACGTTCGCGAGGCCGGCCCGTTCGCGGCCGGCCACCCGTTCCTCGCGGTCCCGGCCCCCTACAGCACCTTCGAGCTGCGGGTGGGCGAGCTCGCTCCCAACCCCCATGCGCGCATGGTGCTGTGCGACGACGGCACCGGTGTCGCCGAACGGGCGCGGACGCGGGCCGCGGCGATGGGCTATGGCAAGGTCTTCGTTCTCCAGGGTGGCGCGATGGCATGGCGGCGGGCCGGCTACACGCTCTATGAGGGCGTCAATGTGCCGAGCAAGACGTTCGGCGAGCTCACCCAGCAGGTGCGCGGAACGCCCCACATCACCGCCGACGAGCTCATCGGCATGCGGGAGGGCGGCGACGATCTCGTCATCGTCGACGGGCGGACCTTCGATGAGTTCCGGCGCTTCGCCATCCCCGGCGCCATCAGCTGCCCCAATGGCGAGCTCGCGCTCGGCATCGACGATCTGGCGCCGGGGCGCGAGACGACGATCGTCGTCAACTGTGCCGGGCGGACGCGCTCGATCATCGGCGCCCAGACGCTCATCGATCTCGGGCTCGAAAACCGGGTGGTGGCGCTCGAGAACGGGACCCAGGGCTGGGTGCTGGCCGGCCATGAGCTGGAAACGGGCGCCGCGCGGCGCTGGGCGCGGGGGACGTCCCAGCCCGTCGAGGCGCGCCGCGGCCATGTGCGGGCCCACGCCGAGGCCCGGGGCGTCGGCTTTGCCCCGGCGGCCGAGGTCGCGGCGTGGCTCGCGGACCAGACCCGCACGACCTATCTGTTCGATATCCGCATCGAGGGCGAGCCGGCCGGGGCCGGCGGCGGCATGATCCACGCGCCCGGCGGGCAACTGGTCCAGGCGAGCGATCACTGGATCGGGGTGCGCAATGCGCGGGTCGTCGTCGCCGACGATGAGCTCGTGCGCGCGCCGATGGTGGCGGCGTGGCTCGCCGGGCTCGGCTTCGAAGCCCATGTCCTCGCGGGCGGCGTCGCGGCGGCGGCGACCATTCCGGCCCCGGAACGGCCCCGTGCGCGGCTCGCCGAACCCGCGCCGATCGCGGCGACGGCGCTCAAGCGTCTGGTCGACGGCGGCGCGGCCCGGGTTGCCGATCTGCGGCCCAGCGCGGCCTATCGCGCGGGCCACATTTCGGGGGCGAAATGGTTGATCCGGCCGCAAATCGGCGCGGCGCGGTGGGACCGCGCAGCGAGGGTGGTGCTGATTGCCGACGACCCGGGGATGGCCAGCCTCGCGGCGGTTGACCTTGCCGAGGCCGGGGTCACCGACATGGCGCTGTTTGGCGGGTCGCGGGATGAGTGGGAGAGGGCCGGGCTCGAGACGGTCGCGACCCCGCGCGATCCGCCCGACCGGGCCTGCATCGATTTCGTTTCGTTCACCCACGGCCGCCATCACGGCGATCTCGAGGCCTCGCGCCGCTACCTCGACTGGGAGCTCGGGCTGGTCGGCCGGCTCGACGAGGCGGAACGGGCGGTGTTCCGGATTTGAACGGATTGGAGCGGCCCGCGATCAGGTCGATTCGCCACGACGACCCCCACCCCGACCTGCCCCTTTCAGGGCGAGGGAGCAAGTGCCCGATGGCACGGACGGATTCCGCTCCCTGAAAAGGGTGGGAGCAAGTCGCTGATATCCCGAGTGCCATTCCTCCCCTGAAAGGGGGAGCAAGTTCCCGATGGCACGGACGGATTCCTCCCCCTGAAAGGGGGAGGCGAGGGGGGGTCAGGCGGCGCCTGCATCCGCCTCGCCCCAGGATATTCCTCCCCCTGAAAGGGGGAGGCGCGTCATACCGGCGGCAGTGGGGCTTGCCTTGGCGGTCGCTCAATCGTCATTCCCGCGCATGCGGGAATCCATTGTGGCGGTTGCGATGGGCCAACGCCCTGACACGTGTTCCGCGGCCCGGCGCCGGATCGCATGTGACAGCCGCTCGAGCCGGGGACGTTGAAAGGCCCTAATGGATTCCCGCATGCGCGGGAATGACGGTTGGGGCGGGCGCCGGGGTGAGGGCCGGGACCGCGGGACGACGGCTGGCATTCGGCCCGACCTCACGTCCAGCCGGAAACTGCTCAGCTCGTCGCCGCCAGGCAGTCGAAAAACGACCTCGCGAGATTGCGCATCAGCGTTGGATAGAGCTCCGGTCCGTCCTCGAGATCGGCGCCCAGCGGGTCGAGAACGCCGGTCAGCGCGCCGGTGCCCTCGGTGACGGCGGCGATGATCCCCGGCTCGAACCGCGGCTCGGCGAACACGCACACCTGGGAAAGGCCGCGGACCCGGTCGCGGATCCCGGCGAGGCGCTTCGCGCCCGGCGCCCGGTCGGGGCTGACGGTGATCGATCCCGCGGCATGGAGGTCGAAGTGCTTCTCGAAATACTGGTAGCCGTCGTGGAACACGATGAAGGGGCGGTCCCGAACCGGCTCCAGCATGGCGGCGATGTCGCGGGCAAGGCCGGCGATCCGGCTTTGGAGCGCGGCCGCGTTGGCGGCGTAGAGCTTCGCATTGGCAGGATCGGCGGCGCCGAGACGGCTTTCGATCTCGCGCACCATGGCGATGGCGTTGTCCGGGTCGAGCCACAGATGCATGTCGGTCCCGCCGTGCTCGTGGTCGTGTCCGGCGTCCTCCATCGCCTCGTGAGCGTGCTCGTCCGCCGCCGGGGGCTCGCGCCCGGCCTCTTCCCCGCCCTCGGGTTCGTGCGCTTCGGCATCGCTTTCGTGATGGTCCCGGTCCGCCGCGAACAGGGCGATCTCGCGGAACGGCAGGCTGGCGATGCCCGGGGCATCGGCGAGCCGGACGACGGCGCCCGGCGCGGCGAGCGAGCCGATGGACGAGGCGAGGAAGGTCTCCATGCCGGGCCCGATCCAGAATACGAGCCGGGCCCCGGCCAGCGCCTCGGCGTCGGACGGGAGCAGGGAATGGGTATGGGGCGAGGCGGCGCCGGTGACGATCAGATGCGGGACGGCGACGCCCGCCATCACCGCGGCGACCAGTGAATGCACCGGCTTGATCGACGCGACCACCGCGGGCGGCTCGGCGGCCCCGGCGCCCGCCATCACCAGGCCGGCAAGAACCGCGGTCAGCAGTGGCTTCGCCAACAGGTCGGATCGGCGCTTCATCGGTCATCCGCTCCAATGTCTCATGTAATGATATAACAGTACCAATTTCGCCGTCAACGGTGTTATGGTCGCCGACATGGACACGATGGCTGATCTGGGGACTGAATGCGGGGCTCACGGCGGCGGCGACAGCCTGGTCGCGCTCACGGGGGCCGGCGCGCGGGTCGATGGGCACTGGCTGGTGCGCGGCGTCGATCTCACGGTCAGGCGCGGCGAGCTGGTGACCCTCATCGGGCCCAACGGTTCGGGCAAGACCACGACCGCAAAGATGGTGATCGGGCTGATCGTCCCCGCCGAGGGGGAAGTTTCCCGCGCCCGCGCGCTGAAAGTCGGCTATGTGCCGCAGGCGCTTTCGGCCGACCGGACGATGCCGATGACCGTCGCGCGGCTGATGACGCTGTCGCGCCGGCACGGGCGCGCGGAAGTCATGGAGGCGCTCGGGCGGGTCGGCATCGCCCACCTCGCGGACATGCAGGTGGAGGACCTGTCGGGCGGCGAGTTCCGGCGCGCGCTGCTTGCCCGGGCGCTGATCGCAAAGCCGGACCTGCTGGTTCTCGACGAGCCGGTGCAGGGGGTGGACTTCACCGGTGAGCTCGCGCTCTACGACCTCATCCAGGAGGTTCGCGAGCAGACCGGGTGCGGCATCGTGCTGATCTCGCATGACCTGCATGTGGTGATGGCGCGGACCGACACCGTGGTGTGCCTCAACGGCCATGTCTGCTGCACGGGCACGCCCGAGACGGTCGCCAGCAGCCCGGAATATGCGCGCCTGTTCGGCCGGCGGGCGATCGAGACCGTCGCGGTCTATCGCCACCGCCACGATCACGTCCATCTCGCCGACGGCAGCATCCGCGTGTCCGACGGGCCGCGCCGGCCGCATCATGGCGAGCCCGGGGTTGGCGGCGAAGGGGGGCAGCGATAGCGGGTCAGTCCGCAAACCCCGTCCTTCGGGGGCGGGCGCTCGCGCGCCCTCCTGACGATGAGCCCGATTGAAACCGAATCACGACCGGAGCCCGGCCATGCTTGACGACTTCTTCGTGCGCGCGCTGGTGGCCGGGGTCGGGATCGCGCTCGTCGCCGGGCCGCTCGGATGCTTCGTCGTGTGGCGGCGCATGGCCTATTTCGGCGACACGATGTCGCATTCGGCCCTGCTCGGCGTGGTCCTGGCATTCGCCGCCGAGGTTCCGCTCATGGTGGGGGTGTTCGCGGTCGCGATCACGATCGCGCTGGCACTGGTCGCGCTGCAGGACCGCAACGCGCTGCCGACCGATGCGCTGCTCGGCATCCTGTCGCATTCGATGCTGGCGCTCGGCCTGATCGCGCTGGCGTTCATGTCGTGGATCAGGATCGATCTGATGGCGTTTCTGTTCGGCGATATCCTCGCGGTGACGCGCAGCGACATCGCCGTCATCTATCTCGGCGGCGCGGCGATGATGGCCGCGCTGGCGCTGATCTGGCGCCCGCTCGTCGCGGCGACCGTCAGCGGCGAGCTGGCGCAGGCCGAGGGACTGAATCCGGGGCGCTCGCGCCTCGTGTTCATGATCATGATGGCTTCGGTGATCGCGGTGGCGATGAAGATCGTCGGCATCATCCTGATCACCGCGCTCTTGATCATTCCCGCGGCGACCGCGCGCCGGTTCGCCGCCTCGCCCGAGCAGATGGCGGTGACGGCATCGGTGCTCGGCGCGGCCGCCGTCGCCGGCGGGCTCGCCTGCTCGCTGTGGTTCGATACCCCGTCGGGGCCGTCGGTCGTCGCGGCGGCGTTCGTGCTGTTCGTTGCGAGCCTCATCGCCGGCGGCGTCGGCGCCGGCGCGCGCCCGGGCGCGAGGGCCGGGCGATGACCGCCGGCGATGCGCGGCTCACGCGCAACCAGGCGCTGGTTCTGGAGACGCTCGAGCGGGCCGGGGCGCCGATGAGCGCCTATACGATTCTGGACCGGCTGCGCGGCGAGGGATTTCGCGCCCCGCTTCAGGTCTACCGGGCGCTCGACAAGCTGCGCGCGGCCGGACTGGTCCACCGGCTCGAGTGCCTCAACGCATTCGTCGCCTGCAGCCACGAGGACGGACACGGGCCGGGGCTGGTCGCCTTCGCCATCTGCGAGGCCTGCGGACAGGTGGCCGAATTCTCCGACCGCGACATCGCGCGGAGGCTCAAGGGCTGGGCGGGCCGGAACCGGTTCACGGTCAAGAAGACGACGATCGAGATCCGCGGCGCCTGCGCGGGCTGCGCCGGATAGCGGGCTGCCGGAAACGGCGCGCGGACGGTTTCAACCGCCTGTCGGAGCATGATCCCGGGAAGCGGAAACACCCTGGTGAAGCGTTGACGCGCAATCGGTGATCACATCGGGTCGCGCCTCGCGCGCCAGCGGGCCGGTGCCGTCCGAGCATGAAATCAGCGCGCGGGCGGTACGCTCGCCAGCACGGCGAGGCCGATGACGAACAGGACGGCGATCGGGACGAGGCCGGCGCTCTGGGTGCCGCCGATGGACGTCGCGAGCGAGACCAGGAGCGGCCCGGTGAACGAGACCGCCTTGCCCGAGAACGCGAACAGGCCGAACGCCGCCGCCATTTCCTCCGCCGGCGCCAGACGGGCGAGGTAAGTGCGGCTCGATGCCTGCAGCGGCCCGGCGGCGATGCCGACCAGCACTCCGGCGAGGAGAAAGAGCCGGTCCTCGCCGCGGCCGAACAGGCTCGTTGGCTCCTGCGCCGGCGCCTCGACAAGGCCGATCAGGGCGAGCGCGGCGAGGTTCAGGAGAATCGAGCCGATCACCACCGGCCTCGGCCCGACGCGGTCGTCGATCCGGCCGCCGAGCCAGGCGCCGATGGCGCCGGTCACGGTGAGCAGAATGCCGAAGATCCCGAGCTCCGTGGTCTCCCAGCCAAGCACGCCGGCGCCATAGATGCCGCCGAAGGCGAACACCGCGAGCAGCGCGTCCTGAAAGGCGAGACGGGCGAGCAGGAAGCGCGCGAGGCCCGGCGCCCGCGACAGCCGTTCGAGGGCGTCGAGCAAGCGCGGCGGGGCCGGACCATGGACCGCCGCGAGGGACGAGGGGACGAAGATGAAAAATGGCGCGGCGAAGACCACGTACCAGATCGCGGCGAGCGGTCCGGTCGCGCGCGCGGGGCCGCCATCGGAGGGATCGAGCCCGAACAGGGGTTCGAGGCCGGCCAGCGTTGCCGCGCCGCTCCCGGCCGGTGAAAGAAACGCGAGTGTCGCGGCGAGCGAAACGAGGCCGCCGAGGAATCCGAGCGCCCAGGCCGAGCCCGACAGCTTTCCGATGCGGCCGGGAGCGGCGAGCCGCGGCAGCAGCGCATTGGTGAGCACGGCCGCGATCTCGACCGCGAAGCCGGCCAGCGCAACGCCCGCGCCGGCAAGGACGATCGCTCCGGGCGTCGCCGCCCAAAGGGCGCTCGAGGCGGCGACATAGACCGCCGACACGGCGAGCACGAGGAGCTTGAGGCGGCCGGTCCGGTCGGCGAGCGAGCCGAAGATCGGTGCGGCGAGCGCGACCGCGAGGCCGGTCATGCCCTGGATGATGCCCCACAGCTTCTGGCCCTCGACCGCGTCGCCGACGAGGACGGTCGCGAAATAGGGCGCGAAGATGAAGGCGGTGATCAGCGTGTGGTAGGGCTGCGCCGCCCAGTCGAACAGCATCCAGGCGCCGCGGGCGCGGGCGAGGCCGTGGGCAGGGGCAGGGTCCGGCGTCACTGCCCGGGCCCGGGTCGCGCCGGACATCCCGCGGGCGCCGGTTCAAGGGCCGGGGGCGAGGGCCGGTGCGGCTGCAAGGCCGTGCCGACTGGTCCTCTTTCCGCCGAGGCGGAACCGGTGACGGCCATGACGGCGTGAGAATTCCAGCTCGTGCTAGTGCTCGGCCAGATCGTGCATGTAGGCGCTCGCCACCGACAGCTTGGACAGGGTGAGGGTGCCCGAATCGACGAGCTCGCAGACGGCGGCGCAGGTGCGCTCGATCAGTCCGGAATGGCCTTCAAGCCATTGATCCAAGGGATTCTTACCAGATCCCGACAATGCTTCGGTGGTCAGCCGGCGCTGGGCGGCGGCAATGCTTTCGGCCACCCGGTTGAGGGCCAGTCGATCGTAGAATTCGCTGGCGCCGATGGTCTCGGCGTTGTCGAGCAGGCGGTCGATTTCGAGGATGCCGCCGAGGTGGAAGAACGCGCGCGCGACCTCCTCGATCTTGCGTCCGGTGGCCTCGGCGACCAGGACGATGTCGGCGGCGCGGCGCAGGACCGGGAGGGTGGCGACGCGGCGGGCGAGTCTGTTCGGAACGCCGGCGCCGGTGAGCTCGGCGGCGCGCTCGTCGACATGGGCGGCCAGGTCCTGGTTGATGACCTTGTCGAGGATCCGGTCGACGCGGGTGACACCGTCCGCGAACCGCGCGACCGCCGGCTCCAGCCCCCCCTCGTCGATGCCATGGCGCAAGAACCACACGGTCTGGCGCCGGATCAGGTTCTGGACCTCGATATAGAGCGAGGTCTGGACGGTGTTGGGGATACGGTTGTCGAGGGCGTCAATCTCGTCCAGCATCGATTCGATGCCGAAACAATCGCGCGCGAGCGCGAAGGCGACGACGATGTCGGCTACGCCGGCGCCGGTTTCATCGCCGAGACGCTTGACCATCGTCGAGCCGCCGCGATTGAGGATGCTGTTGGCGAGCATGGTGGCGATGATCTCACGCCGGAGCCGGTGGACCGCGATCGCGTCGGCGAACCGCTCGCGCATCGGAACCGGGAAGTAGCTCATGAGCTCGCGGCCGAGATAGTCGTCCTCGACGACATCGGTGCCGAGAATGTCGTCGAACAGGGTGATCTTGGCATAGGCGAGCAGAACCGCGAGTTCCGGCCTGGTCAGCGACTGGCCGGCGGCCCGGCGCTCGGCAAGGGCCACGTCGTCCGGCAAGAATTCGACCGCCCGGTCGAGCAGCTCGCGCGATTCAAGCTCGCGCATCAGCCGCTGCTGGTAGTCCATGTCCTCCAGGCCGCGCGAGACGGCGAGGCCGAGACACAGCGTCTGTTCGTAATTGTTGCGCAGAACCAGTTCCGCAACTTCCTCGGTCATGTCGGCGAGAAGCCTGTCGCGGTCCCCGGCGGCCAGTGCCCCGGTCTTGATCGCGTTGGTGAGCGCGATCTTGATGTTGACCTCGACGTCGGAGCAGTTGACGCCGGCCGAATTGTCGATGGCGTCGGTATTGATATGACCGCCACCCGCGGCGAACTCGATGCGCGCGCGCTGGGTCACGCCGAGATTGGCGCCCTCGCCGACGACCCTGGCCGAAAGCTCGGCGGCGGTGACGCGCACCGCATCATTGGCGCGGTCGCCGACATCGGCATTGCTCTCGCCGGTGGCGCGCACATAGGTGCCGATGCCGCCGAACCACAACAGATCGGTCTTGGCGGACAGGAGCGCGCGAATGAGCTCACTGGGGGCCACCCGATCGGCGGCGAGCCCGGCCAGCGCCTTGATCTCCCTGGAAAGCCTGATCGACTTGTCCTGGCGCGAGAACACGCCGCCGCCCTGCGAAATCAGCTCCGACCGGTAATCGCGCCACGACGAACGCTCGCGCCGGAACAGGCGACGGCGTTCGGCGAAGCTCGTCGCGGGGTCCGGGTCGGGGTCGATGAAGATGTCGCGGTGGTCGAACGCGGCAACGAGCCTGATCTGCCTGGACAGCAGCATGGCATTGCCGAACACGTCGCCCGACATGTCGCCGACGCCGATGACGGTGAATGGCTCGGACTGAATGTCGCGGTCCATTTCCCGGAAGTGGCGCTTCACTGCCTCCCAGGCGCCGCGCGCGGTGATCCCGATCTTCTTGTGGTCGTAGCCGGCCGATCCGCCGGAGGCGAACGCGTCGCCGAGCCAGAAGTTGCGGCCCACCGATATGGAGTTGGCGATGTCGGAGAATGTTGCCGTTCCCTTGTCCGCGGCCACCACCAGATACGGGTCGTCGCCATCGTGGCGCACGACATCGCCGGGGGGCTCGAGCCGGTCGCCGGCCAGATTGTCGGTCACGTCGAGCAGGCTCGAGACAAAGATCCTGTAACAGGCGATGCCTTCCGCGATCACGTCCTCGCGGCGTCCGGAACGCGGCATTCGCTTCGGCACGAAGCCGCCCTTGGCGCCGACCGGGACGATCACGGCATTCTTGACCTGCTGGGCCTTGACCAGGCCCAGGACCTCGGTGCGGAAATCCTGCGGCCGGTCGGACCAGCGCAGCCCGCCGCGCGCGATCGGGCCGCCGCGCAGATGCACGCCCTCGACACGCGGGCTGTAGACGAAGATTTCGGCGTAGGGGCGGGGTTTCACCAGCGCCTCGATCTTCGCCGACCTGAGCTTGATCGCGATCGCGGGGCGGAAGTGGCCATCTTCGCCGCGTTGATAATAATTGGTGCGAAGCGCCGCGGTGATGACGTTGACGAAGTTGCGCAAGATGCGGTCCTCGTCGAGCACCGGAACCTCGTCGAGGGCGGCGTTGATCTCCGCCACGAGCGCGCCGGCCACCTGCTCACGCTCGGCGAAGGCGAGATCGCGGCGCGGGTCGAGGCGGGTATGGAACAGCTCGAGCAGCCGGCTCGCGATCCGCGGATGGCGGCTCAGGGTCGCCGCCAGATAGTCCTGGCTGAACGGAATTCCGGCCTGCTGCAGATACTTGCCGACCGCGCGGAGAATCGACACTTCGCGCCAGCCGATGCCGACATGGCGAATGAGACGGTTGTAGCCGTCGTTCTCGGCCTCGCCGTTCCAGACCGCGAGGAACCCCTGCTCGATCAGCGTGGCGATGCCGTCGGGGCTGACGTCGGTGCCGTTGTCGGACTTCAGGACGATATCGTGGAGCCAGATGCGCCGCTCGTGGTCCGGCCGGTCGCGGCCGATCTCGTAGGAGCGCTCGTTGATCGCGCGAAAGCCCATGTTTTCCAGAACCGGGAGCCGGTCGGACAGGGCGATCGGGGCGCCGGCATGAAACAGCTTGAGGTGGAGATCGGGGATGCCGTCGCGATCCTGGTCATGGGCCATCGTCAGGGGCGCCAGCTCGATGCCGATCCCGCCTGTCTGATGGAGCGATTCGATGATCTCAATGTCGCCGACCGCCTCTTCGGGGCGGTAGTTGTCCTGATAGGCCGGAGAGAATCCGCCACGATAGGACTCGCAAATGCCATGCGCCCGTGACAGGCCGTGCCGGCGCTCCAGCGCCGATTTGAGGCTGTCGTTCCAGCCGCGCGCGATGTCGACGACGGCGCTTTCGAGCGCGTTGATATCGACGTCGGGGATGCACTCACCATCAAAGCCGATGATGAAGTGCACCCGCGCGAGGATACCTTCGGGGTAGGCGGGATAAAACGCCGACAAGCGCCCCTTGAATGCAGAGCAGAGCAGATTGCCGATGCGCTTGCGGACGGTCGTGTCGAAGGAATCGCGCGGCACATAGACCAGTACCGAGACAAACCGGTGGAACTTGTCCTGGCGCACGAAAATCCGTGTCCGCGGGCGCTCGGTGAGCTGCAGGATGCCAAGCGCGGTCGTGGTCAGCGTATCGACATCGATCTGAAACAGCTCGTCGCGCGGATAGCTCTCGAGCACGTTGACGAGGGCGCGGCCGGTGTGGGTCGAATGGTCATAGCCCGCCTTGCCCAGCACGAGGTTGATCTTGCGGCGCAGGAACGGAATGTTGCGCGCCGAACGGGTGTAGGCGGCCGACGTGAACAGTCCGATGATCCGCAGCTCGCCCTTGACCGCGCCGTTGTCGTCGAACTGCTTGACCCCGATATAGTCCATATGGGCGCGGCGGTGGACATGCGCCTTGACGTTGGCCTTGGTGACGATCAGCGGCGCGGGCTGGAGGAGAAACTCGCGAATCTCCGGCGTCATGGTCACGAGTTCGGTTCCGCGCCTGAGAATCCGCACCGATGAATCGCGGAGAACGCCGAGCCCGGATTCTTCAATTTCGACCAGTTCCGGCGTCTCGTCCGCGTGCTCGAACATGAACTCGCGGATGCCGAGCAAGGTGAAATTGTCCCGGGCCAGCCACTCGAGAAATTCGATGGTCTCGGACAACTCCTCGACCGGGACCGGCGGAGGCGCGGACTTGTAGGCGGCGATCGCCTCCTCGAGTCTGGTGCGCATTGCCGGCCAGTCGAGGACGACCATGCGAACATCGGCGAGGATCTTGCCCAGTTTCTGTTCGAGCTCGGCGAGCGCCGCCCCGCCGGCGATCCGGTCGGCATGGATGTGGATGAAACTCTCCCTCACGCCGTGTTCGGCGATCGGCGCGTTCTTGGTCAGCACCGCCTCGAGGCGGCCCTTCGGATCGCGCGCGACCCAGATCACCGGGTGAAGCAGCAGGTGCACCTCGATGCCGCGCTCGGCGAGCTCGGCCAGCACCGACTCGACCAGGAACGGCATGTCATCATTGGCGATCTGAATGAGGGTGTAGTTGCGTTTCGAGGCCGCGCCGTTGGTGGCGGGCTCGAGGATGCGGATCTTGCTGCGTCCGCGCTGTCGCTCGCGCAGGAATTCGAGCGCGTCGGCCGCCATGGCGACCAGGTCATCAGCCGTGAACGGGGCGAGATCGTCGTAGCTGCCGGCGGAAAAAAGCTCGTCCGCGAAAGTGCCGAGCGTGGTGTCGGGCTTGGGCCGGCCCGCCAGAAGGCCGGCCACCCCGCCCAGAACTTCATCCAGATTCGGCTGCGAATGGATGGACATCTGCCATACCCCTCAGGTCCGCACTGTTCAAACCTCTCATCCCTGGCATGAAATGGTTTAGGTTAGGTGATGAGCCGCGGCGCCGATCGCAATACGGGCCGGTCGCTTTATCGGCCAGGGCCGGCGATCCGGATCTGCGATCCGGGCCCATGCGGCACGACGGATTGTCCGGCCGCCCGGCCCGGCAGACCTGCAAGGCGGGGCCGGCGCGGTTCACCGCCGGTTCCCATTGTGGAACAATTGCCGGCTGGAGCGGACCGTTCAACTCGGGCTGGTGTTGACGCCATGGTACACTTTGCCGCAAACAGATCACCGACCGCGCTTTCGGCTATGGGCGGCGGGAAACGCGCATGACAACCGACAAGCGACCCGACGGGCGATCCGACGGGCGACCCGACAAGCGACCCGACGGGCGACCCGACAAGCGAACCGACGGGCGATCCGACAAGCGATCCGACGGGCGATCCGACCGGCGCAACGAGCCGGACAAAGGCACATCAGAAGGTCCGGGCGCAAGACCGCAGCCGATCGATGTCGCGCGCGTCCGCCATCTTCTCAAGACCACCCGCTACAATTCCGCGGCGGCAAAGGAGCGCGCCGCCCGGAGCGCCGGCGTGTCCTTGTTCGGACCGCGCGACACGTCCGGATCGGCCCCGCCGCGTGCCGTCCCCCGGATCGACCGGCCGGCTCCGGCCCCGCGCGCCGATGCCACGTTGCCGCCGCGCGGGACCGCCGACGCCCGGGCGCCGAGCCCGGCGCCGAAACCGGATCTCCTTGCGCGCGGACCCGCGGGCGGAAGTCAGACGCTGTCCGACCGCGCGCGCACGCGGCCACGGCCCGCGCCCGCGCCCGCGCGCCAGCGAAAGCCCGAAGCGCCGCGCGTTCATCGCGCGCCCGATCCCTCGCCCTGGTTCGCTGCCCAGCCGGAAATGCAGCGTCTCGCGCAACTCTCGCCGCGACCGGCCGGCGGGGCGGATGTCGGCGAGCCCGACGCCGGCGACGAGAGTCACGCCGATGCCGGGCGGGCGCCACGATCGTTCTACGCGTTCGACCAGCAGGGCTGGTTCGCGCATCAGCCGGAAGTCCAGCGGTTCGCGAACGGTGAGAGCATGCCGGCGGGTCCTGAACGGCACTCGGCCGGCGACGGGTTCCACGCGGGCCATGTCCCGCCCGAGCCGGAAAACTGGAACCCGGAATATTTCGATGTGGCGGCGGACGAGGCGCCGCCACAGGAGCCGGACAGACGATCGTGGTCCAACGACCCGCGGTTCGAGGGATCGCGGCACGGCGGCGCGGAAGGCTCTGCGTTCGCCATTCCGCCGCCAACGCACGCCGCCGCCGGAGCGGTGTCATTCGGTGATTTCGGTGATGCAAGCCCGTGGTTTGCCAACCAGCCCGAATTTCAGCGCATGCGCGTCGATGAACGCGCGCGTGGGCGGCGCCCGCTGGCGGGATGGATACCGGCGGCGGTTGTCGTTGCGATCGCCGGCGGCGTGATCTGGGGGGCCGGGCTCGTCAGCCTCGGCGATCTCGCGGAGATCGCGGGCCCGATCCGGTTCGAGCGCCTGCGCGCGGTTGTCGGACCCGATCGGGAGACCGCGCCCGGATCGGGCATCGCGGTCACACCCGAGCCGGTCGTCCTGCCGCAACCGCCGCGCCCGGCGGCGTCGGCGGAGCCGGAAGCGGCCAAGGCCAGGGAGGAGCGCGCACCGACCGCCGTCGGCCCGGTGGTTCCGCAGTCCGGCGGTGTCACGCGCATTGCCAAGACGCAGGCGCAACAGGAATCCGCGATCCCGGCCTTCACCGGGACCGTCGACCTTGGCGCCCGGCCGGCGGGCGGCGGGGCGGGGGCGGCGCCCGCCGATCCGGCGCAGCAATCGGTGCTCACCCCGACGGGGGGCGAGCGCCGGACGCTGCCGGGAGAGGACGATGGCGCGTCGAGTGGGGATGACAATCCGTTCCGGGGTTTCAGTGAAGATGGCGCGGGCGGCGGGGAGAGCGCGGCGCCGGGCGCCGGAAGCGGCGAACATGGCGCAGAACTCGGCACCGGCGCGCGCCCGGTCGCGGCCGGCGAGATCGAGGCCGTGGTCGGCGAGGCACGGCACCTGTTCGTCGGCGGCGACCATGTCGGGGCCGGGCGGCTTCTGCATGACCTGCTCGAGAGCCATCCCGATCACGTCCCGGCGCTCAAGCTCTATGGCGACACCCTGGTCGCGAGCCGCGATCTCTCTCGGGCGGCGGACGTCTATGCACGGATCCTGAAGGTCAATCCGAACGACGACCAGACGATGGTTGATCGCGGCAATGCGCTCCTCGGCACCGGCCGGCCGGCTGAGGCCGCTGGCGCGGCCGAGCAAGCGCTGACGATCGCCGCCGATTCGATTCCGGCGACGCTCCTCCTCAGCAAGGCCAGCGCGGCGTCCGGCGACATGCGCGCGGCGATGGGCGCCTGCGAGCGCATCGGCATCCTGACCAGCTCCAGGTCGGAGGTCGAGTGGTGCCGGGCGGCGGCCCAGAACCAGGCGGGCAACACCTTCGTCGGGGTGCGCATGTACATTTCGGCGCTCAACACCGGCGAACAGGGGTTCGTCAGGGCGAAGCAGGTGTTCATGCGCAATCGCGGGCTCTATGGCGGCCCGATCGACGGCGCGTCGAGCCAGGGCCTGATCGACGCCATCACCAGATGCGCGGCGGCCAGCGACTGCATTCTCTAATTCAGCTCAGGCGATGTCGGCGCCGAAATTCAGCGCCGGATCGAACTCCGGCTGACGGCGTCCGGAGGGGCGGGCGGCCTCGCCGGCCGCGCGGGCGAGGAACATGCCGCTGCCGGGCCGGGCGCTGACGCGGCCGTCCTCGGCGATGAGCTCGCCGCGCCGGATCACCATCTGCGGCCAGCCGGTGATGGTGCGTCCGGCGTAGGGGTTGTAGCCGGCGCCGTCGTTGACCATCGCGTCGGTGAGGGTGACCTCGCGGGAGGCGTCCCAGATCACGAGGTCGGCGTCGGCGCCGGGAACGATCCGGCCCTTGCGCGGGGCGAGGCCGTAGATCTCGGCCGACGCGGTCGATGTCAGGCGGACGAAATCCTCGAGGCTCATGCGCCCCGAGGAGACCATGGCATCGAACAGCATCGGCAGGCGCCACTGGATGCCCGGCATGCCGTTGGGGATTTGCTTGAAACCGGGGTTGGGGCCAGCGGTCAGCTTGCCGTTGCGGTCGAAGCTGTAGGGCGCATGGTCGGAGGTGACGGTCTGCAGGTCGCCCCGCTTCAGCGCCGCCCACAGCGCGTCCTGATCGGCCGTGGTTCTCAGCGGCGGGCTGCAGATCCATTTCGCGCCCTCGATCCCGGGCTTGTCCATCTCGCCGGCCGTCAGCAGAAGATACTGGGTGCAGGTCTCGGCGAACAGCTTGACGCCGCGCGCGCGCGCGGCACCGATCACCCCGGCGCCCCCGGCGCTCGAAACATGGAAGATCATCACCGGCTGGTCGATCAGCTCGGACATGGCGATGAGCCGGGTAAAGGCTTCGGCCTCGCCGGCGCGCGGATGGCTGACCGCATGGTACTTCGGCGCGGTCGCGCCGCGCTCGACGAGCCGGTTCACCATGAACACGATCATGGCGTGGTTCTCGGCGTGGACCATGACGAAGGCGCCGAGATCGCGCGCCTTCGCGAGCACTTCCAGCATCTGGGCGTCGTCGAGCCGAAGGCGGTCATAGGTCATGAACATCTTGATCGAGGAGTGGCCCGAGGCCACCAGGGCGGGAAGCTCCTCGTCCAGCACCGCCCGCGAGGGGTCGGCGATGATCATGTGCAAGGCGTAGTCGACGATCGCGCCCTTCTCGGCCAGCGCGTGGTAGTCGCCGACGACCCTGGCGAGGCTCATGCCCTCATATTGCGCGGCAAAGGGGATGACCGTCGTGGTGCCGCCGGCGGCGGCGGCCCTGGTCGCGGTCTCGAAGGTGTCGGAATTGACGAGACCCGAGGCCGAGAGCTGCTCGATATGGCAGTGGCTGTCGACGCCGCCGGGAAGGACCAGGCGGTTTGTCGCGTCGATGGTTCGCCGCGCGGGGCCGAGGCCGGTCCCGATGGTCTCGATCCGCCCGCCCGAGACGGCGATGTCGCGGGTTCCGGTGCCGCCCGCGGCGACGACGGTGCCGCCCGTGATGACAAGATCGAATTCGCTCATCTCGCTCAATGCCGCCCCCTGCGTTATGATCGCCCACGTTCGCAAATTCGCATCCCCGGCCGCAAGCCCGGCCGGAGACGCGGCGGCGGACCCGAGCGGTCGGGAGAGGTGAGGGATGCGGCTTCTGGTCGCCGGGTGGCACGGCCAAATTGCCCAGGCGCTGGTCGAGCTGGCGGCGGCAACCCCTTCCATCACCGCGCTTTCCGTCGGCCGGCCGGCGCTCGACCTGTGCACGCCGTCAACGATCCGCTCGACCTTCGTCGCCACCCGGCCCGACGTCATGATCAATACCGCCGCCTACACCGCGGTCGATGCCGCCGAGAGCGACGAGCGGGCGGCGTTCGACCTCAACTGCCGCGGCGCCGCCGCGTTCGCCCATCTCGCGGCGCGCCATGGTGTGCCGATCATCCACATGTCGACCGGCTACGTGTTCGACGGCGAAAAGGATGGCCCCTATGGCGAGGACGACGCGCCGCGGCCGCAGACGGTCTATGGCCGCTCCAAGCTTGCCGGAGAGGCGGAGGTCGTGGGCGCCATTCCGTGCCATCTGATTCTGCGTACGAGTTGGGTGTTCAGCCCCTATGGGCGCAATTTCGTCTCCCATGTGCTCGATCTTGCGCGCGAACGGGACGAGATCGAGATCGTCGACGATCAGGTCGGATCGCCGACCTCGGCGCTCGACCTCGCGGCCGCGGTGCTGGATCTCGCCGCGCGCCTCGGGGGAATTGACGCGGAGGTGCCCTGGGGCACCTATCATATCGCCGGCGGCGGCGAGGCGAGCTGGTTCACGCTCGCCCGGAAGGCGCTCGAATTCTCGGGCGCGCTCGGCGGCCCGACGGCGAGGGTGAGGCCGATCAGCGGCGCCGACTATGCGACCCGGGCGCCGCGGCTCGCCAATTCGCGGCTCGACACGGCCAGGATGTCACGCAACTTCGGCATCAGCCTGCCGCCGTGGGAGCAGAGCCTCGAGGTGTGCGTGCGCCGGCTGCTCGAAACGGACGCACCGGCCGACAACGGAAAAACCAAACGGTCACACAAGGCCCGGCAAGGGTAGTTGGCTGGTGTTCTGGATGAGTTGGTATGGGTCCGCCGCGCGGCGAGTATCCGCCGTTTCCCTTCGAAGCTCCCGTAGCTTCCTGGTCGCGATATAGTGCCGTCCGCGCTTCTCTCCCACCGGGGTCAAGAGGTCCAGCTCGCACAGCTTCCTGAGGTCCCGGCTCGCCACGACATCAGAGATTTCGTGCTCGGTTCGGTAGACGCTGTTTCGAACCCGAACACCGAATGCAGCATCCATGACCGCCAGTTCCATCCTTTCGGGGAGGCGGTTTGCCACGATGATTTTCGAAACCTCGGCCCAAAGCCGCCCTATTTCCGCATTCCGCTTGATAAGCCTCGCGGCTTGCTGGAAATGGGCTCGAAGGCAGAAGCGTAACCAAGGCAGCGCGTTGTTGCGAGGATGCCAAGCGCCCTGACCGACCTCCGACAGGATGGCGTAATATGGGTCCTTATTCCTTCCAAGCCATTCCTCAATGCTACTGAACGTCGGCGCGAGAATTCCGTCGCGGGCAATGACGAGCGTTTGCAGAGCGCGCGCCATTCGTCCATTCCCATCCTTGAACGGATGGATCATGGCCAGGTTGAGACGGGCCATGGGCCCCTTCACCAGGGGGTCGATTCCGTCAGCCCGGTCGGTCTCGGCCACAAGCTCATCCCGGCGCCGGGTAGTGTCTCAGTTCGAATTTTTCTTTCCGAAAAATTTTCGAGCGCCAGATAGGCCCCATTCAAATAAACCCCAATAAGCACCTATAGTAAGCAGCGGCACCCAGCGGTGTCCGTATAAAGATGGAACAGCTTCAAAAGTAACATAAGTTGCCATAACGGCTACCAACCCAGTTATGAACAGCCGTTTTGGATTTTCCATCTCAAACCATTGTTTTGTATGGCCCGCGTGGACCTGTCTTTGGCAGTGTAGCATCTACCATCTCCGCCAGCCACTCCATGTCATGCAGCGTGTCGGTGACGCCAGCGGCCATGGCGGGCGTGAGTCCCTTGAGGCTCTTGTGCTGCTTCACGAAGTTGTACCAGACCGTGTAGAGCGCGACCATGTGGTCGTGATTTTCGACCTTCTTTGAGAATGCATTGGTCAGCCGTGTGAAGCGGCGCATCTGCATCCGCATCGTGAGGTTCTGACGCTCCGCGTAGGACGTACTGACGTGCTTGGGATCGGGATCGCCTTCGATCCGAGTTTTACGGGCACCGATGCATTCTGCTGGGCTGTAGCGGCCTTTCACACTCTCAGGTGCCGTGCCATACAGCTTCACCAGCATGGCGTAATCGATGTCCGCGCCAAACGCGCCTTCAACGGCTTCGAGATATGCCTTGTGGCCGTCACTGGTGAGCTGCACACGGGTGGAGAGCCGTGACGCCAGATCGTCCATGAACTCCATGGCGTATTCGCTGTCCCGTGCGCCAACGAGATAGCCGACGATCAGCTTGGTGTCGGCATCGATCGCGGTCCAGGTCCACGTGTCGCCCGCTTCGGCCGGCGCCGCCTTCGCATTCTCGACGTTCTTCTGCTTGGCGTACGTGAAGCTCCAAATCTCGTCGACCTGGATGCGCTTCGATGCAACACCGCGCACTGTTTCGTCATGGTAGGCAGCGCACGCGCGCCCGGCATCGATCAGCAATTTGGAGACGGTGTTGATCGACACCCCGACCACACGAGAGATCGACCGCATGGACGATCCCTCGCAGAGCATGGCGAGGATTTGGACGCGCTTCGCTAGGGGCAGCTTGTTCATGCCCCTATTATGTGAACTTCTATGCTTTCCGTCAAGCATGAAAGTTCACTTTAGCGTGGGAGACAAATCCAATTTAGCTTCTGTGTCGAACGGATTTTCGGACAAGCCAGCTAGCGCGCATATCCAATCCGTTGAATAGCCGACAGTGCTCTTAAGTTCATCCGCGCGTATTTTCCCAGCAGAAATCACAAGTTCAGCAACTCTACGGAGCAAAAGTGGTTGCTCCAATGGCAGCCCCTCAGGCCCATCCAGCGGTTCCTTGGTTCTCCATTTCTTTCTGGATATTTCTTTATAAAGGTTAGTCACTTGCCTATCGTCAAAGATTCCCAAATCTTTGCATCGATAAATCATCGCCTGAATGGCAACCTTCCAACGTCTCTTAAGGTCTACAAAAGCGCCGAGACGAGGAGTGTAGACCTCATTAGGAAATGATTTTCTCGGGAGTAGGAACGCGCCAGCAAACCTATCGGCTTCCTTTTCTATTGCTTTCAAACCCGCTGTATCTTCGATGTCTTCTTGCGTAATCCAGCGATGCGCGCACAGATGGGCCAGCTCGTGCGCAACATCGAATCTGGAGCGCGCGGCGCTCCCCTTATCAGACGCAAGAAATATGAATGGGCGATGTCCGTGCCAGAAGGAAAATGCATCAATGTTTTCTCCGGGCACCTCTACTCGGCTAACGATCACCCCCTTCGATTCGGCAAGACGAACGGCATGGGAAATTGGCCCGAGACCTAAGCCGAAATGCTCCCGAGTTGCTTCGGCAATATCCTCAATATCATCTTCAGTGTACCGCCCGTCCCGAGCGCTTGGCTCAAAACATGGAAGATCTGGCTCGGGATAATTGACTGCTGGTTCGAATGCGAATGCCAATTGGCCCAACCACTGCGAATAGATCGAGCACGCCAGATTGCGACGGTTAGTGTCCTGCCCGACCTTCCGGTAGAACAGCGCGCTAGACGATCCGAATGTGGGCGCATCATCGCGAGTGAAAAATGAGATGGGCTGCTTAAGGATCGCGGCGATAGAGGTCATAGTTTCTGGCTCGGGAGACTTCGCCCCATTCTCGTATGCAGAAATTGATTGCCGTTTCACTCCGACCAAATCGGCTAACTCAGTCTGATTTAGCCGCTGCGCAAGGCGAGCTTCGCGCAGGCGGGCTGGTACCAGGCGACGACCTAAATCACCATTGCGAGAAAGGTCGGGAAATCGGATGACGTTGTCATTGGCCGCCATGATCCCTCCGGAACCGCGCAATATCCTCTTTCAAGAGGGCGATGCTTTCGAAATCAACTTCCGTGTCTTCCGGTGGCGGACCTTCTGTTTCGATCTCGTGCGGCAAATTGAGAAGATTGTCGCTTCGGAAGCGATACCCCTTTCGATGGTCGGGGTCTGGCATGCACAAATGCGCAAAATTTAAGTCCTGATAGCCGTGTGTGATCAAAATATGTGGCTCTCCGGCCACTTCGCCTTCGTCAGCAAATTCCGGAAGGTCGAAAAACGGCGCATTATTAACGCGGGCACACTGGCGGAACAGGACGTTCCGAGGTTGCTTTCTAGGGTCTGCTATTTGGCTAATCGTGATGATCGAATGAGACGGCCGTAGCGCAAGATATTTGCCGGTTGGCCGCTCGAACCACTCCCATGACTTGTCGAATGGCAACGCTCCGCTATCGACCAGTCGTTCGAAACCGAAATCTACGGCAAGTGAGATAATCCGGCCGCGTTCGCCACGCCTCTCAGCCATTGCAAGGATCGGGTTGTCCGCGATCAAACCTTCTGCGGCCCGATATGCTGTCTTCAAGGTTGTAGGGATCAGCGGCCTCAATCGTTGCGGGAATTGGTCATCAACGAAATGGCGAGGGTTCACGGGTCTCATGGGTCACGATTCGGTTGCACGGTCATCTGCGCAACCACATGCGATTTTTTGAAGGTTTTGTCAACCAGCCGGTTTTGACCACCGCTTAGCTGCCGCCTTCCGCGCGATATCCGCCCTACGCTCTGGCGACATCTTCGCGGCCCGCGCCTTCCCGCCCTTCCGGCCAAGCTCGGCAGCAGCCTTGTTCTTGCCCGTGTCCTCGTATTCCTCTTCGGCCTCGCCGGTGGCGATCTGCATCACCTTCACGGCGTTGCCGATCACGTCGGCGGGGCGCTTCTGGCCTTTCGGTCCGGTTGGCATTAGAGCTTTCTTTGATAGTAGGTGATGAACACCTCGCCAGCGTCGTCTTTGACCCAGTAACCGTCGCACGAAGGCGTCTCTGCCAACACCCGCGCAGCAGTCTGGTTCAAGTCCGTAGGTGATGACGAATTCGATGGGAGCGTTCGGCGGACCTGAGACCGACGAGGGTCATCCCAATCGACGGACAACAGTTCTATGGTTGGCATCAGCGCGCCCTCATGCTTTCCGCTAAGCATACACAGGACACATGGTCATAGCGAGGAGGGAGTCAAGGGCTGCGGATTTCAAACTGAGACACTACCCGGCGCCGACCACGCTTGACAGGAATGCGGGTTACCGCATCACCAATACCAACTTGCCGCGGAAGTGGCGGGACTCACTCACGCGGTGGGCGGCCGCGGCCTCGGGGAGCTTGTAGGTGGTGATTTCCGGCGCGCGCACGGCGCCGGAGCGGACCAGCCCGGCGATCCGCTCCAGATGCTCGCGGTCGCGCCCGACCTTGGGTCGCAGCGAGCGGACATCGGGGCGGGGAGAAGGCGGCGCATTTCCGCCCGACGCGATGAAGGCGGCGCGACCGCCGCTCTTCAGGACCTCGAAGGTCCGCGTGGCAACGTCGCCGCCGACGGTGTCGAAGGCGGCGTCGCAACCCCTGACCACCTCGGTGAAGTCGACCGCGCCATAGTCGATCACCTCGTCGGCGCCGAGGGCGCGCACATAGTCGATGTTGGCGGCGCTGGCGGTCGAGATCACCCTGGCGCCGATGTGTTTCGCGGCCTGGATGGCGAAGCTCGCGACACCGCCGGCGCCGCCCTGGATCAGGATGGTCTCGCCCGGCCGGAGCTCGAGCGTATCCTCGATCGCGGTGAGCGCGGTGAGGCCGGTGAGCGACAGGGCGGCGGCGGCCTCATGGGAGAGCTCGTCCGGCCTGGCGGCGATGATCGCGGCCTTCATCGCGATCTTCTCGGCATAGGTGCCTTCCTGGCCGACATCGCAGACGCCGAACACCGGGTCGCCGACCGCGAAATCGGTGACGCCGCCGCCGAGCGCGCCGACGACGCCGGAGAAGTCACGGCCGAGAATGTAGGGGAAGCTCGCAAGCTGGCTGTACGAGCCCTCGCGCACCTTCCAGTCGGCGCCGTTCACGCTCGCGGCATGAATGTCGACGACGACTTCGCCGGGCCCGGCGACGGGGTCGGGCAGGTCGCCATAGTGAAACACCTCCGGGCCGCCATGGCGCTCGATGTAGTTCGCTTTCATGTTCTCTCCGCCGCCTCGTGTCTGAATGGAATCGGGAATCGGGGTGATCAGGAAACGCCCCTGCGGTGGGGCGAGTGGGGGCTCGCGTGGTCGTGGCGCCGGTAGTGGTCGATGAGCAGGCCGCGGCCGTAGTCGTTGCCGTTGGGGGTGCGCACGACCGAGTGAACGTGACGCCGCGAGGGCTCGCGGTTGTCGAAGATGATGCCCGGCAGGTGGTCGAACTCGATCAGGATCACCGGGCTGAAGATGCGGTAGTAGAACGCGCTGTCGTCGTCCGCGGCGCCCATCCAGGCGAACACGGTCTCGTCCAGATGTTGTTTCACCTCATCAAGGCGGATTGCGGCATGGCCGGGGCGGATGCGGCCGGTATAAAGGCCCGCCAGCGCGACGAGGTCGTCGCGCTGGCGGGGGGTGAGGCTCGCGCAGGGCACCCCACCGGCGCCGAGCTCGAGATTGTCGACCTGGGCGGTGGTGATGATCTCGCGCGGCGGCATGTCCGACAGCGTCGCCCGGGCGCGCTGGCCGGCATCGAGCGAGCGCATGAAGGCGAGGCCGCTGGCCTCCTCCTCGGCGAACACCCTGGTGCCGGCGAACTTGCCAGACTCGGCGCTCACCGGCTCGGAGCCGCGGAAATCGGGGGTCAGAACGATCTGGTCGCCGAGAATGAAGCAGTTGATCGAGAGGTGATGACCGTCGATCTGCCAGCCCCAGGGCTCGGACGATGACGGCGCGCCGAACAGGCTGATCCAGTAATAGAGCTCGTCGAACTCCTCGAGCCGGCCGGTGAGCTCGCCGGCATGATGGTTGAGGCGCATGATATCGCGCGCATTCTTGAAGCCGGCGGCGCTGAGGCTCGCGCGCATCAGCGCGTAGACCTTCTCGCGCCTGGCGCCGGTGATCGAGTGAAGGAGCAGCCCGTGGCGCATGAAGAAGAAGTGCATGTTGTGCCAGGACCGCCAGGCATGGTCGTCGGAGATTTCGAAGCACGCGGCCTCGCGCTCGGGTCCGGTGAGGGCGGCGAGCAGGCTTTCGGCCGCGTCGATGACCGGCCGGAGCGAGATGCCGGTCGCGGCGATCGGAAAGAGGTCGCCGCGAACGACGCCGTCCGTGGTGATGCCGTGGAACGGGCCGGCGAGGCTTTCCTCGGCGCGCTTGATCGCGGCGCCGACCACCTCGCGCGCGCGCCCGGCATATTGGGAAAAGGGCGTCGGCTCGAGCGCCGAGAAACCGGGCCTCGTCACGATGTTCGGCTGCTCCGCCTGGCTCATGGGCTGGACTCTCCCCTGGATTGCCGTTCCGCCCGGGCGTACCTTGTGCTGGTCCCGCGGACCGGCCCGCTCCACAGGCGGCAGGGCATACTGGCACGGGCGGCGCCCGGCAAACAACCGCGTGGGATCGGGTCGAGGCCCGGCTCTTGGCCGGTGCCGTCCGAACCCGATTGGCATTCCGGAGCCGCGGCGCGTGGGGAAGAGCGGGTCCTTCTGAATGATTTCAGACATTCCGGCGCGCGAACAGGATATCAATGATCCGACCGGATGGAGACAGGGCGATGGACATTCGATCGACGCTGACGGAGCTGTGCGAAGCCTTCAACGCGCACGATCTGGACCGCATCATGGCGTTCTTTTCCGACGACTGTGTCCTGGAGATGCCGCGGGGAAGCAAGTCCTGGGGGTCTCGTTTCGAGAGCAAACCGAACGTTCGAGACGCGCTGGCAACACGCTTTGAAGGCCTGCCTGATGCGCACTATGGCAACGCGGAGCATTTTGTCGATGCGACCGCCGATACCGGCATCTCGAAATGGACCCTCACAGGCACCACCCGAGGGGGGACGACAATCGAGGTCCATGGTTGCGACTTCTACACGTTTCGCAACGGGAACGTGGTCCGCAAGGACTCGTATTGGAAAATCGTGGAGTAAGAGTCCGGTCCTGCACCACTTTGTTCGTGCGCGCGCTACCCAGCGCTCGCCTCGATGCCGAGGCTCCGCGCGACCTCGACAAGCTCGCGCCACTGGTCAGCCGGCACCGGGATGCCGCCCTTCTCGCGCTCGGCCAGAACCCGGTCGCCGCGTTCGCCCGGCATCAGGATTTCGTCGAACCCGTCGGCGCGAGGCTCGGACCTGATGGCGCGGGCGAGCCTTGCGGCCTCGTCGGCGAACTCGGCCGGATCGATGAAGGCGGCGATGTCGACTGCGATCGCGAGGCCATGCTGCCAGGCGCCGGTCGTGGTGGGCTCGCCGAGGAGCGCGGGCGCGATCAGCGGGGCGCCGCAGAGCAGGCTCACCAGGCATTCGATCATCAGCGACAGTCCCGCGCCCTTGGCGCCGGCAATCGGGAGCGGCAGGAAGGCTCGGGCCGGGTCGGTCGTGACATGGCCCTCATCGTCGAGCGCGACATTTTCCGGGAGCGGCGTTCCGGCCTGACGCGCCTGGCTGAGCTTGCCCCAGGCAATCGCCGCCGTTGCCATGTCGAGAACGAGAGGCTCGCCGCCCGCGCAGGGCACCGCGATGGCGAGCGGGTTGGTGGAGACGGCGGGTGTCCGGGTCCCGTGGTAGGCCATGATCGGCCGCGATGCACTGGTGACGATGCCGATCATGCCCCGGCGCGCGGCGGCGCGGGCATAATAGCCAACCGGACCGGTATGGGTGGTGTTGCGGACGAGGGCGAATCCGATCGCGTGTTTGCGCGCAGCGGCTATCGCGTGGTCCATCGCGAATGTCATGGCGACCGGGCCGGCCGCCCGGTCGGCCTCGATGATCGAGGTCGGGCCGGCCTCGCGCACCACATCAAGGGTCGGTGCCGGGTTGAGGGTGCCCGACCGGATCGCGCCGACATAGCGGGGGACGCGAAAGATGCCGTGCGACTCGACGCCGCGCAGGTTGGCCCAGACCAGAACATCGGCCTCGATCCCGGCGTCGGCGTCGCTGAAGCCGGCGGCCACGAAGATCCGCCGGACCAGGTCGGAAAGGTGCTGTTTCGTGACGAGAACGTTCGCTGGCGTCATTGCATCGTCCGTGGGAGGGAATGTGTCGGGGGCCCGCGTCGCGCGCCGTGGCCGGCAGAGGTTAGGTCCGGGGCGGCCCGGCGTCGAGGTCTGTTTCGGGCCGGCGGGCGCCGAGGTTGGCGCCCGAGGCCGTGTTCCGCGCCGGTCCGATGCGTCACGGGGGATTGATTGGCAAGTGAAACGGCTGCCCGTCTAGGGTTTCGGCGTCAGACGTCGGCGGTAACCGATGGTCGCTTCATTCAGGCTTGGCAAACTCCGGGGCGTGGCCTTCGCGGCGGCGCTCCTTCTTGTGTCCGGCCCGATCGCCTGGGCATCGCCTGATCTGTGGCGTCAGTTTGGCTGGGAGCGGACCGATTTTTCGCGCCACAGCGTCGATTTCGGCGAGATCGTGATGGGGATCCAGGTCCCGATCGGCAGTTCGAGCAAAGACCGGATTCCGGCGATCGACGATCCCGAATTCATGCCGGTCGGCGCGGTCGAGGATATTCCCGCAACCTCGCCGGTCATGAGCATCGAGATCGCGGGAGACGCGCGCGCCTATCCGCTGGCCATCCTCACCTGGCACGAGATCGTCAACGACGACGTCGGCGGAGTTCCGGTCGTCCTCACCTATTGCCCGCTCTGCAACACGGCGCTGGCGTTCCACCGCCGGGTCGGCGGGCGGGTGCTCGATTTCGGCACCAGCGGCATGCTGCGCCACTCCGACCTCGTCATGTATGACCGCCAGAGCGACAGCTGGTGGCAGCAGTTCACCGGCGAGGCCATCGTCGGCGAGCTGACCGGCTCGGTGCTGGAGGGCATCCCGGCCCGGCTCGAGTCGTTCGAGCGCTTCGCGGCGCGATATCCCGCCGGCAAGGTGCTGGTGGCGAACGATCCCAGCCGGCGGCGCTACGGGACCAATCCCTATGTCGGCTACGATTCGGCGCGCGCGCCGTTCCTCTACCGGGGCGATCTGCCCGAGAATATCAAGCCGATGGCGCGGGTCATCATGGTCGAGACCCACAGCGGCGCCGAGGCGGTGACGCTCGATCATCTCCGACGCCAGGGATCGATCAAGCTGGGCGACGTGCAGATTTCGTGGGAGCCGGGTCAGAACTCGGCGCTCGACAGCGAGCTGATCGCCGAGGGCCGGGACGTCGGCAACGTGACCGCCCGGAGATTGACGGAGAACGGGCCGGTGGACATCGTCCATCACGTGACCTTCGCGTTCGCGTTCCATGCCTTCCATCCCGGCGGCCTGATTGTCGATGGCTCGTGACCGGTGAAGGCCGGGCCGTCCGGCGCCAGCCGTTAACCGTCCGCTAACAATGACCGCCTGACATCTCATCCCGATGATCGGCCGATTCCCGGCGCCTTCCCGGCGCCGCCGGCAATCCGGCCAGACGGGGCGGGGTTCATGTTCATACTTCGATTGGCGGCGTATACCTTGGCGCTCGCCAGCTTTTTCGTCGTTGTCGCCGACGGTGCGCGATCGATCGCGGCCCGCGAGCTCGTGGTGACGCCGGCCGCGGCGATCACCGAGGCGCTGTTCCCGCGCTGGCCGGACGCGTTCACGCTGATCGCGGGCGGCAAGTCGCTGCCGGCGACGCGGGACCTTGCCGAGAATCTGGCGCTGACCGCGCCGGCCTCGATCGCGCTGCTGGTGCTGGCGCTGATCCTCGTCGCCGCCGATTGGGCGATGCATGCCTCGCTGGCGCGGGTCAAGAGGTCGCTGCGGCGGCTGTGAGCGGCGTCCGAGGCGCGGGTTTCGCCGGGCGCCGGCCGCCGGCCGCCGGCTCAGGCCGGTGTCGGGCTCGGCTCCGCGAGCCATGATGTTCCGTGGCCGAGCGGCGCGAGGCCCAGATGATCGGCGATCGTCTGGCCGATGTCGGCAAAGCTTGCGCGGCGGCCGATCCGCCGTGGCGCGAGGCCCGGCCCGAAGGCCAGGATCGGCACATTCTCCCTTGTGTGGTCGGTTCCTTCCCATGTCGGATCGCAGCCGTGGTCGGCGGTGATGATGGCGAGGTCGCCGGGTGCGAGCCGGGCCACGAGTTCCGGCACCCGCCGGTCGAACGCCTCGAGCGCCGCCGCGTAGCCGGCGACGTCGCGGCGATGGCCGAAGCTGGTGTCGAAGTCGACGAAATTGGTGAAGACGAGGCTTCGGCCCGGCGCGGTGGCGATCGCGCCGAGGGTCGCGTCGAAGAGCGCCGCATTGCCGGCGGCCTTGACCGCGCGCGTGATGCCGCGATGGGCGAAGATGTCGGCGATCTTGCCGATGGCGATGACGCCGCCGCCGGCCGCGGTCAAATGGTCAAGCAGGGTCGGCCCCGGCGGCGGCACGGAATAGTCGCGCCGGTTCGCGGTCCGGGTGAAGCCCGCCGCGCTGTCACCGACGAAGGGACGGGCAATCACGCGGGCGATGCGCCAGGGCTCGACCAGCTCGAAGGCGGTCTCGCAGAGCGCGTAGAGGCGCTCCAGGCCGAAACGGGTCTCGTGGGCGGCGATCTGGAACACGCTGTCGGCCGAGGTGTAGCAGATCGGCTTGCCGGTGGCGATGTGGCGGGCGCCGAGGCGGGCGATGATCTCGGTCCCGGAAGCGTGCTCGTTGCCGAGGATGCCGGGAAGATCGCCCCGTTCGATCAGGGTTCGGGTCAGCTCGTCGGGAAAGCAGGGCCTGGCCCGCGGGAAATAGCCCCAGTCGAAGTCGACCGGCGCGCCGGCGATCTCCCAGTGGCCGCTCGGCGTGTCCTTGCCCCGGCTGGTCTCGACCGCGTAGCCCCAGGTGGCGCCTGGGGACGGGGCGGCGACCCCCGCCGGCGCGTGGCCGGCGCTGGCCTCGGCGGCGGCGCCAAGGCCGAGGCGGGCGAGGTTCGGGAGGGTAAGGGGGCCCCGGCGCAGCCCCCGGGCGTCGGCCCGGCCGGCGGCGCAGGCGGCGGCGATGTGGCCGAGGGTGTCGGCGCCCGCATCACCGAATTTGGATGCGTCCGGCGCGCCGCCGATGCCGACCGAATCGAGAACGAGGAGGACGGCGCGGGTCAAGACGCGACCCCGCCGATATGGGCCAGTATGGGCGGACGCGGCGCCGCGGCATCGCCCAGCCCGTAAGCGTCGCGGATGCGTGCCGCGGCGGCATCGAAGCCCGCCTCGCTCGCCGCATGGACGATGCAGAGCGGGCGCCCGGCGCCCACCTCGTCGCCGATCGCGGCGAGCCCGGTGAGGCCGACGCGATGGTCGATCGTGTCCGACGCGGCGCGGCGGCCGCCGCCGAGCTCGACCACCGCGAGGCCGACCTCGCGGGTGTCGACGCGCGCAACGAAGCCGGCATGTCCGGGCATGACGGCGCGGACCAGCGGGGCGGGGGCGAGATGGCGCCCGGGATGGTCGACAAGATCGGCCGGACCGCCGAGTGCGTGCACCATGGCGGCGAACCGCTCGGCGGTCTCGCCCTCGCCCTCGGCGGCCTCGCCGGCGACACCGGGGACGGCGAGCGCCGGATCGCCGCCGCGTTCGACGGCGGCCGCGCCGCCGAGCGCGATCGTCACCGCTTCGAGCCTGAGGTCGCGCCGGCGGCCGGTCAGGAAGTCGATCGCGTTCGCGACCTCGAGCGCGTTTCCGGCCGCGGACCCGAGGGGTTCATTCATGTCGGTGATGAGCGCCGCCGTGGTGAGGCCGGCGCCTTTTCCGACCCGGGCGAGGCTTGCCGCCAGTTCCTCGGCCATCTCGCGCGAGCGGGCGAAGGCGCCGGACCCGGTCTTGACGTCGAGCACCAGCGCGTCGAGGCCGGCGGCGCACTTCTTCGACAGGATCGACGCGGTGATCAGCGGCACCGACTCGACCGTCGCGGTCACGTCCCTGATCGCGTAGAGCCGGCCGTCGGCGGGGGCGAGCTCGCCGGTCTGGCCGATGATGGCGCAGCCGACCTCGCCGGCGACGCGCATGAACGTCTCGATGTCGGGCGTCGTCCGGTAGCCCGGAATGGCGTCGAGCTTGTCGAGGGTTCCGCCGGTGTGGCCGAGGCCGCGGCCGGAGATCATCGGAACGAGGGCGCCGCAGGCGGCGAGCGCCGGGGCAAGGATCAGACTCACCGTGTCGGCGACGCCGCCGGTCGAGTGCTTGTCGAGCACCGGCCGGCCGGCCGCCACATGGGTCCAGTCGATGATGGTCCCCGAACGCGTCATCGCCTCGGTGAGGGCGACGGTCTCCGGGCCCGTCATGCCATTCAGGCAGACCGCCATGGCGAAGGCCGCGACCTGGACATCGGCGATCCGGCCGTCGGCGATGCCGGCGACGAACCCGGCGATCTCGCCGGGCGTGAGCTCGCGGCGGTCCCGCTTGGCGGCGATGATTTCCTGCGGCAGCACGCGGGTCAGTGTCCCGATGCGGGTTGATGGGGGTCGGCGCCGAGAATGTCGATCAGGCTTCCGAGAAGGCTCGATGCGCCGAAGCGGAACGTGTTCCGGCTGGCCCAGCGCGGCCCCATGATCTCGTCGGCAAGCTGCAAATAGTTGGCGGCATCCCCGGCCGTGCGGATGCCGCCGGACGGCTTGAGCCCGACCGGCCGGCCGCATTGGCGGATCTCCTCGAGCATGACGCGCGCCGCTTGCGGCGTCGCCGAGGTCGCGGTCTTGCCGGTCGAGGTCTTGAGAAAGTCGGCGCCGGCGTCGATCGCGAGCCGGCTCGCGCGGGCGATGGTCTGGTTATCGCCGAGTGATCCGGTCTCGAGGATCACCTTCAAGGGAATCATGGCGCCGGTGGCCTCGCCCACCGACCGGATCATGGCCGACGCGAAGGCCTCGTCGCCGGCGAGAAACGCGCGATAGGGCATCACCAGATCGATCTCGTCGGCGCCGGCCTGCACCGCGGTGCGGGCCTCGCTCACGACCGCGTCGATCGTGCCGTCGCCGGAGGGAAAGTTCATCACCGTCGCGATGGAGATGCCGCCGGCGCGCGCGTCCTCGGGGTCGTTGCGGCGCTGGTCGCGGGCAACGCCGATGAAGCGCGGCCAGATGCAGACGGCGGCGACGGGGCCGAACGGCGTCGTCGCCTCGTGCCACAGCTCGTGGACGCCGTTGGCGGTGCAGTCGTCGGCAAGGTTGGTGAGGTCGACCAGCGGCAGGGCGCGGCGGGCGGTGGCGGCACGGGCTTCAGGCGAGAGGGTCATGGGCAAGGTCCCGCAGGAATTGGCCGAGGAGGGCGCCGAGGCGGGTCGCGCCTTCGCCGGCGAGCGTTCTGGTTTCGGCATGGTCGAGCGGCGGGCCGAGGCCGGCGGCCGGGTTGGTGATCATCGAAAGCGCGGCGATCCGCAAGCCGAGCCTGCGGGCGATGATCACCTCGGGCACGGTCGACATGCCGACCGCGTCGGCGCCGAGGGCGCGCGCGGCGCGGATTTCGGCCGGGGTCTCGAACGAGGGGCCGGTGAACCAGGCATAGACGCCTTGCCCGAGGGGGATGTCGCGGGCGGTCGCCGCGGCCTTGAGGCGTTGGCGCAGCGTCTCGTCATAGGCCGTTGTCATATCGACGAAACGTTCATCGCCGGTCTCGCCGATCAGGGGATTGTAGCCGGTGAGATTGATGTGATCGGTGATCATCATGATGGTTCCCGGCCCCGCGCCCGGATCGAGCGATCCGGCCGAATTGGTGAGAACGAGGACGCCGGCGCCGAGGCCTCTCGCGACCTCGATCACAACCCGCATGGCGGCCGGGCGGCCATGCTCGTAAGTGTGCTCGCGGCCCTCGAAGAGCGCGACCCGGACGCCTTCGATGCGGCCGATGACGAGCCGTCCGGCATGTCCCGAGACACCGATCCGCGGAAACCCCGGCAGGTCGGCGTAGCCGAGCGCGACCGCGTCCGACGCGCCCTCGGCGAGGGCCCCGAGCCCGGTGCCGAGAATGATGGCGGCGATGACGGGCTCGCGCCCGGCGCGGCGCGCGATCACGTCGAGGCAGGAATCGACGGCGCTCACCGGGCGGCTCGGCCGAGCGAGAAGGCGTGCGGCAGCAGCTCGCCCAGGGTCATGGTCCGCCAGGCGCCGGTCGCGTCGCGGGTGTGGACGGCGAGGTCGGCCGAGCCGAACTCGGCGAGCCGCTGGCGGCATCCGCCGCAGGGCAGGGTCTCGCGCCCGTCGGGGCCGAGGATCGCGATCTCGGCGATGTCGCTCTCGCCCGCGCTCACCATGGCCGCGATCGCCGCGGTCTCGGCGCAGCACCCTTCCGGAAACGACGCGTTTTCGACGTTGCAGCCTTTGTGGACATGTCCGCTCGCGGTCCTCAGCGCCGCGCCGACGGCGAATCCGGAATAGGGGGCGTGCGCGTTCGCGCGGGCCTCGCGCGCGGCGGCGATCAGATCTTCGGGAATGCTCATCGCCCTTTCACGTATGGAATGCCGCCGGCCCTGGGCGGAACGGCGCGGCCGATGAAGCCCGCCAGCAGGACCACGGTCAGAACATAAGGGACCGCCTGGATGAACTGAACCGGCACGACGCCAATGCCGGGAATCGGGGTTCCCTGCAACCTGATGGCGGCGGCGTCGAGAAAGCCGAACAAGAGGCAGGCGAACAGCGCGTTCACCGGCCGCCACTTGGCGAAGATGAGGGCCGCCAGGGCGATGAACCCCTTGCCGGCGGTCATGTCGCGGATGAAGCCGGCGCTCTGGGCGATCGCGAGATAGGCGCCGGCGAAGCCGCACAGGGCGCCGCAGATCGCGACCGCCATGTAGCGGGCGCGGGTGACCGAGATGCCGGCGGTGTCGACCGCGTGGGGGTTTTCGCCGACGGCGCGCAGCCTGAGCCCGAAGCGGGTGCGATAGAGCACGAACCAGGTCACCGGCACGGCGAGGAGGGCCATGTAGACGAGAATGTTGTGGCCGCTCACGACCTCGGAATAGACCGGTCCCAGCACGGGCGTCGCCTCGAGGCTCGCGGCGAACGGCAGGTCGATGGGAGCGAAGCGGGCATCGTTGCCGAGTTGCGGCGTCTTGCCGCCCTCGTGGAACCAGGTCGCGCCGAGAAGGGCGGTAAGTCCGGCGGCGAGGATGTTGATGGCAACGCCAGAAACGATCTGGTTGCCGCGGTGGGTGATCGAGGCAAAGCCGTGCAGCAATGCCATGGCGGTCGAGACGACCACGGCCGCCGCCAGCCCCGCCCAGGCGGACCCCGCGAGCGAGGCGGCCGCGCCGGCGGCAAAGGCGCCGGCCAGCATCTTGCCCTCGAGCCCGATGTCGAAGACGCCGGAGCGCTCCGAATAAAGCCCGGCGAGCGCCGCGAACAGGAGCGGCACGGCAAGGCGGACGGTCGAGTCCGCGATCGGCGCGGCGAGGGCGAAGGCCTCCATGGACTCAGGTTCCCTCCGCCCGGCGGCGCAGGCCGAGGGCGGCGGCCAGCGCCTCGACCTCGGCGGCGAACATGTGCTCCAGCGCGCCGGCGAACAGGATCACCAGACCCTGGATGACCACGATCATGTCGCGGGTGATCGCCGGGCGCTCGAAGGCGAGCTCGGCCCCGCCCTGGTAGAGCGCGCCGAACAGCACCGCGGCGAACAAGATGCCGACCGGATGGGACCGGCCCATCAGCGCGACGGCGATGCCGACGAAGCCGTATCCGGCGGTGAATTCGAGCAGCAGGCGGTGCTGCGCGCCCATGATCTCGTTGAGCGCGAGGAACCCCGCGAGCGCGCCCGAAAGCGTCATCGCCACGATGGTGATGCGGCCGACCGAGATGCCGGCATAGGCGGCGGCGCGCGGATTGGCGCCGACGGTGCGGAGCTCGTAGCCGAGGCGGGTGCGCCAGACGACGAGCCAGAACGCGGCGGCACAGGCGAGCGCCCAGATGAACGAGAGGTTGAGCGGCGAGGAGGCGATGGCGATGCCGGCGAGCGCCAGAGCATCGTGGATGAAGGGGAGCCTCGCGGTCTCGGCGAAGGTGCGGGTCTCGGGCTGCATCGAACCGGCGGGCGACATCACATTGACCAGAAGATAGACGATCACCGAGGCGGCGATGAAGTTGAACATGATGGTGGTGATGACGATGTGGCTGCCGCGCCGCGCCTGAAGCCAGGCCGGGATCAGGGCCCAGCCGGCGCCGAATGCGGCGGCGGCGGCGATCGCCAGCGGCACGAGGGCGATGAGCGGCAGGAAATCGAGGTGGAGGCAAACGAGCGCGACACCGAGCCCGGCGATCGAGGCCTGGCCCTCGCCGCCGATGTTGAACAGGCCCGCCTGAAACGCGATCGCGAAGGCGAGGCCGGTGAAGATGAAGCTGGTCGCGTAATAGAGGGTGTAGCCGAGCGCCTCGCCGAACCCGAACGCGCCCCGGATCATGATGGCGATCGCCTCGAGCGGGTCTTCGCCGATCGCGATGAGGACGAGCGAGGTGACCGCGAAGGCGGCCGCGAGATTGACCAGCGGCAGGGCGATCGGCATGATCCAGCCGGCGCCGCGCCCGCCGAGGTTCACGCCGCGTGCTCCGTCGCGCCCGCCATCAGCATGCCGATGTCGGCGCGGGTCGCGACCGCGGCCGCGCGCTCGCCGACGATCCGGCCCTCGCACATGACGAGGATGCGGTCCGAGAGCGACAGGATCTCATCGAGCTCGACCGAGACGAGGAGGATGGCCTTGCCGCGGTCGCGCATGTCGACGATGCGGTTGTGGATGAACTCGATCGCGCCGATGTCGACCCCGCGCGTCGGCTGGCCGATGACAAGCAGCGTCGGATCGGCCTCGAACTCGCGGGCGAGCACGATCTTCTGCTGGTTGCCGCCCGAAAAGCTCGACGCCGGCAGGCGGCAGTCGGGCGGGCGGATGTCGTAGGCGGCGATCTCGCGCGCCGCTTCGGCGCGGATCGCGGCGAGATCAAGAACCGCGCCGTTGCCGTAGCGAGGGTCGCGGTGATAGCCGAGGATGGCGTTCTCGTACTCCTTGAACGCCATGACGAGGCCGTCGCGGCTCCGGTTCTCGGGAACATGGGCGACGCCCAGGCCGCGCACGCTGGCCGGATCGGCGGGGCGCGCCGAGGTGACGCGCCGGCCGCGGTGCACGATTGCGCCACCGGCGATCGGGCGCATGCCGGCAATCGCTTCCAGAAGCTCGCTCTGGCCGTTTCCGGCGACGCCGGCGATGCCGACGATCTCGCCGGCGCGCACTTCGAAACTCACGGTGTCGACGCGGGTCAGGCCGCCGCGATCGCGGATGGTGAGGCCTTGCACCTCGAGGACGGGCTCGCCCGGCCGGGCGGGCGCCTTTTCGACCCGCAACAGGACCTTGCGGCCGACCATCAGCTCGGCGAGCTCGGCCTCGGTGGTGCCGGCGGTCTCGCGGGTCGCCACGATCTCGCCCCGGCGCATGACCGAGACGCGGTCAGTCACGGCCATGATCTCGCGCAGCTTGTGGGTGATCAGGATGACGGTGCGGCCCTGGTCCCTCAGATGGGAGAGGATGGCGAACAGGTGTCCCGCCTCGGTGGGGGTCAGAACGCCAGTCGGCTCGTCGAGGATCAGGATTTCGGCGCCGCGAAACAGGGCCTTGAGGATCTCGACCCGCTGTTGCAACCCGACGGCGAGCGTCTCGACCGTGGCGTCGGGGTCGATTTCGAGCGCGTGGTCGCGGGCAAGCTCGGCAAGCGTTCGGCGCGCGCGGGCGAGCGCCGGGCCGAGGAGGGGGGCGCCCTCCGCACCCAGAACGACGTTTTCGAGGACGGTGAAATTATCGACCAGCATGAAGTGCTGGTGGACCATGCCGATGCCGGCGGCGATCGCGTGCTGGGGCGCCCGGATGGTGCGCTTCGTCCCCGCGACGATGATCTCGCCGGCGTCCGCCTCATAGTAGCCGTAGAGGATCGACATCAGGGTCGACTTGCCGGCGCCGTTCTCGCCGACGATGCCGTGGATGGTGCCCTTGGCGATGGTGAGGTCGATGGCACGGTTGGCGTGAACCGCGCCAAAGCGCTTGTCGATCCCCTTGAGCTCGATGGCCGCCTCTGTGTGGCCGGGACGTTTGGCCATCGGGTTCGCCGTCAATTCGCCGCGCCGCCGCAGGCAGGGCTCAGTCCGGGCAGGTGGAGTCGGACATGTAGTCGTGGACCACGACGCGGCCGGCGATGATGTCCGCGCGCGCCCTGTCGACCGCGTTCTTCATGTCATCGGTGATCAGCAGGAGATTGTTCTCGTCGAGCGCCCAGCCGACGCCATCCTCGGCCAGCCCGAGCGCCTGGACGCCCGGCGACCACGTCTCGTCCATGGCCGACATGAAGGTGTTGTAGGCGGCGATGTCGACGCGCTTCAGCATCGAGGTCAGGACCGAGCCCGGATGGAGGTGGTTCTGGTTCGAGTCGACGCCGATCCCGAGTTTGCCCGCGTCCGCCGCGGCCTGCAGGACGCCGAGCCCGGTGCCGCCGGCGGCGTGATAGACGACATCGGCGCCGCGATCGAACTGCGAGGTCGCGAGCTCGCCGCCCTTGACCGGATCCGACCAGGCCGCGCCCGTGGTGCCGGTCATGTTCTGGAAGATTTCGATATCCGGGTTGGTGGCCCTGGCGCCCTGGACATAGCCGCAGGCGAACTTGCGGATGAGGGGAATGTCCATGCCGCCGACGAAACCGATCTTGCCGGTCCTGGTCGCCATCGCCGCGAGGAGGCCGACGAGGTAGGAGCCTTCGTGCTCCTTGAACACGATCGAGGCGACGTTCGGCTTGTCGACGACCATGTCGATGATGGCGAACTTGGTGCCGGGAAATTCGCCGGCCACCTTTTCGAGCGCCGCGGCCTGGCTGAAGCCGACCGCCAGAATCGGATTCGAGCCGCGGCGGGCGAAATTGCGCATCGCCTGCTCGCGCTGGGAGTCGTTCTGGATTTCGAACTCGCGGAAATCGACTCCGGTGTCGGATTTGAACCGGCGGGCGCCGTCATAGACGCCCTCGTTGAACGACTTGTCGAATTTGCCGCCGAGATCGTAGACGATCGCGGGAGAGATGTCGGCTGCCCGTGTCGTGGCGGCGGCGATGACGGCTGCGAGCGCCAGTAACACGACCGGAACGAGGGCGCGAGCTGTCATGGATGACTCCCCCAGCTGGTGAAGCGGAATGCGAGATGCTCGCTGTCGTGGGCACCGGCACATGCTGCGATCGGCGGCGTTCCGATCAAGCTTGGTCCCAAGGGGAGGGGTTGGCAAGACCCGGGCCGGATCCGCGCGCGGCGTTGGCCCGGACGTGGAGGTCGGTTCCGGCCGGCGCGGCGGGGCGCGATCTTGACTCGCATTCGGGCAATGGCCAGATGATGGGCGCTCGGACCATGCTCGAAACTCTCAAACAGCTTCTGACGCGGATTGGCGGGCCGGACGACACGGGCACGCTCGACGAGGAGGAATTGCGGCTCGCCACCGCAGCGCTCCTGGTGCGCGCGGCAGCGATCGACGGGCATGTCGCCGACACCGAACGGTCATCGCTCGAGGCGATGATGGAGCGGCATTTCGGTCTCGACCGCGAAGAGGCGGAAGCGCTGGTCGCGGAGGCGGAGGCGCGCGAGCGGGCGGCGATCGACATCTATTCGTTCACCCGCGTGGTGCAGGCACGGCTTTCCCCGCAAGAGCGCAGGGCGATCGTGACGCTGATGTGGGAGGTGGTCGCCGCCGACGGCGAGGTCCACCCTTACGAGAGCAATCTCGTCTGGCGCGCGGCCGAACTTGTCGGGGTCTCGACACGCGAACGCGTGCTCCTGCGCCAGGGCGTGTTCGCGCGCCTCGGCGTGGGCGGGAGCTTCTGAGTGTCGCCCTTTGCGCGCCTGCCCGCCGCAAGAGGGCCGCGGGCCGACGATACCATCCTCGTGGTCCTGCACCAGGAACGATCGACGCCCGGACGGATCGGGCTGATGCTCAAGCACCGCGGATTTGTTCTTGACGTGAGGCGGCCGGCGCTCGGCGATCCGCTGCCCGAAACACTGTCCGCTCATCGCGCCGCGATCGTGTTCGGCGGTCCGATGAGCGCCAATGACGAGACCGATTTCATCGTCCGCGAATGCGAGTGGCTGTCGGTGCCGCTGGCGGAGGAAAAGCCGCTGCTCGGCATCTGCCTCGGGGCGCAGCTTCTGGCGAGGACTCTGGGCGGCCGCGTTGGCGGGCATCCGGACGGCCTGGTCGAGATCGGCTATTTCCCGCTGCGGCCGACGCCGGCGGGCGAGGCGCTGATGACGTGGCCGCCCTGCGTCCATCAGTGGCATCGCGAGTGGATGGTTCCGCCGCCGGCCACGGAAATCCTCGCCGTCGGCGAGGGCGACGAGGCGCAGGTGTTCCGGGCCGGCCACCGCGCCTACGGTGTTCAGTTTCATGCCGAGCTCACGCTCGCCATGGTGCACCGGTGGACCGTTCGCGGTGCGAGCCGGTTTCACATGAAGGGCGCTCAGGACCGGCTGCGCCACTTCGAGGGCCGCATGCGCCATGACCGCGCGGTGAAGGAGTGGCTCGAGCGTTTCCTCGATCTGTGGCTGGGACAGGACACTTCGCGCGCGACTTGATCCGGTCAATTCACACGCCGGCCACGCACCGTTCGCGCCCGGCTTGCCGGAGCACCCGATAGCTGCCATCCTCGCGCGCGGATCAACCCGACACCCGAGACGACGGAGGCCCAGATGGCAGCTTACGTGTGCGAGAAATGCGGCATGAGCATCGGCACCATGACCTGCGGGTCATGCGGAACCGAGCTCGAGCATACGTCGCTGACGAGGCCCGATGGCACCAGTGTCCACGTCTCTCAATGTCCGAACGGCCACGGCAAGGTGAAGTCGCCCATGTGCTGCGGCCAGGACATGACCTGCAAGGTCTGATCCCTCGCTGCCGCGGCGCGGGCCGACGCTGTCCGGCCTGGCGGCGCACCGGGGTTCGGCGATGGCGCGCGCAAGTCAGCCGGCGCCGCGAGGGCGCCCCGTGCGATCAACGCGGCTCGCCGGCCGTGACCCGCGGTGCCGGCACTTTCATCAACAGGTCAGGCCGATGCTGACGTGCGAATTCGTTGCGAGATTCCTCAAGGCCCGCGGGGTCGATCGCGTCTTCGGCACGCCGGGCAGCGATACCATCAACCTCATTCATGCGCTGAAGGGCGAGGGCATCGACTACACCCTCACCCATCACGAGAACACCGCGGGCTTCATGGCGGCGGCCTACGGCGAGCTGAGGGGCATTCCGGGCGTCGTGGTGGTGACCAAGGGTCCGGGAGTGACCAACCTCGCCTCCGGCATCGCCGCGGCGCATCTCGACCGGCGGCCGATGATCGTGTTCTCGGCGATCCTCGACCCCGGGCTGCTCGCCCGCAACCCGCATCAGGAGGTGCCGCTGGTCGCCTTCGGCAAGCTGATCGCCAAGCTCAGCGAGGAGATGACGGGCGCGAACGCGGCCGAGCTGCTGCCGCGCGCCTACCAGGCGGCGATCTCGCCGCGCCCGGGCGCGGTCTATCTGCCGATGTCGCCGGTTGAGGCGACGGCGGACCTTGGCGTCACGGATGCCGAAGCCGAGCGGTTCATCGCCGCCGAAATCGCCCCGTTCGAAGCCCCGGTGCCCGACATGACCGAGGCGGCAAGGCTGGTCGCCGCGGCGAGGAAGCCGGTCGCGGTGGTCGGCGTCGGCGTCGTCGGAACCGGCACCTCGGACCGGACGGTCGCGGCGATCGAGGCGCTCGGCGTTCCGGCCTGCGTCACTCTGCAGGCGGTCGGCCAGGTGCCCAATTCCCATCCGCTGTATTTCGGAATGTATGGCTGGTTCGGAACGCCGGTCGACCGGATGCTGGAGGCGGCCGACCTCATTCTCACCATCGGTCTCGACGGCTGGGACATCATCCGCCCGCTGCGCGCCAGGGTTCCGGTGGTGAGCCTCGATCCGGTGGACGCCAACGACCGCACCATCCAGCCGGTGAGCGTCGGGCTCACCGGCGATCTCGGCGCCATGCTGGACGAACTCGCCCGGACCGGCAAGGGAACACGCGACTGGGGCGAGGCGGAGGCGCGGGCCTGCTACCGGCAAATCCGCGAGCACGAGCTCGCCGTCAGCGCCGAGCACGACGAGGCCAACGGCATCGCGCCGCAGAGCGTCTACACCGAGCTGAGGAAGCTCGTCCCCGACGATACCATCATCACCGCCGACGCCGGCGCGCACAAATCGCTCGCCTCGCAGGCGTGGGAAGCCTACGGGCCGCGGAGCTACATCGTCTCCAACGGGCTGTCGCCGATGGGGTTCGCGCTCGGCGCGGCGATGGGCGCCAAGCTCGCCGAGCCGGGGCGGACGGTGGTCTCGGTCTGTGGCGATGGCGGGTTTCTCATGTATGCGGGCGATCTTGCGACGCTCGCGCGACTCGACCTGCCGATCATCCAGATCGTCATGGTCGACAACGCCATGACCCAGGTGAAGTCGCGCCAGCTCCAGCGCGGCTATTCGACCCAGGCGACCGATTTCCAGACGATCGACTACTGCGCGGTGGCGAACAGCCTCGGCGTCGCGGCGGCGCGCGCGAATACCGTCGAAAGCTTCCGCGCGGCGGTCGGCGCGGCGCTGGCGTCGGCGCGGCCGACGACGATCGAGGTCAAGCTCGACGCCAGCGAGTACCGGCGCATGCCGAGCGCGGTGTAGGGGCGGGCGGAACGGGAGGGACGCATGGCCAGGCCGGTTGTGCTGCTGACGCGGGCGAGCTTTTACAAGCCCGGCTGGATCGAGGACCATTGGCCGCGGATCAACGCGGCGGCGGAGCTCGTCCTGTGCCCGCACGAGACGGGGCCGAGGCTGATCGCGGACGCGGCGAGGTCCGATGTGATCTACGCGCGCGGCTTTCCGGTCAGCCGCGAGATGATGGAGGCGGCGCCCGGTCTGCGCGGCGTCGTCGCCAGCGGCGTCGGCGTCGACAAGATCGACGTCGCGGCGGCGAGCGAACTCGGCATCGTGGTCGCGAACTCGCCCGGCAACACCGTCACCATGGCCGAGTCGACGATGCTGCTCATCGCCGCGTTCGCCAAGAACCTGTTCTTCTGGGTCGATCTCGCGCGCAAGAACACGCTGCCCAATTCGGCGACCCAGGGCCGCGAGATGGCGGGCCAGACCATCGGCATCATCGGCCTCGGGCGCATCGGCTCCATGGTGGCGAAGCTCGCCCGTGCCTATGGCATGGTGCCGATCGCCTACGATCCTTATGTCGAGCCGACGGCCAGCGCCGAAATGGTGCCGCTCGACGAGCTGCTGGAGCGGTCGGATTTCGTGTCGCTGCATCCGCTGCTCACGGACGAAACGCGGCACATGGTCAACGCGGAAACGCTGGCGAAGATGAAGCCCGGCGCGATCCTCATCAACACCTCGCGCGGCGAGGTGGTTGACGAGGCCGCGCTGATCGCGGCGCTCGATGAAGGGCGGATCGCCGGCGCCGGGCTCGATGTGTTCGAGACCGAGCCGCCGCGGCCGGACAATCGGCTGCTTCGCATGGCCAATGTGATCGCGACCCCGCACGGGCTCGGCCAGGTCGCCGAGGCGCGGCGGCGCTGCGCGGTCATGTCGGAGGACAACATGCTGGCGATGCTCGCCGGCGAGATGCCCGAGTTCACCGTCAACCGCGATGTCGAATGGCGGTTCGCCGGGGTGGCGATGGCGTGAGCGGCTCCCGCGCCAGAAGGAAAAGTCTCAGCCGATCACCTCCCTGTTGCGCGCGGCCTCGCCATAGACCTCCGGGTTGAGGACGTCGAACGGCCGCTTGCCGGCAAGGAAACGCTCGATGTTCTCGACCGCGCGCAGCGCCATTTCCGCGCGGGTCTCGCGCGCGGTCGAGCCCATATGGGGCGTCAGGACGACGTTCGGCAGCTCCCACAGGCCCGGGCGGGGCCCGCGCTCGCGGCCGCGCTCGTTCTCGAACACGTCGAGCCCGGCGCCGCGGATGCGGCCTTCACGCAGCGCCGCCTCGAGCGCGGCCTCGTCGAGAACGGCGCCGCGCGAGGTGTTGATGAGGATGGCGCTCGGCTTCATCAGCGAGATCAGCTCGGCGCCGACCAGCCCGCGCGTGCCCGCGGTGAGGCTCGGGCACAGGGCGACGAAGTCCGCCTCGGAGAACAGATCCTCGAGCGCGCGGTACTCGGCGCCGCCGAGGGCGAACTCCTCCGCCGGGCTCAGCGGCGCGCGCTTGTTGTAGACGATCTTCAGGTCGCAGGCGGCGGCGCGCCTTGCCAGATGCGAGCCGATGGCGCCGAGACCGACGATGCCGAGCGTCTTGCCGAACAGCCGCGTCGCCTCGAACGCGGTCGACTGGCTCTGGGTCCACTTGCCCTGCCTCATGAAGCTGCGCGCGTCCTGCAGGTTCCAGGCGGTGGCGAGCAGCAGCGCGAAGGTGAACTCGGCCGTGGTTTTGGAGACGAAGTTGGGCAGGCCGCAGACCGGAACCCGGCGCCGGGTGCAGGCGTCGTGATCGACATAGGTCGCGGTCATGTGCATGGCGGAAACGAGCTTCAGCGGCCCCGCCGCCTCGATCACCTCGCGGTCGAAGGGAATGTTGGCGAGCGCGAACAGGATCTCCTGGTCGCGAACCGCCGCGACCAGTTCGTCATGCGGAATCGGTCCGTCGGTGCCGGTGTAGATGGTGAGCTCGCCCAGCTTCTCGAGGCGCCGGACCGCCACCTCGGGAATGAGCTGGGGCACGTAGATCTTGGTCATGGGGTCCTCGCCAGTGGAGCGAATTTGACATTTAAGTCCCGGTTGCTGCCAAGCTCGTGCTCAAATGTCAAATTCAAAAGATCCACTAGATTCAATAGCATACCAGTGGTCCTCATGATTGCGACATTTGCCAGGGCGGGTGCGGCGAAGAAAGGCAAATGTCGGAATCGGACCACCAGGCAGGCAATAACCGCGGGCCGATGCCAGCCTTCCGCGAAGGCCGTCAGGCGCTGGCGCGACGGGCGGCAACGCGATCGCGATCGCGATCGATAAAGCCAGATCAGCCGGGATCAGTCCAGACCTGGAGGCGGAGCGAAACGGGCCGCGGGGGCTCGCCGCCCGGCACCGCGGCTCGACGAGGCGTCGGCGCGCCGCGCCAGGCCGGGGACGGTTGGTGTGCTCAGAAGCGCCAGTTGATGCCACCGCGCACGGTGTCGATGTCGATATCGGGATCGACACTCTGGGCAGTGACGCCACCGGGACCGACGAAGGCGTTGGAATCGCCGCCGAACCAGTAGTGCCGGTACTCGCCGAACAGCGACACCTCGTTCGAGACCGCGACCTCGAGCCCGGCGCCGAGCGTGCCGCCGAAGGCGATGTCGTCGTGGGTCTCGCTCGCCCCGCTCGCCGGGTGGGTGAGGGTGTAGTCGTAATCGAGGAGCGACAGGCCGCCCACGAGATAGGGCTGGAACTGGTCGATCGCGATTCCGGCGCGGGCGGTCGCATCGAGGAGGAAGTTGGTATCGAGAGAGTGCACCGCTCCTCCCGCGATGCCGCTCGATCCGTCAATGTCGAGCCACGTCGCTTCGGCGCCGATTCCCAGCACCACCGTATCGTTCTGCCAGTTGTGGCCGACATGGATGCCGACCTCGCCGCCATCCTGATCGAACGGGACGGTGCCGGTGGCCCCGGTGGTGAGCGCGAAGTCGCTGTCGGTTTCACCCCAGGTCAGACCACCGTGGAAGCCGACCCGGGTGCCGCTCCAGTCATAGAGGTAGGTCGCGTCGGGCGCGAGGTTGGGTCCCGGCGTGTAGTAGAGGTCGTCGGCCGCGAGCGCCGCCGTGGACGCGAACATGGTCGCCGCGAAAACGCTGATTTTACGCAACATCACGATTCCCCCGCGCAAGACCTGATCCGGTCTTCTAGATAGTGCGGCAAGCATGGAGATTGCCCGTCAAATGCGCAGGTTTGATGTTGAAATTGAGTTTAGGATAAACCATCGGTTAACGCGGACGCGCGGTCGCGGACGGGCGCCGACGCGGGGACGCCGGCAGGAAGGCACGATATGAACCAGCTTGACAGGAATCTCGGAACCGAGCCGCTGGTGGCGCTGGTCGCGGACGAGGACTTCACCCCGGCCTATGCCGCGGCGATGGACGAGGTGAGGGCGCATACCGGCATGGTGTCCAACAGCGCGCGCTCGTCTGCTCATGCCGAGGAAATCGGCATCGCGACGCGGAAATATCTCGCCCAGACCTGGACCCTGGGCGACCTGCCGAAGCCGTTCCGGGCGCTCATCCGCTACAAGGTGGCGACCGCCAACGCCTGCTTTTACTGCTCGACCCACCAGATCGCATACCTGCAGAAGTTCGGGATCGATCGCGACAAGATCGCCAATATCCACGAGTTCGAGACCCATCCGGCTTTCGATGAGCGCGAGCGCGCGGCGCTGGCCTTTGTCGATGCGATGACGCGGGATGCGGCAAACATTCCAGATCGCGTCGCCCGGCGCTTCGTTCGGACCTTCACGCCCAAGGAGCGGGTCGAGATCGCCATCGTCGGCGCGGCGATGGGCATGCTCAACAAGCTCAACGATGCGCTTCGCATCCCGATCGAGGAGAGCGCGATCGAGGTTGGCGCCGAGGTCCCCGACTTTGGTCTCACGCCCACGCCGCAGGCGTGAACCCGGGCCGGCTCAGAAACCGGTGAGGTTTTCGGTGCCGGGCCTGATGTCATTGACCGGGAAGAAGCACAGCAGCATCAGCGGCTCGTTCCCGGTGTTGCGGGTCACATGTGGCTCCTCGGCCGGCACCAGGACGGTGTCGCCCGGGCCGATCCGCAGCACCTTGTCCGGCGTGTGGAACGCGCCCGCGCCCGAGACCACGTGGATCACCTCCTCGAAGCCGTGATGGACGTGGGGGCCGCGCGGGGTCTCGCCCGGCGCGGGAGCCGGAATTTCGACCAGTCTGAGCGTCACCGCCTTCGAGCCCGCGTGTTCGGCGACGATCTCGCGGGCAACCCGGCCGGGAAGGCCGAGGTGGCGCGCCTCACCAGGTGCGATGACCCTGGCCATGGCCCGGCGCCTCAGGCCGATTTCCTGAGCTGCTTGACACTCGCGGTTCCGCCCTGGACGGCGCCGAGCTGGCGGAAGATCTCGCCGGCTTCGTTCGCGATCGCGGTGGCGATGTCGGCGATCATGCGCTCGCCCTTCTCGACTGTCGCGTGCTCGGGCGTTCCGTACCAGCCGGTCGGCGCGATCGAGCGGATGTCGGTCAGCACCGGCTGGTAGGCCGGCGTTCGCCGCAGCTTGTCCATATGGCTGGCGTGCTCGCGGTCGGACGAGCGCTCGATGCGGTCGAGATGAACGAGACCCGGGCGATGGGCAAGAACCGCCAGCGCCTCGATCTCGCCGCCATGGGTGAGGCCGCCGCAGTCGGGTCCATACATTTCAGCGGCGACATAGCAGGCCTGCACGGTGACGACGGCGAGGCCGTGCTCGCGGTGCAATTCCTCGGCGGCGAGCGCCAGGGACGGGCTGTTGCCCTCGTGCCAGTTGAGGATCAGGAGTTGCTTGGCCCCGTGGACCGCGGTCGAGGCGCAGGTATCGCGAACTACCGAGATGTAGGTCTCGGGCCGCAGCGAGATCGTGCCCTCGAACGGCATGTGCATGGGCGTGACGCCGAGCGGACCGCCGGGCAGAACCAGCCCGTTCATCTGGCGGGCCACCTCGTGGGCGATGACGTCGGCGGCGAAGATGTCGGTGCCCGCCGGAAGATGCCGGCCATGCTGCTCGACGCTGCCGGCCGGCAGGATCACCAGCGGGTTTTCCGCGAGCTGGGCGGCGATTTCGGGCTGGGTCAGCTCGATGAAGAAACGCGATGGCAGGTCGGTCATTCGCTATCTCCGGTGGGGCTCGAACGGCGAGGCAGGGGACGCGGCGCCATGTGCCGGCGCGCGTGCCCGGGCGGCGCCGCGGCTGTTCGCCGCCAGGTCCACGCGCGCCTCGTCGAGAATTTCGGCAAGGGGAACCATGGCGCCATTCTGGTTGACGGAACGCAGCGCGGCATAAACGATGGCGAGGGCGACATTGCCGTCGCGGGCGGTCAGCTCGGTGGATTGTCCGGTGCGGCAGATCTCGGCGAATATCTCGAGCTCGTCGACGAACATGTTGCCCGGCTCGAGGTTCACCACCTCGCGGTCGCCATAGCGGTCGATGCCGCGCTGGATATAAAGGCTCGAGGTCTTGTGCAGATTGTCGGGATCGTCCCAGGTGCCGAAATCGAGCTCGTAGTGCATGAGCCCGGACTGGCCGAACACGCGGATCGAGTAGATTCCGGGCGAGGTCCAGGACGAGCCGACATAGCCGAGCTTGCCGTCGGCGAATCTGAGAAGCGTCATCGACTGGTCGTCGACCTCGGCGCCGACCGGCGACAGCTTGGAGGCGATCGAGCCGACATGGGTGATCTCGCCGCCGAGGTAGTGAAGGCTGTCGAACTGGTGGATGGCGAGCTGCGACAAGGGGCCGCCGGGCGCCCGGTCGCGGTACCAGCGCCAGGTGTCGGGGGTGAGCTCGAGCGCCCGCTCGTTGGAGAAATTGGCCTCGAACATCACGATCCGGCCGAGCTCGCCGGCCTCGATCGCCGCGCGCATGGCGCGGGTGCCCTTCAGGAGCCGGGCCGAATGGCCGACCATGACCTTGATGCCGTGGCGCTCCTCGAGCGCCTCGATCGCGAGCCCGTTGGCGAGCGTGTTGGCGATCGGCTTTTCGGTATAGACGTGCTTGCCCGCGCGCGCGGCCGCTTCCGCCACCGGCAGGTGCTGCTCGTTCGGAACCGTCAGGATGACGCCGCTGATCTCGGGATCGGCGAGAAGGGTGCCGAGGTCCGGGGCCGAGGGAACGCCGTATTCGGCCTCGAACGCGGCCCGCTTTTCCTCGGAGCGGCTGAATCCGCGGGCGATGACCAGCCGATCCGAGGTCCTGGCCGAGCGGGTCAGGACCCGGGCCCAACGGCCGAGGCCGATGATCCCGATCTTGACCGGTCCACCTGTCATGGGGATTCCATCTGTATAATGGTCGATCGTCGCCATCTCATATGACCGTATTACGGCACGGTCAATCCCGACCGACCGGTGAGCCATGGAACCCGAGCCGTCGTTTGAAATCACCCGGACCGCGGCGCCGTTGCGCCGGCAGGTGCTCGACCAGTTGCGCCAGGCGATCATTTCCGGCGTTCTCGAGCCCGGACAGCGGCTGATCGAGCGCGAGCTTATCACCATGCTCCAGGTGTCGCGAACGGTGATCCGCGAGGCGCTGAGGCAGCTCGAAACCGAGGGGCTGGTCGACATCGTCGCCAACAAGGGGCCGGTGGTGCGGGCGCTCTCGGCCGAGGAGGCGAGCGATCTCTACCGCATCCGCGAGGTGCTGGAAGGGCTCGCCGGCCGGCTGTTCGTCGAGAATGCGAGCCGGTCCGACCTCGAGGCGCTGAGGGCGGCGCTCGGCGATGTCGAGGCGGCCTACGGGCGCGGCGACGCAGAGGAGGTCCTCGAGGTGAAGAACCGGTTCTACGACGTTCTCAACTCCGGCGCGCGCAGCGAGACGCTGGGCATCATGCTCAACACCCTCCACGCAAGGATCTCGCGCTGGCGGGTTCTCGGCCTCACCCATCCGCGGCGCTCGCCGACGCGCTCGGCCGAGAGCGTCGACAAGCTGAAGGCGGCGGTGGCGGCGATCGTCGCGGGCGACGGCGATCGGGCGGAGGCGGCCATGCGCGAGGAGACCGCCGATGCCGCCGCCGAGGTGGCGCGGCTCCTCGGCGAGGCCGGTGCCGCTCGGACATGAAATGTCCTACATCCCGAGCAGCCGCTCGGCGTTGCCGGACAGGATCTTGATCCGGTCCTCGTCGCACAGCGGCACCCGCCGCATCCAGTCGACGCCCGGCTTGTTTTCGATGAACGGCCAGTCGATCGCGAACAGGATGCGGTCGATGCCGAGCTCCATGACGCAGCACAAGAGCGCCGGATCGGAAAAGTTGCCGCTGGTGGTGATGTAGAAGTTGTTGCAGAACACGTCGCGGAATTCGAGCGGGGCGTTGCCGGCGCGCTTGAAGTTGTGATCGATGCGCCAGAGGAAGAACGGGATCGTTTCGCCGAGATGGCCGACGATGACCTTGAGCCCGGGGTGCTTTTCGAACACGCGGCTCAGGACCAGGCGGATCGCGGCGGTCGCGGTTTCGATGGTGTAGCCCCAGGCGGCCTGCGGAAACAGCGGGAACTCGTCCTGGTAATCCCTGAAATAGGCCTCGCGCACGGCATGGTGCGGCGGCGAGGGGTGGATGTAGACCGGAACGTCGAGGGCCTCGGCGCGCTCGTAGACCGGCCAGCACTCCTTGCCGTCGCTGAAACGATCATTGGTCATCGCCGAGATCAGCGCGCCCTTGAAGCCGAGCTTGTCGACGGCGCGCTCGAGCTCGTCGGCCGCGGCCCTGGGGTCCTGCATGGGCAGGGAGGCGAAGCCGGCGAAACGTGACGGGTTGTCCCTGATCGCCGCGGCGAGGTTGTCGTTGGTCGCGCGCGCCGCCTTGACCGCGGATTCGGTGTCGAGCGTGTGCACGCCCGGAGGGGCATGGGAGAGCACCTGAACGTCGATCCCGGCCTCGTCCATTTCCCTGATGCGCTCGCCGGCGAAGCTCGACGTGCGCTCGACGAAACCCGGCGGGCGCGGACGCGGATTGGTGTAGTGATCGGTCACCGCCGTATCGAGATAATGCTCCTCGATGGCAATGACCCGCGGCTTGTCTTTCGATGGCATGGGCTCCCCCAAAGACTGGATACGGCGGGGCGTCGCGCCCGCTCGGGGCGTCTGTTCTAGCGGCGCCGGGGGCGGGCGGACAAGGGCGTCATTCGCCGGCCGCCGCGGCGACGCGCCCGGCGCGGCGGCGCTCGTGGGGATCGAGCAGCGCCTTCCTGAGCCGGATCGAGGTGGGCGTCACCTCGACCAGCTCATCGTCGTTGATCCAGGCGAGCGCGCGTTCGATCGTCATGTTGACCGGAGGGGTCAGCCGCACCGCCTCGTCCCTGGCGTGGGTGCGGATGTTGGTGAGCTTCTTGCCCTTGAGGACATTGACCTCGAGGTCGTTGGCGCGCGAATGGATGCCGACGATCATGCCGGGATAGACGCGGGCGCCGGGCTCGATCACCATCTGGCCGCGCTCCTCGAGGTTCCACAAGGCATAGGCCACCGCCTCGCCTGCCTCGCTCGCGATCAGGACACCGTTGACGCGGCCCTCGATGGGACCGCGATGGGGCTCGTAGGCATGAAACAACCGGTTCATCACCGCGGTGCCCCTGGTGTCGGTCATGAGCTCGGACTGATAGCCGATGAGGCCGCGGGTCGGGGCATGAAAGACGAGGCGCCGGCGCCCGCCGCCCGACGGGCGCATGTCGACCATGACCGCCTTGCGGCCGGTCAGCTTCCGCACCACCGCGCCGGCATGGCCCTCGTCGACGTCGATCAGCACCTCCTCGATCGGCTCGAGCAGCGCCTGGGTCTCCGCGTCGCGGCGCATCACCACCCGCGGGCGCGAGACGCCGAGCTCATAGCCCTCGCGGCGCATGGTCTCGATCAGGATCGCGAGCTGGAGCTCGCCCCGGCCCGAGACCAGATATCCCTCGCGGCTCTCGCCGCGGGCGATCCTGAGCGTGACATTGCCTTCGGCCTCGCGCTCCAGCCGCTCGCCGATCATGCGGCCGGTGACCTTCCGGCCCTCGCGGCCGGCGAGGGGGGAATCGTTGACGATGAAGGTCATCTCGACCGTCGGCGGGTCGATCGGCTGGGCAGGCAGCGGAGCGTCCACCCCGGGCGCGCAGAAGGTGTCGGCGACGCTCGCCCGCGAAAGCCCGGCAATGGCGACGATGTCGCCCGCGGTCCCTTCCCCGATCGGCCGGCGCTCGATCCCGCGGAAGGCGAGGATGCGGGTGACGCGGCCGGCGTCGACCGGCGCGCCGTCGGGGCCGATCGCCTTGATGGTGTCGTTGGCGCGGACCTGCCCCGAGGTGATCCGCCCGGTGATCAGGCGGCCGAGATAGGGGTCGGCTTCGAGAATGGTTCCCAGCATGCGGAACGGTCCGGGTTCGATCTCGGGCGGCGGCACATGCTCGCAAATGAGATCGAACAGCGGCGCCAGACTGGCGCCGGGACCCGAGGCGTCGGGCGCCATCCAGCCCTCGCGGCCCGAACCGTAGAGGATCGGGAAGTCGAGCTGGTCGTCGCTTGCATCGAGCGCGGCGAAGAGGTCGAACACCTCGTTCACCACCTCGACCGGACGGGCATCGGCGCGGTCGATCTTGTTCACCACGACGATCGGCCTGAGCCCGATCTGGAGCGCCTTGCCGACCACGAACTTGGTCTGCGGCATCGGCCCTTCGGCCGCGTCGACCAGCACCACGGCGCCGTCGACCATGTTGAGGATGCGCTCGACCTCGCCGCCGAAGTCGGCATGGCCCGGGGTGTCGACGATGTTGATGCGCGTGCCCTTCCACATGAGCGAGGTGCACTTGGCGAGAATGGTGATGCCGCGCTCGCGTTCGAGATCGCCCGAATCGAGCACGCGCTCGGCCACTCGCTGGTTGGCGCGGAACGTGCCCGACTGGGCAAGGAGCTGGTCGACCAGCGTGGTCTTGCCATGATCGACATGGGCGATGATGGCGATGTTGCGAAGCTGCATGGGCTGGCGGCCGGGCTCATGTTGCGGCGCACGGTCGTCTCGTGCCCGGCTGGAATATATGAACGAGCGGGCGAACGGCAAGCCGCGCGCGGGCGCCCGGCGCCGATTCCGGTGATTGGACAACGGGGCCGGCTCTCGCCACTATCGCCGGCGATTCCTAGGAGCCCGTCCAGATAGGTCTGAGAACGGGTTGTTTGATGGACGGTATTTGCTTCATGCCGCCCTCGCGAGCTTGGTGAGGTTGTGGGCGGTGCAGATCAGCGCCCATTCGGCCGTCACTTTCT